>Ga0210031_1000714_pt1 | contig 19861 bp, 24 predicted proteins | sample CryGeyCG2014_080_FD_185455 | JGI IMG/M metagenome (GOLD analysis project Ga0210031, IMG submission 185455) | Groundwater microbial communities from aquifer - Crystal Geyser CG03_land_8/20/14_0.80 (SPAdes) (version 2) | ecosystem: Environmental > Aquatic > Deep subsurface > Groundwater | place... | reverse complement strand
TGAGCCAAAGGGGTATTCCCCCATCCGCCGGAATTAAAAATGATTATCACGTCATTTTGGGGAGCTGAATTTAGAAGATTCTGGAATTGAAAATTTTCTGGAATTACATCCGGCCCAAAAAGAAAAAATAAACTCCCTAAAATAACTAAAATGAGAATGGAGTATTTTATCTTCCTCATTCTTTTATTTTATCTCCTCTAAAATTTCTGTCGAGAATGGATATTTCTAATTAACTAATTCTTTTGGAGGTGAAAATGAAAACCAGTGGCAAACACCAACAGAAAAGCGACCTGATTCAAAACCCAAGCTACAACAAAAGAATTAGGCCGCTTTCAGATTTTAGTTTCTTTTTTGTGAAATTTCTCATCTACCACTCTGATAAATTCAAGTAGGACCGGATCATCTAGCCATTCTTTAATCCATCTCATCCAGAGTTTATGTTGGATTTTTCCATATTTTTTCCAGTATTCTAATCCTTGTAAAAGATTTTCTACTTTATCTACTTGGTGAACGAATCTTCCTTCCTTGGTTAATCCCTTTTCAAAATCTAACCAGAGATTTTTTATTTCGGCTTTTAAATTTGGTGGTAATTTTACCAGAAGTTTATCTAAAGCTCGAGATTCTGATTTATACTTACTTTTATATTTTTTTATTTTAAGATCGGGGGTAAATCTTGGCCAGCGTTTAAGAATTTCTTTTATTTTCTTTTTATCTTTGGGTAATAAAGGGTCATAAGGGGTTAAATCTAGAGCGTAAACTTCACATAGGTCATGAATTAAAGCCATTTTGATAACTCTTTCCAAATTGAATCTTTTCTTTTTTCTCCCAAGAATCCAGGCCAGAAAGGTCATTCGAAAAATATGCTCAGCTGTACTTTCTGGGTTTTTTATTTGGTGGGCCACCCAGCCTCTTCTCTTTTTCCTTTTTAATTTCCCTATTTCGATGAAAAAATTAAGAAGCTCTTTCATACATATTTAATTTATTTAATTTAGCATATTTTACTTAAATTAAAAAGAGAGGAAAAAATCCTCTCTAAATAATTTGAGATAGTCGAAATTTGTTACGAAATATTGTATTTTATTTTCTTAATTTTATAAATTGTTTGAATTGAGGAAGAAACAACGACTTCCTCGCCGGCTCGATGACCCAAAAGAGTCCTGCCAACTGGTGATTCATTGCTAATTTTTCCTAAAGCGGGATTAGCTTCTAAGGTTCCAACAATAGTAAATTCATCAGTTTGGCCATCCACCTCAACTATTACCTGGGCTCCCAAATTGACAACATTTTGCCTTTCTTTTGGAGGGGGTTTAATTAATTCAGCATTTTTTAAAATGTTTTCCAATTCAGCAATTCTAGTCTCCAGAAAACTTAAATCTTCCTGAAAGGAAAGGTATTCAGGATTCAAATCTTCAGACTGCCAAATCTTTGGGATTTCTCCCTTAGTTTTGGAAAGTTTAAGATTTTTGAGGTCCTGGTATTCTTTTTTTATTCTTTCCAGACCTTGTTCAGTTAAATAAAATTTTTTTTCTTTTGCCATACTCTTAATAAGATTATTTTACTTTTTCAAGCGAGCTTGTCAAGAGGTTTAAAAAATTTACTGAAAATTGCTTTGTGCTTTGTTTTCCAAAGTTATCCACAACTAACAATTAGTTTATTATACCAAGAGAGTTTGTCAAGAGCAACCCTCTATTTATCAACAGCACATAAAATAAAAAACTCTTATTAGAGTTTTTAAAAATTACTATGTTTCTCACCTCTTATAAAAAATATTCACATTCGTTGCATTTTACTTCACATGGGCATTTTTTAGATTTGTCAACAAAATTGGGTAAAGAATGGATTTTAGGTATTATTGGTAATTCTCCTAAGTCAACTTCCACATATCTTATCTTTGGTTCTGATCTAATTTGTTTTTCAATAAGGTCTGTTATTCTTTTTTGATTTGGAGCAATTAAATCTACAATTAAATTATGATGCCCGCCAGTAACTTTAACTAGGTTATAAACTAAAGGGCAATTTTCAAATTTTTTTATTAATTTGGAAACGATGTCAGAGTCAGCATCTATTCCAATAGTAGCAGTTACTGAATAGAATTTTTCAGTATTTAAAAGCCCTTGAATTTTTAATATCTCTTTTTCAATTAGCCTATCAATCCTATTTTTGATGCCGACCGGAGTTAAACCGGTTTCTTTGGCAATCTCGACAAAGGTTCTTCTTCCATCTTGGGAAAGGCTTTTAATTATTTCAAGATCTATTGCATCTAACTGTTTCAAGTTCCAGGAAGAGGGCATGGGGTAATCCTCAACTGAAAAATCAGCAAAGCGCATTCTATCGCACAAAACGGCGAATTTTATATCTTTTATTTTAAGTTCTTCTTTTTTTCTCAGCATCGTGTTCATCGCTTTTCGGTAGGCCTTGCCAGTAACAATATCATTATCAACTAATAAAACTTTTTTCTCTTTAACTTTATCCTCTTCTAAACCTTTTCCATCGTCATCCATAGTAGTAAAGTTTATCTTTTTATTTTTTTGAGATATCCATTGGTAGAGCCCTTTACCATAAAAAACACCGTCATCTCCCAGGCCAATAATACAACCCTTGTCTTTTCCAAAATATTTCTTTATCTTAGGCCCAACTCCGCTTACGAATTTTTGAATTGGCTTAAGGTTTAAAAGAATATCTTTCTCCATATTTTTTGACATAGTACTTTATTAATTGGTCTCTGAGTTCGGGAGTGGCGGCGGCAATTAATAAATCTACTTTGTCATGTTGTTTTCCAGGAATAAATTGATAATCTTTGTAACTTCCATCAGAGTCAACACTAACAATTGAGCATCCAGCTCTCTTAGCAATTGGAAAACCAGGATCAATTTCCGAGCGAGGCTCATTAAACATTATATAGGCATTGACTAATCCTAAAGCTAAGAAGGCATAAATAAAGGAACCTCCCTGGGGATAGAAAAGAGCTTTAGGATGTAAATCTCTAATTAAATCTCCAAAAATATCAAGAAATTTTGAAGAATACTGAGAACTCATTAAATAACTGGCTAGAACAATGGGTTCTGATAGAGTTTTTCTGGAAGAGGGTGAAATTTTCCTTTTCTGGCCACTATTCGTATCTAATAAGTAATTTCCATCTTCTTCAGTAATATAAAATTTTTCATTTAAAATATCAGCGATACCAGTAGTAAGTGGTTTTCTCTCTTTATCATAAAAACTCAGGGCACTATACCAATTCTGCTCAAACCCTCTCAGATAAAGAACTGAGCCATCAAAGGGGTCAATTGAACCATAAAAGTCAGGGTCGTCTCCATTTTCAATATCTCTGCCCTCTGGCTCAGAAAAAATAGTTGCTTTTAAATCATGCTTTTCCAAAAGCCGCTCCAAAATATCCTCTCCTACTCTATCAATCCCAATTTCAATATCCTCTGGCCTATTTATTACCTCACCCAAAATCTGCCTTCCTTCTCCTTTAGCTGCTTTTTTCCTAACCTCTTTAGTAGTTTCAGTTAAATACTCAATTAATAAGTTGTTTAATTTTTGATTAGCCATATTTTTCTAGACTCGAAGCGATACTCTCAAATTTTACTTTATTTAAAACTTTTGTCAAGGATTTCTCCTAAAGCGCCAATCAAGGTTTTGGTGTCTCCAAGAGTGCCAATACTCACCCTAACTGCTCTTTGACCATCAGGAGCTGGTTTTGGTCTAACTAAAATTCCTTTAGATTTTAAACCCTCAATTATCTCTTGAGAATTTGGAATCTTCAAAAGTAAAAAATTAGCCGCACTAGGATAAAAGAAAACTCCTCTTTCTCTTAAAAATTTCTCTAATTTTGGTTTAGATTCTTCCATTACTCCTTTTACGTAATCTTCCATATATTTTTTATCCTCTAAGGCGGCTAAAATTGCCGTTTTGGCAAACATATTAACATCATAGGGTCCTCTGATTTTCTTTAGCTCCTGAATATTATCTTCTTGGGAAAGAATATAACCTGCCCTAGTTGCTACCAATCCAAAAGCTTTGGCAAAAGTCCTCATAATATAAAGGTTATCATATTTCTCAATTAAATCTTTGGCAGTAATTTTAGAAAACTCAAAATAGGCCTCGTCATGCAAAACCGCCACATCTTTTTCCTTAGCTTTTTCTAAAATTTTCTCAACATTTTCAATCGGAATGGCGCTTCCCATTGGATTGTTGGGATTACAGAGAATTATCAGTTTTACTCTTTTGCTTTCAAGCAATTTTAAAATTTCTTCTAAAGGAAATTCCCCATTTTCACCATATCTTGGTTCCAAAATTTCTGCTCCCTGCACTCCAGCTGATTGATAATGCATGGCAAAAGAAGGGAAGGGAATAATTATTTTATTCCCTTGGTCAAGATAGGCTCGGCAAACAATATCAATTCCTTGATCTCCGCCATTGGTAACCATTGCCTGAGCAGGAGGAACTTTAGCATATTGGGCAATCTTTGCCTCTAAATCTCCATATTCTGGGTAGACCTGTAATCTTTCAGAATCAATAAATTTCTTTAAAGCTTCTTTCACTTTAGGGCTTACCGGCACCGTTCTTTCATTGAAATCCAAAAGCAAATAATCTTTGTCTGCCCTGCCTTCTAAAGGCGGTTTATAGTGCCCCATTCTTTTAATTCTTTCTTTTATCATATTAATCCTTTAGTGCTGGGCAATTCTTTTAAAATTCTTTTTTCTTTGGAACAAGCTATTTTCATTGCCTTGCCAAAAGCTTTAAAGATTGATTCGGCCTTGTGGTGCTCATCCTCACCATACAAGACCCGAATATGTAAAGTTGCTTCCAAATGTCTGACAAATCCCCAAAAAAATTCTTTGATTAAATCTGACTCTAAATCGCCGATTTTTTCCTTTTTAAATTTACAATCAAAATTTAAAAAAGCTCTGCCAGAAATATCAACTGCCACTACTGAAAGAGCTTCATCTAAAGGGAAAACAAAATAACCTGCCCGATTAATCCCTTTTTTATTACCGAGAGCTTTTTTAAATGCTTCGCCAAGAGAAATTCCAATATCTTCAACGGTATGATGTTGGTCAATTTCAATATCGCCTGTCGCCTTAAGTTTTAAATCAAAAAGTCCATGCTTGCCAAAATTATCTAAAAGATGATTCAAAAAAGGAATAGGGGTTGAAACATCAGTTTTTCCCTTGCCATCAATATTTAACTCTATTTTTATCTCGGTTTCTTTGGTTTTTCTCCAAAGAGAAGCTTTTCTTGGCATATATTATATTTTAGCAGAATTTGACAAAATCGCAAATAATACTATATAGTAAAGTATTAGCTCTTTGCTAATTTTTAAATATCGAAAGGGAGGTAAACTCGGAATGAAAGGAAAAATAGAAGCGATTTATATTGATGTAGATGATTGTTTATGGCCAACCACCGGTAATATACCTGATGATTTCTACACCGGATTAAATAAAATCCATCGGTATATAAACGCCTTTAATCAAGGAGGTTTCCCCATAATTGGTTTTTGCACTGGAAGGGATAGAAATTATTGTGAAGCAGTATTTTTAAGTCTTGGTCCACCAAATAGTTATTCAGTAGTTGAGCATGGAATAGCTCTATTTAATGCTCGAACTAAAGAATTAATTCTCCATCCAGATTTAACCGAAGAGAAGCAGAGAAAGTTTCGAGAGATTTCCGAAAAAATAATCCCAAGAATTCTAAAAAAATACGGAGGCTTTGAATACCCCGGAAATTTAATCTGCGTAGATTTAGAATTAAAACGGGATTCAACTCGAGAGGAAATTGAAAATTATTACTTCCAAATCCAAAAAGAGCTTTCTGATTATCTCGATTTATTAAATTCTTCTTACTCTAGTATTGCAGTAGAAATAACTCCTAAAGGAATTGACAAGGCTGAAGGAATGAAATTTATGGCAAAATTTACTGGAATAAATCTTAAAAATGTGGTAGGGATTGGTGATTCCCAAGGAGATTTTGTCTGGCTTAAGATAGTCGGTCGGGTAAGCTGCCCAGCTAATGCTGGAGAAGAATGTAAAGAATTTGTTAAAGCCAGAAATGGCTATATCTCTCCCTTCAGTTATGCCAGTGGCGTGGCTGACATAATTAGCCACTTCACAGAAGAGGGCTTTGACTAGTCCTCTCTTTTTATAATCTTATAAAAAAATTCAATTCCTTTAGCTCGCTTTAGAACGTAATCTCTAAAATATTTCTTTTCTTCTTTAGTAGTTGAGCTAAAATATTTTACTATTCCCCACCAAAACATTACTAAAATATTAGTTAAAGCTCCATAATATATTTTTTCATTATCCAAATCTTTTTTGTATATCTTTTTTGCTTTCTTTAATATCACTTCAAAAGTTTTAAATTTTATTGGTTTTTGGTAAAAAAGGTTTCCTCCCAAAATAATCCCTAAATCATAATGGAGGCCATCTCTAATATTGTAACCAGCGTATTCAAAATCCAAAATATAGATTTTCCCATCTTTCCCCAATCTTAGATTCTCAAAAATAAGATCGTTGTGAGTGGATAGTTTTCCACCTAAAAGTAAATTTTCTTTTGCTCCTTTTTCAATTTTCTCGATTTTCTTTATTTTTTTTGGACTTAATAGCTTTCCAATAGGATACTGCTTGGCTTTTCTTTTGTATTTGGAAACTTCATCCCGGAAAACATCGTAAATATTAACAAATTTTACTCCACTACTATGAAAAGCATGAAGTGATCTTACTAAAGTTGTCTGGATTTTTGGGCTTTCGAGATCCTTTCCGTTAATATCCTTCCCTTCGATGCAATCCATTACCATGGTACCGTCGGGAAAATCCAATTTTTCTTTTGAGTCTAAAACATTTTTTTTGTTTAAAACATAAATAAAAAATCGGGGAACAACCCCCCTCAATTTTTTACATTTAACCAAAGCTAAAATATTTCTACCTTCTATTTTTCGGTTAACAATGTCAGTTCTCTCCCAGGGAAATCTAACAAAAAACTTTTTATTTTTATGCTGAACAATCCAATTCCTATTTGTCTGCCCGCCGGCCCTCTTTAGTTTGATATTATTCGGTCTCCAATCTTTATTTAATTTGCAAATTAATTCAATATCTTTAATCATTTTTCGCGGATTTCTGCTGATTTTTTGTGGGCGTCTAAGCCTTCGATGGAGGCAAATTTTGTGGCAATTTTAGCTAATTTTTTAGCGCCTTTTTTATTTATATATTGATGGGTTTGGATTTTAATAAAATCTTTTACTGATAATCCTCCAGTATATCTTGAGGTTTTATCAGTGGGTAGAACATGATTTGGACCGGAACAATAATCGCCGAAAACTACTGCTGAATATTCACCAAGGAAAAGAGAACCATAATTTTTTAATTGATTTAGATATTTTCTTGGATTTTTGACTTGGAGAGCTAAATGCTCAGGAGCAATTTCGTTGGCTATTCTAATAGCTTCTTTTAAATTTTTAACTAAAATTGTTTTTTTATTTTTAAAGGCCTTTTTGATTATATTTTTTGTTTCTAATTTTTCGATTTGAATTTTTACTTCATCATTTACTTTTTTAATTAAACTTTTTGAATCTGTAACAAAAAATGTTTTAGTATTTATATCGTGTTCGGCTTGGGCTAACAAATCTGCAGCAATGAATTTAGGATTAGCCCGGCTATCAGCGATAATTAAAATTTCGGTTGGTCCAGCTAAAAGATCAATCCCGCAATCTCCATAAATTTCTTTTTTAGCTTGAGTTACATAGATATTCCCCGGACCAACAACTTTATCTACTTTTGGAATAGTTTCGGTTCCATAAGCCATGGCGGCTATGGCCTGAACTCCGCCAACATTGAAAATTAAATCAGCCCCAGCTAAATCGGCAGCCACAATTGTTACTGACTTTATCTTTGGTGAGCAAACAATAATTTCTTTTACCCCAGCAACTTTAGCTGGAATTACGCCCATTAAAGCAGTGGAAGGTAAAGGATATCCACCACCTGGAACATAAACTCCAATCTTTTCAATCGGTATTATTTTTTGACCAACGGTTACACCATTTTTTCTATATTCAAAATCTTTAAAATTCTCTAATTGCTTTTTAGCAAATCTTTCAATATTTTTAGCCGCTTTTTTTATTGTATTAAGAGTTGTTTTGTCTACTTCCTTGTAAGCCTCTTTTATTTCCTCTTTACTAACCCTAAAATTTTTTAATTTAACTCCATCAAAAACTTCTGTATATTTTTTAACAGCCTTATCTCCTTTTTTCTTGACCTGGCCGATTATTTTCTTTATCAAATTCATAGCTTTAAGGAATTAATTTCATACAGGGATATTCGACTATTCCTTCACAACCCATTCTTTTTAATTTGGGAATTAACTCTCGAGTTTCTTTTTCTTTGCAGCTAATGGTGACATCATACCAATTTTCACCAGCGATTTTTTTAATGATTGACGATTTTAATTTTGGTAAAACTTTTAAAATTCTTTTCAATCCTTCTCCGGGAACATGCATCGTTAAATTTACAACACCCTCGCCTTTCACCACTCCTTGAAGTAAGAGGGCCAAATCCTTTATTTTTTCTTTTTTCCATTTGTCCTGCCAAGCTCTCTTATTGGCAATTAATTTTGTAGAACTTACCAAAATTGTATCAATAACCTTTAAATTATGAGCTCGAAGAGAAGCTCCGGTCTCAGTGATATCAACTATAGCATCAGTAAACCTTGGTGGTTTAACCTCGGTTGCCCCCCAAGAGAATTCAACTTTGGCTTTTACTTTGTTTTTTCTTAAATAATCTTTTATTAAATTTACGGCTTCGGTTGAAATTGTTTTTCCTTGAAGATATTTTACTGATTTTATCTTTGAATCTTCCGGCACCGCCAAAACCCATTTTACTTTCTTTATTTCTTTTTTGGCATACTTTAAATCACAAACCTCAATTACTTTTGCTTTGGTTTCTAAAATCCAATCATCGCCAGAAATCCCTAAATCCAATTTTCCCCTTTCAACATATTTTGGTATTTCCTGAGGTCTTAATAAAAAACAATCAATTTCTGGGTCATCAATTTTTAAAAAATATCCCCTTTCGGGGATATCGATATCAAAACCAGCTGATTTAAAAATTTTTAAAGTGTATTCCTGAAGAGAACCTTTAGGAATGCCGATTTTTATTTTTTTATCTCTCATTAAATTACAAGTTTATTTAATGAAAACTCTACCATATCTCGGCAGCCAATTTTTTTAAGTTTAGGAATGATATTTCTTATTTCTTTTTTATTAGCTACTGTTAAAACATCAAACCAATTTTCTCCTCTTAATTGAGTAACTGTTGGCTTCTTTAAAGATGGCAAAACCTTCAAAACTCCCTCCATCATCTCGTTTGAAGCATGAAGCATTAGCCCGGCATATTCCTGAGCCAACCTCGACCCTTTAAGCAAAATGGCTAAATTTTCTATCTTTTCTCTTTTCCACTTATTTTTCCAAGCTTCTTTATTGGCAATTAACCAAGGGGAAGTTTCCATTAATATATCTAAAATTTTTAAATGGAATTTTCTTAGAGAAGCTCCGGTATTGACGAACTCAATTATTGCATCGCAGAGGGATGGACATTTAGGCTCGGCCGGCAGATTAGTAAACTCAATTTCTGTGTTAACTCCATGTTTTTTAAAATAATCCTTAGCAATCCTCGGAATCCAAGTCACTACTTTTTTTCCATTGAGATCTCTCACTGATTTTATTCTAGAATTTTCCGGCACGGCTAGAACTATCTTCGCTCTTTTCAAGGTCTTATAACCATAGTCAAGATTGACTAATTCAATCACCTTGGCCTTACTATCCAAAATAAAAACCTTCTCAGTTATCCCAACATCAATCACTCCTTTTTCCACTAAAAGGGCTAGCTCTTCGACCCTACTCGTAATACATTCAATTTCCGGGTCATCAATTTCTATACGATAAGAATGTTCATCAACTTCAACCTCATAACCTACTTTTTTAAATAATTCAACGGCTCCTTCTCGGAGATACTCCCAGGGAAATCCAAATTTTATTTTATTCATAAAAATTTTTTATTTTTGTTTAATTTTTGAAACTAATTTCAATTTACTACACTATTGACAAAAATAAAAGAGCAGAAATCCAAAAATAGACAACTGCTCTTTTTTCTTCAAAAAGTCAGATCTGGCTGGCCCAAAATGGCTTTTTATCTTTAAACCATTTTAGGATACTCTGGGTTAAAGCGGTTGGCAAAACTTTTTCTTTTGACAATTGTTTTTTGTCGAATAGAAAAAATTGAAGATGATCTTCTTTACTAGTAGTGTTTATTTTGTCAGTTAGAACGCTAAAAATCAAATTAATTTCGTGATATTTTTTAGCATCTTCAACAAACAGATGTTCTGAAATGCCAATAAAAGAAGATTTCTTGATTTTTAAACCTAGTTCCTCCATTAGTTCTCTTTTTAAAGCCTCTTTGGCACTCTCGCCAAAATCCAGATGACCGCCGGGAAAGAAATAATAATTTTTTCCTCTGTAATCTTTCCCAATCTTTTTACAAATTAAAATTTTCCCTTTCTTTTGAATAATTGCCCTTACTAAAACCTCAATTTTCTTATTCATAATTCTTTCAACATTACTATTTCATCGAGCAATTTCCCTTTATATTGAATTTGTTTTGGGATTTTAGATACTTTTTTGAAACCAAATTTTTTATACAAAGCAAGGGCTGGTTTATTATTTGGATAAACTTCTAATCTAATAAATTTTGGTTTTAACTCTTTTTTAGCTAATTCTATTATTTCTTCCATTAAATAAATCCCTAAACCCATTCCTCGATAACCTTTTCTGATAGTAATTCCAAACTCGCCAACATGGCTTTGTCGTCCTATTCGTAGATTAATCCCAGTAGTTCCAACAACTATATCATTATCTTCTGCTACCAGGAAAACTGTTTTTTGACTCTTAATTTTCCTCAATTTTTCTTCTATCCACTTTTTTTCTTCTTTTAATGAAAACTTTTTATTAAACATAATTTTAGCCTCTTCTTCAATTAAAGAATTAATAAAATCCTGAAATTTTTTGGCATTTCTTAAATCATTTTTTGACAGTTTTCTTATTATGATTTTTTTATTGCCAAAAGTTTTATTTTTCATAATTTTTTATTTTTTAATAATTTTTTCAAGTTCTATTTCATCTCTAATGGGAATTCCATAATTTCCAATTTCAGAAATTTCTGGCTTTAGTTTACGAGAGACAGAAATAGCATTTGGATAAATTGCTTTTATAGAAAATCCTCTCTTTTGCCAAAAAAGTAGGGCGTCAATATTATCATTAGTAGTAATTAACCATATTTTTTTACAGTTCAATTCTTTAGCAATCTTCTCAACTTTTTCAACTAGAGCTGTTCCAATTCCCTTCCTTTTGATTATAGAATTCAAACTAATTATTTCACAACTATCTTTTTCAATATTGTAAGTTATTAATCCTAAATATCTATTCTCTTTAAAAGCTAAATGGCCAGGAAGTTTGTGGGGATGAATAATATTTACATTTTTTTAATTATGGGGATTACTTCTCTAAAATTCCCAATGGTTGCATTGGGTTGATAGATTCTTAAAACTTTTTTATCGTCTTCCTTCCACCAACCTCTTTCTTTGGTTTTTAGCCAAATTGTTTTTATTCCCAAACCGCTGGCCGCTACCAAATCTTCAGCTAATTCATCAGCAACAAAAACTGTTTCTTCGGGCTTTACCCGAAATTTTTTTAAAGCCGCGTAATAAATTAAGGCATTTGGCTTTCTGGCACCAACTCTTGAAGAAACAATAACAGCATCGAATAACTTTTCTATCCTATAGTTTTTCATTACTTGTCTCACCCACCCATCAACATTATTAGATAAAATTCCAACCTTGTATTCTTTTTTTAATTCTTTTACAACCTTAATGTGTTCTTTGGGAATCATCTGACCCTTTATTGTTAATTCAATAATTTTTTTAACTGGAATTTTTTTCTTTAGCGCTCTCTGTATCGAAATTTCAAACTCTTTGTCATTTTTTATCTTTCCAGCAGACCTCAAAATATAGAATCGTCTCCAATGAGAATGACGAAAATCTTCCCATTGAACATTAAATGGTTTTAGAATTTTCTCTGTTTCTTTATCCCTTTCTTTTTTAAAACCTTTAACAAAAGTATATCCCCAATCAAAAAATACTGCTTTTAACATATTTTCAATTTATCTTAATTTTATTCATTTTTCAAATAATGCGGTTATTCAAAAAACAAAAACCTCGGAAAGGTCCGAAGATTTCAGCCAAGTTTTTAGAAAACTTAATTAAACTCTAGTTGGAATAAGATTCCTCATTAGAATTTCATTTACTCTTTTTTGTCCTATCTTTTCACTGGCACCAATTATCTCTAAATAGAGCGGTTTTCCTTTTTTATCTAAATCTAAATTTATCTCTGGAGCAATCTCCACAGTTTTGACCATCTTTCCTTTTTTTGAAAGTGATATTTAGGGCATCAGCCTTTGGATCACAAGTAATTTCCATAAAGTTTAAATATTAATTTGTAAGATTTCATAGCGCTGTTTACGCTTTTATTTTATCAAGCCACTAAGCCAGGTCAAACTTCATCTAGCTTACTCGCCGATGGTTTTAGTTGTTCTTTGAGGCCTTTAATAATTTGTTTTAAAATCTTTTTATTGTTTACTTCCTTCCCTAATTTTATCACAAAAAAATGGGGACAACTCTATTTTCCCTCTATTTTCCGCAATACAAAGTCAACAAATTCAAAACATCGTAAACCTTAAAATATCTTGCCCAAAATTTTGAATTAAGCATTTATAGATAATTAAAAACTCTGCTTAAAATAAGAACCCTCTTTTTATTTATTTAATTAATTTTAATTTACCACATTATTTTTCAAATTAAAAGGTGGCTTTGATTTTGTAAAGCCTTTAAATTAAAATGAAGTTGATGAAAGATTTTGCTAAAAGGGTTAAAGATATCGAGGTTTCTTTAATTAGGTATATGCCGGTTTTGGCTAGTAAGGTGCCTGACGCTGTTTCCTTGGGTCAGGGTATCCCTTCTTTTGAGTTACCAGAGTATATCCGGAAAAAACTAATCGAAGCCCTCCGAAGTCAAAAAGATATTAATAAATATTCACTGGAACCAGGCCTTCCGATTTTGAAAGAAGAGATAGTAAAATACTTGGAAAGAACCACGGCCGCTAAAGTAAATCCAGAAAAAGAGATATGCATAACTAAAGGAGCAATCGGTGGATTATTTTGCACAATTTCAACTCTGGTTGAAAGAAAAGATGAGGTAATTCTTTTAACTCCGGCTTATGAACCTCATATTGAGCAAGTAAAATTTGCCGAGGGGAAACCAGTTTTTATTCCCCTAATTGAGAGCGAGGGCTGGAAACCAGATTTCGAGGTAATAAATTCTGCCATCACTAAAAGAACAAAGGCAACCATTATTTGCGACCCTTCAAATCCAACTGGTAGCATTTTTGAAAAAGAAGATTTAGAAAAAATTGCTGAGTTAGCCCAGGAAAATGATCTTTTCATTATTACTGACGAAACTTATGATTTTTTAACTTATGATAATAAAAAACATTTTAGTTTACTTTCTCTGCCTGGAATTCGAGATCGATTAATTGCCTGTTTCAGCTTTTCAAAGAAATATGCCCTGACTGGATTTAGGGTTGGCTATATTATTGCTCCAGAGAAAATTCTGAATGAAATCTTAAAAGTTCATGATGAATCTACTATTTGCGCTCCGACTCCTTCTCAATATGCGGCCTTATTTGCCTTAACCGGACCTCAAGATTATATTGAGAAGTTTAAAGAGGAATTCAGAAAAAGAAGGGAGTTAATCTGCCAGAGATTGGATAGGTTGAAAGACCTCTTTGAATATCAAAAACCAATGGGAGCTTATTATGTATTTCCAAAAATAAAGTTAAAAATGAAGTCTTTAGAATTTAGCAAAAAATTACTTTATGAAGCTGGAGTGATTACTATTCCTGGCATTGCTTTTGGGCCTTCAGGCGAAGGACATATCCGTCTTTCTTTTGCCGGCGAGGAAAAAGAAATTAATACAGCCTTTGATAGAATTGAAAAATTTTGGCAAAAATTATGAACCCCGTTAGAAGTCTTTGTCAGAAAAAATTAGAATAATTTTTTCTGCTCTGGAATAGCGGGGTATAACCAATAAACAAAGTCTGTCTAAAATTAGCTGTCAGCTATATAAAGACAGACTTCTAACGGGGTGAACACTTTTATTATTCCAACTTCTACGGCTGAACATTTAGTAAAAAGTATCTTAACAAAAACTAGAGATTTTAAAATTATTTTCCCTGGATTAAGTCGAGATGGAAAAAGATATTTCCCAGACGAAGAAATTTATATGAAAATTTTGGAAGCTAAGAGATTAAAAGGAAAAAGGGTTATTGTTTTACATTCCGGCGCACCAAGGTCAAATGAAGGGTTAATAGAATTGGAGTTAATTTTACAAATCTTAAGAGACAATCAGATAAAACCAGAAGTTTTCTTTACCTATTTCCCTTACGGAATGCAAGATAAAGTTTTTGAAAAAGGAGAAACCAATGTGGCTGAAAACTTGATTGAAAAATTAGTTAATTATTACAAAGTTAAAAAAATTTATATAATTGATGCTCATTTTAAAGGAAGAAAATGGGTTAAAAACTATCCAATTGTTAATATCTCAGCCGTACCTATTTTAATTCAGAAAGCTAAAGAAGATTTTGGCGAAAATATCTTGTTTTTGTCGCCGGATATTGGGGGAAAAAGAAGAACCGGGATCTCGGGAGGAATGAAAAAAGAGCGATTAACCTCATTTAAGGTAAAAATGGTTTCTCCCAAATTAAACTTCAAAGGAAAGGTAGTTGGAGTAATTGATGATATGATAAAAACTGGCGGAACTCTTTTAAAGTTTCAGGAAATTGCCAAAAAATCTGGAGCGGAGAAAATTATTGCTCTAATCACCCACGGAGTAATACCTTCTGGCGTTTCAAAAATTAAGAAAAAATATTCCAAACTTTATTTAACAAACACTATCAAACAAAAGGAGTCAAATATTGATATAACTAAGTTAATTTTAAAAAATCTTTCTAAAATATGATAGAACTCGATGGCGCAACTTTTGAAGGTGGAGGACAACTGATGAGAACAGCGGTAGCTTTAGCAGCGATTACTAAAAAACCCTGCCGAGTTTTCAATATTCGCAAGAATCGACCCAAACCAGGGTTAATGACTCAGCATCTTTTAGGTCTCCAGTCATTAGTAGAACTTTGTAATGGGAAATTAGAGGGCGATTACCTTGGCTCAAAGGAAGTAAGATTTTATCCCGGCGAAATTAAAAAAGAAAAAATTTCTCTTACAATAGGTACTGCGGCAAGCATTACTTTAATTTTGCAAAGTTTGATTCCTCCAGCCTTATCCGCGCCCGAGCCTGTAAAAATTATTTTTAATGGCGGAGCCACTGATACTTTTTTTTCGCCAACAATTGATCATTTTCGATATGTATTTTTGAAAATATTAGAAAAAATGGGAGGAAAAGTAGAAATTAGTATTTTAAAAAGAGGTTATTATCCAGAAGGTGGAGCTAAAGTTGAAGTAACCATTTACCCTTCTAAGTTGAAAAATCTTAATTTAACTGAAAGAGGGAAACTTCAAAAAATTCTAGTAATTTCTGGTAGTTCAGAATTTTTGAAAGATAAAAAAGTTGCTGAAAGGCAATTAGCTGGAGTGAGAGAGATTTTAGGAAAATTAAGATTACCAATAGAAGAAAAAGTTGAATATTATCCAACCCAATGTCCTGGAAGTCAAATTTGTTTAGCGGCTGAATTTGAAAATACGATAATTGGAACCGATAATTTAGGAAAATTAGGAAAAAGAGCCGAAGATGTCGGCAAAGAAGCAGCTTTAGAATTATTAAGAGAGCAAAAATCTGAAGCTTGTTTAGATAAACATTTAGCCGATCAAATCCTCCCCTATTTAGCCCTGAGCTGGCCGAAGGGTAAATCTCAAATCACGGTTTCGGAAATCACCGATCATTGCAAAACTAATATTTGGGTAATTGAAAAATTTATCGAAGGAAAATTTGAAATAAAGGCGGGCCCCTATTTAATAACTTGGTCTCTTATTTAAGTGTTCTAAATAAATCCATTTTATTATCTCGTTGGCGAAAAGATAAACCAAAACCAAAGAGAAGATTATTAGTAAAGATAACGGAAGAAGAGAGGTGAAATTGAAGAAATTTTTTCCATCTAGTGGCCACCAAAGACGGGACTCCAACTTCTTTATCAGCTTTATACAATAATATAATAGATATTGCAAAATTTTTTTCCTTTAACAGAAATTGGTCCTTCTAAATTACCAAATAAAATCTCAGCTCCTTTTAGGTTAAAGTTTTTGAAAATTAATTATTTTCTTTTCTCTGATTTTATTATAATAAAAAACCGCTTTTTGAGCGGTTTTTTTAGGAAAAAGAATTAGTAGTTTCTGGGTCTTTCTGCTCTTCTTTTTGACCAACAATCTCGACAATAAATAGGTCTGTCTGGAGAAGGTTCAAATGGCAGTTCGGTTATTTCTTTTCCGCAATCAGCGCATTTCCAATTTCCTTTGACTGTTTGGCGAGGAGTAAAACCTCCGCCCGGTTCAAATTTTTTGAAGGCCATAACTTTAGATGTTAGATTACCTAATTTAAAAGCGACCTTTTAGACCCTTAGTCGCTCTACTTATTTGGCCCCCTCTAACTTTTAAAATTATTGAAGACTTACTCTAAGATACTCGACTTATTGGTCTGCCATCATTATACACTACCTATTTAGCAAGTCAAATGGAATAGCCCTATCACCTTTTCCGGCTTTCCAAGGGCCCGCCCGGAGGGCGGGAGGGTGGTGGGTGGGTTAGAGTCCTCTAATTTCGATTCTTCTAAAATAATATTGAAAGTTTTTACTGCCTCTTCAGTTTTATCAATAATCAACCGAATTCCTCTCTCTTGAATAAACTTTTTAACTCCTTCAGTCACTTTGGCTATCCCCATTTGGCCAGTGCCAATAACAATTGTCTCAGGATTTTGTTCTACGGCTCTTTTCACATCTTCAACATCAATCACATGGCTCTTTTCTCTCCACCATTTTAAAACTTCGCTATTCCAGCGAACTTCGACATCATGGTTATAAGTTTTGCCCAAAATTGTGATAGAACCAAAATGATATTCTTCAATCATATTTTATAAGAAAAGCCAGGTTGTTTCACCTGGCTTATTTAGTTTAAACCAAAAGTTCATCAATGTTGAATTTAATCCATCCCCCTTTTGTTACCGGTGGCTGGTTTCTTTTCGCCACCCAAAACTCTTCTTTTTGGGGGATGCAAACCACACTCTGGACCGTTCCCGGTCCGGAGACGCTATCTAAAATCTCCATTGCCTTTTTGAGATCAATATGATTATTTTGAAGAGCCATTTTCATCTTCTCAGCTCTTCTTTTGCTTCCCTCCAACGTGAAAAACAAAGTAAGAAGTTCATCGGGTATTGACGTTTTCCTTGGTCCAATATCAGGAACTTGTTCTTCTTCCATTTCTTTTACCTGAAAATGATTGGTTACGGTAATGTATCCATTTTGAAAACCTCTGATCGCTTTTCTCTGAGGACTAGTTTCTACAATTGCAGCATCGTTTTTTGAAACCAACACTAAGTTCTGCCCCATCGTAACTAAGGTGGAAAAAATCTTTTCTACCGCCTTTCTTATACTTTCACTCCCCTGAATAACTTCCCGGTTTAAGATCATCTGTGGTGTCCCTATAAAAATCCGAGGTTTAGCTGGTGAATCAAGTGAAACTAGACTAAGATTTCTTGATATTCCAGTCGGTACCCCTATCACCCCAGGCCAACCTAAAGATACAAAAGGAAAACCCTGATCTGGTAAATAAATAAATAAAACACTGATAGAGGGTAAAACTTCGTAAAAAAGATAATCAAGATTTCTACCCCAGATAATGTTTCCATCTCCACTTTTTGCCACAAAACAGGAACATTTAAAGGGTTTCAAATACGAATAAAAAATTTCTCCAAGTTCTTCTGTCAAATTTATCAAACGAATGGAGTTATAATCAACTCCCGCACCATCCGCTATCCCTTTCATCTCCTCCCGAAATTCCTTCGGAATGTTCCTTTCCAAAATTTTACTTGAAAGACGAAAAATCGGGAAAGCGAGTTTCCCCAGAATTCCTTCATAGCGAGCGAAGAGACTTTTAAAGTGTGCCTGGAGCCACCTTATTTCTTCTTTTAATGCCCTTCCATGCTGGTAGCCCATTTCATAGGGGCTACCTTCCAAGCGAAGGGTTCTCAATCCTTCTTTTTTGAGAATTTCTCCTTTCTTCATGGCTCTTCCTCCTTATTGATATTTTTATAAAAGTATTTTCCAGCTTTCGGTTTTACCAAAAAGATAGCGATTATCATTAAAAATACTGAAAATATTTCCAAAAAGAAGGCAATCAGGGTTGAAATAAAAATATTAAATAAAGAACCGAAAACAACTCTTACTCCAACCGCCAAAGTTATACCAATTATCGAAGCACTAATTAAAAATGCTCGCAACCTGACTGCTTTTTCTTTACTCTTTAGGCCGCCTTTATAGAAAAATAAAGCCCCTACTATTGTCGTCAAACCCAATAAGGTGCCGGAAATAATATTCACCAATTGACTTCGATTTTCTGACCAAAAGACGAAATTGTTTTGGAAATGGATATATGCTGGTTTTAAATTCAAAATACTAAATATTAAAAAGACAGTTCCTAAACCGATTATGCTTAAAAATAAAGATTTGGGGAGTTCTCGGTGATAATATATTTTAAATGGAATAAAGGGAAAATAAGCCATAAGCAAATAACTAAAAAAGAGTGATAGATCGAAGGAAATTTGAATTAGTTTTAAATCATTAGTGATTAGTTTTGGTGGGGCGAAAAAAAACCAAGCGAGACTTAAAAATAAAAAAACTTTAGAAAATATCCCAATTGTCTCAAATTTTGAGTGTCGGTAGGAAAAATATAATTTTAGAAAACAGATAAAAAGGATAACCGAAAGAAAAAGACCTAAAATAGAAAAAATAGGAATCATATTACAATATTATTTTACCGTTAAATTTGACCATTTACCACATCTGTCTCCCCAACGTGCCATCACCTTTCCTTCAATTCTGGCTTCAATTACTTCGCAGCGATTGGGGCAACCCTGACATTGAAAGGAAGTGCATTTGATTTCTTTATCAGAGATTCCAAATCCTGAAAATTTCGGTTTTTCCGGTGGATTTTCTTTTACCAAAAGTGCTACTCCGAATGCTCCCATAACGGTATTGTATTTAGGAACAATAATTTTTTGACCCAAGGCCTCCTCAAAGGCTTTTCTCATTCCAATATTTTCCGAAACCCCTCCCAAAAAAATAATTGGAGGTTGAATTTTCTTCCCTCTACCAACTCCGGCTAAATAATTCCTCGCCAAGCCCTGGCAAAGTCCGGCAATGATGTCTTCGGTTTTGTGACCTATCTGTTGTTTGTGAATCATATCCGATTCACAAAAGACGGTGCAACGAGAAGCAAGTTGAGTTGGATTTCTTGACTTTAAAGCCAATTCTCCAAAATTTTCAATAGGAATTCCCAATCTAAAAGACTGGGCATCCAAAAAGCTACCGGTTCCCCCGGCACAAAGCAAGTTCATTGCAAAATCGGTTGCCACGCCATTTTCCAAAATGATAATTTTTGAATCCTGGCCACCAATTTCAATTACGGTTTTGGCATCGGGAATGAAACGACGAACTCCTCGGGCATGAGCAGTAATTTCATTTTTAATCAAATCAGCTCCGGTA
>Ga0210031_1000707_pt1 | contig 19935 bp, 26 predicted proteins | sample CryGeyCG2014_080_FD_185455 | JGI IMG/M metagenome (GOLD analysis project Ga0210031, IMG submission 185455) | Groundwater microbial communities from aquifer - Crystal Geyser CG03_land_8/20/14_0.80 (SPAdes) (version 2) | ecosystem: Environmental > Aquatic > Deep subsurface > Groundwater | place... | reverse complement strand
TTTTGATAAAATTCCTCATCGCTTGCATCATTTAAAAGATAAAGCAGTTTAAAAAGCTCACTGTAGTGTTCATAGTTATAGCGCGAGTCACCGACATATTCCCGCCAGTGGTCTAAATTATCCCAAAGGATATCGCTGCGCTCAATGCCGTCAGCCTGGGTGGGTAAATCATTACCATAAAAATTACTCTCATCGGGCACCTGCCACTTGACAAGCATCTCCTGATTCCAGTTTTCAATTACAAAATAAAGTCCGTGATTGTCGCCATTAATTTTTAGATTGGCAAAAAAACTAGGGGGATATAATAGTCCGAGTTTTTCGGCGCGATAATTATTTAATTGTTCCACGGCGAAGTAACGGTCGTTGGGAATAATAAAGCTTAATTGACGATAGCCATTGAATAAATCATCCTTATTAAATTTTATCAGATAAGACTTTTTGGGCGCATTCCAATGAACGGCGTTATCGCCGCGGTAACGGACTGTCACTTGATATGTTTTGTTGTCATATTTGAATTCAGCCGGCACGAAAACTCTGCCGGTTAGTACAACATTCATAAATTCTTTGGGTAGACTATCGTTTAATTTTTTCAAATCTTTATCCGCAATGGTCAACTCATAGCTGGGCAGTTTGTTTTTCTTGAAATAATAAGGCAGATAAAAAATATCGCTCACTTTTCTCACTTGCCAATAAAGAGGCAACATTTTGACCACCAGGGGATTATTGCGCAAAATATTGGCACGAGTGGTAGCTGTGCTTAATGTCAGGATTAGAATAGGAATAATTATCATGGCAGCTAAAACGACCGCCAAAGTGGTCAGTAATAATTTTCTGTTTCTAATTATCTTGTAGGCAAATTTAAAGAGTTTCATAAATGAATTTAATGATTTTTCTGGCTCTTTCGTGCCAGTTATGTTGTTGTATGTCTTTAAGTGCTTGGTTGGCTAATTTTAGCCCTAACTTTTTGTCTTTAATCAGTTTAATTATACCTTTAGCAAGGTCATCGGGGTTACTTGATTTTATTAGAACGGCGTTATCATCATTTAAAACTTCTTTGATAGCAGGCAAATCAGTGGCAACAATAGGCCGACCGGAGGCCATATTCTCAAACATCTTAAGCGGTGACATAAAATAGGCATAATGCTCTGTCCAAGGAAAGGGCATAAGCATCATATCAAAAGCTTGCTGATAAATAGCCAGTTTATCTTGAGTAACTCCGGCAATAAATTGGGAATGATCAGCTATTCCGATTTGTTCGGCTAAATTTTGATATTCTTGGATATGCTCTGGAGCGCCGCCGACGGCAACAAACATGGCGTGCGGATATTCTTGGATAATAATTTTTAAAGCATGCAGAATATCTTTAATGCCTTTGTCCATGTTTTTAGTTTTAAAGCTGCCGGTGTAACCTAATAATATCTTCTCCGGCGGCAAATTCAAGGCCTGCCGCGCCTGATTTTTATCCAGCCGGATGCCAAAAATTTCAAGCTCAACTGCATCCGGAGAAACTAAAATTTTATTGGCTGAAACGTCTAGCCCCATCAGTATATTTTTTAATTCGTGAGTCAGAGCGATCAGACGATAACATTGCTTAAAATGATGGGCATAATGCTTTTTTCTTCGGGGCAAGGAATGGCCTTCCCAAACAACACGTTTTGAGAACAGTTGTAATAAAGGCAATAAATATTCATCACGTGTATAAAAAATGTATTCGGCTCTATTCTTCTTAGATAATAGATAAATAAATAAACTAACTATAAAAAACAGGGCTTGGAATTTAATATATGCGCCAGCTGGGAATTTTATCAGCCATTGGGGGTCATAAGAGCAAATTTTTTTTAACTTAAAAATCTTTGGGATATGATAATACGCAAAAGCATCTGTATTTTTGAATTCAGGATTTTTACGGCTGGGACAAATCAGTTCAACTGCTACCTGGTGCTTGGCAAAAATCTGGCACATCTTAAAAATTTGATGGCCATGGGCCTTGGTAGTCGGAATTCTAGAATTGGAGATATACAATAATTTCATTTTATGAATCTACCCTATTAAATCTCGCGGAGCGAAAATTCTCCTCCGGGCGAAATTATTTGACAGGCTTAACCTTAAGAATTGCTTGATAAACAAATAAATTGGGCGATAAAATTTTAGCAAATTTCTCCAAATAATTAGGGTGCCAAAGATTGTTTTCGCCAATTATCTTTAAGCTTACTTGATGTAATAATTTTTGTAAAGAATTATAGCTAAATAGATGTATGTGCCCGTAATCATTAAAGAGTTCCTTGGCGCCATACTGGTCCAAAACCATTCGCCAGCGGTTATGCCAAACAAGAAAATTAGGAGTAGTAATAATGAGGTAACCATTAAGATTCAACAATTTTTTTAATTTAAGCAAAAAGTCTTGTGGGTTAAAAAAATGTTCCAGAATTTCGGCGCATAAAATGATATCAAATTTTTTATTGGTAATGGCCAAAGGCCAATCAGCCGATTCCAGATCAAAAAGATACGCTTCATTTAAAATATTTTTTGCTTGGACGATGGGTTGCTGTGCAATGTCTGCACCAATTAGATAATTATTTTCTCGCCAAGCGCCGGCAAGATAACCACTGGCGCAGCCTAAATCTAAAATATATTTATTGCCCTGATTAATCTCATTCTGGACAAGCGAATTAATTTTTTTTCTTCTCAAACGGTTAATGCCATAATCATTTCTCTGATCGTAATAATTTTTTACAACTTGGTTCATAAAGTAGTTAAAATATTATTTAGCTGACGACCTAAAATTTTGGGGGTTAATTGGCTTAAATATAATTGATAGCCATTGGTGGCAATTTTTGTCCTTAGTTCGGAATTATTTTTTAATGCCAAGATGGCATCGGCCAGCGCTTGGGCGTTAGCCGGCTCAATAAAAATAATATTTTCCTGATGATTGAATAGTTCGGCTGGCGCTTGGTGTTTGGCGGTAATGACTGGTTTTCTGCAGGCCAGAGCTTCTACAATTTTATTGGGGATTACCAGCTCAGCTTTTTTATTGGCGCCAAAAACTCCCAGGCAGCAATCAGCTTGATTAATATATTTGGCTAAATCTTTTTTATCAACCTCAGCTAAAAATTCTACATTTGCCAAGGACTTGGCTTGATTTCTGAAATGCTCGGACTTATTGTTAAACCTGGTAATAAATCTAAATTTGACGCTTTTATCTTGCCGGCTTAAAATCTTGGCGGCTTCAAGGATTGTGGCAAAACCATAGAAAGGCACGAGATAGCCATGCCAGTGGATAACAAATTTTGAATTTTGTCCCCGATCCGGTCGGGGATTAAATTTTGAATCTGGATAAAAAATTTTGTTATTAGCTCCAACAAATACGCGGATGAATTTATTTTTATCAATTTTATATCTCTCTATAAAATAATCTATTTGGGCTTGGGTGTCAAGCAAAATTTTATCTGCCAAAACGCAGGAGAGCCAATCTAAAAAATAATAATATTTGGCTTTCAAGCTTTGGGGCGAGCAGACTCCCCTGTCGGCGACATTAGTCAGATAAAGCGAGACAAAAGCGTCAAAGATGATAGGCTTATTTGAGATTAATTTGGCAAACCAAACAAGTGAATGCCCGGCAAAACCAACAATTAAAACATCATATTTATTTTTCCCGCCTGCATCGCCATGCGAAGCATTGCGGGCAGGTATTTTTTTATGTTGTTGGTAGAGCGATAAATATTTTTTAATGCCCCTAGCTCTTGTCTGACATTCTAAAACATGACAGTTGTTTTGTTTTAAACCACTGATTAAAACATCATTGCGAGGATAATCTTTTTGATAGTTGCCAAAATAACAAACGGTCATAATTTAGTAATTAGTAATTAGTAATAGCTCTTTTCTTTTAAATAATCTGCCACTGCTTCTTGCCAAGGACGCATGATATCCATGCCTAACTCTTTTAATTTCTTATTTTCTAAAACAGAATATTTTGGCCTGGGAGCTGGCAAATTTAGGTCTGATAATTTAATGGGGATTAGATTAATCTTCTTGTTTAAGCAGCTACATATATATTTTGCAAATTCCAGAACAGAACATTGGCCTTGGTTAACCGCGTGGTATAAGCCATAATTATTGGTCTGAATTAATTGCCAAACTTGGCGGGCTAAATCAAGAGAATAAGTCGGGCTGATAATCTGGTCAATGACTGCTTGATCCCGCTTAATTAAAGATTCCACAATATTACCGCCTTTGCCTTGGGAGCCAGCACTGCCAAAAAGATAAGCAGTGCGGATTAAAAAATATTTTTTTAGATTTTTTTGAATGATTTGTTCGCCGAGTAGTTTTGACTGGCCATATTTATTTATCGGGCCTGGCTTATCTTCTTCCGTATAGGGTTTATCTCTGTTTTTATCTGCGCCAAAGACATAATCAGTGCTAAAGTGAACTAGGGGTAAATTATTTTTCCGACAATAATCCACTAAATTTTCTACGCCATGATAATTTACTGCCAGAGCTTCGTCTGGATATTGCTCTGCCCGATCAACTAAATTATAAGCAGCAGTGTTGATAATAATATCTAGCCTGCTCCCTGTTAATTGCTCCCTGCATTTTGATTTGTCAGTAATATCAAAATCAGGATAATTTAAATTAATTAAATTATTTTTGGGAATAACTTTTTGTAAATCTGTGCCTAACTGTCCGTTAGCGCCGATCAAGGCGATTTTCATAATGATTTTTTAGCTAAAATCTTTAAGCCTTCAATATAAAAAAGTGGTCTTCTGGGGCTGGTGTAATGTTTAACAATGGTCTCGGCTTGAACTGGACCTTTGATAATATACTTGCTTTCGGGCAAGGGTTTAATATTTTCAAGACAGCTGGCATAGCCGGCCTGCTCAACAAAATGCTTATTGGCAAGGTTGGTGTTGTCAATATGAGCTAAGTATTTTTCTAACTTGTCTAAATTAAAATTATCTTTATGATATAAAACGATGCCAGAATTTAAATAAGATAATTCTGCTGATAATTTTTTATTATTATTAAAATAAACCGGGCAGCCAATGCCCTGGCCAACCATCATTAAGGAGTTTTGGGCGTTATTTTTAATCTCCCCTTCTATTTCTTTGGAATTTTTAAACCACAACAAATCACTGTCTATAATCAAATGAATTTTTTTGTCTGAAAGATAATAAGGATCAAACAGTTTTTGTAATAATAGATAGTGATAATCTGATTTTTTCTCAACTATTTTTGCACTGGGAAATAGCTTATTTAAAATAGATTTATCCTTTTGGGTCAGACTGCCGTCGCTATGGATATAAAGCTGACCAATAATATTCATATTCTTATAAAAGCTAGCCAATGACCAGATGAACATAACTAAATCCCGATGACAAGTTAGGATATGAACTGATAAATCTTGATGATTGATTGGCTGATCAAGAATTTTATTAGTTTTTAAAATTCTGGGCGCTATCAAATATTTATTATATAAATATTTAAAAGGAGCATGGTATTCAAAGCAGGCTTTGCGTAAATAAAATAATTCTAATTTAAGATTCATAGAGTTTAACTATTTTTTTAGCTAAATTATCTAAGTTGTGGTTATTAACAACTTCTTGTCTTAACTGTTTTTCTAATTGTTGTTTTTTCTCTGGCGATAAATTTATTAGCGCTTTAATATTTTGAGCTAAAATTTTGGGATTATCTTTTTGAGTTAGAAGCTCTGCCGGCAAAATTTCTTGAAAAGCTTCATTTGAAGTAAGAACTAGACACTCGCAAGCCATGGCTTCCAGCACCGCTTTATCCAGACTGCCGGTGTCAGAGAGATTAATAAATAAATCTGACTCTTGTAAATATTGGGGAATTCTTGAATTCGGCATAGCACCTAAAAATTCAACGGACTTCTCAAATTGCATTTTTTTGACCATTTGTTTCAGATTGTCAAAATAAACTCGTTGAGGTTGTAAGCTCACATCGCCGATGATGGTTAAATTAATATTATTCAGCCCTTGCTGGTGCAATTCGTAAACTGCCTTAATTATTGACTCATAATCTTTGCTGGGCGAAATACGCCCGATGGAAAAAAGTTTGTAGTTGGTAGTTGGTAGTTTGTAGTTTAATGGTTTAAAAAGTTCCGTATCAATGCCATGGCCAAGAATATTAATTTTTTTTCTTGTTTTTAGTCTGAAGCTTAGCTTTGAGGCGGTGGCAAATTCAAAAACAAATAGATTTGCCAGCTTCAGTTTCCAGTCCGTTGATTTATGCGTATACCATTGGATTAGTTTTTTATGATAAATCTTACAAAATGGCCCGGCAATAATTGAATAAATTGGCATCATATGGCTAAAGACACCATCTGCTTTGGGCACTAACCTTAAAAGCAATAGTTTAAAACGAATTAACTGCTTTAATTTACCGGCTCCTGTTTCTTTGCCCAGCGAATATATTTTAACATTTTCCGGCAAACCGGAGATGTCGCCTTGTTCCTGGCAAATAACAATTAGTTTATCAACTGTCTCCCCTATTTTTTTAACCCAATTATAAATAAACCCGGCATTAGAGCTATTTTTATCAACAATTCTTGTGATTATGAGAAGTATCATAGTTATATAAAATATATCATTTTAAGGCTTAAAAAACAAGGTTTTTCGACTTTGATTAAAACGTGCTATAATATTAAGTAGATGTGGATAAAAAACAACAACAAAGGAATAAATGTGATTGAAGTCGTTGTAATTATTGCCCTAGTCGGAGCTATGATAGCAATTGCTTTTTTGTCTGTGCAAGCAAGTGAAAAGAAAACGCGTGATACCAAAAGAATTTCTGATATCAGCCAGATTGGCCGACTTTTCTACAAAGAGTGCTATCGGCCAAGCGCTGGCAGCAGGGAGTATGATTTGGCCGATATTATTGAGAGTATTCTAGATAAATTCCCTGAACAAAAAAAATATTTAAGCAATGATTTGTGGGATCCGAAAGCGGGCAGCAAACAAAAATCATATTATACTTATCGCGTTTCCAGCGACGGCAAGCACTGTGTGATTTATGTTAATCTTGAGGGCGATAATGAAACGGTAACGATGCCCAATGCCAGTTACCCAACAATGGGCGGCGGCAGTGGCGTTTTTGTAGCCCAAGAAGCGGGTGTCAACGGCAGTAAAAAATATTATCAGGTGTCAAAATAAAAAAGCCCGAAGCTTGCTTTGATTTCGGGCTTTTTAAAACCGGTCTTAACCGCGATAATCTCCTAAAAAGATGGAGATTTCTTGTTTGAGTACCGTTGCCAAAGACTCCTTGGGATTTTTGTTTACATAACGAACAAAAAATATTAAAAGGGATATGTAAGCAAAAAGAACAAACAATATAATTGTAATTTCCATAAACGATTTCCTCCTTTTATACAAGATAATAAATTCCTAGGCCAATTAATAATATGGCCATTACCTTTTGAATTATTATATGCTTGTTCATCTTTTCTGTCAAGAATTTCGGAAAGTAGAAGGTGGCAATAAGAACCATAAGAAAGACAAAAACATATTGACTGCCCTGCAGGGCCTGAACAAGAGAGACCGAAGTGATGGAAATGGCATATTGGATTAAGACAGCGGAAGCGCCGCCGCAACCCTGGCCCAAGAGGAATCTGCCCTTAGCTTTTTCCATGCCTTGGTCTTGGCCGGGATGCAATAAGTCATGGCGATTAGTTGGCAGCAGCATGGGCAATAAGACAATAATAAAAGCGCCAAGACGAGTCCAAATAAAGCCTGAAACAAAGGGTTGGTGATTATAAACATCTTTAGTCAGCACGTATGACAGGCCAAAAAATAATGCCGCTGGCAAGGCCAGCCAGAGAATTTTACGGAATTGAATATCATGTTTTTTAAATTCAAGGGAAATCAAAAAAGTGCCGATGATAATGAAAACAAAAGCCAAAATTTGACGGCTAACTAATGATTCATTAATAAAGAAGTAAGCGAGAATTAAAACAAAAATGGGCGTCAGCCCGCCGATGATTGGCAGAAGACGGGAAGCATCTTCACGTTTCAGGGCGATAAACATCAGAAATAAACCAATAGAAAAACTAGCGCCAGCAAGCATACTGATCCAGAATTGGCTTGCCCCTGGCCAGACAAGACTTAATTTAAAAATCAAGGCGATGGGGATGGCCAGAATAATTAGCGCCGCGCCAAGGCCGGCAATGTAAAAAGTATAAACAAAGGGATTTTTAATTTCCTTCTTTAAAAGCGTTTTATCAATCACCATCGCAATGGCATTGAGAAAATAGGCAAATAATGTTATAGATAGCCAATTCATATATTTTTATTTAACAATTCCCTGCTCTAATTCTTCTTGCGTGTATTCAACTTGTTCATCTTTTAAGTTGGGGTCGTATGGCGGGTCAGGATAATTAATCAGCCAGGCTTCCTCGTCGCCAATATTTTCAAGGCCAGTGGCAATGTTTTTGGGTATAAAAAGCCTTTCAGGTTTTGAAGCATCTAAAATATATTCCTCTCTTTTACCATTAACATACAAGATAATCTTCATTTTACCTTTAAGGCAAACATAGCGTGCGGCGCGAACACGATGAAGATGATAACCCTTAAAAGCGCCTGGTTTGGCAGCTGATAAGTAAACCACTGTTTTGTCGCCGTCTTTAAATAACTCCGTTAAAAAACCGTTTTCTTTTTTATGCGCATCATAAGTAGTAACTTTTTTAACTGGTTCTTTTTTTGTCATAGAAAATAATAGTTAAAATAGCAAATATAATAATAAATATTAATAATAAATTCAAATCGAAGTAATTTGAAATTAAACCCTCTTTTAGTAATTCTAGCATAAAATAAACTGCATAGGTAATGAGGGAAATATAAAAAATATCGTTGGTGATTTTTTTAATTAAGCGCATAGTAAATATTGCTAAATTTAATCCATTCTTTTAGTCTCTCAAAAAAATTATTTTTAGTTAACGGCTCTTTAATAAATTCTATGGCTACTCGACCAAAAACAATTTCCTTAGCGCTCAAATCTAGCCCGGGTGAGGAAATCAGGAAGCGCAAAATATTTTTGTCCGGTTGGATATTTTTTAAATCATACTCGGCTGTGCCGACCAGCCACCCTTCACTAAAGTTTTGGGTGGTTAATAAATAATTGATATCTTTAAGCTGCCATTGCCAGTTACTTAAGTTTATTGCTGGCCCAATTCGGAGCGGCGTAACAAGGTCTTTTTGATACCAAAGCTTAAGACGCGCCTGATCAAATTTTTGCGTTAGGCGGACATCAAAATAAACCGGATCAACCACCATTTTCTGCTGACAATCTTTACCAGCAACGGTTTTTATTTTTTCAATCTCTAAAACCCGGCCAGTGGGAGAAAATTTTGAAACAAACGGATTTTCACGGCAAAAGTCATAATCCACTTTTAGATAACCAGCCGGATTAAAATCTTTATAAAATAAAACAGCCAGGATAATAATGGGGATAAGAATTAAAACTATGCGTATGTATTGGTAATATTTCATTCTCTGATTATCTTATAAAGCCAATCACTCCCGAGTAATTTCTCTCCGGCCACTATTTTCAGGCCATATTGTTCAAAGTCGCGGCGAGAAATAAATTCAACAGTGGCCGGCGGAGCAAAGGTGTAGTAATAAATATTTTTTAATTCGGCTAAACGGGCAACGGCCTGATAATCGGCTGGCACCACTAAATCAGTGATAATTCTCGCCCGCTCGGGAAAAAATATCTTGTCAGCTTGCCGGTAGATGACGGCCACCTCATCTGGCTTGATTTTTTGGTTAATTAAGCGTGATTTAATTCGGGACTCGGATAAATTTTTTAAGAGAAATAAACTTTCGTCTGTTTGACGGTAGACTAGATTAAAAGAAGGCATGGCAAGGAGAATTATTATAACCGAACTTAATAATATTTTAGTAACTGATTCATAAGTTCTGCTCTTGTCGGGATCCCTCGTTCCGATTAACAGCGGAACTCGGGATAAATTATATATGAGAATTGCCAGAAACGGCAGAGCTAAAATATAAATTGGCAGCCAGTAACGCAAATACGAGGTGCCAAGGGAAAGGGTCTGCTCATCAATACGGTCAGCAAATTGCCAAGAACCGTAAAACAATAAGCAATAAGCAATAAGCAATAAGCAAAAAATTGTATAACTAATTCTTTTTTTATAATTTATTTTTAATATTTTTTCAGGCAGGGTGATGAATAATAATCCGCCGAGAATGGTGGGGATAGACCAGTATGGTAAAAATTGAATTAGATAGTTATATGCATTGATAAGAATTGATTTGGGATCAAAGCCAAAAGGAGAAATTAGCATTTGGAATAAAATGCCGCTTTTAATAGCCGCGCCTATGCCTCCTTCGGGGACTATTGCTTTGTAGCCGGCTGAAATAAAAGCGCCATAAAGAATTTGATTGTAATATAATAAAATTAAAATTGGCAGCCACAAGCCGCATAAAAATAAGATAAAACCAAGCCAATGAATTTTTTTAAATTTGAAAATAAATATAAATAAAATACTAAAAGCAAGCCAGACAATTTCTGAAGCGCGGGTGATAATTGAAAGACCGATGAGAAAACCGGAAAATGGATATTGAAGATATTTAAGATATTGAGGATATTTAATATCTTTAATATCTCTAATATCCTTAATATCTTCTAGGGATAAAAACAGTACATAGATTCCAACAATTAACAATGAAATAAATAGAATATTATGATAAAGTCCTCTAGCTGAATAATAGAGCCAGGCTGGAAAAAAAGAAAGAAGAACTGCAGAGATAAGGGCAACAGATTTATGGTTAAATAATTTATTGATTAATAAATAAAAAAATATTAAGCCCAGAATTGAAAAAAATGGGGTGAGAAAGGGAATAATGGCCGGAGTAAAAATCTTAGCTAATGAGCCATAAATAATGATCATGCCAATAAATGAGCCCGGGGTAACTTTTCCTTCAACGGTGTTCATAGCGCGCAAATGAATCAGGTTTGCGCCAATGCCATTTAACTCTTCAAAATAATATAGCGACTGGCCTTGAGCTAGTCTTTTAATCCAAAAATAATTAGCCGTTTCATCAGGCGAGGAAAATTTAATGGCATCTCTACCGCCTAGAAAATCGTTTTTGGGTGCCATAACCAAGAGATTGAAGTAGGCATAAATACTGAAAAAGACAGTGCAAAAAATCACTAAAAACAGCAAAATTTTGTTGTTTTTTAGCCAAATTGTCATAATCTCATTATGGCGGAAATTAGATAAAAAAACAAGCCCGTTATTATGGGCTTGTTTAAAATATCTAAAATTATCTCTTACTCCACTGCGGAGCGCGGCGAGCTCGTTTCAGACCGGGTTTTTTCCGCTCTTTGGCGCGAGGGTCGCGAGTCAGATAACCGGCGGCGCGCAACGGTTTTTTATTATCTTCGCTGACTTTAACTAGCGCCCTGGCAATACCTAAACGGCAGGCTTCAGAGCTTGAATTTTTTCCGCCACCGGATGTTTCAATGACAACATCAAATTTATCTTTAGCGCCAACCACCGCCAAGGGTAATTCTAAATTTTCACTCCAAGTAAATTGGGGGAAAAAATCTCTGTAATCTTTGCCATTAACAGAAAACTTGCCTGATCCGTTGGGAAATAACTTAACTTTAGCCACCGCTGTTTTCCGGCGGCCTAATGAATATAAATATTTATTCTGCTTGGTATTATTTTCTTTGTCCATCTTAAGTGATTTAGCCATTATTTAATAGTTAATCTTTTCAACATTTCTTGGCGCAACTTATTATTAGGCAGCATACCATAAACAGCGCGCCTTAAAACTTCGGCCTGGCCTTTTTTATCAATTAAATCTTTTAACTTAGTTTTTTTTAAGCCGCCCGGATGCTGGGAAGAACTATAATAAATCTTGCCATTGAGCTTATTGCCACTGATTTTCATCTTAGCGACATTTTCAACAATGACTGCATCGCCCTGGTCCAGATACGGCGTAAAATCTGGCTTATTTTTACCGCGTAAAAGCATGGCGATTTTACTGGCCAATCTGCCGAATGAAATATCAGTTGCGTCTAATTTGTGTTCTTGTCGTTGCATATATATTAATGTTTAGCCCACGAACTCAATTATGGCCATCTTAGCTCCGTCGCCTTGACGCGGTTCTAATTTGATAATTCTCAAATAGCCGCCTTTTCTTTCTTTATATTTAGGGCCGATAACCTCAAATAATTTTTTAACTGCGTTTTTAGTGGGTAAAACTTTTAATAATTCGCGTCGATTGTGTAGATTAGCGACTTTGGCACGAGTCACCAAGCGCTCAACTTTGGGCTTTAAGATTTTAGCTTTGGCTTCAGTGGTTTTAATGTGCTCATACAATACTAAAGAATTAGCCAAATTTTTGAGTAAAGCTCTGCGATGCCCTCTTGGTCTGCCTAATTTTGGTATGACTTTTTGATGTCTCATGCTTAATAAATTATGAATTTATTTATCTTCTTTTTTCGGCCCATCTTGCCGCAAAGAAGGTCGACCGCGTTTTCTGGGTTTTTCTTCGCTGGCCTTTGACTTACTGACTGGTTCAGTATTCTTTTGCGCCTCTTGGGACAGCGCTACTTCTTTTTCTTTAACCTCTTCTTTAACTTCTTCTTTTTTGGCCAAGGCGCTGAATTGTTCAACTAGAATATCAATGGTTAGATTGAAAGCCTGCTCACAGGTTACAGCGCCATTGGTTTCCAAGGATAAAATTAATCTATCCCAGTTGGTCATTTCGCCGACACGGACATGCTCTGTTTCCATACTGACATGATTGATAGGAGTAAAAATGGCATCAACAGCTATATGGCCGATTTCCAGTTTTTCACCAGGCCGATTTTCAGTTGGCAAATAGCCTATGCCTTTTTCAACCACGCATTCCATTTCAAATTTAGCGGCTTTGTCAGTCAGAGTGGCAATGTGTTGCTCAGGATTAGCAATTTTTACCTGCGTTGGCACTTTAAAATCCTTAGCAGTAACTTTGCCTTCGCCGGTCTTACTGATTTTTATCACTAATGGTTCAGTTGGATCTAACTCGCCCTGGATGCTCAAGTTGACCTGTTTAATATTTAAAGTTATATCAACCACATCTTCCTTAACATAATCAAGAGTAGAAAATTCATGATCAACACCGGCAATTTTAACTGAAACAATAGCGGCACCAGGCATAGAAGAGAGCAAAACTCTTCTTAAGCCGTTGCCGACTGTCAAACCATAACCGGGATAAAGCGGCTCAATAATGAATTTGCCTTTAAAATCATTAACTGATTCAAATTTGATCATTTTAGCTACGGGAATGTGTTGCATATAATTATATTTAATAATAAATTCTTTATTTATTATTCGTTATCTTGAATAAAATTCAATGGTCATAGTGATATCAGCCCCAAGGTTCAAATCCTTGACAGCCGGGCTATCAACCACCAGGGCAATTCGGCTCTGTGGGTCAAACTCAAGCCAACTGGGCACATCTTTGCCTGAAACTTGTTTTAAAACTTCTTTAAAGTAACCGTTGTTTTGGCTCTTTTGTCTGATAGTAATCTTATCTTGCAATTTCATCTGATATGATGGGGTTTTAACTTTCTTGCCATTAATCATAAAATGGGCATGGCCCACTAACTGCCTGGCTTGGTCGCGCGAGTCAGCAAAACCAAGACGGTAGACAGTATTATCAAATCTGTTTTCTAAAAGTTTTAACAAGTTACTGCTGACATCGCCTTTTATTTTAGTGGCTGCCTGATAATAATTACTAAATTGCCGTTCGCGGAGACGATACATTTTTTTAATTTTCTGTTTGGCCATGAGCTGGCGGCCATATTCAGTTAGCTTGCGGCCAATGCTTTTGGGGCCGTGAATGCCCGGCGGATAGGCACGTTTAACAATAGCAGATTTGGCTGACAAATCTCTAGCGCCTTTTAAGAATAATTTTTCGCCGATTCTACGGCTTTGTTTGTCTTTTGGACCAATATCGCGTCCCATAATTTTTTTTTAATTTCTAGACTCGTCGCGGCTTTTTTGGCCGGCAACCATTGTGAGGTACTGGCGTGACGTCTTTAATGCTGACAATTTGAATGCCATTGGCAGCTAAAGCGCGCATGGCAGCTTCCCTGGCTGGACCAATACCGCGCACTAAAACATCAACTTCTTTGATGCCAGCCTCTTTGGCTTGCGGCGCTATTGTCTTAACGACTACGCCGGCGGCATAAGGAGTTGATTTTTTAGCGCTCTTAAAACCGCAACGGCCGGATGTGCTCCAACAAATAACATTGCCGTTCATATCACTAATACTGACAATGGTATTATTATAAGTTGATTTAATATGAGCCTGACCACGGCCTTTTAAGAGACGCGGTTGAAATTTACTTTTCTTTTTTTTAGTTGGAGTGGTTTTTTCAGTTGTGACCATATATTTAAAATGTATGAGATATTCTAACTATGTCTTTCTATGTCTTTTGGGCAGATGATGCGCGGCCTGAACCGGCAGTCTTACGGACATTGCCTCTGACTGTTCTGGAGTTTGTTTTAGTGCGCTGGCCCCTGGCAGGTAAATTCTTGGCATGCCTGATGCCACGATAAGTGCCAATTTCTTTCAGTCTTTTAATGTTGCTTAAAATTTCCCTCTTTAATTCACCTTCCGTACGGTATTGGGTGTCAATTATCTTGCGGAGCTGATTAGTTTGCTCTTCATTTAAACCCTGGCATTTCATATTGGGATCCAGCTTAGTTGCTTTAACAATAGCGCTGGCAAGAGAATTGCCAATGCCAAAAACATAGGTCAGGCCTATTACTAATCTTTTTTTATTTGGGAGATTAACACCGGAAATTCTAGCCATAGTCGTGGCGTTTAACGAGGCTTGAAAAGTTTCAAGCCGAGTAGCAAAGACGGGCTTTGCGATGTCCCGCTACCGCGGGATCGCAAAGACCTACACCTTATTTTTTTAGCCTTGACGTTGTTTATGTTTAGGATTTTTACAAATGACAACAACGCGCTTTTTGCGGCGGATAACCTGACAATCACGACAAATTTTTTTTACAGACGATCTGACTTTCATTGCCGAAACGTTTAATTTTTAATAGCGATAAACAATCCTGCCTTTGGATAGATCGTAAGGCGATACCTCGACTCTAATTTTATCACCCACAATCAGTAAAATTCTGTTGATTCTCATTCTGCCAGAAAGATGCGCTAAAATTTTTTGGCCGTTTTCAAGGGTGACCAAAAAATTAGCCCCTGGCAAAAGTTCCATCACTTCCCCCTTCATTTCAATAAATCCTTTGTGGTTAATCTTTAAACCCTCGTCAGGGTAATTGTTATTGGCTATTGAATTGTTACTTTGTATATCTATACTTTTTTAACTTAAATGGGAATAAAACAAAATTGTGTAGCCAAAACTACGCAATTTTCGTTATTTACTCTAATTGCTTGAATATTGAATAATTTTCGTGCCAAATTATGGATAAAATAGTATTTTTCAAAAGGTATAAGTATATTATACAAGAATAATAAGATATGTCAACAGAAATTATTTTGGCTAAAATTAGTTAAAAATTGATGAAATAAAATCACCAATTAAATGAGTGAAGATAACAACATTAACAGCAATAATGAGATGCTCAATCATGATCTTAAAGGTATTTTCTTTTTGTTCATACGCCATGAGGTAACTTAACAAGCAAATTACTATCAGACCCCAAATAACACCGACGATCACTGCGATATCCAACTTGAATATTAAGATAGGGATAATAAAGGTGAGAGCAAAAAATAGTTTGGCTAAAAAAGTAGCTATGGTTGACTCCCAAATTTCCCTATGGCTATGCTGATTTTCTGATTCTTCTGAAATGTGCATGCCAAAAGCATCAGAAAGCGAGTCGGCAACGGCAATAATTAAAATACCACTCATGACTACTGATTTGAGATGAGTGCCTTCATTCAGGCCGACAATCATCCCCAGGGTGGTAATAATGCCTGATGTCAGACCGAAACTAAAGCCTTTTTTAAGAGAAAGTTTCATTGCTTTAATAATACCACTTTTTTTAAAAACAAAAAACAGACCCGTGCGCTGTCTGTTTTTCTAGGTTTATATCAAATTATCTATCGTTGTGGTATCCGCCGCCACTACCGCCGCGATTGAAAGTTCTACGCGGTCTGTCTTCCATGGGACGGGCTTCATTGACTTTTAGGGTACGTCCTTCAAATTCTTGTCCATTGAACATTTCAATAGCTTTTTGAGCTTCCTCATCACTAGCCATCTCAACAAAACCAAAGCCTTTTGATTTGCCTGAGAATTTGTCTTTGATGACAGTGACAGATTGAACTGTACCAGCTGCTGAAAAATATTCTTTCAAAGTATCTTCAGTAGTGTCGTAGGAAAGACCCCCAACATACAATTTATTAGCCATAATTGACTTGTATATAAATTTTTAATAATGTAAGTCGACTTATCTCAATTATAGCTATAAATTGCTGTTTGGGGCATGCTCGCACACATTATACCGCCAAAAAACAAAAAAACACTACTTAGAGAAACTTACTTGAAATTAAGTATTACATGATTTGAATTAAATGTCAAATGCCCTCGAGAGGACTCGAACCTCTATCACAAGCTCCGCAAGCTCGCGTTCTATCCCTTGAACTACGAGGGCATATCTGTTTACGACGGGATTCCTCCCCCGCTCGCGCTGGCTCGGGATAAACTTCTGCTACTTACAATTTGAATACTCGACCAAAGGTATCTGAAAATGGCTCTTGCTCTTGTTCTAAATCCTCTACTAAATACTGGCGCAAAAATGATTTGACTTCAACTGGGTTTTCTTTTTCCAGCGGCACTGTCAGCCGCGGATGCAAGGGTGATTTCATGTCAAAGTAAAGACTTTTAACCTCTGGCGGGTTATAGATAATCCAAAATTTGTTTATCTCATTATATCTATACGACTTGCCGCTTAATTTAATGCCATCATGGTTGATTTCAAATTCCATTGTGGCTGGTTCAGCGCGGTGGTTGATCACCAGGATAATGCCGAGCATGATAATAATTAAAGCAAATAGCCAGTTGGCGGTCAACAGGGAATGAATAATAATAATCAGTGCGATGAGCAGCGTCCAAAAATACCAACCGCGGCGACGCTCATATTTAATATATTCGGGAAAAGTCCATTTTAATGGCTGGTGTTCTTTTTTTTCTTTTTTATCAGGCATATAGTTGAAGTTAATTTTTATATTACTATTTTACCATAGATTGACTAATAAGAAAAGAATTATCATTTTTATTTTATCCGATATTTAATAATTTTCCAGATAGCCAGCAGACCGTCAAAAGAACGGATTTTTTTACCCTGCTTAAAAGAACGGCCGCAGTAAGAAATCGGCGTTTCTAAAATTGTCACTCCGCTTTTAGCTATTTTTGCCGTCAGCTCGGATTCAATCCCGAATCCATTTTCAGACAAATCAATCCCAGCTAGCACCTCTTTCTTAAAAACTTTGTAGCCGCTAAAAATATCAGTCAGTTTTGCCTGGAAAAGGAGATTAAAAAGAGCGGAAATAATTTTCCCTCCCCAAAAATATATTCTGTAGAATGGTTGGGTATTCTTATCCAGATTGCGCGAACCATAAACGACTGCCGCTTTGCCTGCTAAAATAGGTTTTAACAGCCGATGATAATCTGCCGGATTGTATTCTAAATCACCGTCCTGAATCAGAATCAAATCGCCGCTTGACGTTTTTAGGCCGCTTCTCACCGCCGCTCCCTTGCCTGAATTTTTAAGATGGCGCAAAAGCAAAAAGCCGTATTCTTTTTTGATAGTTTCCAGAATTTTTCCCGTACCGTCATCTGAACCGTCATCAACGACAATAATTTCTTTTTCACAATCGGGGATGGAAACTGCAATTACCCGTTTGATGATTTCTTCAACGGTATTGGCTTCGTTAAAAACCGGGATAATAATTGATAATTTCATTTTATTCCAGTTATGCTAAAAAAATTTTTTGGGATCTCATATTTTTCAATGATTGCCTGATTAAAATCATTTCGTTTGAGAAAAATAATTGCATACCCATCAGCGAAAACCGGCGCCCAATTTTCATCATTAACCCGCTTGATTAAAAATTCCTGGCCCCAAGGGGTATAATCGCGATGAGAGAAAAAAATGGCATTAAAATTATATTTTTTGTCTAGTGTTTCCCAGAGATTGTCCCCTTCTTGCGCGGGAATATAAATTTCTTTAAAAAAAGACATCGGATAGGCTTCTGGCCGGTTATCAACAAAAACTTTTTCCCCGAGGGAAAGATGATAAATTAAATAACTGCCAATGTCATAGTTGTTGAAAACAGGCCCCCGAATGTTCAGCGCTCTATAAAACTCCGCCGCCGCATTGTTATTAAGCAACAATCCCATGCCCTTATCGCTGTAAAGTATTATTTGTTGATTATTGATAATGCCAAAACCGGCAATAATTAAAAATAAAATCAGCACGACTGCTTTGGTAACTGCCGGGCGAAAATTGATTTTCTTTAAAATCTTGTCAAAATTATAAGCCAAAATCACTAAAACAAAAAAAGAGAAAAGAGTAAAATTTCTTAAAGCTAAAAATGCCATGCTGCCAAAGGTTATCCCTAGAAAAAAGAAGATCAAAGAAAATTCCTTGCGATTCAAAAAAAACAACAAAATAAAACTGACAATCAGGATCGGAAAAACAATCTCAAAAAGAAGAAGGTTGGGATTATCAATAATACCGATTTTTTCCAAAAACCAGACGGATTGATTCTCCACTATGCGATAGCCATATTCTCTGAAAATATTTAAGGGGTAAAGCGCTCCTGTTAGACCAGAAGGTTGGATTAAAAAGCTTAAGGCGGTCAAGGCGAATGCCAGCGATAAATTTTTTATTTTCTTTTTATCTCTTAGCGCCGGAACAACAATCTCCTCAAATAAGAAAGCCCCGATTAAAAATAATCCGAGAATAAAATAAATATGAAGATTAACCCAAACAACCCCCATGAACGGCAAGGCGGCTAGCCAGCGGTGGGAAATTAATCCTTGGCGATAATGCCACAGGATCCACAAAAACAAAGCAAAAAATAAATAACTAAAAATTTCCGGCCGAATTTCTCTTCTTTCGGCGATTAAGGGAATTAATAATAAAGCGCTTAAAGCCGCTAATGTAAAATCAGAATTCTTTTGGGCTAACTTAAAAAATATAAAGAAAACAAGCAGACTAAAAATAATATGAAATAAAGACAAGCCGCTAAAGCCAAATAATTGCACGAGCAGATAAAAAATTACTCCGCTTCCCCAATGATGATTAATAAAAGAATAATCAGGATTGGTATAAGAATAAAAGTTGGTTTTAAGCAGCTGATTAAACGTTGCGCCATCATTAAAAATAGCACTCATGGCAATTTCGCCATTTTTTAAGTGCCGGCCCAGATCAGTGGTTGTCAAATCAATTTTATCAGCCAGAAAAAAACCATAATAACTTAAGAGTAAGATTAAAATAACAACTTGAAAAATTTTTTTCTTCATACCTTTTTATCCCTTAATAGGCTAAGGCCAATATATGACAGCGGGGTGTAGAGCGCGCCCATGGCTACTTTATAAAGCCACCAGGAGATGATGATGCTAATCAGTGTTTTGGTGGCATACACGCCGGCAAAAGCAATGACCATAAAGATTACAGAATCAAGCAACTGCGACCAAAGATTAGAGAGTAAAGAACGTAACCAAAAGAATCTTGTCCCCAACTTTTTGCGGAAGAAGAAAAAGGAAAAAACATCCTGATATTCGGCAATTAAAAATGCGGCCAGAGAAGCAATCGCCATGCGCAGCGAAATGCCAAAAATCTGGTTGTATCCTTGTCTTGCCCACTGGCCGTCGTCAGACCAGGGCATGGCCAGCGACAGAAAAGAATAAACAATAAATAGT
>Ga0210031_1000694_pt1 | contig 20101 bp, 16 predicted proteins | sample CryGeyCG2014_080_FD_185455 | JGI IMG/M metagenome (GOLD analysis project Ga0210031, IMG submission 185455) | Groundwater microbial communities from aquifer - Crystal Geyser CG03_land_8/20/14_0.80 (SPAdes) (version 2) | ecosystem: Environmental > Aquatic > Deep subsurface > Groundwater | place... | reverse complement strand
GCAACCCTAACCCAGGGCGGACGGACTTAATATTTTGCTCAGTCAATACTTCCCCTTTTTGGATATCAGCACTGACATAAAGTGACCGTTTACCATTACGGTTTTTTTGACTTTCTGTCGTCAAATCATAATTGATGCGTCCAATCGCTTGGTAGGCATGATAGGTTTCTTCAACCATGGTTTTGAATTGCGCAACCGTTAACGAGAAGAAGCTGTCTACCGATTCAGATTCATCATCCAATTTAATGTGTTTTTCAATCACATTGGCACCGAGTGAGACTGCCGCAATCGGTACGGTAATGCCTAATGTATGATCAGACAACCCCGACAAACAATGGAAGGTTTCCTGCAAATTTACCAAGGTTTTTAAATCAACCTGATCGTAAGGCGTTGGGTAGGCAGTGGTGCATTTCAGAATAATAATATCGTTACAGCCATTCTGTTTTAAGGTCTGGACGGCTAAATCAATATCCCCTATCGCCGCCAAACCCGTTGACAAAATAACGGGTTTACCGGTTTGTGCTACCTTTTCCAACAGACCAATATCGAACACTTCTGGCGAGGCAATTTTGTAGGCAGGCACATCAAACTTTTCCAACTCATCGACCGAAGTTTCATCAAACACCGACCCAAACAATGCAATGTCTAATCGTTTAGCCGTTGCAAATAAATCAGGCAGCCATTCCCAAGGCGTATAAGCATACTCATACAACTCATAAAGTGTACCGTAACCCTCCCATTTATTGCCTTGCCCTTTTGGGATTTGAAAATCAGGTTTATCAGAATTTAAAGTAATGGTATCGGCGCGGTAAACCTGTAATTTAATCGCATCCGCCCCTGCTTCAGCCGCAGCTTCTAGGAGTCTGATGGCTTTTTGTTTATCCCCTGCATGATTTCCCGATAACTCCGCAATAATATAAGGTGGCTGATTTTGTCCAATGGTTTTGTTTGCAATACGAATGTCTTTAATCATGTTTACTGTCTTGCCTCTCAATGTCTAGCCAACACCCTTGTGCATTGGACAAGGTCGCTTTGTGTAATAGATTTAAGCCTTCATGGGCATGCGCCCAACCAAATACATTTTCATCAAATTCAAATTGGGCTGGGGTTTGTTGATAACGTGCTAAATTATCGGCAATATCGCTGTATAAATTGGCAAAGGCTTCAATAAATCCAGTTGGATGCCCTGGTTTAAAGCGCTCAACAATTCGATCCTGATTGATTGCCGTGCCCCGATTATAGTGCATCATGATCGAATCTGCATTGGACACCATTAGCTGATCAGGCACTTCTTGAAACCATTCCGCACTGCCATTATCGCCAAAAACCCGAATTCTTAAGCCATTTTTGTGTCCATAAGCGGCCTTACTCACCCAGTAAGCAGCGCGCATTGAGTCAGTATAATCAACCCATAAATAGGCATCATCCACAATACCGGAGTAGCGTGAAAAATTGTGAAAATCGCCCAATACCTTGCGAGGATGTTGCCCAGAAACATAATGAACTAGGTGGTGTAAATGAACGGCCAAATCCAGCAGGATCATCGGAATGGAACCATCCTTTAATCGCCACGCTTGTGGTTTGCCTGTCGCCGCTTTATTGATAAAGGCATCTGACTGCATTTCAATTTGAATTTGCGAAAGCTTACCCAGTTCGCCATCAAAAATCCGTTGACGCATTTCACGCACCATCGAATACCCACTGTAATTAAAGGTCACTGCCAAGAACCCTTGGGTTTCATCAAGCGTGTGTTTTATTTTTAACGAATCCTCTAAACTGGCTGTCAGCGCTTTTTCACAAATAACCGGAATATTTTGTTTTAACAGTTCACAAACAACTTCGGCATGCATCGGTGTTGGCGTGAGCACGACAATGGCATCCAAATTGGCTTTTTCCACTGAAACATAATCGCGCCAACTTTCATAAGGCTTAAAATCGGCAATATGCCAGGCCTGGGCGGTTTTAAGGTTAGTTTGCGGATCCCGACTAAAAAATCCGGACACCATTTGCCATTTATTATCTAACTGGCTGGCGACATAGTGTGCATAGCCCACGGCAGAATTGACACCGCCCCCGATTACCCCAAGTTTGAGAGGTTTAGCCAGCGTTTGTTGAATTGATACACTCACATTCATCTCCCTTAACTTGATTAACTCTGTTCAAAACCACCCCTCATTAATTTTTATAAACATAATAAAAATCTTGTTGGCTGGCTTTTGGAAAAAGCGTGGTCACTGCTTTATAGTATCGGCCACCTGGTTCGATTTCTTTAAACCCAAAATAGTCATTCATCAATTTGACATACTTATTTTGACGGCTAATCACCGCAACCCACGGAACACTGGGATAATCTTCCGCGCATTGTTTCAACTGCCAATCCAGTGCCACCATCGCTTCTTGAAAAGCTGTTTGAGCATCGCAAACAAACCAACCGCCAATTAAAAAGTGGGAATTATCAACCTGCTTGAGCTCATCCCAAATATACAGTAACGGCTCACCCGTTGCTTGCGTCATTAAAAATGACCGTCGCGGTGTGTTAAACCACCAAAGCGCATGGTCAATCGGTTGAATCGGTTTAATGTCCAACATATTTTGACAGTTTTCCGGTAAATTGCGGCTTGCCAAATAATGGTTTAAATCGGCATCCTCAACGGCTCTGAGTCGTCGACCTCCCGCTAATTCAGTCCATTGGTGGTGAGATTTATTCGACTTAGGCAACTCGGAAATCTGGCCTGAAACCATAAAATCAGCCACACGTTGAGCACCCAACGTATCGATGTCAACCTCACTCGAAGCAAATAGCTGCTGGATTCTCTGTTGATTTTGCTGACATAAAAATATCCACTGAGCCAATTTCTCAAAGTCAGCGTCTTCTATATGATTAAGATGAAAATAGTGTCCAATCGTATCCAATACAGCTTGATCCGTTTGTTGATTGTCAGCCAAAGAAAACGTGATCGCAGGTTTCTTTAGGGCGCGTAATGCATATAAAGTCCCTCCTGCAGCGCCGACATACAAGTCACATGCTTTTAATTCAGCATCTAAATTGGTTTTTCCTTCAATAAAAGTCACCATCATCTGTCGAATACCGAATTGTGAATATTGACTTTTTATGCGTTCACGATTTTGCATGAGCGGCCCAATCACCACTTGAAAGTGAAGTCCCTGCTGATTTAAGGCATCCTCCTGCTGCTGACCCCCCTGAATTAACTCGGTCATTAGTCGCCCTAAAATATCGGCATCGCCCCCACCGCCTAGGCTTAACAAGACAGTATAGTCAGAAGCATTTAAAGGAAGGTTATTCTCTGGTTCACGCACTAATTGCGGTGACAATAAACAATACTGAGGTCCTAATAACAACTGGGTCGCATCGGGCACCTTATCTCGATAAACTGCTTCTGGTTCTGAACCTCGCCATTTGAAATCCAAAACGGCATCACAACAATGTGAACGTACCAAATCATCAATGGCGAGCACCCTATAACCGGCACCAATGATGTGTTCTTCCCATTGCGCATCTAAAAAATAGTGATCGACCACCACCCAATCGGGCGCTAGGTGATGGTTTTGCAAATACGTTAAGGTAGCTTGTGCATCGGTTGTTGCATCCCATTTTTCGGGATGCTGACTATAGAGGTTGATAGTGGTATAGTCAGCTAAGAATTCGGCAGTTTGAGGGGTGAGCTGATCGCAAACAAACACCACCGTCTGCCCTTTCTGCTGAAGGGCTTGCGCCAGAAAATGACACCGAACAATATGGCCCAACCCACTAGAAGCTGTTGAAAAAACTCTGAAAACAATCATTAGAATACCAAAGGTTAAGCGTCACACCGTTTAAACAGCAAAATCTCAGAATGAAAGTGGTCAACGGTTTTAAAACCAAATGGCATCACATTACTATCCACCAATTCATAGCCACCCACCATACGAATATAGTCTTCAGTCAGAATTGGAGTTTCAACGCCAAATCGGTGTTGTGAACGGAGTTGTTTGCCTTCACGCATATTGCGTAACAACAACCATTTCGCATTTAAGCGCTTAACATGCTCTAAATAGTTTTGGACAATCTCAGGTTCCATTTCTTGAAATGAAATAAAATTGACAAATAAATCAATGTCCCCTGATAAGTGTTCAATTTGCCAAGAATTTAACACACTGGCTTGCTGTAGCGAATGGATAGGGATATCGGTTAGTTCGGTAGTCTCTTCATAAGTACTCACTTGATCAGCGCCAAACACTTGCTGCAAATAGTATTCTGAAGCCATTGAGGTTGGCGGAATATCCACATCAATATACTGAGCGTTTTTAAAAATTTTTAATACAATTTCACCCAGTGTGCCAAAGCCGCCGCCAATTTCCAGCACTGTATTTATCTGGTTCAATGGTACATATTGCTGTAAAAATGACAGCCCTAACAAATAATTCAACGCCGAGCGGCTGTAAAAATGACCGTCAAAGTCAAACTGCTCAACCGGATTTCCTACTTGGCTTTCTGAAAAACTGCGCAAATCTACTTTTTCATCGTTCGATGATTGGGCGCCATTCGCTGCCATAAATACTCGATAATCCGCTAAGGCTGTCACATAACCTGACGTGAATTGACTCACAATATTATGTTGCTTTTCAGAAGCATTCACCTGCTCTAGGGCGGCGTCAAGCTGTTGCACAATCTCTACCGACAAGGCATTACCCGGTAAACCGTAAGTCGGCACAAAAAATAACAAGGATGCCGTTAACTGTCGAAAATTTTCAATACCCTGGGCTTCGAATTCTTTTACCAGCTCCAATGAAGCTTCTGCCCAAAATGTCGATGGGCGATATAAGACATTCTGTTGCTGCATCTCGGTTAATAATGCTTGATATTTTTGTGCAATCATGGTGTTTTGTTCCAGTGTCCTTTGCGTTTACTTACGTGACTAAGGTGCTCAGAAAATGCTTATTGCGTATGCAAAAATTTATAAAACTTTTCAGCGAAGTCCCAATCTTCAAGAGTATCAATATCATGAGCCAAGTGTCTCGGCAATACAAATGGCACGGCTGAATCTGAATGCATTGACACCCCGCTTTTATAGGTTTGCGCATCACAAAAATAGAACATGCCGGCATCAAAAAAAGTAGTCGGTAAGTCTTGGGTTCGCGTTTGTTGAAACTCGGGATACAAACTCACCGCACGTCCCTGCTGACTTAACTTTAGTGCACGTTGCGGTGCTGAATGAAATTCACTGACGGCAAAGCAGTAAGGAGACTGAGCCGCCTTCCAAACTTGGTAACCATCTTGCAACAAGTCAGCCGTGATAAACGGTGTTGAAGGGTAAATATTCGTCATTTCTTCAACGGCATGACCTTGCGCTTCATACCACTCAATCGCATGAATCAACACTGGCGCGGTTGCCGTATGATCATCCGACAAGGACTCTGGACGCATAAAGGGAACCTCCGCGCCATATTGCTGGGCGACCTCAGCAATTTCCAAATCATTCGTCGAAACAATGACTGCATCAAACAGTCCAGAAGCGATCGCGGCCTCGATTGGATAGGCAATGACAGGTTTGCCTAAAAAGGAACGAATATTTTTACGTGGGATGCGTTTACTTCCCCCGCGCGCAGGGATCACACAAATTTTCATAATAAACTCTCTTTAATAGCTTCAATAACAGTCGTTTGATCAGCAAGGGTCATGCCTTGATGCAATGGAATACTGATGGCTTTTTGATAATAAGCCTCAGCTACGGGAAAGTCCCCCACGCTGAAACCGCAAGCTTGATAATAGGGCTGAGTGTGAACGGGAATATAATGCACATTCACGCCGAGCCCTTTTGCCCTTAAACGATCAAATAATTCGTGTCTGGAAATCCGCGAAGACACCACTTGAATGGGAAACAAGTGATAGGAAGAACGACGCCCTTCTACTTGGAAAGGCAAGATCAATGGGCAGTCTTGCAAGGCTTGATGGTAAGTTTCCGCCAATTGATGTCGTTTATCAATAAATTCTTTTAAACGGTTTAATTGACTCAAACCTAAAGCCGCTTGCAACTCAGTCATCCGATAGTTAAAGCCTAAATCAACTTGCTGATAAAACCAAGCGCCTCTTTCTGAGTCCACACTCGGGCAATCTTTCATTAAGTGCGGTTCTCTCGTGACCCCATGACTGCGTAACAATTGCATTTTTTCAGCCAGGCCTGGTTGATTTGTGGTGGCAACGCCCCCTTCTGCGGTGGTAATGATTTTGACAGGATGAAAACTGAAAACGGTGATGTCGGAATATTGACCATTGCCAATTGGCTGGCCCTGATACTGTGCGCCGATTGCATGGGCCGCATCTTCAATAATCGCGAATCCATAGCGTTGAGACAGCTCATAAATAGCCTTCATATCACAAGGCTGCCCTGCAAAATGTACTGGAATGACAATTTTGGGGAGTTTACCCAAGGCTTCCGCTGCCGCTAATTTTTCAGTTAACGTTGCGACGGACATATTATAGGTAAGCGGATCAATATCCACAAAATCGACGTCTGCGCCACAATAACGCGCACAATTAGCTGAGGCCACAAAAGTGTTTGGCGACGTCCATAAAATATCTCCTTCCCCCAGCCCCAATGCCAAACAAGCAATATGCAGAGCCGACGTCGCACTGTTAACCGCAACCGCATAAGGCACACCACAATAATCTGCAACCGTTTGTTCAAACAAGGGAACCTGAGGCCCCTGAGTTAAATAATCAGAGTGCAACACCTCTACTACCGCATCAATATCCGCTTGATTAATGGCTTGTTTTCCATAGGGAATAAAGTTCATGGCTTAATCAACACATTCCTTGGCCATGTCCAAGAAACCTTCCGTTGACAACCATTGTGGGTTGGAGCCTGATTGATACTCAAAGCCCATTTCAACCGGCACACCTTTTTCCCCAATTTTATTAACGGTAAAATCAGATTGGTAACTAAACTGGATGGTTGGGCAAATGACAAAGTGGTCATTAAATTCTAACGTCAAGTGACTATCGTCTGCTGGACACATGGTTTCGTGCATTTTTTCGCCTGGTCGTATACCCACAATTTTGATCGGTAAATCGGGTGCCATGGCTTTCGCCACTTCAACCATATTCATCGAAGGGATTTTAGGCACAAATATTTCACCCCCATGCATTCTTTCAAAGTTCTTCAGTACAAAGTCCACGCCTTGCTGCAAAGTAATCATAAAGCGTGTCATATTTTCATGCGTTATCGGTAATTCTGTCGCTTTTTCATCAATCAATTTTTGGAAGAAAGGCACAACGGAGCCTCTAGAACCGACCACATTGCCATAGCGTACCACAGCAAATCGAGTAGGCTTATTACCGGCTATATTGTTGGCCGCCACAAACAGCTTATCACTGGCCAATTTCGTTGCGCCATAGAGGTTAATGGGATTGGCTGCTTTATCAGTCGAGAGCGCGATGATTTTTGACACATTATTTTTAATGGCGGCACGAATCACATTTTCGGCACCATTAATATTGGTTTTGATACATTCCATTGGATTGTATTCTGCCGCGGGCACTTGTTTTAAAGCGGCTGCGTGAATGACATAATCAACCCCTTCCATGGCCTCTTCCAGTCGATAACGATCACGAACATCCCCGATAAAATACCGCATGCAGGGTGCGTTAAACACCTGCTGCATTTCAAACTGTTTGAGTTCATCTCGGGAAAAGATAATGATTTTTTTAGGCTGGAATCTTTCTAAAATCGTTTTGGTGTAGCGCTTGCCAAAAGAGCCTGTGCCACCGGTGATGAGTATGGATTTATTATTAAACATAGCTTCCCTTATCGACTATAAAGTCTTGCACTAACACCTACGCTAAATTATGCAATAGAATTATGGAACATAATCATACCACTGATTTAAGTGCCGTTACACTGCACATCTTATTATTTAATCGGCCACTAAGCGCATTTCATAACCCATTAAAATCAGCTTTTTTCACTCAAACCACATCGGAATCGGGTATAGTGTTGAAAATTAAATGGAAACTGAGTTTTATCATGCGTTGATTATGCAATTAATTATTTACGATACCGAATTTACCGCTTGGGAAGGATCACAACATCGTGGTTGGGGCTTATCATGGGAAGCCCGCGAACTGATTCAATTTTCAGCTTCCTGTATTCAAATCACCGAGCACACACTAACAATAGAATCCCATTTAAATCTTTTTGTTAAACCCAACAAAAACCCCCTACTGTCTGAATACATCCGGCAACTCACTGGGATTTCACAAGCAGATATCGATAATGGACTTTCACCAAAAGGCTTTTTTCAACAACTGGCGGACTATACACAAAATGGGGATATTGCCATGGCAAGCTGGGGGAATGATTTGCATGTTTTGCAAGAAACCGCCCGGCTTAATCAACTCAACCCTGACTGGATTCAATCTTATGACCTGATTGAGGTTTTTACCCCATTTGATATTAATACCAACGTCAGCAGTGGTGAGCTTTTTCGGCAATTTGATTTGCCATTAGAGATTCATGAACATAATGCATTAGATGATACGCGCAGTTTGGTTGCATCTTTAACCGCCATTCATCAACAAGCCCCTAAAACCACTTTTCAATCCCTTCAAGCACTGATTAACCCAAATTTATAACCGACACGCCCCACTAAGCCGCCTTTAGTAAATCACGATATTTGCTTTCTGCCTTTAACACTTTTTCTAAATAACGACGGGTCTCATCTGATTGATGTTCAAATCTTAATTTACGATAAACCTGTTTCGGACTCATACGATTCAACTGATGCGTTGCCGTTTCCGGCGTTTTGCCAAATAGTTCTAATACGGTTCTCAAACCACCGTTATAAGATGAGATGGTCACCATTTGTTTAATTCGCTCATCTTTAATCTCCGCTAAATAATCGTGTTTTAACAACCCTAAATAGGCGGTGCCCAACCGAATATTGCTTTTCGAATCAAACAACTCGGACAAGCTGGGTTGACCCGGCTTAGCATCAACAAGCTGATAGACATCTTTGCCGGCAGCATCCGCTTTTAACTGCATCAGACCAATGGCATTGGATCGACTGACGGCATTTGGATTAAATGCACTCTCGGTTTCCATTACCGCATAAACCAAAGAAGGCGGAATTTGATATTCTTTTGCATAGTTTTCTACCCAGGCCTGGTAGTTTTTTGCCGGCCCGGAAATGCCATATTCAACGAGGGGGATATGCAATGTAATAAATTTTCCGGCTTCATCCTGATGCTCTTCGACATGATGCTCGATTAAATAATCTGCATATTTAAACGCTTGCATGGGATAACGTACCGGCGCTTTGTGTTGATCCAAGACCCGATGTAAAAAATACGGCCGCTGCTTTAGGTCAATCGGCTGGGTTTTTAATAGATTCGCTTCAGCAAGCGGTGCGTTCGACAATAAAACACGACTGACCGCCTTTTTAATATTTTCAGTGGTTGCTATTTCTTTCGGAAATGCGATAACGATTTCATTGGGATACAAAACCCATTCGGGTAAAGTTGTTGACGTATTCTCGTTGTTTTCATTGCCATTGCCTAAACCGCTCTTTTCAAACAGTGCGGAATGATCATTTGCCTTTAGGGCTAAGGATTGCAGTTCGTTAATTGGCATTGCGCTTAAAACGGCTTGCGCTTTAGCCGGTGGGTGTCTACTGTCTGAATGGTTTTTTAAACCCGTCTGCGTCAGTGGCTTAGCCATAACCATTGGCTTTTGAGCATTTGTTTGACCTTTATCTATCTCAGAGCCAAGATGTGTTACCTGGACAATTCTCGGCGATCGATTCATTGATGGAACGCGATTGGGCTTTTCTGCTAGGGTCGTTGAGGAATAGTAATGAGCGGAAAAGTGTGTAACCCAATGTTGAACCCGTGTCATGGCTTCACTATTAATGGCCATTAACATAAAAGCGGCAACGCCTAAAGAAAGAGTTGTTTTATAAAAAGACACTGTAGCTCCTGTCAAAAAAACGGCTTGGTTGTTTTGACTAAAGCAACTTAGAGGCCAAAGCCTCTAAAGCGTGCTATTCAAGACTAGTTGATAAAATTGAATAAAGAGGAATTTTGAACTTTTGAAAAAATTTGCTGCGCAATCTGCAAGGCATTTTGATGTTGCGTTAAGGTTGAAATGCCTTGAACCAAATCCATTTGCTCAATATTCATTTTGCGCTCTTCCAAACTGAGTTTGAAGGTTTGTCCCGCGTCGTATTGAGCATCAATTCGGTTTTGACGTCCGCCAATCTCTGCCCGAATATCAGCTAACTGGGTTAAGGATTTATCCATATCCGTTACCAAATTATCAGCAGGCGCTTTTCCGGCTTGCAAGGTTTTTTGAAACTCAACCAATATATTAAGGATATTCGCATCCGGTTGTGGATTCAGCGCAACCGGAGGCGTTCCGGCAGGATCATCAACAAACTGTGTGGTCGCATTGGGCACCTTGAAAACGCGATCACCATTATCGGTAATTCGCACCCGACTTGAATCCCCTAAATCCCCCGCATCTAATTGATTATCCGCATCAAACCCTATCTGCACAAACCGTGCACCAAAATTTGCTTGGACGTCAATTGCTGCCGTGGCCGCACCAACTGTTGAGTTCGTGCTACCAACATAGGCATAATACCCCGGATTATTTGGATCTGGGACAAAGGCTTCAGCGACATTAACACTGTTACCCGCAAACAGTTTTTCGCCTTCTGAATTGGTATAGTTCATGGTATTTTTGACTTGTTCAATAATCTGGCCAATTTCCAATGCAGTGGCTTTTCGATCATTGGCACCATAGGTATCGTTTTTCATTAAAATAGCGAGCTCTCGTGCACGCTGAATACCGTCAATTGTGCCTGAAATAGCGGTTTCTTCTTGAACAAGCTGCGATTTCGCGAATTGACCATTTTTTTCAAACTGGGTCAGCGTATTAATAGATTTATTAAGCGAATGGATTTGATTCATGGCAATCGGGTCATCTCCGGGACGGTTAACCCGTTTACCGGTCGATAGCTTTTCTTGCACATCCATAATCGCTTGCTGATGCTTATTAATTGCATCAAAGCTTTGAAACTGAGACTGATTGCTTGAAACTCGCATGATATAAACCCTCTATGCCTTATAACCTAACCGCACCCAACAAACTTTGGAATAAAGATTGTGATGTTTGAATAATTTGTGCAGAAGCTTGATAAGCTTGCTGAAATCTGAGTAAGTTTGCCGCTTCTTCATCCAAGTTTACCCCAGAATAAGCTTCTCGTCTGTCATTAACCTGATTAAAGACATTTTCTTGTGCGGTTAATTGGATTTGTGTTCCACTGACATACATCCCCACATTGGTCGCCATTTTCGAATAACCCCCCAAGATGGTTTCAGCAGCATTGCCATTCTGATCTGAGTATAAAATCTTTTTAGATTGCAAACTGGCAATATTGGCTATATTGACATTATCGCCATAAGCGGAGGCAGTTGGGACTTCATCTGTTAACAAACCATCATTGTTGGTATCTTGGGAAGACTGCCCTCTCGTTGCCAGAGTTTCAGGATCGGCAATAATCGTTTTAAAGTTGTTTAATATTTCTTGATGGGGTTTGACAATAAATTGATCGCCATCGGTCGGTGCTAATGCAGCGGAAAAATCAAATTGTAACCCTTCGACATTTTTAACACCATTGTCCGGTGCCCCTAAACTGATAAACTGAGGATTTCCCGCAGCATCATTTAATACCTCTCCGGTTCTATAGTCGCGCACTTCATAGCCATTTAAAGCAGAAGAAAACGTCAATTCATATTCCCGTGCTTTAAATTCACCGATTTGTGCCATTGCCGTTTGGAAATTGGTTTGCTTATCCCCATAAGTTGCCGGCTGTGCATTGGCAGCAGGCGGAACGGCAGCCGGGTCAAATGGCGGATTAGTGCCTTGTACAGGTGCACTCGGATCATAAACGGGATTAAAACTTACCTTAATATTGGTGCCATCTTCTGCCCCGGTATTGGTCGCCTTCTCCATTGCATTCATTGATAACGGCTGATAGAAATCTTGACCGGGATTACCGTTTAAATCATAACCTTGATAATGTTGCCAATTGACAGAGGCAACCAAACCATTCAGCGCAACCCCCAGCTCATTCATGGATTTATCCAACATGTTTTTACGAAAGTCCAGCAACCCGCCTAATTGCCCGCCTTGCACGCTGTCAGAAATCATCTTTTGTTTACCACTGACATCAATAAAGACTTCCATTCTTTGTTCATTTCTGAAATCAGTAAAAGATGCAGACAAATTGGTTCTGACATTATCGTTAAGCAATGGATAACGACCGTCTGCCGTATAAATCTCAATTCGACCATCCGGCTGTTTGAACGTTTTAATGTCCATTAGCCCGCTAAATTGTTTGATCGCTTCATCTCGTTGATCCAACAAGTCATTTGGGGGTTGGCCGCCATAATTGGTTGAATTGGCGACCTCTTTGTTAATCGCCTGAATTGAGGTGAGTTTTTCATTAACTTGCTGTACGATATTTTCGATTTGGCCATTGGTTTGAACCTGAGTTTCGCCGAGAACGCCGCTCATATTAGAAAGCATACTTTCCATATTAGTCGACTCGCTAATAACTTGTTGACGAGAAGTTGAAGAAGTAGGGTTATTAGCCAAATTATGAAAAGAATCAAATAAACGTTGCATAAAGTCTTGAATACCGGCATCGTTTCCCGCAACAACCCCTTCAAGCTGTTTTGCAACACTTAATTGTTCGTTATAACGACTTTTTTGGCTATTGGCATCGACCAGTTGTGTTTGGATAAAATCCGCATACATCCTCTGAACCGTTCCGATTTTTGAACCCCCACCATGAAAACCAACGCTGGCATTCCCTGGCGCGTCGCTTAAAATTTCGGCTCTTTGACGGTTATAGCCTTCGGTGCCTATATTGGCAACGTTGTGACTTGTTACATCCAGAGCTCTTTTAAACGTATTGGTTGCATTGGTACCAATCGTTAACATATCAGCCATAGCTGACTCCTTTTTCTGGTCGTTCTCTACCCAATAACATTATTGGAGTTCTCTTAAAGCCAAACGATCAGCAGTTGTTTGCTGAGTTTTTGACAGTTCCTTGAGATCAGACTGAGCCTTTTCTTTATTATTAATAAGTTGCTGATGATACTGCTCAGCACTCATGGTTGGCATTTTTTGAGACAACTGCTCAACAATTTTATCGGCCAATCCTAAAGAACCTTTAGTCGCCAAGTTTTGTGACAGCTGTTGATCATACCAGTCTTTATAAAATTCGGAACCTTCTCCATCCATAAAGCCTTCATCAAATTTCACTTTACGTGCTTGTTTTAAAATCTGGTTTAAAAACATCGCTTCAAACTGTTCTGCAACTGGACGCAAAGCGGCTTGCTGGTCTTCTCGAGCGGTTTTCTTTAAGTCATTAAAAGCACTTCCGTTACCATAAATCTGTTGGTAAGCTTCTAGTTTAGGGGTTTGTAAGTCAAGGCTAGACATTTTATTCGCCCTCTTAAATAACCATTAAGTCTGCGTGCAGGGCACCCGATTGTTTTAGCGCTTCTAAAATAGCCACCAAGTCACCGGGGGCAGCCCCCACTTTATTCACAGCCTGAACAATATCGTCTAACGAAACCCCTTGGGGAAACTTAAACATTCGCCCATTGCCATTTTCTTCAATGGTGATATCGGATTCTTCAGCTAAAGCCGTATCACCATTCGCCATCGGATTCGGTTGAGATACCGCTGTGCGTTCCGTCACCTTCACAATTAGATTACCATGGGTTACAGCCGCCGCACTGACCGTAACATGTTGACCAATCACCACGGTTCCCGTTCGAGAGTTGACAATCACTTTTGCCGAATCAACACCTGATTCTAACTCAATATTTTCAATAATCGAAAGAAATGCGACTCTTTGATCGGGCAATCTAGGCGCCATCACCTCAACGGATTCACCATCTAAGGCATAAGCCGTCCCTTTACCGAGTTTATTATTAATCGCATTTACTAGATTGGTGGCAGTGGTAAAGTCTGCATTTTTAATATTCAACGTAATCGTATTGCCTAAATCAAACCCGGTGTTAACGGTTCTTTCAACCATTCCGCCACCTGGAACACGACCGACACTGGGCACATTAATAGTAATGCGCGAACCATCTGCACCACTGGCATCTAAGCCACCAACAATTAAACTGCCTTGCGCCAAGGCGTAGACATTACCATCCACCCCTTTTAGCGGGGTCAGTAATAAAGTTCCGCCTCTTAAGCTTTTGGCATTACCAAGAGAAGAAACCGTTACATCAAGGCGTTGTCCTGATTTTGCAAAAGCAGGTAAATCAGCATGCACCGCGACAGCGGCCACGTTTTTAGAATTGGTTTTGGTTCCGGGCGGCAAATTGATACCAAACTTATTCAACATACTCAATAAGCTTTGATCAGCATAGGTGGTTTTATCGCCTGTCCCATTTAGACCAACGACCAAACCGTAGCCGATTAATTGGTTAACACGTACGCCCGAGACATTAGCGATGTCTTTAACTCTTTCTGCATAACTGACCGCACTCCAAACAAGCAGCACTGCCATTAATATGACATTTTTTCTGGTATTCATCTAGGTTCTCCTGCATTAACGCAAAAATATTATTATTGTGCGAATATACAAGCAGAATTAATGCCATAACTCAAAAAATAGCAGAAAAACGTTAAAGTTTTCGTAAGGGTGGCCGATAGGCAAGAAATGGCCAAAAAAATGGGGATAAAAATCATCCCCCAAAGACCAGAAAAAAATAGAAAAATCGATTAAAAACGGCCAGGCCTGGCCGTTTTTAGGGGGTGTTAACCTAACAAGAATAGGTTAAAGTGGCCAGTATTTATGAAGCCATTGGGTTAGCGCACTTGGGCGAGCCGAATCACCGGAGACACCCGTATCTTTATAAATCAATCTCACGTCGGCAACTTTTCCCGAATCAATGGTATTGTCCGGACGAATATCCTGTGGTCTGACAATACCGGCAAACCGAATCACTTCTTCACCTTCATGAATGGTGATCCATTTTTCACCTCGAATAATCAGATTACCATTGGAAATCACTTCCACGACCGTAACCGCGATTGAACCTGTTAAACTGGAATTCTGTTTCACATCTGCCTTACCGGTAAAGGCGCCACTGGAACCATAGCCAATTCCAATCCCGGTTCCCAGACCTGGGACAGAAACATTGCCGCCCATAATATTGGCATTGGTGCCAGCCTTAGCTTGACCATTCAAACCAAAATTTTGACTATTATCTTTATTATATTTCGCTTCATCTTTTTTCTTGGCATCAAATTTTTCAGCCAAGTTAATGGTGATGATATCACCAATTTTATGTGCCCGAGAATCGTCAAACAATGTCATTGCTTCTGCACTTTGATAGAGAGAGCCATTTTTTGGTAGGGTTTTTTTGGGGATATTCATTGGATAATTTGGTTCATAAGAAAACTTTTCAAGCCTTTCGGGGGTTGTAGAACAACCACTTAATACGACTGAAGCCAATAAAACCCCAAACAAGGGTTGTTTGCTTTGCTTCCAAAAACTCGATGTTTTAGCCGCTTTTTTTGGTATTTTTCTGATCATGATAATCACCTTTCTAGCGCTGTACGCTTTTATATAAGAGGGGGTTAAACATTGTTATTGAGATATTGCATCATGCCATCTGCGGCACTAATGGCTTTGGAGTTCATTTCATAGGTTCGCTGTGCCTCAATCATCCCCACCAATTCCTCTACCGTATTAACATTGGACGATTCCACAGCGCCTTGCAATAGACTGCCTGCCTCTTCTGTTTCTGGGTTTTTGACATTTGGCGGGCCACTGGCCAGCGTTTCAAGGAAGAAGTTTTTCCCGGCAGATTCTAAGCCGGCCGGGTTAATAAACGTGGCAATAGTAATTTGGCCGATTTGAACAGGGTCAGGGTTCCCCCCTTCTTTAGCTGAAACAATACCGTCGGGCGAAATAATCACTTCCGTCGAATTTAACGGAACATTAATATTTGGCTCTATTAAAAATCCGGATGACGTCACGATATCGCCATTTTGATTCAACTGAAAGGAGCCATCACGGGTATACAAGACATTTCCGTCCTGATCCAACGCTTGAAAGAAGCCTTTTCCTTGGATCATAACATCGAGTTGATTATTCGAGACCACTGCATTCCCATCTGTGTGAATTTTTTGTACACCGACCGCCTTGACACCCGTTCCCATTTGGATACCGGAAGGATAGGTATTTTCAGCATTTTGCGTCGCCTGAGCACCCGGCTGACGAATATTTTGATACATCAAATCTTGAAACTCTGCGCGCCCTGCTTTATAACCAAATGTGTTCGCATTAGCCAAGTTATTAGAGATAGTTGTCAGTCTAAAGTCTTGGGCTTCCAGACCTGTTTTAGCTACATATAGTGCTCGATTCATTTCAAACTCCTTCTGTCAACATCTTGGCTGACAACACCTTTATTAACCTAACTTAAGTAAACTATCGGATTTTTGAGCATGGCTTTTTGAAGTGCTCATCATCTTAATTTGCATTTCATATTTTCGTGACAATTCAATCATATTGGTCAAAGCCTGCACGCTATTGACATTACTGCTTTCCAGTGCACCACCAATAACTGTCACCGGCGCTTGAGCGAGTGGCTGATCCCCTATATTTCGAATATAGCCATCCAATCCTTTCTGTAAAGACTTTATATCAGGCTCAACCAACCTAACTTGATCTAACACCACCGGCAAATTGTCATCTGAATCTGCAGGAATAAACGACAAGGTTCCATCATTGCCTATCTTGATCGATTTAGCAGGGGGCACCGTGATCGGGTTGCCGCCTTGGTTTAAAATAGCATTCCCTTGTAAATCCACTAATTCGCCCAATGGCGTTATATGCATTGATGCAGAGCGAACCAAGGCTTCTGTACCGTCCGGTGCGATAATACCGATAAAACCATTTTCTTTGGTTGCGATATCTAAATCTCGACCAGTTACCTTAATGGCACCTGCTGAAAAATCGGTTGCAGGCCTTTCATCTAAAGCATAAGTCCGTGAATTCCAACCTGGCCCTTGCATATGCTGCGCACGAAATTGATTGAAATCCTGCTTAAAACCATCTGTATTGGCATTGGCTAGGTTATTGGCATTGTTGGCCTGCGAGAGCATGACCTCTTTGGCACCACTCATCGAAATATATAACATCCGATCCATAACACAATTCCTTAACCATATTGGGTTGGTTGAATTTTCAGGTTCATTAATTCTGATAAAATGCGGCTCAGAAGCAACGCCTCTGAACCAATTATCCGAAACACTTTTAATGTTGTTGGCTCTATGGCCGAGTGTTTCGTTCCCTTGTATTTAGCGTTCTCTGCCAAATGGCTGACACTTTTATTTTAATCAAGAACTATTTAGCACGAGCTGTGCCAATTTAACGAAAAAAAGCATTAAAGATTTAAGAAAATGGCCGATAAGTTAATTACGGGCGTTTATAAAGAAAAAAGCCGGCAAAGATTGCCGGCAAGACCAGAAAGATAAGACGTTACTTAGATTTGTAAAATTGCCTGTGTCAAAGTTTTAGCGGTTTGCACAACTTGCGCACTGGCTTGGTAAGTTCTTTGCATTTGAATCATATTCACCAATTCCGACGCAGTATTGACATTCGAATACTCCAAAGCACCTGAGTTAATTGAACCAAAACCATTTTCTTGTGGTGTTCCAATTTGTACGGCACCTGAAGCAAAAGATTCAGCATAGGTTTGTCCACCCAATTTTTCCATCGCATTTTTATCACTGAAGTTAGCAACCCCTAATTGGGCAACTTTAACCGCAAGCCCATTGGAATAACGCGCTTCAACAATACCATCTTGCCCGGTGGTCACCCCAACCAAATCTCCAATTTGGTAACCATTTTGCGTCACACCCCGAAGGTTATAGGTTCCTGCATATTGGGTTAAAGCCGTAAAGTCCGCAGTAATTTTAATTCCTTTTGGATCCGCAGGATTCCCTAAAGGGTCTTGCGCACCGGTAATCGGATTATCAATCACCCAAGGCATCTCAGGCTGCGCGCCGACCTGAGACCATGAGGCATTGTCCAAAGGCGTATTAACGGTATCCTGCCCGACTGGCGTTGAATTAGCACCAGCTACAAGCGCTGCAATGACAGGCTCTCTGACGTCAATTAGTGAGCCATTGGTATCAAAACGCAATTCAAAAATCATCCCCGCATCCGCTGAAGCCTTTCCATCTGCAGGCACTGCTTCTTTATGACCGCTGGTTTGCCATTGCCCGGTAGCCAAATCATAATCTTCTACGGTCATTTGTGCAATCCAACTGGTATACTTAGCATTTCCGGAACCTGCGGCACCTTGTGCATAGGTCTGCGTGACCGGGTCATAGGTTAAATCCGAGTTGACCACAGTCACGACATCACGCTTATAAAAGTTAGTGGTTAAACGGTGCTCCCCCCCTAATGTATCATAAACCAATTTCCCGGTTGAAAAATCCGGCGACCCCCCAAAAGGATCGGCTTCCGGATTCGTCAATTTTTGGATATTAGGCAAAGTTGACCCCCCCAAAGCGGTATTACCGCCGGCAGAATTATTAATTGTGCCAGCCGAAGGTGTCTGAGCCGGATCAATATTATTGGGTTCTTGACCATCTAAGTTAATATTAAAGGTCATCGAATCGGTTGCTTTCGGCACCTTATTCAATTCATCCAGGTTAATGGAACTTAAGGTCGTGTCAAAAACGGGGATCGCTTCAGTAGACAAAGCCGTGTCTAACAAGTAACCTTGTAAGGCATTTCCATCTTGAGAGGCCACAAACCCATCTTTATCCACTTTAAAAGAACCATTACGGGTATAAACATTGCCGTATTTACCCGTTCTATCTTCTAGGATAAAGAAGCCTTCACCATCAATGGCCATATCCAAATCCCGTCCGGTACTGGAAATGGTTCCGTTTGAGAAATCTTGGGTAATTGACCCCACTCTCGCCCCATTACCGGGTGAGTTTTGAGCGCCATAAAAAACATCGGCGAATTCGGCTCTCGACGCTTTAAAAGCGGTGGTTTGCGCGTTTGCTAAGTTGTTTGAGACAACCCCCAAGCCTTCGCTTGCGGCATTAATTCCACTGACTGCTGTTAGATCAAATGGCATGATCGCTCTCCTTATGACTGATACGATAAATGTATTATTTGTGAAGTATTTAGCACAGGCTGTGCCAAATTGAATAAAAAAAAGACTAAAGGTTTTAGAAAGCTGCCGATAGCCTTATTACCGGGCTTTTTTATTATTATTCCCCAATTTTTTTTCGGATGCCTTCCTTGCTAAATGGCATTAACGGCAAAGCTTGCCGGAAGGCAAGAAAAGTATGGCCGTCATTCGATTTATGGAATTGCCGCTTTGAGCAGTTGTTATTTTTAGCAGACCAGCAATCGGGGCAATATGAAGTATCCTCAAGTCGCGACTAAGGGGGACTTGTAACACCATACACCATTGAATGAATAGAGGACATTTGGGAAATCGTATCGTGAACATTTTGGTAAGCGTCTTAACACAGGGGGTAGAGCCTGTACATAGGTTTGAGTAAACGCCCATTTGGTTAAAAATACTTTTTCAAGCGTTCTTCACGCAGAATCATAAACTGATTCATCGCAGCATTCCAGTCCCGAATCGGCATCGTCCATTTTTTTGAAGCCGATTCAATGGCCAAAAAGATGATTTTGAAAGCCGAATTGTCGTGACTGAATATCTTGCGATTTTTAGTAGCCTTGCGAATCACTGAGTTTAAAGACTCAATTGCATTGGTCGTATAGATCACTTTACGGATTGCTTGTGGGTACTGGAATAGAGTTGCTAGCAGCTTGTCGGACTTTCCGACCGTAAAATGTTAAACTCGCTAGGTATTTAAAATCCCCGAGAAAGTGAAAAATTCATGAGCGATAAGTTCCGCCAAGTCGACCGAAACACCCTGTTTTTGCTGCCGCCCTCAATGGACGATTGGTTGCCTGAAGACCATCTTGCCCGCTTTGTCGTTGAGATTGTCGGGCAGCTTGATTT
>Ga0210031_1000689_pt1 | contig 20120 bp, 20 predicted proteins | sample CryGeyCG2014_080_FD_185455 | JGI IMG/M metagenome (GOLD analysis project Ga0210031, IMG submission 185455) | Groundwater microbial communities from aquifer - Crystal Geyser CG03_land_8/20/14_0.80 (SPAdes) (version 2) | ecosystem: Environmental > Aquatic > Deep subsurface > Groundwater | place... | reverse complement strand
AGATAATGAAATTCTAAAAAAAATGAATCGGCATTATACGGCCAGCCACTATAAAAAACTTATCAAAAAAATCAAACAAAAAATTCCCGGAATAAAAATATCAACCGATATTATTGTCGGCTTTCCGGGTGAAACAAAAAAACAATTCCAAAACACGGTAAAACTCGCCAAAGAAATTAAATTTGAAAAGGCTTATATTGCTAAATATTCACCAAGACCAGGAACTTTAGCTTTTAAATTAAGAAATAATGTCTCGCCCCAAGATAAAAAAACCCGCTGGCAAATTCTGGAAAAGCTAATCAATTACTCGAACTGCAGTAAAGGGTGAAGAAGCTCGAAGAAACAAGTTTCTTCTTCCGTCTCGCCTTCGGCTCGACGAACGAATGTTCTTCGAGAAATAGCATTATGCCAAGACAAAATAAAAAACTAAAACTTGTTATGATACTTGGCCCAACGGCTTCGGGTAAGTCGGATTTGGCTGTGAAAATCGCCAAAAAATTTAACGGCGAGGTTATCTCCGCTGACTCAAGGCAGGTGTATAAAGTTTTAGATATTGGCACAGGGAAAATCACCCCCGATACTAAAAATTCTTCGAATTTTAGTACGGGGCAGGCAAAAAAGAAATATATTTTCACACATAAAGGAATTCCGCATTATTGCATTGATGTCGTATCGCCTAAAAAAAGATTTACCGTTGTTCAATATCGAAAACTAGCCCTCAAAGCCATTGATGAAATATTCAAAAAAGGCAAAATTCCGATTTTGTGCGGCGGGACCGGTTTTTATATTCAGTCAGTAATAGATGGTATTTTAATTCCTACAGTTAAGCCTGACTGGAAATTAAGAAAAAAATTGGAAAAAAAATCAGCAAAAGGGCTCTATCAAATTTTAAAAAAACTTGACCCGAGAAGGGCAAAAACTATTGAAAAGGAAAATCCCAGAAGATTAATCAGAGCGATTGAAATTGTTTTAAAAACAAAAAAACCGGTTCCTGTTTTTCAGAAAAATCCTCTTCCCTATCCCGTTTTGATACTGGGAATTAAAAAGCAAGACAAAGAATTAAAAAATTTAATTAAAAAAAGATTTTTAAAATGGCTAAAAATAGGACTAATTGTTGAAGTAAAAAAATTAAGGAGATCAGATATTTCTTGGAAAAGAATAGAAGAATTTGGGCTCCACTATCAGGTTATCGCCGAATACTTACAGGGAAAATTAAATTACCAAAAAATGATAGAAAATTCTTTAAATGAACTTGAAAATTACGCCAAACGCCAGATGAACTGGTGGAAATCTGATAGAAGAATTCACTGGATAAAAAATTACAGGCAAGCAGAAAATTTAGCAAAGAAATTCCTTCTGTAAAAATGGTAAAGCGAGGTAAAAAATAATACCTCGCTTTTTACTCGTCCTTAATTAGGACGAGGCAATAGTCTTATAAAACTTCCTTTGCACACCAAGGTGACCTTATTCCCCAAGTAGAAAGAATCTGAATCCCTCAAAGGTTTGGGTATCGTAATCCTTCCATGCTTTTTCACCTTTTGAACCTTGACCCCAAACGTTATTGAAGGATTCCAATGTTCTTTTAACACTTTTTCTAACACACCATGAACCGTTGTATGAATCTCAACACAATCATCCTCCCCTATCTTCACAACAACATTTTTGTCTAATTGTTTCTTTAACGTTTCAGGTATGTTTAACCGGCCTTTTCCATCAATACTGGATTCGAATGTTCCGTAAAACATAATTACACCTCCTTTCAGAACTTCTCTGGAAGATTTTGTTGAAGATTCTGAACTTCCTCGTTCAAGATTCGAACCAATTCTGAAATTCGCTCTGAAATCCTTTTAACCGAAATCCCAATACTAGTTACCGGGTTAATGGTGACATGTCGCCACTCCTGTAAATCTGTTTGTATGCGCTTGAAAACGAGCGCTAAGATTTGTCCAACATCGGAACAGAATTCTATTTCCTCCGCCACAAAGTTGATTTTTTCTTTTGAGGCATCTATAGCAATCACAATTTCTTTAGTCACAGGAATGTATAATATCTGATTGATTTGTCTAGAGCGAACAATCGCTCTAAAGTGGAGGGCGAGAGGGCTCTCATTTGGGTTGTAATCAATGGTAATTTCTTGAGAGTCGACAACGTCTTGGATATCAGGATGCTTGTTTAATTTTTCCTTAAGTCCAATTCCATGGTCTCCAACAGGAACTCCAGCTGCTATTTCACACCACCGTTGACCATCTTTATCAAAAATTCGATAAATTGTACACCTTTCAATCTGTAAATTCCGGGTGATTTGTTCCGCAGCCCGAGCGGAAATTTCTCCAAAAGTATTACCCTCAATAATTGTCTTTATCACTTTTAAAATTGCCCTGTGGCTTGCCCTGCGAAATTGCTCGTTATAGAGGGTGAGCGCAGCAAACTGAGATAATGTTTGAGCTAAGGATATCTGTTTAGGGGAGAATGGTTCTCGCGCATAAACTTGCGCTACTCCTAAGGTCTCTCCATCAAATTGGAGCGGAATGGCCATCAGAGACCTTGAAGTATTATGGATAATGTATGACGGATCATATCTACTGTCTTTTGTAATATCAGGAATATTTTGAACCTGACCGGTCGTAAATGCTTCTCCCGCAATTGTTCCATCAATATCAACTTCTTCCTTTCTTAATTCGGCATTAATACCGTAAACAGCCATCAACTTCATTTTTTCTCCTTGAAGCACTCTGATTGTACACCTCTCTGCGTTAAGATTTTCGGCTAATTGCTGAGCAATTGACGATATAATTCCTTGGACATCCATAAGTCTCACCTCCTTTCAGGTAATCTTATTTGTTTAATCTTTTTATTTCTTCTCTTTCCTGCTCGAAGAACATTCGTTCGTCGAGCCGAAGGCGAGACGGGAGAAGAAACTTGTTTCTTCGAGCTTCTCCACCCTTCGCTGCGGCTCGGGTATTTAATTGAAAAAGAGCTTTTTAAAAAATCGCCGTTAATATATAGTGCTATATTATTTAATTCTGGTCAACGTTTCTTTTAGTATCTTATTAACCGCTTGAGGATTGGCCTTTCCTTTGGTAGCTACCATTACCTGGCCAATTAAAAACTGAAAAGCATTTTCTTTTCCTTTCTTAAAATCTTCTATCACTTTTGGATTTTTGGAAGTGACGCTTTTAATGATTTTTTCAATCTCTGTCTCGTCAACTATCTGGACCAATCCTTTCTCTTCAATAATGTGAGAAGGGTCAGCCCCGGTTTTAAACATATCTTCCAAAACCATCTTGGCAATCTTTGAAGAGATTTTGCCTTCATGAATTAAAGTGATAAATTCAGCAAAATTTTCGGGAGTGATTAAAAAATCATCTCCAGAAACCTTAGCTCCTTTTAATAAACCCTGTAAATCGGTAATTATATAATTTGAAGCGAGTTTAATCAATTTGGAAATTTTCTCTTCTGATAACCGAGGTTCAAATTCGCTTACCGTCTTTTCAAAAAATTCTCCCAAATTTTTATTACAAACGAAAATTTCAAGACTCTTTTCATCTACTCGAAGAACATTCGTTCGTCGAGCCGAAGGCGAGACGGAAGAAGAAACTTGTTTCTTCGAGCTTCTCCACCCTTCGCTGTGCTCGGGTAATTGATATTCTTTAGCGAATCTTTCTCTTCTTTGTTGAGGCAGTTCGGGAATTTCGGCTTTAATTTCATTAATGTAACTCTGTATCCCTAAATACAGCGGAGGTAAATCTGGTTCGGGAAAATATCTGTAATCGTGTGCTTCTTCTTTTTCTCTTTGGCTCACCGTCACTCCTTTGCTGTCCGACCAACCCCGTGTTTCTTGAATAATTGTTTTACCCTCATTTAATAGTTCTGTTTGTCTTTGAATTTCGTAATCAATACCTCGTTCTGCTGATTGGAAAGAATTTAAATTTTTAATCTCAACTTTGGTACCCAACCCCGCACCAGAAACTTCGTTTCGGTACGGGGCAGGCTCTTTTTTTTCTTTACTTAAAGAAATATTAACTTCCACGCGCATCTGTCCTTTTTCCATATCAGCGTCAGAAACTCCAAGATACCTTAAAATTAGTTGTAATTCCTCTGCAAATTTCCGAGCCTCTTTCCCGGAAACTATATCAGGTTCGGTCACCAATTCCATTAAAGGGATTCCTGCTCGGTTAAAATCAACCAAAGAGTAATCTGCGCCTTCGGGATGGACCAGTCTCCCTGTATCCTCTTCAAGATGTACCTCTCGAATCCTTATTTTTCTATCACCAATCATTAAAAACCCTTCCCGGCAAAGAGGTTGATAAAGTTGAGATATCTGGTACCCCTTGGGAAGGTCGGGATAAAAATAATTTTTACGGTCAAATTTTGAATATTCTGGAATTTGGCAATTTAAAGCTATGCCCGTTTTGATGGTTTTCTTTACCGCTTTTTCATTAATTACGGGTAAAGTTCCAGGGTGCCCCATACAAACAGGACACACGTTGATGTTGGGATGTCTCTCGTCAGGATCGTTTTTACAATCGCAAAACATCTTGCTTTTTGTATTTAATTCAACGTGGATTTCCAACCCAATGACCGGTTGATATGATTTTTTATCCATAATGTCTTTATATATTTATACCACAAATTTTTAAAATAGACAGGTTCCAACAAAAAAGCCAGATGACAAATTTTCATCTGGCTCTTGGAAAAACAAATTTTTCCTTTCTAAGAGCTCAAATTTCAAACCAACTTTCACCAACGAGAGCCAAAACCTTTTCTTGGCCAGCGGGAATCTTTTTTATTTCCTTCTGACAATATCTTTTTTCTAACTTCGCGTTCTTTACCCGCGGGCTCCCCTCGTCTTTGTCCGGCGTATAAAATTCATTTGCGCAATCAAAACAAGAAAAAGGCAACTGATCTTTGAAAATATCTTTTTTCAAAAAATCCAGGTTCACACTTTGACATTTGGGACACCAATACCTCTCCGCTTCCGTAATTCTCATCTGAGCCACCGTAATCAGATTAAGTTCCTTTGCTAGCTGATATCCTAAACAACTGGCGAAGGTTCTTTTTAATATTTCTTTTGAACCAAATCCAGCCGCCTTAACGTGTCTCTCGTGGATAGACGATATTTCGGTGTGAATAATAGAAGTTAACTCTACTCTCCCCAGCAACTTCTTTGCGCCCAGATCACATACCCAGTGTAAATGGTGGTCATTGATGAAGTGCTTTTCTATAATTACGGTTCCGCTTCTTATATCTTTTTTTTCAAAAAATTCCGCCAATTTTTCCCAAACATTTCCATCTAACAGGATAATCATCTCACTATCCCTCCTTTCTTTTAATTAGTTATTTTTGATAATCTTCTCTAATTTTGTAATGCTCGCATTTTAGTACTTCCTTCTCAATACGACAGACAATATCAATATAGTTTCTCCTGGCATCACCATGTCCAAAAACTTGCTTTGCGTGATAATCTCGTATCATCGCTGCCCCGCAAACCAACCAATATTTACACTTAGGCTCCTTTAAAATGGTAATAAAGCCATACATAAACCGCTTCAGCCTGTGCCGAATGTCCTCTAAAATCTCAACTATTTTTCTCAACTTTCATCACCTCCCTTATTAAATTTTTAAAGAATCTGTCTCTCCGTTTTTTAATCTCTTTTTAATCTCAATTATTGAAAAAGTCAATCCTTGGTACAACGGGGTTTGTTAAACTTGCTTTTCTTTTTTCTTGGTGGACACTCTACCGCCCTGCCACTGACCTCGGTATAAACTGGTTTTTCCTTTAACTTCAAAAAACATCATATGCAGAACCCTGGCACCCAGTTCTAATTTAAATGCTTTATCTCTAAAATTATAAATTCCCATCGTTAGTTCACCTTTATAACCGGGGGCTGATTGTCCGCCAAAAATATAAATACCGGATCGATAAAGAGTAGAGCGAGGAGTAAAAAAAGCTAAGAGATTTTCCGGTAAATTAATTATTTCAACCGTTCTCATTAAATAATAGGTTTTTGGCCGAAGAGACACTTTTTTGACCTTTCCTTCTTCAAATTTTGCAACCAATTTAGTTTTTGGCGTTTCTCGCTCCTCTATCCCTAAAAATCCATTTCCCGAAACCTCATATAGCTCCCCTATTCTGAAATCAAAACCTGCTCCTTCCGGATTTTTCAATTCCCTTTCAGAAAGATTTTCCGCCAGTTTTTTTTCTTTAACCAATTTTAAAAGTTGTTCAATTCCTAAAATCATCTTATTTTATTTGCCTAATTTTTTTAAATTTTCTTGGAATTTATTTTCCAGGTCTTGCTTCATTTTTTCATGAATTTTTTCGTCATAATCTGGCACCAATGGCTTAATCATCGGGCAAAATTTCTCTTCTAAACAAAAACCGACCGCGTGACATTTAGGAACAATGTGTTCTGCTACCCAATTTAATCCCCTTTGATTTAACAGTTTTTTGATCGCCGCCACTTCTTTAATAGATACACGCCGTAATTCCTCTTCGGCCGTAGAACATATTCTTAAAGGATAGTAACCTGCAATTAAATTGTAAAAATTATAATCTTGGAAAACGTCTAATTTTAATCCGCGAGGAATGATAAATATGGCATCTGATTTTTTAACTCCGAGGTTAATTAATTTATTATATATCTCAAGAGAATCAAGCGCTCTTTCTAAATAACAGTAAAGAAAATTTTTATTATTTTGAACACTCGGCGGGATAGAAAATACTAAATCAATATTTCTTATTATTTTTTTGTTCAGTTTTTGATTTTTGATCTCTTTTTTATATTTTTTAAACACCTCTGTTGCTCTTTCTATGCAATAATAAACAGACTCCACAATCATAGGAACCGTTCGGTGTCGCTTTTTATCGCCCCAAACCCGCCAAGCGACCGAAGCCAATATTTTTATATTCGCACTTAGATGATAATCGCGGGCAATCTGTTGGCGCATTGCAATTAAATCCAGCCATTTGCTCCTGAACCCATTTTTATTTTTGACAACTTTCCTGATTTCTCTTTTCAACTCAAACAGTCTTTTTTTAAGCTCCGGCGTCACGACAAAATCGCTTGAAACAATTTGAAAAGAGTCTTGATTTTTTTTCTTTTTTAGCAAATCGCGTATTAAATTGGATTCTTTGGGATCTCGGAAAATATGAGGATACGGATAAGTGTTTCTCGGAGCAACTAATCTTGTTGCGTAAAGCAGGTCCACGCCATTTTTTTTTAATTCTTTTTCTATCTTTTTTATTAAAAATCCGATTTCCTCCGGCATCCAGTCTTTTTCTGCTTCGTATTCTCTTTTTAACGAAACGAGTGATTCAATCGGCAACTGTAAAATCCCTGTTCCATAAATACCGTATTGAAGCATTTTGGAGGCTGTATCCTTTTGAACTCCTTGAGATAAAAGCCAGTTTACGAAATTAATATTTCTTTCAGAAGCTTCCCTGTAAATCTTTCGAGCTGAACTGTTTTTCAAAATAGTGGTCGGATAAACAATATCTTCTGGCTTCGTGTCTGTTCTTCGACCCGAAGCCATTAGAGCTGAAGCAAATACAATGCCTGTTAACGCCGAATCCAAAAACTTGCTGGCTGTGTAAGAAAAAGAAAAGGCGGGGGTCGTCGCCATTGAAGCGTGTCCCTTTAAAGACGACTTTCTCAAAATTCTTATGATTTTTTCATTTATATCTTGGCCTTTTTCTTTTGTTTCTTTTAATAAATCTTGGACTGATTTTCCCTTAAAGGTAAGCAATGCCGAGAAAGAAACTATCTCTTGCGGATTTAAAAACCCGGTTTCATCTTTTAAAACCGGAGTAATTCCTAAAAATTTTAAATTTAAATCAGATGTCAGTAACGGCTTCATTTTAACTCTTCGTTTAATTTGCTGGCCGTAGAGTTGTTTTGGCCGGCGTATTTGTGGTCTTTTTGTTTCAAATAAGAAACTTCTACGGGACTAGAGAGGGTTTCAAAGGTCATGGCGCAGATTCTCATTCCGGCATACAAAATAATCGGCATAATTCCCAGATTCCCCAGTTCCATCACCGCTTTTCCCTGCCAACCAGGGTCAAATCGGGCTGCAGTTGAATGAACCACCAGTCCCAGCCGTCCCAAAGAACTTCTGCCGTCCAGCCGACCCATTATGTCGTCCGATAAAATAATTTCTTCTTTGGTTACGGCAATCACAAATTCTTTTGGCTGGAGTATAAAGGGTCCGTCATCTTCAATCGTTATTTCCTCCATCACCTTCTCAAAGTCTGCTTTTCTTTTTAAATCCAAATAAGGATATTGAGTGGGTTTGAAGGTTTTAAAGGAATTGCCCAAATGAAGATCAAGAGAGCAAGGTCCTAATTGCTCTTGAAAATTCGGCTCGGGGATAATTTTAATTTTTCCCTCTTTAATATATTTTTTAATATCTCTGTCAGACAAAATCATGGTAGTAGTTATTGTATTATCTCAATTCCCATGTTTTTGGCAGTGCCTTCAATTATCTTCATAGCAGCTTCTGTATCGTCGGCATTTAAATCTGCCATCTTTTTTTCAGCGATTTCTCTTAATTGGCTTTTTGTGATTTTTCCCACTTTGGTTTTATTTGGCGTTCCTGAGCCTTTTTCAATGCCGGCTGCTTTTTTTAATAATTCGGAAGCTGGCGGAGTTTTTAGCTTAAATTCATAGGTCCTGTCTTCGTAAATCGTCACTTCCAAGGGAACGGTAAAACCCATTTGATTTTTGGTCGCTTCATTAAATTTCTGGCAGAATTCACCAAGATTCAAACCGTGTTGAGCCAGAGCCGGCCCTACCGGCGGGGCCGGCGTTGCCTGGCCGGCCGGGATTTGTAATTTTATTATTGCTTTAATTTTTTTTGCCATGCGAAAATATTATATTTTTTTGATTTGTAATGAATCCAACTCTACGGGAGTATCACGGCCAAACATATTGACCAAAACCTTTATTTTCCCCCTTTCTTCATCAATTTCCGAAACCTTGCCGTCAAAATCTTTAAAGGGGCCGTCAATAATTTTTACCGTGTCATCAATTTTAACATCAATTTTGTAATGGGGCTCTTCTACGCCCATTCTTCCTTTTAAATTATCTATTTCTTCTTTAGAAACCGGCACAGGGGTGGTCCCCGCTCCCACAAATCCGGTCACATTGGGCGTATTTCTGATTACGTACCATGAATCATCGGTCACAATCATCTCTACCAAAACATAACCAGGGTAAATCTTCTCTTCTATCGTCTTCCTCTTGCCATCTTTTATTTTAATCTTTTTTTCTTTTGGTACAATGACATTAAAAATTTTATCTTCCATGCCCAAAGACTCAATCCTTTGTTTGAGATTTTTGGCAACGGCATCTTCATAACCAGAATAAGTATGAATCACGTACCAATTTTTTTCTTGAGGTAATTGCTGCTTGGGCATATTTTCTACAATATAAACTTTGTAATTAAAGTTTTAAACACAAAGTCTAATGTTCCCAGAAAAATGGCCGCGCCCAAAGAAACCCCGACTACAATCACGGTGTATCTAAAAGTTTCTTTTCTCGTCGGCCAGTTAACTTTTTTTATTTCTAACCTGACCTCTTTAAGAAAGGTAGTAATTTTACTAGGAATATTAGCTAAATTCATGTTTTAAAAAACGCCCTAACGGGCTTCATTTTTATCTTAAAAAAATTATGCCCTGATGTCAACCCCCACACCTAATCAGTTAGGTGTGGGGGTCAAGCCCTTTTTAAATATCCAAGTTCTTCACTTTTTTGGCGTAGGCCTGGATAAATTTTCTCCTTGGGAATACTTCGTCTCCCATTAAAGTATCAAAAATTTTATCCGCTTCTCTGACTGATTCAACGGTCACTTGCAATAAAACCCGGTTTTCAGGACTCATTGTCGTCTCCCATAATTCTTCAGGATTCATCTCTCCCAAACCCTTATAGCGCTGAATCAAAGGATTGGTTGTCTTTTGTTTCTTTAATTTGTTTAAAACAATGGCTTTTTCGTCTTCGGTATAAGCATAATCAATTTTTTTTCCGGTCTGGATTTTGTAAAGTGGCGGCTGGGCAATGTAAAGATGGCCGGCTTCAATTATCGGTTTAAAATAGCGGTAAAAAAGAGTTAAAAGTAAGGTTCGGATATGATTTCCATCAGAATCTGCATCAGCCATTAAAACAATTCTGTGGTATCTTAACTTTTCCAAATTAAAATCTTCAGAAATTGCCGTTCCCAAAGCAATGATTAAAGATTTAATTTCTTTTGAGCCCAAGATTTTATCAAGCCGCGCCCGCTCCACATTTAAAATTTTACCCCGCAAAGGCAAGATGGCTTGAAAATGGCGATCGCGGGCCTGACGCGAACTATTATGAACAAAAATTCCAGAAGCTAAGGCAAAATTGTGAGTTTCTTCTACTTCTAAATCAAAAACATCTGTTTTCTTTTTTAATTTGATAATTTTTTTAATTTTATGATTGTAATTTAAGATAGTTTCCTTGAGTTTTTCCTCATCATTTTCAAAAAAACGCTGACAGATTGTATCAAATCTTAAAATACTTTTATCATTCCTCTTTAATCTCTCTTTATTGTATTCCTCTTTATTAAATACTCCACATTTTCCAAAAATTTCTCTCAATAATTTTAGTGCTTTTTCTTGATAAGTTTGGTTATATGCTACTTTTCTTTTTACCCTAAACTCCTTTGTCCACTGTTTTTTAGTTTTTTGGCTTCGCCAAGACAATAATTGGAGATTTTGCCACTCTATTTTTGCTTTTCGAGAAAGCTCTTCTTTCGCTTCCGGATGTTCTTCAAAATACTTTTTAATTTTTTCAGCTTGTATCTTTTTATTTTCTTCGTTAGACCAATACTTTTTTTGATTTTTATATAAGATTTTATTATTTCTTTCTCGATATTCTTCATTTTTTCTGTAAAACTCAAGGAATTTTTGGACCATATATTGTTTGTATTCTTCGTTTCCCCATTGTTTTTTTGCTCTTTCGCTTAACATCTTTCTCATCTCCGGCCTTAACATCGTTGCTCTAACTTTTTCTCGGTATTCTTTTGATTGATGAAATTTTCTGATTTTTTCTTGTACATCTTCTCTAAATAAATTTTGCCTTGCGATTTTCCCATGATAATAAAGATGCCTCATTTTATCCATTCTTATCACATTATCTGGATTATTATTTAATTTATTAAAATCGATGTGATGAATGCAAGATTTTTTCTCTTTTGTATATTTTTCATTTTTAAAATTATATTCATCAGCTAAAAGATGAGTATAAATCCACTTATGACTTCTGGCTTCATAAACCATTTCATAGCCTCCGATTTTAATTCTGCCTTTAATTTTTGAATATTTTCGGTATAGGGGCATTAGAGAATCCTGTTGTGTCAAATCTTCTGCTCTTTTGTAAGAACAATTTCTTAACATAAAGCGATGATCGGGTGTGCAAATAATTTCTTCTCTATTATCAAGAATAATTTTTATAACTCTAGTATTTTTTCGGGTTTTTCTTGGGTTTTGAATTAAACCAATTCCTATTCTGCCATCTTCCTTTATTGTGTAGCAATAATTTCTTTTCCCTTTTTTATTTTCTTTTATTAATTCTTTTAAACTTAAATTTCTACCGTCAGTTAAAGCAACTCTTGTATCTCCAGTCAAACATCCTCCAGCACTCTCTCCTTCCACGATATACAATTCCGACTCTTCAGGGTTTCTTGAAGAGCAGTCAGCCAATTTGCCGGGCAAAGCCAAACCTTCCAAAATTCCTTTTCGCAAAACGGTTTCTCTGGCGGCTTTGGCTGCCTTTCTCGCCTTTGAAGATAAAAGACATTTTTCAATAATCGCTCTGGCGTCTTGAGGATTTCTTTCCAAAAAATCAGCCAAAGTTTCAGAAACCACTCCTTCCACTGCCACTTTGGCTTCGGGATTTCCCAATTTGGCTTTGGTCTGGCCTTCAAACTGGGGTTCCCTTATCTTTACCGACACCACGCCGGTTAAACCTTCCTTAATGTCTTCACCGTTTAAATTATCATCCGATTCCTTCAAAAAACCATTTTTCCTAGCGTAGTCGTTAAAAGTTCTGGTTAAAGCGGTTCTGAAACCGGTTAAATGGCTGCCGCCTTCGGCGGTATAAATATTATTGGCAAAACTTTCCTCATAGGGTTCGTACTCTTCGGTATACTGAACAGTCGCTTCAACTAAGATGCCGTTTTTTTCGCCGGAACCATAATAAATATTGGGGTGACGGACCGAAACTCCCCGAACCAAATACTTCACATAAGACGACAGCCCGCCCTCAAAATAAAAAGTGTATTTCTGGGCCGGTTTTTCTCTTTCGTCAGAAACCGTTATCTTTACCCCCTTGGTTAAATAAGCCTGCTGCCTTAGATGGTCTAAAATCTTTTTTAAATCAAATTTAATGTCTTTGAAAATTTCCGAGTCCGGCTCAAAGACAACCGTAGTGCCGGTCTGTTTGCATTTGCCGGTCTTTTTAACTTTTGTTTTTGGTCTTCCTTTGACATATTCCTGAGAATATCTGAGACCGCCGCGGCAAACCTCAACCCTCATCCAGCGAGAAAGCGCGCACACGACCGAAACTCCTACCCCGTGCAGTCCGCCGGCTATCTGATAGGATTTGCCTCCAAATTTTGCTCCGGCATGCAATGTCGTCATTACCGTCTCCAGAGCTGATTTCTTTGTCTGAGAATGCTTTTCTACCGGAATACCGCGGCCGTCATCAATTGTTTTTACTCTGTTGCCGGGCAAAAGAACGACTTCAATATTTTTGGCAAAACCGGCCATTGCCTCGTCCAAAGAGTTATCAACGCATTCCCAGACTAAATGATGCAAACCGTCGGGACCGGTAGAGCCAATATACATGCCGGGCCTTCTCCTTACGGGCTCTAAACCTTCCAATACATAGATATCTTTGGCCGTATATGTTTCTTCGACTTTTGTTTTTTTTAATTTTGGCATATTATCTTCTCACTTGCCACTCTGGCTCCGATTCCAGAGTTTTAATTATTTTTTGATGTAGCTGGTCAATTTCTTTTGAAGACAATGTCCGGTCTTGGGCCTGATAAATTAAATGAAAAGCCAGATTCTTTTTTCCTTCAGGAAGCTCTTCGCCTTCGTAAATATCAAAAAGGTCTATATCGCGCACCAAAGTTCCGCCCGTTATTTCAATAACATTTAAAACTTCCTCCACTTTTACCTGAGGCGGAACCAGAATCGCTAAATCCCTGACGGCTGACGGATATTTCGGAATGGGCCTGAATTCATGCTCTTCAGAAGCTAATTTGGCTAATTTTTCAAAATCTAAATCAAACAAAACTACTTTCTGGCTTAATTTTAAAGTTTCTGAGATTTTATCTGACATTTCTCCCAAAAAACCCACTTCTTCCTGACCGATTTTTATTTCAGCGCATTTTTTAGAATGCCAGAGAGAAAGCTTGCTCTCTTCTGGCGTGGGTTTGTAATTATCATACCAAACATCGCTAATTCCTATTTTATTTAACAGAAGGTCAACTACTCCTTTTAATTGATAAAATTCTTCACCGAGAATGGTGGCGGTTAACATTCTTTTTTCTTCCAATTTTTCTTTGTTTTTTCGGAAAATTTTGCCCAGTTCAAAAATTTTAATTTTTGCGGCTTTTTTTTGATTTTTTTGGATGTTCTTCAATAAGTTTGGAATTAAACTTGCTCTCAGGTATTTAAAATCTACGCTTAAAGGATTCTCTAATTCAATCAGATTATTATTGCCAAAAATATTTTTGTCTTTTTCAGAGATGAATGAATAATTATAAACTTCAGAAAAGCCGGCTTCTTTTAAAATATTTTTAGTTGTCTCTTCCCAGAAAATTTCGTAATTTTTTTTGGGCGGAATCAAAGCAGATACGGGAAACAAGACGGGAATTTTCTCATAACCGTAAATTCTACCCACTTCCTCAATTAAATCTTCCTGTAAAAAAATATCCAGTCTAAAAGTTGGCACCTCAACTGTCAGAATGTTGAATTTTGCCTGCCCCGTAGGAAGCCGAAGGCTTTCCTTCGGGGAATGTACAATTTTGAATTCTAGTTTTTTTAAGATGTCCATTATTCTGGATCGCGAGATTTCTACCCCTAATAGACTTTTAAGATAAGACAAATCAAGATTAATTCTCTTTGCTATGGTTTTTTTGGGATAAATATCAATTGAACCTTTTATCACTTTGCCTTTAGCGATTTTTTGGATTAAATAAGCGGCCCGAGAAATTCCAAATTCCGTCAGATTCGGGTCAAGGCCATGTTCAAATCTCAAAGAGGCATCGGTTCTCAAATTTAATTTGCGGGAAGCGCGGCGAATCACCTGGGAATTGAAATTGGCTGATTCCAAAATAACCACTTTTGTTTTATTATCAATTTCCGGCAATTTTCCGCCTTTAATGCCGGCAATCGCCACTGGTTTTTGACTGTCGGCAATCACTAGAATGTCATCATCTAAATTATATTTTTCTCCATCCAAAGTGGTAATTTTTTCTCCTTCTTTGGCAAAACGAACAATAATTTTTTTGCCTTCTAATTTTTCTCCGTCAAAAGCATGAAGGGGCTGGCCCGTTTCCAGCATCACGTAATTGGCAATATCCACGATATTGTTAATTGGTCTTAAGCCGCAGACTTTTAATCGCGCCTTAATCCCTTCTGGAGAATTTCCTATTTTGACACCGGTTATTACTTTGGCCGTGTATCTCTGACAAGTTCCTCTTCCCACCACCTCGACTCTAATAAAATCTTTTAGCTTTAGTTTTTTATCTTCTTTTATTTTTGTTTCCGGCAGTTGAAAATTTAGATTCAAAATCGCGGCTATTTCTCTGGCAATGCCCAGATGCGAAAAACAGTCCCCCGCCCTATTTGGCTTGATATCAATATCTAAGGTAAAATCATTCCCCTTTTTTTTAATTTCTTCTACCGAAGCAAAATGAGACGTCAAAAGCTCAGCTAATTTTTTTGGTGCTGGCAACTTTCTCTTAAAAAATGATTGCAACCAATTGTAGGAAAATACCATATTAAAATTGGTGAAGAAATCTTAGATCTCCGGACCGTAATAACCTAATATCATTAATTTTATATTTCATCATCGCCAACCTATCCAAACCAAACCCAAAAGCCCAACCGCGCCACTCTTTGGGATTTAAACCTGAATTTTTAAAAACATTGGGGTGAACCATGCCGGCTCCCGCCACTTCCATCCAACCGGTATTTTTGCAAGCTGAGCAACCCTTTCCCGCGCAAACCAGACAAGTCATACTGATATCAAAAGAAGGTTCGGTAAAAGGGAAAAAATCCGGCTTCAGACGAAATTCAACTTCCTTTTTGAAAAATCTGCGAAAAAATTCACCGATAATCGCTTTAAAACTGGGCACTGAAATTTCTCTATCCACCATTAATCCTTCAACTTGAAAAAGCTGAAACTCATGCCTGTAATCCGTGGCCTCATGCCGAAAAACATTTCCCGGCACAATAATTCTCAAAGGCGGCTGATTTTTTTCCATATAACGCACCTGCATGGGAGATGTATGGGTTCGCAAAAGCAGTCCGCCAGGCGATGAAAACTTCGTTTTCATCTTCACCTTCGCTTCCTTCGGAAGCTCGGTAGGCGATGAAGCTGTCGCTTCATCTTCGCCCTCGTTTTCGCTACGCGAAAGCTCGGTAGGCGATGAAGCTGTCGCTTCATCTTCGCCCTCGTTTTCGCTACGCGAAAGCTCGGTTTTTAAGTAAAAAGTGTCCCAGATATCTCTGGCCGGATGGTTTTTGGGAATATTCAAAGCGTCAAAGTTATACCACTCTGTCTCCATCTCCGGCCCCTCAACTATTGAAAATCCCATACTCTGAAAAATTTCCTCCATTCTTCTTCTTGCCAAAGTTAAAGGATGCAAATGCCCGAAAACAGGTTTTTTCCCGGGCAGAGTTACATCAAGCCATTCTGACTCTTCTGTTTCTTTTTTTACCTTCTCTTTAAATGCCTGAGTTTTTTGCTCAAATAAAAGTTTTAGAAACTTTTTCAGTTCGTTGGCCTCTTTGCCAATTTTTGCTTTTTTTTCTTTGGAGAGCTTTTCCAAAGAACGCAAAACCTGAGTAATCACTCCTGTTTTACCCAGATATTTTTTAAAAATTCCTTCTAATTCCGTAAGATTTTCCGTCTTTTTTATCTCTTTTTCCGCCTGATTTTTTATGGATTTGAGGTTAAGTTGAGACATGTTGATTGTTCTATTTTAACCTATTTTTAAGATAAATTCAAGAATGAAAGATGTGGATAACTTAAGGAGCGTAGCGACGAAACGCCGCCGTCTATGCTTATAATAATTTATTCGTTGCTTAGGCGGCGGGTTGTTTGCCTCTTGCGAGAGCCAACCAAAAAGTCGCTGAACCAAAGTGGTCCAGCGACTTATTTTAGTCATGTTCTATCCTCCATCTTCGAACAAACCGAGTCGGTTTACACGGCCAAGGTAGAGAAATAGTCCCGAAGTGACATGCCAAAGCGCCGAGACTTCTTAACCGTCTAATGTCTTCGTATTCCCAAATTCCGGCTCCAATAATAGGAATGGATGTTGCTCTCCTTAACTCTGAAATCATCTTCCAGATAAAGGGTTGAGCAGCCGGACCCGAGACGCCACCACCGCCATATTTTAGCAGAGGTGAAATTTTATCCGGGAAGATTACTTTCCAAGGGACGGTATTAATACTGATTCCTTCAACAATCCCCTTTACTTTTTTGGCGATTTGTAGATATAGCTGAGCATAACTCAGCTTCAATAGGAGCGGATATTCGGAAACCTCTTTTATGGCATAGCACATTCTTACCACCATTTCTGCATCCTCTAAGAAAACAGGGGCAGTATTCGGGCAGGAAGCGTTAAACTCAATTCCCACGACATTTTTCAAGCTATTTAATTTTTTCGCCATCTCCACACAACCTTTGCCACCCTCCGGTCCAGTGATGGAAACTATTACTTTATATCCGTGACCTTGAATAACAGGGTAATCTCTTTCCAACCAGCCATCAATTCCCGGCCCGGTTAATCCAATAGCATTAATAACTCCGTCAATTAGACGAGGCATCGTCAACGCCAATACTGGATTAATTTCTTTCCCTTCTTTGGTGATGAACTTGACCACATCCCAAGGACGAAACCAACAAAGATTGCCTAACCACTTTTCCGGAAGTAATGTCTTGACGACAATGGTAAAGAGGTGCGGGTCTAAAAAACCTAACCAACGAAGTAGCCATTCCCATGGCCAACCCCGGCCGTCAAAAGCTAACGCGCCGGATGCTGTCAAAAATTCGAGGCAATGACCATTACTGAGTTTAATCATTTCAGAATTCTCCTTTCCAAAAAAAATTTTTAATATTGCAAACCTCCTTATCCTTTATTACAAAATTTAATGAAATTGTCAAAGAAATACGGTCCGCTAGGATAATCCCAGTGGGCCGTTATGCTTTTTTAAGTCCTTTAATACACTATCTCTTCCCGGTCAGCTCTGCCCAGTGAGTCTTTGGACGATAACGAACGGAACCTGCCAGACAGAGAGGACAGTCCTTCGGATCGACCGCCCAAATTTCCTTTTCAATCAAGGCAATCACTCTCCGGTCACCGTAATCTACTGGAAGCTTTGGCGGTCGGTGAACTAAAGCGCCGACAAGCGACAAAAAGTTAACCGGTTCTCCATTGCCTTCTTGTACTGCTCGCCGAACTTCCATCATCGTTCCACTGGTAGTCATTAGTTCTTCCACCTGAAGAACATCAGCACCGGCCGGAATCTTCATTCTCGCCCAAAGCATCTTTTTGCCTTTTGGATCAGTTGGATCTTTCTCTAGAAACCCATGTAAGACAGAAAAACCATAAAATTCTCTAAGCGCTCTAGCTACTTCATACGAGAAGGTTATTGCGGCGTAAGCAGAACCTATCACATAATCCACATGTTTTAAATCTACCCTTAGCAGCCGTTTAACAAGCTGACGGGCCAGAATTTCGCTGAGATTTGGGTGGCAAAGGACCCGAACACAATCAAAGAAGCCATTACTACACATTCCAGAGGTTAGTTCAGCATGCGGTTTTGCGGGATTGCCATCATGAACCCAAGCAGCATCGCAAATATCAAACCAAGAAAGAATCTCTTTCGAGGTCAGAATTTTATCTTCGTACTCACTTGGGCTAATCCAACGTAAAAGTTTCTTTTCCATCTTTCACCTCCTTGAATTTTTTGAAGGCGCGCCGCGCGCGGCGCGCCTTCTATTCATTGACCTTTTGCCTTCAGTCCTTCTTCAATTTCCGCTGCGGCCCGACGCGCATTAGCCACAGGATCACCTTTACGAAGGTCGGAACCCATCACAATGTAACTGGCGCCATTCTCAATCGCCTCTTTCGGGGTCGTCACTCGCTTTTGCGTTCCTAATTCAGAACCGGCAAAACGAATACCCGGATTAATCACGATGAAATTCGGGTTAATTGCCAAAACATCTTTTGTCTCTTGAGGAGAACAAACGATAGCCGGCACTTTCGCCTCGGCTGCTATCTTGGCTAAGCGCAGAACTTCTTCTTTTGGTGTTCCTCGTATTCCAAGTTCATCAAGATCTTCTTGCCCCAATGAGGTAAGTATGGTAACACCGATCACCATTGGGGAAGGAACTGAGATGTTAAAATCATCCTTGACCGCCTGAACGGCTTGTTCCAATGCTTTCCTGCCAGACAAACAATGGACAGTAAACCCCAAAATTCTGCCTTGACCGTATTTGGCCACTTCCTTGGCTGCTCCTGCCACTGTTGCCGGAATATCACCGTATTTCAGGTCCCACATCACGCGAAAATCTGATTCCAACATAATGGTCTGGAAAATCGGTTCACCATGAGTTAAAAGCGAATGCGTTAAAAGTTCCATTCCAACCTTGATCACTCCGACTTCATCTTGGAATTTCGTTAAATACTCCAGTAGCTCGGTTGACGACCCTACATCTGCCGCAAAAATAATTCTGTCTTTTGCTTCCATATTTGATTCACCTCCTTTCATCTCTCAATATGTAGTTTTAAAAAAGCTTTTTCACCTCCTTTTATTAAAAAATAGAGGTTACCCTCCTTTATTTTTTTAGCAAATTTGTCTGGAGAAGTCAAGAATCCTGGGGAAAACGCAATAAAAAAGTTGCTGAACGCTATTCTACGATTCAGCAACTTGATTTTAAGATTCTGGAAAGAAAATTGTATCTTCCTCCTTTTTTTATCTTCCTTTTCCTCCTTTCTTGGGTTTAAGATGCCACTTTCTTTAACTTGTCAACCTCAGAGGTAATTTCCAGCTCTAACTCGGCGGGTTTCACCATAAACTCCTCGTGCTGGCCAATGGTCACGCCTTTGATGCTCGCTGCCAGTTCTGGCTCTTTCATCATTGCCTCTTTATCCACTTCCCTTTTAACCCGGATAAACTGCTTCAATTTACGTTTCATCAATTCTTTCAAGATTTGTTTTACATTTTTTAGCGATACGGCGGGTGGCGTCATTCGCCATCCAAAAATGCCTGTTGGGAACTCTATGGTTTTTTTCTTCTCATTCTTGGTCAACTCCTTACGGTGACTTTCAGCGAAGATAAAAAGACCTTCAACGAGCTGCGAAATATTTTCGTTGCGAACTTGACTTTCAGACATTGATTTTGATTTCAATTTTTCAACCGCTTCGTTTAGTTTATTCTGAATCCGGTCAATCTCCCGTTGCTCCTTTCCAATGCGACCAACAAATTCAGCCGCTTCTTCCAGCGAGGCTGGGATTGGCACAACAACGTGTTTAATCTTTCGCTCTTTCATAACTTCTTCCTCCTTTCTTTTTCTAATTTTTAAATGATAATTAATCTTTTCTATCAATTCTTTCCTTGCATTATTGGTAAGGTACTTTTTTCTCCTGGTTTTATTTTAGCAGATTTTGGTATCTTAGGGGTGTTACCTATGTATCTCATCTTCTGCAAGGTAGCCAAATTTAAAATGCCAGTTTCAATCATCAAGCCTGCGAAGTGGGCGCAGATAAAGATGAATCTTTAGATTCATCGCCTAATTTGATTGCCCGGCCCCAAAAAACTTAGCCTGCTTACTTTCTTTTTAATTTCAGCAGGCTTT
>Ga0210031_1000685_pt1 | contig 20161 bp, 13 predicted proteins | sample CryGeyCG2014_080_FD_185455 | JGI IMG/M metagenome (GOLD analysis project Ga0210031, IMG submission 185455) | Groundwater microbial communities from aquifer - Crystal Geyser CG03_land_8/20/14_0.80 (SPAdes) (version 2) | ecosystem: Environmental > Aquatic > Deep subsurface > Groundwater | place... | reverse complement strand
GGGCCCGATGAGCACGGCCGTCGAGGGGGAGTGGGAGGAGGTCATGGGGGTGGTGGATCGCTGCTTCAAGGAGCTCCGGAAGGAGTGCGGCCGGATCTACATGACGGTCCAGGCCGACTACCGCGAGGGGGCTGTGAACCGGATTGAGGGGAAGATAAAATCGGTGGAAGAAAAGCTTTAAGAGTTTATCCGGTTCTCGCGGATTTGAAAAAGTATTATAAACTTCGGGCGACCGCTCTTTCACTTGCGTACCAATAAACTCTATCATGTTGATAATTTATTGTAGTCGTGAATTTGGGGAACTGGGTTTCTGTAGCAGCTTTCAACCCGTACTGCTCAGGCGCGAGGACAGAAAAAAGAAATGTGCCGGTTATTGCTGTCACTTTCAAAGCGATTGCTGGTGGGTAGTTGTCAGAATTGAGTAATGCGGATTGTTCTCATCGCCTGCAACCGATAGTCCGATAACTCTCTATTTCCTTCCAGACAGTGTCTTAAGTTAGTGGTCATCTGCTAATGTATGTAGACTCAATGATCTCAGCCCACGAGCTATAAAAAAATGCAACTTGTGAGTCCACAGCCGCACTCCTACCTGCCTCATCTCGAAAGTATCCAACCACTTTTAAGGCAGACTCAGAATTAAGGCCACCGAATCTTGTTCCTGTGGACTCTTCCATGAGAGTAATAGCGACATCGAATCCACTCGCTAACCCTAAAAACATGGGAGAATGCAGATTAAGGTCAGCACGTGCACTCATGGCGCGTGTAAGCTGTCCTGCTTGATTTGCAAGCTCAACTATTGTGGGCATATAAAAATCCTCCGTGAAACATCTAATAGTTACCATATACCATTGATATCATTTCTCATAACCTTGAGAAAATTTGTTTTTGATAAGATTTCTTAAAAGATTATGGCCTAAATCCCATCAAATTCAACATCCCCAACTTCTTCCTACATTCAGGGCAGAGATCATCACTGGTAGCCCCTGCACTTTTCAAAAAAATGTCCCCCAATTCCCTTGCCGGATCATAATCCTGTTCTTGATCATCATCAAAGGGCCGTAAACAATCCCTGCAAATCTTCACTTTAATCTCCATAAAGCTCGACGCAAAACAGAACGTTACCCCCCATATTTCGTCTTCAGATTCGACAGTATAATCATCCCTTCTTTGTATACGTGATCGTCGTCGCCTTGCAGCGGCGCTTGGTTTGATCTACGAAACCGAGCGCGAATTTACCTTCCGGCTTCTGGAATATGTCCAATCCGCGGCCAAGTATGATGCGCCACCCTGTATCGGTTTCGATCCAACGGTCATGTATCGTTGTGTCAAAGCGATAGGTCAGGCTGATGCGATCCTGGGCAAGGTTTTCCTTAATCTCATCAAACTTTGTAGCGATTTCATTTTCCTGAAATTTTGTATCCGCACCTGTTACAAGCTCGATTGACAATCCCGCATCCGATGCGGTCAACCCCTCGCAGAAATTCAGGAAGTTGTGAATTTGATAGTCATAACGAACATAAGGATCAACCAGCTTGATATTTTTTGCCCCTATGAGATAGGGGTTGAATAATCTGGAGTAGGAAACCCCCCGCTGGCCATCGGTAATGTTTAATGTTGATTCTATCGGTTTTCTATCCGGCGACAGGTTGTCAACCGGCGCTTCGGCTTTGTCAGACTCCGGTTTTTCTTCCGGATGGGACATCTGAAAATCGTCTGGCCGTTCACTCTTGATGGTCACCCATTGATACTCCTGATCGAGTCTGGCCAATTCATCCCGGATCTGCTGCCTCATCCGGACGGCAGGGTTCACACAGTATTCGACAAATTCCTCATCGGTAACCTGCAGATCAGGAAATAACAGTTTCAGATACCCCTCCGCAATCCGGGCGACGGCCTTGTGGTCACGCATATCTTCGCAGGCAGGCAGGCGCATGCTGTGAGAAACATAGTCGGCATACTGGAGATCGCTGCGCAATTCATGAAGCACCTCGCTGAAAAAATCCCCCTTAAACCCCAGACTCTTGGAGGGGGTGTGCTTAGTGATCCGAGGCATGAACCATCCTTCGAGGAGCCCATGAAGACGGTCCACAAATGCCGACTCCTGAAGGGAAGAGGGTAGCTCTTTGAAAATGCCGTTTGTCTCGTACAGAGGCCGCCTGTCAGGACCAATGGTGATATTGCCCAGGATAACGAAGCCGCATTCGGCGGTCCCCATGTCCCCGGTGGCCCTCCGGTAACGGCCGCTTTCAAGATACATCTTTAGCGCCGCCATGGCTTCACCGGCTGCATCCGTATGGATTTTCTGCACTTCGTCAACGACGACCACATCGTATCGGGGCATCAACCCCATTTGCTTGCTTTGGCTGTTAAAGAACAGGGCGGGTGCAGACAGTTTACCACCGGGGATAACGGCGGCATACCGGCTGATATTGTCGAAAACGAATGATTTCCCCGTACCCTTGGGCGCCAACTCAGCGAGATTAATCCTCGGCTGGACAAGCGGAATTATCCGGCTCAAGAGGAGCATCTTCTGCGGAATAGTGTGTGTATCGGGATTGAACTGGCAGCTCGATATTAAAAGATCAATCCATTCCGGAAGAGTAAAGTGTTTACGACATTCCCGGAAATATTTCAGATCCACCCCCGGACTCTGAAAGGGCTTGAAGTCTACCATCCAGACCTGCCCCTTTTTTACCTCCTCACCATCGGGCGGCACATACCGCAGGGTCCCGAGGCCCCACATGCCCGTTTTCAGAAGCATCTGGTTATCATCTATGATGCCCTTCTGAATCATGGCACTGTTGTCATCCAGTATAGGGATATGGAGCTCATGGGTGTTTTTAGACAAGTTGACGTTGACACGGAAGTCATCGATTATCTTTACTTCTTCCTGTTCTTTCAATCTATTGAGAAGGATATTTTTATCCGCCTTCTGAGGTAAGTAAGAGGACACAATCTTGATGATTTCCTCTCTGCCTTCATCGGTCAGGACGTCACCAGCCAGGAATTGGCTGATGATCCATTCCCCCACATAAACGGGAATGGCCCGTGCCCCAAAACCGGCCTTTGACATCAGTCCCTTGTTTATGACCACCTCTCCATAGTAGTCGCGCGCTTTCGTCTCGAATGATTTCATTGTCTTACCTTTTTCCTATTTTAAGTCTTTCAAGCTGGAGCCACCGGTGACAGCCGATTTGAATTCCGCCGTAAGCTTCATTTCCATGACCCTTTCCTCCCCGGCAATTTCATAAACAAATTGCAGAACCAACTCTTCCTGGCCAAGGGCGGACTTGTCGAAATAGCAATCCAGGCGGACATTCGTGGCCTGCCCCTTTGTCAGCACAGGAAGATCCTGGCCTTTGAGCTCCGTCTTGGGTTTCACGATCGCCACGCGTACAATACGGATGTCCTCCACATTGGGATTCAGCATCTCCATCCGCAAGGAAATTAACCTCTGAACATAGAAAACTTCCTTACCCGTCCGGGTATCGATTCGCAGATCGAGAAACCTCGCTGCCGGTGCCTTCCAGGCCGCTTTTGTCGCCCTAAAAAAAGCCACCGGCACTATCACCTCTTCCGGCGTAGCGCCGCCGTGGGTATATCGTTTTCCTGAGCCGCCGGCACGAACCGTACTATGTCCGCGGGGAATAAAGAAGACACTGTCACTTTTTATGAAGGGAGGAACGAAGCGGTATCCCAAGGCCCAGAGGTTCTCCGGCACCGTGTCGGCCACCTCTTTCCCGATCATGGCAAAGCGGCGCTTTTCGTCGGCAAAGAGTTTGCTGACGATCTTTGATTCGAATGATTGCTTCTCACTATCCAGAATATAGCAGGCGCCGTGGTCCGTAAGAACATAGAGCCCGAAAGACTCCCGTTGCTCCGGCCGACGGTCCAGCATCGCTGAAATCATCTCACCGACCCGCATAAACAGGCGATACAGTTCCCGCTCATGAGTCTCACCCTTTGTTTCCGAGTCTCCATGAAGGATCTCGTCGCTGGCCAATAAATTGAGGAGAACAACGGCAGGCTCTATGGGCGCCATGAAGTCGGATAGCATTTTCAGGCTCGATAAATAGACAACCTTTTTACCAGGCCAGTCATTAGTCGCACGTTCCTGCAGGATCGCCTCATAGGACTTCTGTGTCGTACCCCAATCACCGCTGACAAGCACCGGCTTGACAAATTCCGTATCAGTGGGCAGAGGGGCAAAGCGATACTCCAGGAGGTGACGATGGAAACCGGCTTTCCGCAAGGCCTCCTCAAACATCGGCCAGAACGTCACGGGAAGTCCGTCGGCCAGGAGAACAAGGGAGAGCGTTTCTGCTTGGATAGAGTCATGAAAAGCACCGAGGGCATGTACTAAACTGGTTTCGGCATTCTGGTGAATGGTCTCATAATTCCCGACATACCAGTCACTGAAGGACCGAACCATATCTTCCAGCTTTGCATCATCATGGCCTTTTTTTGTCTGCCAGTTTCGGTAGGGCAGATAGGCATTGACCGCCCAGGAGGCCCATGCAGATGGGCTATTGAGCGAATCTTTTTCCGGCAAGAGCGGTCTCTCCGGCATCACCATATAATCAAGAGTTGTCAATTCGACAGCATCCAACCCCAAGCATTGTCGAAACTTATTTTTAACAAGAGCAATGTCTTCCCCGGTAGGTGCGAAGCGGCCGGCAGACAGATGACTTTTAAGCAGTTTGAATTCAATTATCAGGCAACCGGATGTGCATTGAACCGCTTTCTGGAATTCAGTACTTGAATCAACATCATGGCTAATATCCTTAAAGAACATTTCAATTTGTGTCGTTGCTTCTTCAATACCCTTAGGTTCCAACGGAATAGCCTTTAACACATCCGCAGGTATGCCCCGCAAAAAGATCGCCTGTTGCAAAGGCACGACATATTCAAGCAGTTTAGCCGGATAACCGGCAAGAAGAGCCCACAGGCTCAGATCATGCCATAGGTCTTCCGGATTGTTGATGAGAAGAGGTGTCAACGCTTTTTCCCAATTCTGATCGGCATGCAGCGTCCAGACTTGACCTTGTTCCCGGAGACAATTTGCAAGCAGGGGGTAATTTTCAAACAGTTCTTTTGTTTCCTGACGGCAGAGAGCAAGCAACACCTCCGCAATACGATTCCGATCCAGCCGCTCTCCGCGAAACACCGCACCCAGGAAATGCCCCAGGAGCGCTTCTGCGAATCGGCAGGGCTGTTCGTTCTTCACCGCCAGATCAAGAAGCTTCAGCGAGACAACATCTTCATCCGTCACCCAGTCGGGAACCGTAACGCCCCAGGTATCGGATAGGACAAGACGCGCTGTTTTTTCTGAAAAATGGCAGGGTAATTGGGTCTGTTCACAGAAATTTTGCAGCCAGGTGTAAATATAATGTTTACGAACCCAGATCTTCAGGGGCGTTTTTTTAGCAGCGCTTGCTGTCAGGGCGCGACATGCCTTCACATAATCGGCATCTTTCTCGGTTAATAAAACGTCTTCCGGAAGACGATATGCATAATCCCCAATATAGCTGACTTCAAGGCTCATTATTTACCCTTATCATCGAAGAGTTCTTGAATGGCCGCTTCAAGCTTTTCCCCCGCTTCTTTCGTCAATATCCCCCGCGCAGCGCTCTGTTTCAGCAGAGACTTCACGACAACGGCAAGCCCTTGAATGTTATCGGGAAATTTGAACGTTGCCTTCATGTTTCCGAACAGGTCCTGCTCGATCCCAATTTCGTACTTCTTCTCCTTATTGACAACTTCTATGGTCAAGACATCGCTGGCATTCCCTTCCTTATCCAAAGCCCGCATCTTCACAACTACGCTGGACTTGCCTTTGACAAGACCGGCAAGATCCATTCTTTCGTTCACTTCTACGGCGGCATCAGATTTTTTGGGATCTTCCCCGGATATGGTGTAGATAATTTTTGTGGCGCCGGCAGGCACAGTAATTACCGGGGTCTCCCCTGCACCAATCTCATAGATTTTCGTTTTGCTTTCAGGAATGGGAACAGCAGGTTTGGCCTCGTCGATGGCTGCTTTGGCTTGTTTGATCTTGGCCACGTAATCCGAGGTCTGGATGGTTGTCCAATTTGGCACCGGTTGAAATCCATAAGCTTCGGGCAGTTTCTTGAAGAGGAAAGTCGTCTTGTCGTCCGATTTAGTCAATTGCGACAAAAGTTCATAAGCCTCACTATCGTCGTATCTTAACGGATCACGCTGATGCGGATTCAGTCCCTTATACCATTTGTCTATGGCGACCTCACATTCCACGATGTCACCCTTTGCACCAAAGATTTCACAAACCACTTTAGCCACAGACTTCTGAAGAGTCTGAAGACCAGCATCCAGGCGTTTTACATCAGCAGCAAAGCCTTTGCCGATGTCTTGAGCACCCTTCGCTGAAAGATGATCTCCGATGGGCTCACTACTGTAAAAGGATGGTAACCGATGCAGTATCAGGTCAAACCGCTCCATATGGTCAGCGCCGTCGAGCAAATCTTTCAGCCCCTTCAATCGCTGCTGTTCCTTTTTCTCATAGAGGTCCATGATTTTGGCTGCCGTGGGCAGCGTCTTCCACCACTCTTTCAAAAGGGCAACCGTTTTATCAACGGATCTGGTTTCACCGTGCTTTAGAGGCGGGGCATGAACAGCCTTAGCGACGGAATCGACCAGGCCGCGCTGGGCGTCCGATATCTGAAAAACCTCCAGGGCAACCTTCGTTGCCGGATCAGCCACAATCTGCAGAACATCATCATAGGCGCTGATATGCCTTTCCGATGTTTTCGTAGTATCACTGAATATTCTCAGACGCTCGCCAAAGGCGCGGACGACATGGGCCAGGGCGAGAATCTGGGCTGTCCCCCCGGCGCCGTAGGGTGCATTTCTGGCATCCCGCAGGAAATTCCCAAGGGCCAACATCTTTCCCGGCGGCAAATTTACCAGGTCGTGGCATAATAACTTCAATATTGGGTAATTATCTGAAATCTTTCCCGGATCGTCTTCGCATTCGAAATACGTTACCGTACCTTCCGTCCCCGTTTTTCGTAGAGCGCCGGCCCCTTTCAGGAGCACCTTTTCCAGGTAACGCTTTTCCCCGTGATTATCGGGATTGCCGTTGTCGATCATTACCCGTTCGGACTCGATCAATACCTTGACCGCCTGCCTAAGCGCATTGTTTTTGCCGGTCCGCCATTTGTCGTCGTGGCAGAAATTCAGGTCAGGGTGATTAATCAGGCAATGTTTCTTATACAGATTTTCGCAAAGCTGGTCCGCCGGTTTATGAGACTGGTGGGGTTGATCTACCAGTGCCTTCCCATCTTTGCCGTACCAACATGCCTTTTCACCGTTGCTAATATCCCGCAGTATTCTCTGCAACTGCGTACGGTAACCGTCTTCGGGGTTTTCGTAAATGTCGCGCAGCCGTGATTCCGTCTGGGCGCTGATCTTCATAGCTTCATTGGGAGGCAGATAATGCCGGCAAGCCTTAACGCGCAGCAGGACATCCATAAATGGCTGGGGAGAATGGGGAATGGAAACGGCCATGTTGTCATAGGGGATGTCGTTGACGGCGTTTTTGGCGATCTGAATATCAGCCTCGTTTTCGCACAAGGTGTAAATGACGGTCCCTTCACTGCCGTTCTTTTCTTTCACCATTTCCTGTTCCCATTGCTGATGAAACTCCTGCCAGAGTTTCATTCCCAGATCCTTGGCCCAAACGAAGCGTCGATGGAATCGTTTATCCTCATTGAAGGGAAGATTGAATTGTTTGGCGGAAAGAAATTCAAGTTCCTGGGAGTCACCGGCCTCTGCCAGCAAAGCGCCGATTGGGTCTTTGGGATGGAGCAACTCGTCGGCCAGAAAACGATCGATAAGATCATACGGGTCTTCCCCTGTACCCGCGGCCAGTTCATAAGTTTTCGATTGCTGACGAAAGAAGACCGCCCCGGACTTCACCAGGGTCTTCAGGCGATTCTCCACCTTTTTTCTTTCCGCGGCGGCAAGGCAATAGAGACCAAATTGGATATTCTCCAGATTGGCGGGAATCTGACAAAGTTCGTAAATGAGGATGGTGCGCAGGATCGCCAGCCGTTCATCCATTACGTCACCGAACATATCTCCATCGCCGGTCTTGCGAAGGGCGTCAAGGCTGGCATAGTATCCATTGACAACCTGACGCTGCCGTTCCCGCAACTCCGGGTTTTTCAGGGAAAGTTCTTTCCGGAAGAACTCAAACAGCATATTTGCGGTATAAAGATTAAGCTTTCCGCCACTAATTGTTATTTCGGCGTTTTCGATAAAACCGGGATATGATCCTTCCGCATCCGGCACATCCCCGGAGAAGAAGGTAAAGGTGCTGCGCGCATCGGACCCGATTTCGGAAGAGAGTTTCAACAGACAGGCTAAGGCCATGGGGTGGATACCGTATATATCCTCCAGGACCTTCTCCCGGATTCGCTGCATATCGTCAAGCCAGGGGAAGAGCTTCAGCGACGTGCATACCGGCAGGAACTGATCAAAAAGAGTGGTCTTCGGCTGAATTTCCTGACACCATGTTGCGGATTCTTTGTCAACCTCCACGATGGCGCCGATAATTTCTTCAACCCCTTCGTTGAGGAGATCTACCGGGGTGATCCGGGCACTCATGACTGCCGCATCGTCTTTGCTGTAACGATCGGCATAGGCCTTAAAGTCCTTGTGGATGCACCCCACAAAAATGACATTGGGTTCGTTCTTACACAGGGTTTCCATGAATCCCTGAAGAATGTCCTTCGCATAAGCCGCCTTTTCCAGGGTAAACCCGAATTCGTCAAAGAGAATAGCGAGCCCTTTGAACCGCTCTTTGAATTGCGGTTGTTTGATCAAACCCTTGATGATGGGGATGAGGTTTCCCGATTGGGCCTGAAAAGCCAGTCCGCCCATAGTCTCCTTGAAGGCCCCGTGGAAAAGATTCAGGGCATCCGTATCGCATTCCTTCAGTCGTGATCTCAATTGGGCCACAGAGGTGCCAGGGGACGTTTTTATCATAGACTTCTCAAAGTCTTCATAGAAGTTTCGCACCCCGCTGTGTCCCCTTTTTTGCCATTCTTCCAGGAGCCGCTCAGCCTCGTTAAATTCCGTCTGGACCGTTACCGCAAGCCCCATGGAATGACAGGCATCTAAAATACCTTTGAGGACAACTTCTTCAAAACGTCTTCCGGAGTGGTAGTCACAGATCGCCACCAGGTACTGACCATCCTTACGGATATTCTTGAGCGTCTTGGCCACATCGGGATCAAGTTTCTCATAATTTGCATAGAACCCCTTGATGCCGGGATCGCCGCTGGAGCGACTGAGAAAATTGGCAAACATGAGGCAGAGGTGGGATTTTCCAGTGCCATAGGAACCGCTCAGCAGGTAGAATTTTCGGTCGGCGGGCTGATAAATCCCCCGGCAGAGTCTTTCAAATGCTGTCCGATGTGACTTGGTCGGCCGGTACATGGCCATGCGATCGGCGTTTTCCTTGGCCTCGTCGTAAGCGCTCTTCAGGTTCACAAAATTGGCATAACCTGTCTTCAGTTTAACAACATCAGCGATTTTGCCCATTTTATCCCTCATGATGTAGCGTTATTAATGCCTGTCTTAGCCATGGCGCAATTGACATTATACATATCAGTATAATATCATGCGCTTACAGAATTACACTGCGCCAAACTTACGCCGATCTCAGGCCAAATATTTTCATTTCATTCCTGATTTTTCCAGCCAACATGCGACGTCAGTCCTCCGTGAAAGCGAAGCTTAATTTCCATAAAGTTAACTTTTGCAAATAGTTTCGGAAACCGCTACTTTTTGCAAACGATAACTATTCAATCCATTTATTCACCCACTGCTGTCCCAAGGTTAATCGAATAGATTCGACTGGTTGCTGAACATGTCCTCTCAATTTATGCGATTCGCACTTGAAAGAGCTTGATAAATTAGTTCTTTTTCGAAAAGGGTAACGCTCAGAACCTGTAGAATTGTGTAGAGACTTTGGCCCAGATTCAAGGTTTCCTTCACGATGGCCACAGGAACATAAGCGGAGATGGCAAGCAAAATCAGAGTGTTGACTGCATTCTCCGAGTTGCCATGATGAGGGCGACTGGCGCATCCGCAAAAAATATTTCAAATCGATAAATGGCATTTTACGTCAAATACGACCACATTTTACTAAGTTAGGGTGCTATCAAAAATCAACGTTGGGACACCAGTGTTATTCACCAAATTCTTCAAGTTTCGTTAACCATGCGTCGAAGTGCCGGCATTCGTTCCGAATCTTCGTGAGCCCTATCCTGCCGACGATTAATGGACTGTGAGGAATCTTTCGAAATGCGAGAATCAGCCCGGTGATTCGAGCCGCAGGGTGCGTTTGGGGATTGTCGTTGATCTCTTCCGGCGAGGCGAAAGACCTTTTGATCGCCAGCAATTTATTTTCAGCATTCACATCAGGAGCAATTCCCGCAATTTCTTCCGGCGACGAAAACAACAAGGCTTCAAATTCATGGAGGGACAGATAGGGAACAAATCTACGATGGTCAACATCACGGGCAAACGCCTGTTCAAGACGGTTGGCTCGCTCAAAAATGGACTCTTTAGATAGCTCTCCTCGTCCAGGAAAATCCCCCGGCAAACCATAATAGTCGATCATGGTCGTAACGCAGGCAGCACTTGTATCCGCTAATAACATCTTTATTTCTTTCCTGAACTTGCCGTAGGAGGTGATGCCGCCCTTGAAATCGGCGCCCGCCTTGACCCGCTTTGTGGCGACAATGACCGGAATCGCCAAAACGCCTTTATTGCCGAGATGAGGGTGCAAGACGTCCCGTATAAAGCTTTCTTCCGTAAAACCTTCGGAAAGAATCAGAATTTTCTTCAACTGACCGGCCTTCCTCCGATAAGGTTCTTCTCCCATATTTCGCCCAAGCTGTAATCATCCATCCAGCCTTCTATTTCCTCTTTTGTTGGCCGCTTGAAGGTGGATTGGCCCTCTTTGCGATCAACGACCATGATGTCCTCCGGGTCAAGCTGGTTGACCAGCGTCACCGATTGGGTCGATACGACAATCTGCGTTCTGGTCGAAGCGCTCTTCAGCATCCCGGCCAACACTGTGATGGCGTAAGGATGAAGCCCCAATTCCGGCTCATCCAGGAGGATGGTCTGCGGAAGATTCGGCTGGGTCAACAGCGTGGTTAGGGCGATGAACCGCAACGTTCCGTCGGAGAGGGCATTGGCGTCAAAATAGGCGTCAGAACCCTTTTCCGTCCATTCGAGCCTGATCTTGTCGGGGTTCAGCGGGTACGATCGCAGGACAAAATCACCGAAAAACGGCGCCGCCAGGCGAACGGTATCGCAAATATTCCTGTAATATTGAGGCTTCTTCTCCTTCAATAGATAGAGATAAGCGGCCAGATTGGAGGCGTCCGGGCGCAGCATCTGATTATCGCCAAGATCACATAGTTTCTTGATCTTTGCTGATTCGCCGGTATCGTGAAAGTGATAGATTTTCCATCCCTGAATGGCTGCCAGGACATGCTCGGCTATGGCTTCTCCCTCCTCCGCCCTTTCCGGGAGCACCGATTCCTTATAGCCTGTCCGCAATGATTTCCGGTACGGCGTTGAATACTTATCGGGGTTGTGAAAAAAAACATTCTCTTCTTCAAAAATTAGCGTATCGCCTGCCGTGGTCAAGGTGCACTCATAGGCATTTTGTCCAAATTGAAGATGGATATGGATCGCTTCCGTTGTCTTGTGACCGTAGTGCAGCAACTGGTCCGCCCCGCCGGACTTGCCGACATACACCTGGAGATTCTCCTGCACTATTTCATTGAGCAGCTTGAAGACGCCGATAAAGTTCGATTTGCCGGCGCCATTCGCGCCGATTAAGACATTCAGCGGTTTCAGTTCAAACCCTTCCATACTTCTTATGGATTTGAACCCTTTGATGGTGATTTTGTCTAAGGCTGGCATAAGATTATCCTCTTTGACGTAGATTCATTCCTATATGAGTTCCTTCATCTGTATCCTCTTTTAAAGTATGAGGCCTCATCAAGGACGGTCTTCGTTACATGGATTTCATACCCTTTGCTGATCCGCTCGAATAAACCGAGTGTATGCAGGTTGATAATGACATCGGCGTTAAGCAGCAGCAATTTTTTCATAGTTTCTCACGGCAAATCCGGCAGCAGAAAGGTAGTTATCAACCTCGGGGCGGTCGATTCCCATATATTCGGCAAACAAGCCGCGAGCGATTTTTCCTTCCATCAGGCACCGGCGGGAAAGAGATATATACCACTTTCCCACTCCGATCCTCTGGGCCAAGTTCTTGTCATGGCGTCAACTTTTTTATGAGAAGCCCGCATGAGGGGCTATTGCGAGACGAATGCAATTTGGCGTTCGATGCCACATAACGCTAAGGGTAAGCGGCGGTAGGCTTTTTTGCCGTCCGCTTGACCCGTTCGTTAGCCGCCATTATCTTCTTTTCTGATTTCAGATTGAACTTGGAGGACATTCGAGATCTCGGAGCAGGAATGCCGTAAAGCATGCCTTCAGCACTAATGTCCTCATCGATATCAGGCCAACGCACACCCTGACCGTCTCCAATGATCTCCCAGTTTGCCCGCTGTTTGGGCGTTGACTCCAACAATCGCCATGACCAGGCAAGGGGAACGCTGATTGACCGCCCATCCACGAGTTGAGCCATAATGGTGTCTTTGGTGACGCTTATATCCTTAATTCTCGCTTCCTGTATTTGTACCGCAGTGTTCATACCATGCCTCCATGATCCTGTCTCTATTCTTTAGGATTATCTCCCGTATGATATTGAGCTCTTTCGACGTAAAACCCTGATTCCTTGCCAAAGCCAATGGTTGAATCCAGAATTTACATACCATCCTTTCTCTCTGAACGTGGACATGCATTCGCTCATTGCAGACGAAGCTGTAAAAGAAAAACCGATATGGTCCTGAAATATTGCTGACTGTCGGCATATCAAGTGTCCTTTTGAATTATAGAAGGATGCGTGGTCGCTGTCAACATTTGTTCGAGCTAACGACTTGGGGTATTCCGGGGTGTTCGGGGACATAATACCATTTAAAGAACCGTTCATATCAGCAATCCTTCGCGTTCGATATTGATCCGCAGAGGAATGAATTGATACTTGGAACCGTGCCAATCCGCGCGGCTTCTCACAATGGAACTCAGTACCTCGCCGGTTTCCCATTCGATTTCATAGAGAACGTGTCTGATACGATCAGTTCGGACCGTGTCAATCATGCCATCAACAAGGATAAGAAAATCCCAGTCCGAATCGCTCCGTGCATCCTGTCGCGACCGTGAACCGTACAGATAAATTTCCGCATCCGGTTCAATTGTTCGAACCGCCTCTTTAACCTTTCTTAATATTTCTTTTTCCATAATCGCCTCCCTTGCACTAACCCAGGCCAATTTTTTCTATCCTTTATTGATTCTTCCCCCGATATGAATGGCTTCCACCACTATGAAAATTTCTGGAACTGTATCTTCAACCCTTATGAATCATGGAAAGATGGCGTTGAATTTTCTCCCGCATATCCTCTTAATAAATCTGTTCCCTTTATTTTTTTATTTCTACGCGAGAACCAGTTTTTTCTGCGGCGCCTCCACTGCGGGGCCGCCATCGTCGATTGCCTCCGGGAGCCGCCCTTCAACCACCGTGATGAGCTCCCGCAGATCGTTCAGCAGCGCCTCGAGATCGCTTTTCCGGAAAGCGTCGCTTTGTTCATCGATGCCCGTCATCAGCGACCGGACGCTGCCCCGGTAGAGAGAGAAGGATTTTTTTCTCACCGTCGTTGTCGCCGTCGGCTTCAGCCCTTTCTTCAGTTCCTTCTCCAGTCCGACATTGGTGAAACCCTCCCCGATGGCCTGCTGGAAGATTTCCATCAAGAGCGGATGGTCGAGGTTGGCCGCAAAGATATACCCTTGGGAAACGCCGATCAACCCTTCCCGGAGGGCGGTTTGGATCTCATCCGGGAGCTTCAACAGTGAACAACCCCTTTGAACGGATCTTAATGATTTTCCTGATATATTCATGATTGTAGACACAGTGTCTACAATCTCTTTTTTCACCCGTTCCGGGTCCCTTTCCACGAGGATCATTGTATTGATGATCCCGTCCGTATCGAACGCTTCATCCCCATGCCGGGCCTTAATGTATTCAACCACAGCCTGGGCCGTGTCAATCGGATCGAGGTCCGCGCGCTGGAGGTTCTCCGTCAACTGCAGGGCGAGAACCTCGTCCCTCCCCGAGACCACGTCTATCACCCGGGCCGGGATGGTCGCCAGCCCCAGCTCTTGGCAGGCCAGCAAACGCCGCTCACCCGCTATGAGCAGGTATTTTCCGTCCCGCGGGGTCACAATGACCGACTCCAGAACCCCCTTCTCGCGGATGGACTCGACGAGCGCGAGAAACGCCTCTCCCTCCTGATCGATCCGGGAGCGAACCTGCTCCCCAACGTTGATGAGCGCCAGCGGTATGTCGAAGAACGCCGCCGCCGGTGTTGCACTGCTCGTTATTGTTGCCATTTCCGTTACCTCCGTCAGTTATCTGGGGAAAGTCTCCCTGCCACGCGGCAGGCTTGCGATACTGTGCTAAGTCCTTGCTTTTTAGCGGGGAAAGTATAGGCAGAACGGATTTGTATGTCAAGAAAATAGGCCGCAGCAAATCGCTCCGCGCCGCATAAACTGAGCGACAGTGAAGCAGCGCCACCGTCGAGTGGACACACAATGGCGCCGTTCATTGTGGAAGATGAAATATTTTTAAAAATCAGCTCATTGAATATTCGGTAGCTTTTGTATAACTAACCCAAAGGTGCAATTTGGGGCTGGCGATTTTTCTGGTGAGATGATCGCTGACTTGCCGGATAACCGGGAATTTTACTTGACACCTGCTGGCTAAACCGGCTATATTTTCTACCGGATAACGATACATCGGTAACCATGATCAGGAGGAACCCATGATTGAGACGATCAAGCCCATAATCCTGGACTTCCAGGAAACCCGGCTGGAAACCGGTGTGCCCCGGCGCCTGCATATCGAGACTGTTCATGGCAAAGCCGCTGTCTGCATCGGAGTACGCCGAAGCGGCAAATCAACCTACCTGTTCCAGGTCATTGAGCGGCTTCTTGCCAGCGGGGTCCCGCAGCAGAACATCTTGTACCTGAACTTTTTCGATGACCGCCTGCACAACCTGCGGGAGGACAACCTCGGCCTGATCGCCGAGGCCTATTATTCGCTCTACCCGGAAAAGAAAAACACCGAGACGGTCTATTGTTTCTTCGACGAGATTCAGGCGGCCCCCGGTTGGGAGCCCTTCGTCGACCGCTTGATGCGGACGGAAAAATGCGAGGTCTATCTCACGGGCTCGTCGGCCAGGATGCTCTCCAAGGAGATCGCCACGCAGATGCGCGGTCGAGCGCTTTCATGGGAAATGTTCCCGTTCTCGTTCCGGGAATTCCTGGACTACAAAGAAATCGAGAGCGAGGGCGCATTGTCGACGAAGAAACGGCTCCTCGTCCAGAAGGCCTTCGAGGAATACTGGGAGACCGGCGGCTTCCCCGAGGTTGCCGGCCTTGGTCGGAACCTGCGGATTAAAACCCACCAGGAATACTTTCAGGCCATATTGTTTCGGGACCTGGTCGAGCGCCACGACGTTTCCCATCCGAGGGCGGTGTCCGATCTGGCGCACTGGCTGGTAGATAACACGGCCTCGCTCTACTCGGTCAACAGCCTCACGGGGTATCTCAAATCGCTGGGGCACAAGGCGCCCAAGTCGGCAGTGTCGGATTACCTGGAATGGTTCGAAGACGCCTATTTCCTGTTCACCGTGCGGATCTTCGACGCGTCGCTCGCCCGCAGCAACACCAACCCGAAAAAGGTTTACTGCGTCGACCATGCCCTGGTCAACTCCGTGTCATCAGGGATTTTGGTCAACTCCGGACATCTCCTGGAAAACCTCGTGTTCACAGCGCTTCGACGGCTCCACCCGGGAATTTACTACTATAAGACGAAGACCGGCAGGGAGGTCGACTTCATCGTCCCGGTGCGCGACAACGCGCGGATGCTGGTCCAAGTGTGTGAGTCGCTGGCCGAACCGCAAACGAGGAAACGGGAAACGGCGGCCCTGAGCGAGGCGATGGCCGAATTGGGCCTGAAAACCGGAACGATCGTGACCAGGAACGAGGACGAGCGAATTGATTCCGGCGGCGGGACCATTGAGGTGGTCCCGGCATGGCGCTTCCTGCTCGACCTGCCGGAATCGACCGCATAGGTGGAAGAGGCGGATACCTGAAGGGAAGTGCCGGTGCGGGCATATGATTATTAATGTGATATACCCCCCAGGTGCTCTTCTCGCTGATCTTGGCATGGCGGTCATTTACGATAGATCGGTCACTTCATCAATAAATTTAAACCGTCCCCATTTACGTTTGGCGGCGCAAGAAACGAGAAATAATCCCCATAATATCAAATCCTTAAAAAATTACATTACGCCGAACTTACGCCGAACTTACGCCAAATATTTTCATTTCATTCATCCGCATGCCTGTCTTCATCTACGGCAGGGTACCATCTGGCGGCACTTGTTTTTCCATCAAGGTATATACGTTTTTCCCCTTTCAATTCACGCAGAAGCTTCTGGACCTGGCTGGAAGATAGAAAAGGAAGCACTTCCATAAGTTCTTGCAGTCTGCTCCCTTCCTGCCGGCTATCAACGATATGTTTGCACAACAAAGCCTTATTGGTCTCCCGATCCAACCCTCTGTGACGTGTGTAAACTCCTTTCTTACCTATAAATTCATAGAATTGACGTGAGAGAATATAACGACGTCCGACTCGTTCAATAATACCCTGCTCAACCAGGTATGGCAGGCGGTCTTTAAGTTCATCAGGCACACGTTGGTTATGGGAAACGCGATCGATAAGCAGAAAATCCTGCGTTGCAAATGTTTTCAATCTCTCATTCCCGACTTTTTCCATAAATCTCAGGAATTGAGGATCTGTAACGTCGCCCCTCAGCGTCAGCCATACCTGGAAATTATCGGTGCCTTTGAAATCCGGTTTAGGTTTGGTCTCCTTGATGCACTCCTCAAAGATACGATTCATCCCCTGCCCGGAACGCTCGACCAAGCCACAGCGGGCAAAAACTTCGGCGATGCGGCGATTGCGCGGATATTGCTGCCAGAGAATATTTTCCGGCGTAATCCCTGGAGGCAAACCGCCGGGGCTGACGATTTCTAATCTGCGCGGATACTGCCTTACAAAGACGGACCCTCTCGACCGGTAATCACGGTGGCTGACCGCATTGAGAATCGCCTCACGAACGGAGCTCTCGTTGAAAGTGGGGATGTCCCAAATAAAAAGGCCATCCTGAAAATGCTGAATATCATTGCGCAGATTAATCTTATTCCATAGGTCGTCATAGAAAGTGAAGAACCCCTGGCGGTATTCCAGACGTTGTTGTGCGGGGCCTGAAGAGTCGTTTGCTCTGTATTCGAAAATCACCTCAGCATGAGAGAGGTATTTGCCGAGAGTCTGTCTCGTACCGAATAATATCAGGGCTGCGTTGGTTAAGTGACCATCAACAAGTAACTCTGCATCCATCAACAATTGTTTAACCGAAAGCGTTTCGATGGATGGATTCTGCGATTTCTTCAACCAGCGCCGCCGGAAATCTTCGATAGCGGCCATATCGAGATCTTCAATAGATGCTGTATGGCAGATTTCCGCTGAAGAATCCGGTTCTGCTTCACTGATAATCCGCTTGATCTGATCCAGGGTCATGGGGATTAGACTCTCGCCGCCCCGCATCCAGTAGGCGCCTTTATAGGGAATCGGCACCCCCAATGGCCTCGAAGGAACATGGAAAACCAACACCCTCCCGTCAGGGTTTATGATTTCCTCAATTTCGATGCGTAATGAAAGCCTTTCGATGAGGCTCGCTTTTGTCTTTTCACTGGACAGAAAGGCCTCCGTTCCAACAATTTTTCGCGGCATTTTATCCGTCACGCCCAGTACGAACAGGCCACCACCCTCATTGGCAAAGGCGGCGCAATACTTCACCAACTCCTCAAAGTCATAGCGGTTTTTCGCCTCTTTGAACTCCAGGCGCTCGCCTTCTTTGGACGTCATTATCTTGGAGAGCCATTGTATCCGTGTATGCATCAATAATCCTCAGCGATCATGAATTTGCCAGTCTTATCAACCACCGGCGCTGGTCTTCAAGTAAGCAGAAGCAACTTCCATCGCCACCGATTTTACGAGATCAAACGTCATGGAGAGGTCCTTGGACAAAAAGGAGCTCTTAGTTGTTTGCAAATGGTGTCACTCCGTATGGCATCCAGGAACGCATGGCCATCCCAGGTTAACCGTTATATAAGGACCAGGTCCTAGTGTTTTCCTGCAAGACCGATACTTCGAGGTACCGAAGCCAGCACCCAGCACTCCAAGCGACAAGCTCGCGCTTCAAGCGAGCGTTCCCGCTGTGCGAGATTGCCGGCGCAGTGTTTCGACTGCTACCGCAACTGCGGCGGAGTCCGGGGGCTTTTCGCCCCACTCCTGCCAGAAGTTGCGGGTCTGACTCAACGGCTCGATGGTTGGGAACTTCAGCTTGATTCGGGCGGGGAGGAGGATCGCATCGCCCAGTAACAGGGCTTCTCCGGTGTCGAGCAGCGGCAAGCCGTCGAGGACACCCGCCAGCGAATCAGGCATGAGGCGACGGACGACATTCTGGTCCTGATCATTGGTCAAGCGCAGGATGAGGAAGTTGTTGCACTGGCTGAGGATGGTTCGGCTCACGTCCGAGGGGCGCTGGCTCACCACAAGCAGGGAGACGCCGTACTTTCGGCCTTCTTTAGCGATGCGCTCGAAGGAGTAGAGGGCCTGTTTCTCGACTGCGTCGGCGTCTTCACGGACCGGCAAGTATAGATGGGCTTCGTCGCACACGAAGACGAACGGCGTCCTCTTTTCCGGATCCATCCAGAACTGGACATCGTAGAGCAGTCGTGCGAATACGCCCGTGACGACGGGGAGAACGTCCGACGGCACTTCGGAGAAATCCACCACCTTGATGCCGTGCTTTCCCTCGCCCGGGGCAAGCAGCATTGCGATTTGCTTCGCGAGCCAATCGTACTTGAGAGCAGTCTCTGGCGGCTTGAACATGAAGCCGTAGCGGCGATCTTCGGCTTTGGCCGTTAGGCGGGAAATAAATCTCGTTAAACGATCTTCCCACTCACCTTTTACCGGCCCGGTCTTGCCAACTCCCTTTGTCGTATTGTCTTGTTCGAGTCGTTGAATAAGCTCGTTCAGCTTGTAGGGAATTGGCGAATCCACGGTAAACGTTGCTTTTACGTCCGTCTTTTTTTCAACGGTGAGGGTAGCCTCTTTCAGGTTACGGACGTGCAAGGTGAACCGCGATGCCTGGTTGGGCGCGTTCTGGTCGCTGCGGTCTAAGATCATCGAGAGCATTTCTTCCCGGTTCAGGAGCCAGTACGGCAGGAAGAGTGCATTCTCCTGTGGCTTGGCGAGATCACCCGGACCTGCGATCTTGAACACGGCAGCAATAGGGATTGGCTCGGTGCCGTCCTTACGGGCGGGCGGGTTCGCGAGCGACGCGTACTCGCCGTGCATGTCGAAGACGATGATGTTCGCGTACTTGCGGGCGTGTGCACGTTCCAAGATCAATGATACCGCATAGCTCTTGCCCGAGCCGGTACTGCCGAGGATCGCCGCGTGCCTCTGGAAGAAGCGATCGCCGTTGGCGATCGCGGCAGCAGAGTGGTCGATGGCGAAGTGGCCAAGTTCGAGCCGCTGCGTCTCATCCAAGTCCTTGCCCAGTAACCCCATGAACCGCTGAAGGTTGCTGCCCTCAATGAGAAAACAATCGCGATCGATTTGTGGGAACGAATCAGCGCCCCGCTTGAACCGATTGCGGACGGTTCCCTCAATGGTGCGGTAGGTGCCGAGCAAAGCGGCCCGGAGCGAATCGTCCGGCACGACCTCCACCGCGAGCGTCGTGGGTGCCATCGCATCAGGCTGCGCTGTCTGCTCGCGGAGTTGCCGGGTCACACGCTCCGTCATGCCGATCAGGAACTCCTGAGCGGTCGTCCC
>Ga0210031_1000679_pt1 | contig 20252 bp, 19 predicted proteins | sample CryGeyCG2014_080_FD_185455 | JGI IMG/M metagenome (GOLD analysis project Ga0210031, IMG submission 185455) | Groundwater microbial communities from aquifer - Crystal Geyser CG03_land_8/20/14_0.80 (SPAdes) (version 2) | ecosystem: Environmental > Aquatic > Deep subsurface > Groundwater | place... | reverse complement strand
GAATGTTCGAGCCGACTTTTTGCGAGGCCGCAGGCCGAACGTACAAATAGTGCGGCGGCTGGTGCGGTCAGCCGCCGCTTCCTTTGAAATGCGTTCGAATTTGTTCAAAAACGTTCTCTAAAAAAACGGTGTTGCACCAGTTTCTAGCAGAGCTAGATCTGACTTCACCAAACCTCCCTGGTCTCCCTCAAAATAGTTCCCCAAACTTGACTTTTTGGGTTTTGTTGGTGTAAACTCGCGGCTCCCCTGTGCAGCAGGGGATTTTTAATGTTAAAACCGTTTCTTAGACGTGTTTTTGAGCATAAAAGCTTCAAAAAAGCCCTGGGGAGCAATTTGGCTTTAATGGTCTTTTTGGGTTCATTTATTCCCAACACCGTTCCTCCGATTGAGGCTGAATTGACTATAGTTGGCGAGACCAGCGGCCCGATTGTTACCCAAAAAACAGTTCAATATCCGCTGGAAAACTACACAATCACCCAAGGGTTCTCTTTGTTTCACCCGGGAATAGACCTGGCTGCTCCGAAAGGAGTTGGTGTCTTTCCGGTTAAAGACGGCGTGGTTGAAGATGTTTCCTACTCGCGCTACGCCTACGGAAACGCAATTTTGGTCAACCACGGAAATGAGACCAGTTCTCTTTACGCTCATTTGGCTAAAATCGAGGTAGAGCCGGGCCAAAAAGTAACAACTTTAACCCAACTTGGTAAGGTCGGCGCCACCGGCCACACCACCGGACCACATTTGCATCTGGAAATTAGGAATCACGGAGTTCCGATTAATCCCTTTGTCATTCTTCCCTCCCCTGTCTCTCCGATTTAATAATCCATTCCGCCCGGGGGCATTTGGGGCACATCTTTCTTAAGTTCTGGCTTGTCGCAAACAAGCCCTTCTGTAGTAATTACCATGGCCGCCACCGAGGCGGCATTTTGCAAAGCGGAACGGGTGACTTTAACCGGGTCAATTATTCCCATCTTGGTCATCGAGCCAAACTCTCCGGTAAGAGCATTGTAGCCAAAATCAACGTCTTTTGAAGCTAAAATCTTAGCCACGACTACTTTATCGTCATCCCCGGCGTTTTTCACCAACCATCTAATCGGCTCTTCCAAAGCCCCGTAAACGATATTGACTCCCACCTGTTCGTCACCGGCTACTTTAATTTTCTTAACTACTTCCCTGGCCCTGATAAAAGCCGTTTCTCCTCCCGGCACAATTCCTTCCTCGCTCGCCGCCCTGGTGGCCTCCACCGCATCTTTGACTCTTTCCTTTTTCTCGTTAAGCTCAATTTCCGTGGCTGCCCCGACATTAATCTGGGCCACGCCGCCGGCCAGTTTTGCTAACCTTTCTTCCAATTTTTCCTTGTCAAAATCTGAATCCGTCTGGTTAACTTGAGATTTAAGCAGCTTAACCCGAGCTTCAATCGCCCTTTTGTCCCCCTTGCCACCGATTATCCTGGCATTATCTTTATCTGCCCAAACCTTCTCGGCTTGGCCCAAATCGGCGACCTCAATCGATTCCAATTTCCGGCCGGTATCTTCACTAATCAAAGTCCCGCCGGTTAAAATCGCTATATCTTCCAGGCTTTCTTTGCGCCTGTCGCCAAATCCGGGAGCTTTAATCGCCAGCACATTAAACGTACCGCGCAGTTTATTAACTACTAAAGTCGCCAGGGCCTCTCCTTCAATCTCATCGGCAATAATCACCAAATTCTTGGAAACTTTGACAAACTTTTCCAAAAAAGGCAAAAGTTCCTGAATTGAAGAAATCTTTTTATCGGTTAAAAGCAGGTAAGCATCCTCAACTTCCGCCTCCATTTTTTCCGGGTTGGTGACAAAGTAGGCTGAAGCGTAACCCCGGTCAAATTCCATCCCTTCTTTGTATTCAATATCGATCGTTAGTCCCTTGCCCTCTTCCACCGTAACTACCCCATCCCGACCGACTTTTTCCAAAGCTTCGGCGATTTTGGCCCCGATTGCTTCATCTCCGGCCGAGATCGTGGCCACTTGGGCAATTTCTTCTTTGTTTTTAATCGGCTTGGCTATCTTTTTTAACTCCGCAACAACCGTCTCCACCGCCTTTTCAATCCCCTTTTTAACGATCATCGGATTAGCGCCGGCGTCAACCTTTCTCATTCCCGCCTTGGTCATCACCTGAGCCAAAAGGGTCGAGGTGGTTGTCCCGTCTCCGGCCGTATCGTTGGTTTTGGAAGCTGCTTCTTTAACCAGTTGGGCTCCCATGTTTTCGAACGGATCAGGCAAGTCTATTTCCTTGGCTACTGAAACGCCGTCATGGACAATATTGGGGGCTCCCCACTTTTTGTCCAAGGCGATATTGCGGCCTTTCGGACCCAAGGTGGTTACCACCGCCTTGGCCACAATATCAATCCCCTTAACCAGAGCGGCTCGGGCGACTTTGCCGAATTTCAGCTGTTTAGCCATAATGGTTCGACTTCGCTCACCACGTCTTACGCCTCGACAGCTAAGACGTCCTCAAACTTCACAAACAGATATTCAATATTGCCAATTTTAACCTCATTGCCTCCCCACTTTTTGTAAATCACCTTATCCCCGACTTTGCAGGGAGAGTTTTTTTTAGTTCCTTTTTCGGTTAACTCCGGAGCCCCAACCGCCAAGACTTTCCCTTTCTGGGGTTTCTCCCCCGCCGAATCAGGAAGATAAATACCGGAAGAAGTTTTGGTTTCCGCCTCCAGGGGTTTAATAATCACATAGCCGGCAGTAGGTTTTAAATTTATTATTTTATGTGGCATCGTTTTGGCATTCTAATTCCTAGAGTGCTATTTTATAAACAGACTTTAAGTCTGTCAAGTACTATCTTACCCCAATTTCTGGGGTGAAAAAGGGCTTTATGGGGAGTTACAACCTCACGGGTAATTTTTGGCTTCATATACAGATATTGCATTTTGAAGGCCACTTTGTTAACCAACGCGAATAATGAATTAAGTATTACGTATAATGGGTTTTTTGCATAATTCATAATTCGTAATTCATTGTTCATCCTCACCGCCTTCGGCCAATAGTCCAAAATCCACTTGTTTGCCCGCAGGAATCTTTTGTAAGTCCGGTCTTTATTTACCAGCGGCATAATCTGGGCAATTTCGTGAGCAGTGTAGATATTTCTGTCTTTCTTCTCCCACTCCAAAGCAGTTTCGTCAATCCAGATATTTAAACAAAGTTTATTCTTCTGGGTTTTTTGCTTTGGTTTTCTTATGTCATAGTTCTTAATTCGTAATAGTAAATACACAAAAAACCTGGTAAGCCACAGGGTGTTGGCTTTGGTGATAATCATCAAGTCAATGTCGCTTTCGGCTGTCGCGTTCTTCATCGCCAAAGCCCCTGTCACAGCCATCATTTTGACCGTAGGGATTTTACCCAAAAGTTTTGCGGCTCTCCGGGCAATTTTTAATTTTTGGTGAGAAATTTTTTCCCTTATTTTCCGGGTTTTGAGGTTTTGTCTATTTGTAATTTGTAATTTGTAATTTGTAATTTCACCAAGCCCCTTCGGTCCGATTTCCCACTTTTTTAACTCGGCCCGAGCGAGCAGAAAATTGAAGATACTATGATAGGCAATTGAGGCTTTTGGCCCCTTATTTAGTAACGCCATATTGACGCAAAACCTGGGCTACTCCTTGGGCTGCTGTTTCCAAAGCTTTATCGGCCGCCGTGCCAGAGTTAACGGCATTTATGGCATCTTCAAAATATTTATTTATTAAGGAATTTATTCCGGTTGGGCCATCAAAAGTCCGGCTCTGCAAATACCAACTGCGGGCGTTGGGCGCCTTCGAAACAATTGAACCTAAGACAGGGTGGGAATTTAAAAGCCCCGCCATATCAACCCGTGGATAAGGTTCACCAAAGGTCCTTTGTTTGGCAGCATTGGCGTACAATTTAGCTAGAGAATCTTGAGAAGAAATAAATTTCAAAAAATCCCAAGCGACAGTTTTATTCTTACTTTTCTCCCAAACCCCCTCTGCCCAATATGAAGCGTAGGCAACGTCTTTTTGGCCAGACGAGGCCTTGGGAAGCTGGGGTAAAGGGAAAGTGCTAAATTTCAAAGACGGGTTTTGCTGAGCGATTTCGAATGCCCGCCAGGAAGGACCAAAGTACATCGCCAACTTCCCCCCGGCAAACATGGCCGTCGATTTAGGCAAAGTCGCGTCCCAGACCCCATCGGTCGAGGAAAAAAGAGTAAAAAAAGTCAGGGCATCTTGGGCCAGTCTACCGGCAGGCTTAGCCAAGTCAACTCCGTTTTGAAGCATCATCAAAGCCAGAATTTCCGGCCAGTGATCTACATTCTCGGTCCGGCCCAAAGCCACACCGGACTGGAGAATTATACCCCGCTCGTCTTTTTGGGTCAGGATAATGGCGGTTTTTCTCAAATCGTCCCAGGTGGCCGGAGGAGTTGCGCCCGCTGAAGCAAAAAGGTCATCATTAATAAACAGGGTGATCGCGTCATATTCCAAGGGAATCCCCAAAATTCCGGTTCCCATAATTAAATCCGAGGCGGCGACGGGATAAAAGATTTGGGCAAATTCGGAGGCAGACATCACCGTTGCGGGCATGAGATTTAAATCATTTTTAAACATCGGGACCCAGGAGTTATGAAAAGTAAAAATATCAGGTCCGGTGCCTTTAGCCAGAGCGTTAGTGAGCCTTTCTCTATAGTCTTGCTGGGACTGTTTGACATACTTAATCGTTACTTTGGGATTTTTGAGCTGGTATTCCGTAATCAGGGGGGCCACCGTCGGCTCATCCTCCCAAAGGCCCCACCAAGTAATCTCTCCGCTTGAGCCTTTATTGGAATTTCGTCTTACCAGGAAAAAAATTATTCCGCCGATTAAAGCCAGACCCAAAAAAATAAAAACCAAGTACTTTAAAAACGGCTTTTTGGGGGTAACCACCGACGCTACCGATGAGACTGGGCTGACGGGTGTTTCGGCAACAGTACTAGAGCTAGAGTAGATGCTGGGTATGGGTGGTGTTTGTTCAGCCATCTTACCATGTTATCATATTTACGATATGGCAAAAAAGAGTTTACTAATCCTTTTTGAACTTCTAGTTATTACCTTTTGCCTTTTTAATCTAGCCTTTACCGGCCGAGTCTTCCCCAACACCCTGGTGGCCGGAATTAATCTGGGAGGTAAAACCAAAACCGAAGCCATTACCTCTTTAAGCCAAAATATAAAAATTCCAGACAAGATTATTCTTCAAGGAAGCAATCAGAGTTTCGAAATTACGCCGGCCTCGGTTGATTTGGAGCCGGATATTCCGGTCTCGGTTGATGCCGCCTTTAACCTTTACCGGACCGGTAATATTGTTTTGGATCTGGCCCAAAGAGCGGCTTCTCTTTTTAAAAAGGCTTCCCTGGGTCTAAGGTTTAGCAAGAACGAAGAAAAACTTGACCAACAGGTTTCTGTAATCGCGGGCCAAGTCGAGACCGAACCGGTTTACCCTACCATCAAATATACCAACAGCCTGGTGGTGGTTGAAAAAGGCGCGGCCGGCGATAAACTTGACCGCGAACTCTTAAAAATCAGGATAGGCGCCGCTTTCGCTTATAGCCAAAGTTCGCCTCTTGAGATTCCCTTAAACAAAATTGACCCGACCCTCTCTGCTGCCCAGCTGGCCAAACTGCAGGCGCGGGGAGAAGCGCTTTTGCCGAAATCTCTCGAATTTAAATACGAAAACAGTGTTTTTACCTTTCAGGGTCCATATTTAATCAAGTTTATTGACCCGGCCGGACTGTACTTAAACGAAAAAATCTCCCAGGCGGTTGAGGAAATTGCCAAAAGCCTTAATCGCGACCCGGAAAATTCTGTCTTTATCTTTAACGACAACAGGGTCCAGGAATTTAAACCCTCCCGTGACGGCGTCAAGGTCAAACAAGATTTTTTGGGCCAGGTGTTTACCGGAAACCTAAGAACACTGGAAGAAACTGACGAAAAAACAGTTACGGTCAATGTCCCGGTGAATATCACCCCTGCGACAATCAAAACCGGCGATATCAATAATTTAGGTATTAAAGAGTTAATCGGCCGCGGGGTTTCCTATTTTGCCGGCTCAATCCCGGGTAGAATTCATAACCTTACCCTGGCTTCCTCAAAATTTAAAGGTGTCTTGGTCGCTCCCGGAGACGTACTTTCCTTCAACGACACGGTGGGTGATATTTCCGCCCAAACCGGATACCAACCCGCTTATATTATCCAAGAAGGTAAAACCGTACTTGGTGACGGCGGCGGAGTTTGCCAGGTCTCGACCACTCTTTTTCGGGCTGCCCTAAATGCCGGCTTGCCCATCCTGGCCAGAACGGCGCATGCTTACCGGGTCGGCTATTACGAGCAAAAATCCGACCCCGGGCTAGACGCTACAGTCTATGCTCCGACGGTTGATTTAAAAATTAAAAATGACACGGCAAAGCACATCCTGATTCAAACGACGGTTGATGCCTCTAGATTAATGCTTGTTTTTGAAATTTACGGCACCAAAGACGGCCGAACGGTGGAGATCTCCAAAACAGTCTTAACCAAACAGATTCCTCCTCCGGCCGATGTTTACCAAGATGATCCCACTCTCCCCGCTGGGAAAATTGTCCAAACCGAGCATAGGGCCTGGGGCGGTACGGCCACTTTTACCTACCGCGTCGAACGCGTTAATCTGGTTCTTTTCGAAAAAACCTTTGTCTCCAACTACCAACCATGGGCCAATGTTTACTTAAGGGGAACCGCGCAGTAGAATTAGGCATGAAAATTGTCAAACAAAATCCGAAGGCGGTGGAAACTGCAGTTAGGGTTTTAAAAAGGGGCGGTTTGGTCATCTACCCCACCGAAACTCTTTATGGTGTCGGGGTTAAGGCCACCAACCCCCAGGCCGTGCTTAAGCTAAACGCCTACAAAAAAAGACCTTTTGGCAAACCTTACTCGGTGGCAGTAGCCGACCAAAAAATGGCCGAAAAATATGTTTTCTTAAACCAAACCGCCAGGAATTTGTACCGGGAATTTCTGCCTGGGCCGGTAACGGTAGTTTCTGCCGGCAAACACAAGGTTGCCCCTGGGGTTGAATCCGAAAACGGAACCCTAGGAATCAGAATACCCAAATATAAGCTGGTAATCGAAATTGTCAAAAAACTTAGGGTTCCGATAACCGCCACTTCAGCCAACGCCTCATACCAAAAACGTCCCTACCAAATTTCCGATATCTTGGAGAACATCTCCGAAAAACAAAAATCTTTGCTTGACTTAATTGTTGATGCCGGCAAACTCCCTCCCCACGAGCCCTCAACCGTAATTGATACTACCCTTGATGATCCGGCTATTCTTAGACAGGGGGAGGTCAGGTTAAAAGATAAAAATGAAATCTTGAGCCGGTCGAAGGAAAACACTCAAAATCTAGCTAAAGAACTTTTCCAAAAATACGAAGGTTATCTCGGACAAAGACCGATCGTTTTTGCCTTAGAAGGAGAAATGGGTGCCGGCAAAACCCAATTTACTAAAGGTTTGGGGAAGGTTTTAGGAATAAAAGAAGAAATTGTCTCCCCTACTTTCAATTTGATTCTGGAATACGGGGAATTGGCTCATATCGATGTCTGGAGATTGGAAAATCCTCAAGAGCTGGAAATTTTAGGCTTTCTGAAAATGATTGAGGATAAAAATAAGGTTGTGGCCATCGAATGGGCCGAGAAAGTAGCAGAAGCAATCAGAAAATACCGTGGCCAGGCGATAATAATTTGGGTAAAGATTAAGTATGGGAAAAATCCCAACGATCGTTTAATCTCTTGGGGGGCGCTTTAAATGAAAATTTTAGCCATTGATACCAGTTGTGACGAAACCGCAGCAGCCGTAACCGAAAACACAAAAGTTCTTTCGAACATTGTTTGGAGTCAGGCCAGCCAGCATGCCAAATGGGGCGGGGTCATGCCCTCTTTGGCCCAAAGAATGCACCGGGAACGGATAGATTTTGTTGTCCAAAAAGCCATCTCTACAAGCCGCCGTGCGCCATTTACTATTGACGCTATTGCCGTCACTGTCGGCCCAGGACTAGCAATTGCTCTGGAGGTCGGAATTTCCAAAGCTAAAGAATTGGCAGCCCAATATCACAAACCCCTAATTGCCGTCAATCATATCGAAGGACACTTGCTCAGCCCGTTGGCGCGGCCTCGAAATTACAAATTTCCAATGTTGGGTTTGGTGGTTTCAGGCGGAAACACCCAATTTATCCTAATTGAAAAAATTGGGAAATATAAAGTCCTGGCCCAAACAGTCGACGATGCTTTGGGAGAAGCACTAGATAAAGCCGCCAGACTTCTCGGGCTGGGATATCCCGGAGGAGCAATCTTAGAAAAATTTGCGCGTGAGGGAAACCCAAAAGCATATTCCCTTCCCATCCCCTTAATAGAGGATAAAATCAAAAACAGATTTAGCTATTCGGGCTTAAAAACCGCTTTCGTCAGACTAATTGAAAAAGAAAAACCCCTTACCAAAGAAAAAATCTGCAATCTTGCCGCTTCTTTTCAAGAAGCCGCTTTTAAACATATCGAAAATGTTTTGTCTTATCAAATTAACCATTTACCATTAACCATTAACCATTTGCTGCTCGGCGGAGGAGTTGCCAATAACAATCTTCTTAGAGCGAAACTGCAAAAACTGTTAAGGGCTCGGGGCATCACCCTGCATGTCCCCTACGCCAAAAAACTTTGCGGAGATAATGCCGCCATGGTTGGCGTGGCTGCTTACTTCAAAGCTCAAAGAAAAGAATTTGTCAAAGATTTCAATTCCCTCGACCGCGAGCCAAGAATGAAGCTTGCCTAACTCTGCAAAACGTAAGCTTGCGGTGGTTGTAAACAAATATTTGGGTTAAAATGCGGGTATGGTTTTAATGATTACCAAAAAGGCGTCGGTAAAAGAACTCGAGAAACTTACCAAACACTTTTCCGGCTATATCAAAGTTGTGGTTGATATTGAAAAGGAAATTCTGGCCGGCGGCGTGGACAGGCACTTTGAAGAAGAAAAAAGTCTTTTGGAAACCGGTTCAAAACAGGAAAATCTCTGGGGAGGCGGTTACGATCTGAAAACTAAAGAAATCGACTACAATTCGATAATCAATTTAAGGCCAAAACAAAATAACCCCAGCCGGGATATTCTGGACGCCGGCATTCGAAACAAGTTTGCCAAAATCATCAAACAGCTTTTATCTTAAAATGGACACTAAATCAAAAATTCTTGATCTGGCCATGAACCTGACCCGGATCGGCAATTGGGCCGCGGATGGATTTGCCGACAGGAAAGAAAAAATCCGCATCTTCCTGAAAGATACGGATCAATATTTCGAATCCTTAGACAAAACAAGGTTTCCCAAAAACTTCGCGCCTACTTATACTAGATTCCGAAACGAATACCGTCTATTAAGAAAAGATAAAAACCCCAAAGACCCGCTTGCCTGGGCGGAAAAACTATTGACTTGGGGCAATATCCTCACCCACCGGGCAAGTCTCCTAAACTAGAGCAGCAAACGTGGTAAAATTGGAAATATGGAACCGCGATATGACCACACCAAATACGAGCAAGAAATTTATTCTCTCTGGGAAAAATCCGGAGCGTTTTCGCCTACTCAACCATTAACCATTAGCCATCAGCCATTCTGTATAATCATGCCCCCTCCCAACGCCAGTGATCCTTTACATATTGGCCACGCCAGATTCGTGGCGATTGAAGACATCTTAACCAGGTATCACCGAATGAAGGGGGAGCCCACCCTTTGGCTTCCCGGAGCCGATCATGCCGGCATCGAGACCCAATTTGTTTTTGAAAAGAAATTAAAAGAAGAGGGAAAAAGCAGGTTTGACTTTGACCGCGACACTTTATACAAAATGATTTGGGATTACGTGCAGAATAATAAATCAAGTATGGAAAGCCAACTCAAAATTCTTGGGGCCTCCTGCGACTGGACCAGAAACAAATTTACGCTGGACACTGACATTATCAAAATCGTTTATCAAACATTTAAAAAGATGTTTGCTGACGGACTTATTTACCGAGGAGTCAAGATGGTAAATTATTGTCCTCGGTGTGGCACCAATTTTTCCCAACTGGAAGTGGATACGGTTGAGCGTGACGATAACCTTTATTATCTTGACTATGAAACGATCACCATTGCCACCACCCGGCCGGAAACAATTTTTGCGGATGTGGCGGTGGCAGTTAATTCCAAAGACAAAAGGTATAAAAAACTGGTTGGAAAGGCGGCCTATATTCCCCTAATCAACCGGAAAATACCCATAATCGCCGACAGCTTGGTTGATATTGCCACCGGCACCGGGGCTTTGAAAATCACCCCCGCTCACGATCCGGTCGATTTCGAAATAGGACTAAGTCATGGTCTTCCCCTTATTTCAGTAATTGATGAAAAGGGAAGAATGATCAAAACACCCGAAAAATATCTCGGCCTGAAAACCGAAGCTGCCCAGAAAGAGGTTGTAAAAGATCTTGAGGCTCTAGGGAAAATAAAAAAAACAGATAAAATAAAGCATGTCGTAGGAACTTGCTATCGGGATCATGGCCTTATCGAGCCCCGGCCTTCCGAGCAATGGTTCTTAAAAGTTAAGCCGCTGGTTAAACCTGCCTTGAAAGCAATCGAGGATGGAGATGTTAAATTTGCGGCCGCTAGGTATAAAAAAATTACTACTCATTGGCTTAAAAACTTGTATGATTGGAATATCTCCAGACAAATTGTTTGGGGTCTGCGCATACCGGCGTGGCGGTGTCTAAAATGCCACAACTGGGAAATAACCACTGGCCCCAAACCAAACAAATGTTCTCATTGCGAAGCTAAGAAATTTATTCAAGATACGGACACTTTTGACGCCTGGTTCTCATCTTGCCAGTGGCCATATGCCACTCTCAAAACGACAAAGGAAGGAGATTTTGAAAAATTCTACCCGACCTCGGTTATGGAAACCGCCTACGACATTCTCCCCTTCTGGGTAATCAGAATGATTATGATGGGACTTTACACAACTGGAAAACTTCCTTTTAAAGACGTCCTCATCCATGGCCTCGTCCGTGACCGTGAGGGAAAAAAGATTTCTAAGTCGAAAGGAAATGTGATTGATCCGATTGTCATGACCCAAAAATACGGATCTGACGCCTTAAGAATGTCACTTGTCTGGGGAGCTCTAATCGAAAACGACATTTCTCTCTCTGAAGATAACGTCCGGGGCATGCGCAACTTTACCAATAAAGTCTGGAACGCTTCCCGTTTTGTCCGGCAGTTTTCCGGAAAAACTAAGGAAAATCCTGAATTTAAATCAAGAATGGAATCTCTTGTTAAAACGACCACCCACCACCTTGAAAATTTTCGCTTAAGTCAGGCAATAGAGTTTTTATATTCCGAGTTTTGGCACTGGTATTGCGATGAAGTCATCGAGCAGGCGAAATTAGGTAAAATCGGGGCGGCTCAACTTAAGTCGGGGCTGGCAATATTTCTTAAGCTCCTCCATCCTTTTATGCCTTTTGTGACTGAAGCGATTTGGCAGGAGGCTGGCAACAAGACTTTGTTAATTACTTCTCCGTGGCCTGGGGTTTAGGCTCTTCGGAAACTGGAGCTGCTTCTGCTCCCTCGGCAGGGGCCTCGCCCTTGGACGGCACTTCACCTTCCAAAGCCGGCGGGGGGGCAACCACCTCTTCTTTCTGCGGGGGTTCAACTTTAACCAAGATTGACTCTAGGTCGGTTTTAACCCCCAGTTTTTTCTTATCAATTGCTAAATCTTTAACATAAACCACCTGATCAACTTCTGTTAATTTAGAAGTATCAACTGTAAATTTTTCCGGCAAGTCGGTGGGAAGAGCTTCAACTTCAATTTCGTTGATATAGACAACCACGGTGCCGATTCCCTGTTTTTCAGCCGGGGACTCACCGGTCAGCTCCACCGGAACTTTCGCTTCAACCTTTTCTTTAAGGTCAACCTGGTGAAAATCAACATGGATAAATGCGTCGCTGACCGGCTCTTTTTGAATATTAGCAATCAGCACCGGTCGGTCTTCCTTCTCACCTGCCAGCTGAAGATTCAAAAGAGTTGTTTCCCCCACTTCCTTATAAACCTTTTTCAATTCGTCAGTGTTGACCTGAATTGAGGTAGATTTAATCTTTTTCCCAAAAATATTGGCCGGTAAAATTCCTTCCCGCCGAAGAGTTTTTACTTTACGGCCTACCAGCTTTCTTCTTTCGGCTTTTAAAACGTGTTTATCCATACAATATCTTTATCGAAAGTTGAATTATACACGGTGCGGCCATTTACGGTCAAGACGACTTTGTCGCCTTCGGTGCCCGGCTGCTTGCGCCAGGAGATAACCTTTTCCACGGGTTGCTGCCAAAAAAAATTAACTTCTTTTTTCTCTCCGGGTAGCACCTCAAAATAAAAACCGTTTTCTTTTCTCCCGGCCTCTTCAGTAACTTCTAAAACAGCCGGGCCGGCGCTGACACCGGTTGCTGTATTGGGGACAACCAGCCGAAAATAGTTTTTGTATATCCCTTTATTGCCCAAGGCCGGGTTGGCGCTGTTTTGATAAATAATTCTTAGACGCCAAGAGTTGCCAGCAACATCCAAAAAATATTGTCTTTGGATAAAATAGTTTGCCTTGTTCGCGCCGAAATTGGCCTCGACCGCGCCAATCTGGTTTGACGAGAAGGCCCCGTCCCAGCCGAGGTTCGCCAAGGCGCCTCCAACCGTGGCATTATGCAAAAACAGCTGAAGGTGCCTTTCAGTCAGGTTTTGGTATAACAGCCGGCCTAATTGGGGAAGATTGGAGATGGACCCGTCGGTGAGCTTCGCCTGAATTCCCCGCGTCAGGGCGGTCAAAAAACCTGCTTTTTGGACTGACCCGGGGAAAAAATTCTCTTCCACTTTTGCCTGCGTCTCTTCATAGAGATTTTCCGAGGTAACCCGCGTTTGGTAATCGTCAAGATAAACCGGCCCGGTTGCCTTTAGTAAATCTTTGGCAACACGCAGGTCAATTCCCACCACCCCGTCAACCGCAGCGTCGATCTCTTTATCCAAAAACCATTCGGCCTTCTGGGCATTTTTGGTAAAATCAACATCCCAATTAGAGTCACGCAAAAACCAATTGGCCTGGTTTAAATATTTTTTAAGGGGAAGGGGGGGTTCAACATGGCCCCTTAATTGCCCGTCGGCCGAATAAACATCGGTCACCGTCAGGTCAATCAGTCTGCCTGCCTCAACCGAGACCAAGACAAAGGAACCGATAAACCCACCGCCCGGCCGAAGTTCCATGTTATTTTGAAAAAGGACCAGATAGGTTTTCTTGCCATCCTCGCCCAATATCTGCGGTAAAACCGCGGTGATCTTTTTTAGTTGACCCAGGAGCAATTTTACCCGGGCCAGGCCAACCTTGTTAAAAATTTTCGGATACGACTTTATTTCACTTTCACTAAATGCCAGCGTTTTCTCAATATAGTCCAGGTCCGAATAAATCTCTTCCGAGTAGGCTGACACGGCGTAGTTGCCGGGGCTTAAAATCTTTTGGGTTAACTCTTGCGTATTTCGCAAAACATCAGTCCCCTTTTGCCCAGCCCGGCAAAGATTTCCGGCCACATAGGCAAAAGAGCTCAAATCCCGATACGGTTTACCTACCAGCGGAATCCGACCGAAAAAAGAGGCCTCCCTTTTTGAAACCGCCGCCAAAAAACCTGAAGCCGCCAATATCTGCCGGGGCAAAGTCAGATTTCCTTTTAAAAACACAGTTCTGGCAAAAAACAAACCGATTAAGGCAAAAGCCAACAGCAAAAGCGGTAAAAGGGCAACGAAGACCACCCCTGCCAAAGCGTAGAAATAGTTTTTACTCGGTTTCCTTTTTTCTCTTGTCGCTAAACCAACGCCAGAAAGTAGGGTCTCTTCCCCGATTGGGCCAAACGAAAAAAGCCATTTGGTTATCTTCTTGGTAATTTCCGCTTCTGAATCTTTTTCCGGTCGAGGTGCCCCGCCGACATAGATAATTCCGATCTGATCTGCCGGGGCTAAAAGTTTTTTCCCTTCCGGCAAAAATGTAGGTGGGGTAATCAAAAAACCTTTTGCCCCGCTTATCCTAGCAATTTGCTTCACCCGGGCCACCAGCTGCGGCAAATCCCGCGGGTCCGGGTCCAAATAGATTAGGTAATCTGCCTTGTTAATTTCGGAAAATTTTTTGTGGCTGACCACCTCCGGATTATTGTTCTCCGCAGGTTGTTGGATTTTTTGCCGCCAGGCTTTAATGTCCTTGGTAAAGATTTTTACCCGACAGGAATTAGTCAGCAAGCTTTCCAAAAGATTCAGAGCCAACGAGTAGGGTTCGGAAAACAGTAACGCTATCGGTTCCATAAAGTAATCCTAAAGAATTTCCTGAAGGTTTTCATTTTTTTCTAAGTTTTTTAAAAAAATTTTTCCTTGGCAACGTGAACTCACGGTTGGCTGACCAAACGTGAAAGTTTCACAACCGGCTATCCAACTTTTGGTTAACCAGAAAATCCGCTTTTTTATTTTTCGCCCGGGGAATATTTTTAAAAATAATTTTATTGGGAATTCGATTGATTAAAGTGTTGACTTCAGCAAAAATATTTTTTAAGTTTTTGTTTTTAACCCGGTAGGCTCCGTTGATCTGTTTTGTTACTAGTTCTGAATCCAGGAAAAAAGTGATATCTGGTACTTCCTGCCCGTCCGGCAGGCGGGGACACCCGAAACTGCGATTCTGAATCAGCCATTTAAGCGCCAAGACAACGGCCCGGTATTCGGCCGCGTTATTGGTTGTCTTTCCCAAATAGGCCGCTTGGAAATAAATTATTTTTCCGTCTCTCTCAACCACAAAAGCAGCCGCGGCTTCACCCGGATTGCCGCGCGCCCCGCCGTCACAAAAAATCTTAAGAGGATTTTTCATTTAAAGACAGACCAATTAACAAAGATAATAATAATTGATTCTGTTGTAAAGTAAACCAGTAATGATCCACTATTCCGGTTAAGAAAACAAAAAACAAAGCCAGCAAATAATATTTATTGCTGGCTTTACTGATTAAAATTGTCAACATCCCAAAAACCAAAAGAAGCCCGACTAGGCCGGTTTCGGCGCCGACAAGCAAAAAGATATTATGAACCGGTTGGAGTTTTTCCATAACACCCACGGAGTTGTTTAAACCGACCCCGAAAAACGGACTGGTTGATAATAACCTAACCGAGCTGGTTGCCAATGAAATCCTTGTTTGCAAGTTTTCGTTGCCAGGAAAATACCCGGGCGGAAGAAATGAAAACCCGAAAGACAAAACGATTAAGATAGCCGGCAGATACACCCAAAATTTTTTGTTGATTTTCATCAGTATCAAAGCCAAAACCAATCCCCCCCATGCGCCTAGAGAAAAAGTCATCATCAGCCCTAAACCCAAGGACATCGCTAAGAGCAACTTTTTCTTTTGTCCCAAAGAATAAATAATAATTGCTGCTGCCACCATAAATCCCGCAAAGGAGTTGGGGTGAGAAAAAGTTGAATAAGCTCTTAAGAAATTTTCGCCCCCAATCTTGACTAAGGCAATCCCCGGCGTGGAAGCATTAAAGCTTCTCTCTCCCAGCCAATAAAGCCAACCGCCCAAGGTCTTTTGAAAAACAAACTGGCCCAGGCCCAGACAGCCGAAGAAAACAACCGCGGCCAGAAGCGCTTGCCTGGCCGTTTTGCGGTAGGGACAACTGAAAAAATACAGGCCGACCAAGATAAGCTTAAAAACCGCCAACCACTTAAACAGGCTGATGACGGGGCTATAGGCCAGGACAATATTTAGCGCGGCAAATAATCCCACCAGAATCAAGCTTTTCTTCGGCCAGGTCTTTATGAACGGAATTAAAAATAAGAACAAAATGTCCGTTAAATAAATGGCTGGGGACAAATAATCAACTCTTAGACCGTAAACATAAGCAAATTGGGGCCAAAAATGGTAAGCCAGCTGACAAGGAAGAAGGAAAACAAAGAGGGCAAGAGCGGTTTTTTCAAACCTTGCGGATAACCAGAAATCTTTCTTTATCCTCCCCTTCTGACTCGGTTTTAATTTGAGCATCTTCAGCAAGAAACAGATGAATAATTCTTCTTTGGGAGGCTGAAAGGTTATAAAGAGACTGGGGCTCGCCGGTTTCTTTGGCCCTGGCTGCCGCTTGGGCCGCCAGTTCTTCAAGATGAATCTTTTCCTTCTCGCGCCAATCCCCCACGTTCACCAAAACCCGGGCCCACTCGCCCAACTTCTGCTTAACTATCAATACCAAAATCGTCTGCAGGGAAAGAACGGTTTCACCGTAGCGGCCGATTAAAAGTCCTGTTTCTTCTGCTGAGTTAAGATTGACCAAAATCGCCTCATTTTCTTTGTCCTCAACCACCTCGATTTCGGCAACTGTGCCCATCAGCTCAAGCAACTTACCGGCCGTCTCTTTAACTATTTTTGTTTTATCTTTTGCCATAAAGCCGTTAGCCCTCCCCAACCGGAAGTTTGGTATTGCTGCCATACCTGAAAAGCGCTAAAAACCGCCCAGTAAAGTGCCAGTCCGGAAGAAAAGCTCATGCCGAAAATAATCGTCATCAGCGGAAACATATACATGGTTGATTTCTGCATTGAAGCCTGCATATCATCTTCTTTACCTGCGGTTTTTTTAGCCAGTTTTTGTTCGGCAGAGATTGCCGGCAACATCATTATTGAAGAAGCCAATTGCAATAAGGCCGCCAAAATCAAAATCGGGCCGGGAAGGGGAAAGGGTAAACCGGAAATGACAAATTTATCCGACTTGGTCATATCCAGATACAAAAACCGGGTGTTTAATTGTACGGTTTCCTCAAACCTTAAAGGTGGATACAAGTAGGAATTAATATTGCTGACTCCCTTGCCGTCGGTTACTAAAACCTTGGCGAAAACATTAAAAAGGGCAATTAAAACAATAATTTGCAAAAGATAAGGTAGACAACCCGCCCCGGGGTTTATCCCTCTTTCTTTGTAAAAATCTGCTTGGGCTTTCATCAGACCGGTCTTGTCATTTTTATACCTTTCTTTCAATCTAGCCAGTTGGGGTTCGGCTTCTTTAATTTTTTTCATCGAGGTCATGTAGGGTTTGGTCAGGGGGTTAAGGACAAGCCGCAAGAAAAGGCTAAAAGCAATGATCGCCAGGCCCATGTTCTGACCCAAGATTTTATAAAAAAGGATTAGGCCGTTGGCCAAAGGCTGAATTAAAATTAAGTTAAAAATATTCATCTGGAAAATGGATTACACCTTAAAAATCTTTTAAAAGCAAGTAGGGACCCTTTCCTAAGCCCATTTTTTCTAAAAGCCTCAATCGCGTAATCGCTGCAGGTTGGGGTAAGCTTACAGCCGGGTCCAAATAGGATCCTTAAAGGCCGTGAGAAAAAAAGCTGATAAATTTTAATTAAAGTTATCATTCTAGTATTTTACTAAATCCGCTTTATTGAGAGCCTCTTTTACCTCCCGCATGATGACCTCGGTAGACTGGCGCAAAATTTTTTGCTTGGCCAGAAAGATAACATCAAACCCGGGCCTGATCCTGGCCAGGTTAAGTCTGACCGCCTCCTTCAGCGCCCTTTTGGCCCGGTTGCGTAAGGTTGAATCCGGTGAGATTTTGTTCGAAACAATAAAGCCGAAAAGAGAGGTTTCTTTGTCTCCCCTTTTGAAAAACGACACGCCGAATGAATTGGACTGGAAAATCTTTCCCTCTTTTTCAACCCTCTTAAAATTTTTATATCCTTTAAGCCCGTATTTTCCTGCAAGCATGATCAGAAGAATCTAAACAGTCAGTCTTTTCCTTCCTTTGGCGCGTCTTCTTTTTAAAACCAGTCTGCCTTTGAAAGATTTCATTCTTTCCCGAAACCCGTGCTTCCTGACTCGTTTAATCCGACTTGGTTGGTAGGTTCTTTTAGTCGACATATCCGTATTGTAAATTGCCAATTGTAAATTGTAAATCGGCTAAAATTGGGCCTTGACACTTTGTGGATAACTTTGTAAAAGCTACACTTGATGGGTCTAGACAAAAAAACACTTTGGGCTGATGTTTTGGCTTCAATCCGGGTCTCGGTTTCCCCGGCAATTTTCTCCACCTGGTTTTCCCAAACCCATCTGGCCAGTCTGACCCGAATGAAAGAAAGATTTGTCACAGAAATAGGCTGCAATTCCGCTTTTATCAAAAACACCATCGAGGCCAGGTACTTCGGCTTAATTCAGGACACTCTCACCAAAAGCTTGAGTACCCCGTGCGACCTTTCCTTTATCGTTAAAGCCAACCCCATCCGAACCTCTCCTGACCAGGAAACAGCCACTCCTCTTTTTACCGAGAGCAAAAACGAGACTGAAAATTTTTTAAACACCCTGTCTCGGGCCAAAATCCGGCCGGGATACAGTTTTGAAAACTTTGCGGTCTCTTCGGCCAACCAAATGGCCCACGCTGCCGCCGAGGCAGTCGCCCAACACCCGGGAACGGCCTACAACCCTCTTTTTATCTGGGGCGGGGTCGGGGTCGGTAAAACCCATTTAATGCTGGCGGTTGGTAGCGCCGCCATCAGGAAAAACCAGGATCTTAAGATTCTCTTCTGCACCGGGGAAAGCTTCACCAACGACATTATTGAAGGCATTCGCAATAAAACCACCCCTACCTTTAGAAACAAGTACCGCAAGCTTACCTTGCTTCTAATTGACGATATTCAATTTATTGCCGGCAAAGACACGGCCCAGGAAGAATTCTTCCACACTTTTAATGCGGTGGTCTCCTCGGGGGGGCAAATAATCTTAACCAGCGACCGGCCTCCCGGCGAAATCGCCAGGTTCGAAGAAAGGTTAAAAAGTCGGTTTGAGGCGGGCTTAATTGTCGATATCGCCCCGCCTGATTTTGAGCTCAGGTGCGCCATTACCCAAATCAAAGCCCGGGAGCGGGGTCTTCCTTTGGCAATGGAGCAGGCCCAGATGATTGCTGCCAACCTGGATTCGGCCCGAAAAATCGAAGGGGCTTTAATTAAGCTCATGACCTTGATCGGCCCGAAAAGGGCCGAGATTACCAACGAACAAATTGAGAGCATTTTGGGAAAAGGAATTGAAACCAACGGCAAGGTCGTCAAAAAAAGCCCGGCTGAAATAATCGATATTATCTGCCATTATTACCGCATCGGGAAAAGGTCACTTTTGGGAGACTCCCGGACCCGCCCGCTGGCCCGGCCCAGGCAGGTTTTGATGTATCTGCTGCGTACCGAGCTGGGCCTGCCGCTTGAAGAAACCGGTAGGCTGGTGGGGAGAGATCACACTACGGTCATGCACGCTGTGGAAAAAATCACCCAGCTGGCCATGACGGATGTGCAAATCCGTGAGGATATTTCCAAGCTCAAAGTAGGGATATGAGGATATTTACCCTAAAGAGTCAACATATCAACACCAAGCCTAAAAATGTCCACAATTTTATTCACAAATGTTTATATTTGAAATTCACACCAATTTTTTCCGAAGCTTGAAGTTAAACTTGAACTTTTATCAACTTACCAACACTCTCTACTACTAGTACGACTAGTTAAAAAGAGTAAAATAAGAAGAATGAAATTAACGGTTTTACAGGAAAATCTTGCCAAATCTTTAGCCACTACCTCCCGTTTTACTGCCACTCGAGCCCAACTGCCGGTTTTGGAAAATATTCTTTTTTCGGCCGATAAAACCAAGTTAAGGCTCTCTGCCACCAATTTGGAAACCTCGGCGGTCGTTAACCTCGGAGCTCAAATTAAAGAAGAAGGAGAAATTACAATTCCGGCTAAAACAATCGCCGAAATTATTCTGAATTTGCCTGCAGGTCCTCTAGAGCTGGAGTCAGACAAAGAACATCTCAAAATAAAAGCCCAAGGTTTTTCCGCCAAAGTGCTAGGCATGAACTCGGCGGATTTCCCTAAAATACCTCAGGCCGTTGAACCATCCGATTGTTTGGTTTTGCCTAAAGAGGAACTTTTGGATGCCTTAGCCCAGGTACTTTTTGCGGTTTCGGTTGATGAATCCCGGCCGATTTTAACCGGCGTCCTTTTTCTTTTTAGCAAAGGCGGCCTGTCTTTGGTGGCCACCGACGGTTTCAGGCTTTCGCAAAAGAAAATTAACTTTAAGGGAAAGGGCTTGTTTCAGAAGCTGGTTTTGCCCAAAAATCCTTTAGTGGAAATTAGCCGATTGGGTGATGAGGCAGAAGAAATAAAAATGTCTTTGAAA
>Ga0210031_1000643_pt1 | contig 20749 bp, 17 predicted proteins | sample CryGeyCG2014_080_FD_185455 | JGI IMG/M metagenome (GOLD analysis project Ga0210031, IMG submission 185455) | Groundwater microbial communities from aquifer - Crystal Geyser CG03_land_8/20/14_0.80 (SPAdes) (version 2) | ecosystem: Environmental > Aquatic > Deep subsurface > Groundwater | place... | reverse complement strand
TGATATGCGAAAAAGAATGGCAAATTGCAAAGCAATTTGCCTATGTCTGCTGAAAGCAGGCACTCTCTTTTCTTTTTCGCCAGCGTTCTACAAATTTGCAGAGCAAATTTGTAGAGAATAGGAGTGAAACTCCTATGAATTTTCTTTTCTCTTTAGAGAAAAGAAAAAGGCTGTTGCAAAGCATGCGATCTTCCACTGATCTACGGGCCCACAACAGAAAAATCTTTGATTTTTCTGTTAATTGATGATTGTTTTGATTGAATAAATAGATTGCGGGAATAATGTCAAAGCAGCCTGACATCAAAAAATAAAATAAATTATGGAGATCGTCTGACGTTTAACAATTAGTGATTACCCACCAATATTTTGCACACAAATTTTTTGTTGTTTTTATAGGAGGTGATCCATCCGCAGGTTCCCCTACGGATACCTTGTTACGACTTAACCCTCCTTGCTGAATTCGAGTTCGAGCAAAGCAAAAACTTCACCCTCACTCAAACCCAACTCGGGTGGTTTGACGGGCGGTGTGTGCAAGGAGCAGGGGCATATTCACCGCCTGATGTTGACAGGCGATTACTACGGATTCCAGCTTCATGAGGGCGAGTTGCAGCCCTCAATCCGAACTATGACTGGGTTTCGGGATTAACTTCCTCTTTCGAGGTTGTAGCCCATTGTCCCAGCCTTTGTAGCGCGCGTGTAGCCCGGGAGATTCGGGGCGTACTGACCTACCGTAGCCCCCTCCTTCCTCTGACTTAGCGCCAGCGGTCCCTCTAGCGTCCTTGACTTTCGGAAAAGCCATTAGTAACTAAAGGTAGGGGTCTCGTTCGTTATCTGACTTAACAGAATGCCTTACGGTACGAACTGACGACGGCCATGCACCACCTCTCGGAAAATTAGGCAAAGTCATTAGCCTGGCCTTCATATAACCGTCGCCCCCGGTGAGATTTCCGGCGTTGAATCCAATTAAACCGCACGCTCCACCCGTTGCGGTGCTCCCCCGCCAATTCCTTTAAGTTTCAGTCTTGCGACCGTACTCCCCAGGTAGTAGGCTTAACAATTTCTCTCCGGCACTGGATGTCCTCATAGGACCCCCAACACCAAGCCTACAGCGTTTACACCCTGGACTACCGGGGTATCTAATCCCGTTTGCGCCCCAGGGCTTCGTCCCTTACTGTCGGATCCGTTCTAGTCAGACGCCTTAGCGTTGCGGAAGCAACGATAAATGAGGAAGATTTGCTTCCGAAATTTCGCCACTGATAGTCCCTCCAGGATTACAGGATTTTACCCCTACCCCAGAAGTACTTCTGACCTCTTCCGGTCCCAAGTCTAGCAGTCTACCCGGAATTCGAATTGTTAAGCAATTCGATTTACCCAGGAATTTACTAGACCAGCTACGGACATTTTAAACCCAATAATAACGATCACCACTCGGGCTGCGGGTATTACCGCGGCGGCTGGCACCCGTCTTACCCAGCCCTTACTCCCCCTGTTTTTTAGACAGGAGAACAGCCTATGCAAAGCATAGGCACTTAGGATTCCCTCGTCGTGCTTGCGCACATTGCGAAGTTTTCGCGCCTGCTGCGCCCCGTAGGGCCTGGACTCATGTCTCAGAGTCCATCTCCGGGCAACCACTCTCATGGCCCGTACCCGTTGTAGGCTAACAAGTGCGTTACACTTGCTACAACCTGATAGGCCGCAGACTCATCCTTCGGCGTCGGAACTTTCAGTCTAGAAGCATTCCAGCATCCTAGGCCTATGGGGTATTATTCTCAGTTTCCCAAGATTATCCCCCACCGAAGGGTAGATTGTCCACGTGTTACTGAGCGGTGCGCCAAGATTGCTCTTTGACTCGCATGGCTTAAGCGTATCCTAATAGCGGTGACCTCTGGCAGGATCAACCAGAGTTTGAAACTCCACAGGAGTTTTCACGTTCTTTCATTGGCAGGTATTTTTCACTTGTTAAACGTCAGATTCAAGAGCCCTGGCATATTATGCCAGCCTTCTTAGATCTCCATTTAAATGCAACCTTTATAGTCTTTGACGTATATATTGTTTTCGTCTTTTGTATTATTAACAGCATTATCCTATTCTGTGTTTCGTAGTATTTATAATCTCCGTTTGATAAGCCTTATCTATTGCATCCATAAATATTTTTTGATGATAAATGATATATTCTAATAACCCAATCCTCATTCGTGGCATAGGAAAGTGGAGCTTTCCTATTCATCCTCGAACATGGTGAGAGGATGTGAGGAATAGAATTCCGAAGCACTACAAAATTCCTATTGGAATTTTCTCTCTGCAAGGAAGGGCAAAGCCCTTCCTTGCGATCACAGATTTTTCCGAAGGAAAGATCTGTTCGTGGCCGGGGTGGGGTAGCCTGGTATCCTGTGGGACTGTGGATCCCTTGACCCGAGTTCAAATGCCGTGGACTACGTCCACTACATTTTCAACCCGTAGTTACGGCTTGAAAATCTCGGTCCCGGCCCCATTACTATGGGGTTGTACAGACAATCCCGAAGATTTTTTATCGCACAATTGAGACATAATTTCCTGTGCGATAAAAGAGTGAGGAATCTTTTAGATTCCTGTAAAGTCGGCAGACATCTGCATTTTACGGAAAATGCCGAAAGCATTTTCCTAAAATATTAGGAAAACGTTTTCAACGTTTTCCGTAATAACTAGTGAAAAATGAAGAATGCAAATTGAAAAATGCAAAATTTTACATTTTACACTTTGCACTTTTCACGGAAAAATGCTCTGCATTTTTCCTGAAATATTAGGAATTTGCAGAGCAAATTCCGTAATATTGAACTTTTCATTTGTTTACCAATGTTGCACATCTCCCTGACAGCACAGGTAGCGACTCCGCTAGGGGTTCACATAGGATATCAGATGGCTTTATCCAATTGGATTTATGCAGTGGTGGAAACAATTATTCTTATGATAATCCATATGATTGCCCCGCTGATCTGGATAAAAGCACAAACTGAGGATATTAAGAAGTAAACTAAAAAGATTTTCATTCAGTTTTTTTTAACCCGACCTGGTATCTTTTTGCCAGGTCAACATAAATATCCTTGAATCCAGTCCATTGTTTTTTATAATCCTCATTTACCTCACCAATAATTTTTGCAGGCACACCAACCGCAATCTTATTATCAGGTATTTCCTGGTTTTGTTTAACAACACACCCCTCACCAACAGCACACCATTCACCAACAACCGCAAAATCACTTACAATCGCACCCATTCCTATAACAGAGTAGTCTTTCAGTGTGCAGCCATGCAGTATGCACCCATGACCAGCGGTCACATAATTACCAATAGTGCATATCTTCCCTGGCCTGGCATGAATTACACAGTTTTCCTGGATGCTTGTCATGTTTCCTATCCTTATGCTTCCATAATCGCCTTTGATTTTTGCGCCTGGTGCTATAAAACACCCATTCCCAATAATGACATCACCGATGACCTCTGCGCTTTTGCTTATATATGTGTCAGCACCTGTTTTTGGTTTTCTATTTTCAAACTCGTAAATCATAAAATCACCATTTCATATTGATATTAGCATATTTTGTTTTAAACATATCGGTAAATCCCAGTCCTGTTTAAAATATCAAAAGATATATAATCTCTAAAAAAGATATTGCTTAGAGGTTTAAAATGAAAAGGGTTTTATGGAAGCCGTCAGAAGAACAGAAAAGAAATGCTAACATGGCCAAGTTTATGGATTTCGTGAATAAACGCTACGGACAAAACTTTCGTTCTTATAACGAACTTTATGACTGGTCTATAAATAAGATACCTGACTTCTGGGCTTCTGTGTGGGATTTTACTGGAATCAAAGCCTCCAAAGGCTATGAGAGGGTTGTTGACGACCTTGGCAGGTTCCCTGGGGCAAAATGGTTTACAGGGGCAAGGCTGAATTTTGCTGAAAACCTCCTGAGGTATCGGGATAACCGTACGGCTTTTATATTCAAAGGTGAAACTCAAAAATCAGTCAAAATGAGCTATGCAGAACTTTATGATTCTGTAGTGCGTCTTGCCAAATCCCTTCGTGAGGCAGGGGTTGCCCCAGGGGATCGAGTAGTTGGGTACATGCCCAACATGATAGAAACAGCTGTTGCCATGCTTGCTGCTGCCAGCATTGGTGCTGTATGGTCTTCCTGTGCTACCGATATTGGTTCAGGAGCAGCTTTGGAGCGCTTTGCTCAAATAAAGCCGAAAGTTTTATTCACTGCTGATGGATATTTTTATAAGGGGAAGAGTTTTAGTTCTCTTTCCAATGCGGCTGAGATTGCAAAAGGAATACCTTCAATTGAAAAGGTTGTAGTGATTTGCTACACAGAAGAAAAAACTGATATTACATATATTCCTAACTCTGTGTATTATGATGATTTCCTATCTAGAGAAAAAGGACTTGAAATTCAGTTTGAACAATTACCTTTTGATCATCCTGTGTTTATTATGTTTTCTTCTGGAACAACAGGCGAGCCAAAATGCATGGTCCAGGGAGCTGGCGGGATTCTCATCAATCATTTAAAGGAGCTTATACTTCATGCTGATTTAAAACTGGAGGACACGATTTTTTATATAACAACCTGCAGTTGGATGATGTGGAACTGGCTGCTGAGCTCACTTGCGGTAGGAGCCACCATAGTGCTATATGACGGCAATCCTCTTTATCCTGACATGGGTGCCATGTGGAAGCTGGCTCAGGCTCAAAAAATAACTATTTTTGGCTGCAGTGCAAGTTATATTAATTATCTCAGAAGCAAAGGGGTTAAGCCAGGGAAGGACTATGACCTGTCATCGTTGCGGCAGATATCCCAGACAGGCTCACCCCTTTCAGCTGAAGGATTTGAATATGTTTACCAGGAAATTAAGAAAGATCTGCATTTTAATTCTATTTCAGGCGGCACAGACATCAACGGCTGTTTTGCTATTGGAAGCCCTATCCAGCCTGTATATGCTGGTGAATTACAGGGCCCTGGTTTAGGAATGAAAGTAAAAGCATACAATGAAAAAGGTGAGTTAGTAGTTGATATGCAGGGAGAGCTTGTTTGCGAAGCTCCCTCTCCTTCAATGCCCCTTTATTTCTGGAATGACCAGAATAATAAAAAGTACAGAGCAGCTTACTTTGACTTCTATCCCAATTTAAATGTATGGAGGCATGGTGATTATATTATAGTTCATAGTGACACAGGCGGAATTACTTTCCTTGGCAGGTCTGATTCAGTCCTCAAGCCTTCAGGGGTCAGAATAGGCACAGCCGAAATATACAATCAGGTCGAAGAATTAGAAGAAGTTGCTGATAGTCTTGCAATAGGACAAAACTGGCAGGGGGACCAGCGCATTATTCTCTTTGTTAAACCTGCTGAGGGGTACAGGCTGACAGAGGAGCTAAAAAACAAGATTAAATTGACCCTGCGTAAAAATGCTTCCCCAAGGCATGTTCCAGCTAAAATCATTGAAGTACCAGATATCCCTTATACTTTGAATATGAAGAAAGTTGAAAGTGCTGTCACAAATATAGTACATGGTAAGCCGGTTGTGAACAAGGACGCTTTGATTAACCCGGAATCATTGGATTATTATGAGAAACTTAAGGAAGAGCTTCACACGTAATGCATTATAAGAAAGAAGGGCTTGCAAATCCAGAAGCTGTAGAAGAAATAGGTATGGCTATATAAATAAAATATCAGTTTATCGTGTCATGCTGGTTTAGGTGTTTTTGGTGCTTTCATTATAAGAGATAGGAAAATCGCTATGATGATTAGTACTGCTGTTACATAGAATCCCAGAACATACGTCTCATATGTTGGTGCTGAGCCGAGAATAACTGCCATCAGCATTGGACAGACTACGCCTCCTACTCCGTATGCGCTTAAATACAACCCATAATTGGGACCAAGATTTTTTGTGCCGAAAAAGTATGAAATGAGTGTCGGCATGACTGAAAGATATGCTCCAAAAGTAGCGGCAAACAGAATTATTGCGAGATAAAGTACTGGTACAGATTTTGAGTACGGAAATAGTGCTACCAAACAGAGTAACTGGATTATCTGCATTGTAAGTAGAGTTTTTTTAGGACCTAATCTGTCGCATATCGTCCCAAACAGAGGGCGCCCCACAGCATTTGACACTGCTAGAACAGAAACAGATAAAACAGCTAACCATGCTAAGTCTCCCTTCAAACCAGTTATATCTGTAGCTATGAGTTTTGCATAGCCAATAACCATCAATCCTGCTCCGGCGCCAATTAGAAATATTATCCAAGTAATGTAAAAAGTGCTCGTCTTTATCATCTGATTAGTTGTAAAATCTACAGCTGCTGCATTCCATGATTTTTTGGCTGTAGATGTCTTTGGCGATGGCGCTTTCCAGTCTGACGGCGGGAATTTCATAAGTAAGCCTAGAAGTGATAGAGTAACTAAAAACACTATGCCCAAAACAAGAAATGTATTTGCCAGGCCTAACATGGAACTCATGGCATCCACTCCTGGTGCAGTAATTAAAGCAGATAGCCCAAAGCCCATCACAGTTAATCCCAATGCTAATCCTCTCTTATCAGGGAACCATCTTCCGACAACTGCTATAGGAGGATTGTACGCGAAGCCACATCCTGTGCCTGCAATTAATCCAAATGTTACAATAGTGATCCAGAGAGCAGAGCCTGGAAATATTGCTATGCTGTAGGATGTAATATATCCTACACCGAGAAGACACGCACCTATGATTGCAGGTTGTCTCGGCCCTACTTTTCCTATCATCCTACCTGAAAAAGCAAAGCTAATACCAAACGCCAGAAGGAAAATGCTAAAAGGAATCACGGATTCCGCAGACGTTAAGTTAAATGGCGCCTTATGCAATGGCGGTCTAAAAACACTCCATGCATATATCGTGCCTAAACACAGATTTATAACAAACCCGGCAATAATAAAACCCCATCTGTTCAATGATTTTGCTTCCATTTTTATCACCCACATTATAATATACTTATTGCGAATAGATTTATGCAAATAAATAATTATGTATACTCTGCAAGATGGGGGGTTTCTAACGAAAGCATTTCTCATTAGAAATTGTTATTTGATTCTTACATTTTTCCTCCATACCCATTAAAGAGATATAGTTAAATGTAGAGTGACACAGTTTTTGTCCTAAAATAGTGTCTCAATTTATGTCCGCTTTCACCAGTATGGTTCTGGTGATACATGATGGTGAAAGTGACTATGGAAAATAAGGACAAAAACAATTATCCTTTACAAAGAAGGAGTCTACACCGCCAAAAAGATTAGCAAGATGTACAGTGTTTCGGATAGAACCGTAAGACGCTGGAGAGCAGCCCACGACAAAGGCGGAATTGAAAAATCTTCGCCCCAAGAAGACTGGACCCAAGAAGGTCAAACATGCTATTTCAAAACATGCTGGAACGAAGAATAATAAGGTTAAAGGGGCAGTATCCCTCCTGGGGAGCAAGGAGGATAAAGCATCAATTTTGATATGCCCACTTCATGGAGAACCGTACATCGCGTTCTGAAGAAACATGACTTATAGTATATCCGAAAAATATTTGAACTTATAAGTGTATATCCCATTAGTGGTGTCTATGTGGAATTTGCCAAAGGGAGAAGATTTCCTGCCAAGAGTTAGCATTCGGGAGTTAAGAAAGATGTATCGGGTAGAGCAGAAGGCGAAGCCGAGGCTACGTGTTCTGTTTGCCATTCATAGGAAAGAGGGTAGTAGTATCGATGATATTGCTGCATTTACGAATATGAAGCGGCGGACCGTGCATGAGACGTTAAGGCGTTTTGTAGAGAGAGGGATTGAGGCAAAAGACAGCATCAAGCAGACTGGTAGGCCGCCCAAACTTACAGAACAACAACGTCGAAAGTTCATTCGAAAACTTGAGCGGGGGCCACCATACAATCATTCTGGTTTGTGGACCACGAAAGAAGTGCGTGAGCTTATACGAAAGGATTTCGGCGTGAAATACGCTCATGGTCATGTCTGGGAATTGTTGACATCTGCGGGTTTTTCCCTGCAAAGACCCAGACCAAGGCACTACAAAGCACCGTTGAAGAAGGAGGGTTAAGCGTTTTAAAAAAAAACTACAGTGTTGGCGAAACATTACAGACGCCTAGGCTTTGTAGTGGCATTGTCAGGATGAAGCCACGTTTTGGACTTATCCCTTGGGTTGTGCGAGGATGGGCCCGAAAAGGAAGTCGTCCTATAAGACTACATAATTATCAACACAAAATACATCCAACGTGTTTGGAGCCAGAACCAAACGAACATTCGTGTTCTCCTTCGCCAAAAAGAAAACACAAAAAGAGTTCATGGCATTCCTTAAGAAGCTGTTAAAACGCTGGGGAAAGGTCTGCTTCTTCATAGACAATGCCCCTGGTCATCATGGAAAAATTGTTGATAAATTCTTAGCAGACCATAAAAAGACACTTCACATCGAATACTTTCCCAAATACTGTCCAGAATTCAACCCTGTCGAACCCTGCTGGAAGCCAGCACGGAAAGCCATTGGCAATAGATTAATCTCCTCTATATCCACCATGAAATACCATCTCCAAAAGGTGTTCAACGACCCTTTTTTAATGCCCAAAATGTTCAATTATTTATCCAATTAGCTATAAGATGAGGGGCTGGTCCATAAAAGGGATGTTCCTTGATATACATTTTGAAGTTGGAAATACCAAACTTGAACAGTAATGTCCAACTACCGTGATCATAGTAATAAAGTAACTCATAATGGTTTATCAATAATGTCGTCGCCGAGCTGAAGGCGAGACGACGCCATGTTTATAATCCTGTAACCTGTTTTTGTTTTTTAGGGATCCTGAAGGAATCCCTACTTCTTTCTTTTTAAGAAAGAAAAAGGAGGCTTAAAATCAAAAAATATATTTATTCATAACCTAATTAGGTGTTATGGAAATAATAGTATGCGCAAAACAGGTGCCTGACCTTACAGAGGCGGATATTAAAATAAATCCTGATGGGAAAAGCATAAACCTGGAATCAATACCCCTGGATATCAACGAGCTGGATAATTATGCGCTTGAAGAAGCTTTGCTGATAAAAGAAAAATATTCTGGTAAGGTTGCTGTTGTAACAGTCGGCTCTGAAACCTCTGATGAAATGCTTAGGATATGCCTGGCAAAGGGCGCTGATGAAGCTGTAAGAATCACATACACAGATGAACTTGATGGTTATTTAACCGCAAAACTTATTGCAAATGTGATAAAGAATAAATATAAACCTGACCTAATATTAACAGGCGTGCAGAGCTCTGATTATTCTTCTGCGCAGGTGGGCGGCATGCTCGCAGAACTTTTAGGTATTCCGCATGCTACTATTGTCACCCATGCTGAACTTAAAAACAATATTGCTGAAGTCCACAGAGAGCTTGAAGGCGGTTTGAAAGAAGTTGTTAACATTGCCCTGCCAGCTGTGCTCACAATCCAGTCAGGTATAAATGAGCCAAGGTATGCCTCAATGATAGGCATACGAAGAGCCAAGGACAAGGAGATAAAAATAGTAACCCTGAAAGATACGGGTTTACCTTCGGATGAATTAAAACTAAAAACACATATTGAAAATATGTCCATCCCTCCAAAAGGGGAAGGCGCTGAAATTATCACCGGTACTGTGGATGATTCTGCAGCAAAACTTGCTGGGATTTTAAAGGATAAAGGTGCATTAACATGAGTGAAATCCTTGTTCTTGCAGAACACAGTAGAGGGAAAATCAAGGATGTGACATTTGAAATGCTTGGGATAGGCAGGGAACTTGCAGATTCTATTGATGCTAAAATCACGGCTCTGATTCTAACCAATGATGATTCTCTTGCAAACAAATTATCTCCGTATGCAGATACAGTGTTATTACACAAAGACGAAATTTTCAAAGATTTTAATTCTGAGGTTTATCAGAGTATTTTAACTAAGTTAATATCAGAAAGAAAACCTGTGTTAACACTCATAGGTCACACACCAGCAGGCATTGATTTAGCACCAAACCTTGCGGTATCCACTAATTTACCTCTGGTTGCGGATTGTGTTGGGTTGAAATTTGAAAACAGCAAACTCAGGGTTATGCGGCAGATGTACACAGGGAAGATAAACACCAGCATTGGATTTACGGATGCACAGGAATATATTGTCATGGTAAGACCTGCTTCGTTTCAAATACCAAGGCAAACGGATAAACCCTGTGAAATAATAAAACTTGACATGCCTGTGGAAAAGGTTGATTACAAAAAGTTTATTGATTACATAGAACCTGAGATAACAGGTGTTGATATCACCAAATCACAAATTATTGTTGCTGTGGGACGGGGGATAAAAGAAAAAGAAAACCTTTCCATAATAGAGAAATTCTCATCCTCATTAAACAGCGCTATCGCAGGCTCCAGACCCGTGATTGATAAACAAATCCTGCCTCCGGATAGGCAGGTTGGCAGCTCAGGAAAAACAGTCAAACCAAAGGTTTACATTGCAGTAGGCATAAGCGGCGCATTCCAGCATGTTATGGGCATGAAAGATTCCGAGCTCATAATTGCAATAAATAAAGATGCAAACGCACCAATATTTGAGGTGGCTCATTATGGTATTGTCGGAGACCTGTTTAAAGTCGTGCCTGTGCTCACACAAAAAATAAACGAGTTAAAAAGCGGTAAATAAGTGGAAATAGGGCTACCATCCCCTTACCTCTGGTCTGTTATCTATGCCGTACCTTTTCTTCACCCATTCCAAAGTTTTTTTCATGGATTCCTGTAGCATTTCCATATCCCTTGGATTCTTATGAAGGCAAGACCATTCAGGAACCTTCTGGCCTGGAACTGCTACCCCGTACAAATCCATCAAATCCCCTTTTCGCTCTTCCTTAGGCACAAATTTTATTTCCACTTTTTGACCAATGAAAATCTCCTTTGGGTCTATATGCAAAAACATAGGTAAAGTTGTATCAGCACCGTCAATCTTAACATAACCCATTGAGAATGGCAGCATATTTGCGAAAGGGGATGCTGCGAGGCACTGTATAGTAAATGTGTGAATAACACCCCTTAAAGGCAGGTCTAACCATTTAGTTTCAGCCACAGCACATTTAGGATTCCAACAGTGAGCCCTGGGAGGACAGTATACCGTTCCACACTTCGGACACTTTGTCCCCTTAAGTTTTCCATCTAATAACCCTCTGAAGAAAGGTGAAACCAATCCATAAGAGTGTGAATATAATGCTGCACTAGCTCGATCAATTACCATGAAATCTTTAGGTTCTCTCTTTAGAGCTTCTTCAACCGTCCCTCCACCAGATGGTCCTCTTACCATTTGATAGCCCTTAATTGCCCATAACCCTTTATGGACCCATGGCTCCCACTCTTCATGTGCTTCTGTTGATCTATCCTCAACTGTTGGATAATGCATGTATTTTTTCTCACGTTCTTCTCCTTTTATAGCCATTTCAATTTCCCTCCTTCTAATCACCCTCAAAGAGTATTACCCCGCCTTGACAACCCGTTCCCCCATGTCCTGTAAGCAGTGCTTTTTTTGCATCCTGAACCTGTAAAGCATCAGGACCGTATTTCTCTTTCATTTTACCAGCAAGCTCATAATACAGGAAGAGTGTTTGGTAGAGGCTGGTGGCACCCACAGGATGCCCTTGCGAAGTTAATCCTCCACTAAGCATTACAGGAAGTTCACCATCGAATTCAACAATTCCTTCTCTTATCAGGGTTTTTCCCTCACCTCTTTTGCAGAATCCCAGATCTTCATATAGCGTAAGCTCAACACCATCATACGGTGCAAAGAGTTCTGCCACATCTAATTCTTTTAGCGGATTAGTAATACCTGCTTGTTTATACGCCCTCTTTGCGGCAACATTTAGAGAGGCAAAATTCGCCATATCTGGATAGGGTGTTTTTATCTGCTCTACAAAATCCGGGTATATCTTTGCCTCATCCCTGAAGTTCTCATAAACAAAATCTGCTGTTCTGTCCCCTGGCCGCATTGAATCAGTTCCTAAACCAACACCTGTTATCCACATTGGTGTGTCAGTGAACTTCTTGGCCGCTTTTTCTGATGCCATTAATAGACAGGCTGCGCCCTCGCTCATCATAGCGTTATTAAGAACCCTGTAGGGCCAGCATACTAGCCTGCTCTTCCAGTAGTCATCCATTGTTATTGGCGCAGTACCATGCAGGCTCACCCATTGTGAGTAAGGGTTATGAGTAGCATTATTATGGTTTTTAACAGCGATTCTGCCGAGATCCTCACATGTTTCTCCATATAACTGCATGTGCCTCACTTCGAGAGCGGCATAATATGCATTATAATATCCCCCAACAGTAAAGTCCCAATCAGTATCTGAAGCCGAAGCAATAAATTCATTTGTCGTAGCAGTGTTGACCTCACACATCCACTCCCAACCAGGAACCAATATAACATCATAATATCCTGATTTTATCAAATAGAAAGCATTTATTATTGTATCCAGAGGAGTAGAACCACCAGACTCAACCCTATACCCAGGCTTATTATGCAACCCTAAATAGTCCTGTATAATCCAGCCCATGCATAGCTGTCCATTTAGATGGTCGCTAAAATAACTCATCATCAATGCATCTATATCATCTGGTGTTAGGTTGGGTACACTCTTAAGCAAATCCTTATAGGCGATAGCTACTCCTTCTTCAGCGTTTTCACCATGCCATATATCGGGTCGAAATAAACCCCCGCCTACTATTGCCACTTTTCTTACCATATTAACTCCTTCCCCTAATCGTAATATGTTTACAGTTTAAATAATCTTTTGATATTTTTACTCACAACATCGCCCTGTTCTGCGCCTTCGAACAAAAACACCAATTTGCGAGCCAGAGGGGAGCAGTTTGCACAAAAACAATTTTTGATTTCGGAGCAATGAAAAAAATTTGGAACACTACAGAGTATGTTTTCAATCTTCATTGAAAGTAAACTGAAAGTTACAATAGTTTTTCCAGCCATGCCTTTACGCTTGAAACATCTGCACCGTAAAATCTCATAGCCTCAACATCTTCATAAATAATTCTCAGAGAATCCTTCATAAGACCAGACACTTTATGCTTATCCGCAAATTGATAAAATTCGTTTCTTACAACCCTGTACCTGTTTCTTGGGTCGAGCAATGCGATAGAGTCTGCTTTGTCTTTGAATGTTTTTCCTTCAAGATATCTCCTCTGCTCTAAACTTTGTGCCTCTCTTAAATCGTAGATTCTATCCCTCATCGCTTTCAGTTTATAGAGCAACAGTAAAGAAGGTTTAGGAACAAAATAGAATATATCATTTTTCAGTTCAATTGTATTGGAGCTTCTGAAGGCAATATCCCAGGGTAACTCTTTATCAGGGTCTTCTTTGAATATATTTTTATCCTCATTAGAGCAGGCATCAATATTAATAGAACTCATACCTGTTTCTGTTTTAACATCCTTTTCGAAAATATTTTCAAACACACCCTTAGCCTTCAATGTATACCCATTTGCAGCCATGTACAAATTAACAACCCTCTGGAATATTCCTCTGCCCTTGAATACAACATCAATATCCTTAGAGCCGTAATAAGGGTTGTAAGTATAAACAGCCCAGCCACCGATTATCATTGGGTAATGCCCTATCTTCTTGTTCATCCATGTTATGAAATTGACGAATTCATCATGTGCTTTTTCAAGTAAATCTTTCTCATACATTTTTTTATCCACCTTTGAATTCTTCCAGAAATTTATACGCAATCTGAGAATATTCTCTACCGCAGCCGAAGAGGTCTATCAGAAGCTGAACCTCGGAAACAAATAGTAGGTTATTGATATTCTGTGATTCTTTGAGAATGTCCGGGGAATCAAAACGATAAATTTCTATTTTCCCTCCAACATTTTCTGTGAAACCCATATCCTGAAAATGTTTTTTGACCTTTGAATAATCTTCTTCTCTTATATAAAACTGCATCTTATCACCACCAGCATAGGCAGAATATTTTCGCAGTGCTGAAAGCAGCGTGAACGAATATTTTATCTTAGGAATCGCAGCTATTTTCCCCTCAGAAATTTTATTCCCCTTAAATTTTCCTAACAGCAATTTCCTCACAGGTCTTTGCCACCCAACAATCTCCATCAAACGTGAATAATCCATCAGCTGTGTCCTATTTTTCTCTGGCTGAGACACGATATTTGCATCTCTTAATGCTGAAATTACATGGTTCACCTGTCCCAAGGACACATTTGCAGAATGACTTATACTCAACTGTGAAGTGTACGGTTTTTGAATAAGCATTTTTACGACTTTCAGACTCTGCTTCGAAGTTAAACTTATCATAAAATAATGTAGGAAATATGCTCTTATAATACTTTCGATAAACATTGAAAGTAAACTGAAAGTAAAAAATCAGGGCGACCGATAGATTTTTAAAGGTATTATCCTTTATGGGCAACCCTGAAAATGAAGCGTCATCGAATAAAAGCAGTCGCTGTGCGGTCAGTGAACAAACATGGTGCACAACAAACAGAAAATGCACATTATCGTTTTTCACCTCCTCGCCTTGTCCGCACCCGCGGTATCTAATAGGTTAAGCAGCAATAGTATTTGAAGCCAGCCTTGGTGTAGTCCAATATTAGACCAAGACCGGAGTAAGTACGAGGAGGTAACGAGGTGATGGAAGAGTTGTTAGGGAGGTATTACCTAGCAGAAACAGCTTTGTTTTATAGCGGGTTTGAACTGAACGAGAAGAAAAGGAAAATAGCATTTTTTAAAGCAGATAGGCTTTTTCAGCGTTTTCGGAAGTCGCATTTAGAAATTACTTACCAACTTCCTTCAAAATCTCTCTTGAAATTATCAGTCTCTGCACCTCACTTGTGCCTTCACCTATCTCACATAGTTTTATATCCCTGAAAAAACGCTCCACAGGGTACTCATCGGTGTATCCATATCCACCAAGGATTTGCATGGCATTTTGTGTTACCTCCATCGCGGTTTCTGATGCAAACAGTTTTGCCATTGAAGCCTCCTTTGCAAACTTTTTACCTGTGTCCTCTAAATAAGCAGCCCTGTGAACAAGAAGTCTCGCAGCATCTATTTTTATTGCCATGTCTGCCAGCATCCACTGAACTGCTTGAAAATTGCATATGGCTTTGCCGAACTGCTCGCGTTTAACTGAATATTTCAGTGCTTCCTCAAACGCTCCCTGTGCTATGCCTACGGCCATGGCAGCAATCGCAACCCTGCCCCTACATAATGTTTCCATGGCGCCAATAAAACCCATGCCCTCAGCATCCAGCATGTTCTCCTTAGGCACCCTGCAGCTGTCAAGTATTACTTCAACAGTTCTAGAGCCTCTCAGCCCCAGTTTATTTTCTTCTTTGCCGAAACTCAAGCCAGGGGTGTTCTTCTCAACTATGAACGCACTTATACCTTTTGCTTTTTTAGTTTTATCTGTTACAGCCATTACGACAACAGGGTCTGCGACATCACCAGATGTAATAAACAGTTTGGTTCCATTCAGCACCCAGCCATCTTTATCAGGTACTGCGGTGGTTTGCATTCCGCCTGCATCTGAGCCTGCTGTGGGTTCTGTAAGCGCCCACGCACCAATTTTTTCACCTTTTGCCAGGGGTATAACATATTTTCTTTTCTGCTCCTCAGTTCCCCTGTTGTAAATGTGCCCAACCGCTAAAGAATTATGTGCTTCAACAGTCAGCCCTAATGAGCCGCTTACCCGTGATATTTCCTCTATTGCAATCGCAAAACTTATAGTATCAACACCAATGCCGCCGTACTCTTCTGAAGCAGTCATGCCAAGCAGTCCTATTTCCCCAGCTTTTTTTATAATCTCCCAAGGAAACCTGTCTTCTTTATCAATTGCATCTGCTCTAGGTCTGATTTCATTTTCCGCGAAACTGCGCACAAGTGCTTTAAATTTATTCTGTTTTTCTGTGAATTCAAATTCCATATTATGGTATTGTTTTTCAAATACTAAAAATTTCTGCATAAGTTGTTTTTTCCATTGCTATGATACTTTTGTGAAAATGCTGTTTTTTCTGGGGGTATATCCTCCATCCGCAACATTTAAATGTAATTAACCTATTAATTAACTTAACATGAACCATGAGACTTTGGAGGTATCAGAAAACGGAAATGTCGTTACCGTCGCACTTAATAGGCCTGAGGTTCACAATGCAATGAATGAGTTGCTTATAGAAGATTTGACTGAATGTTTTGCTAAATTAAATAATAAAAAAAATGTGAGGGCCATTATACTCACCGGGAATGGTAAATCCTTCTGTGGCGGAGCTGACCTAAACTGGATGAAGAGCATGATTGAATATTCAAAAGAGGAGAATATAAAGGATAGTAAAAAACTCCTCAATCTCTTCGAAACAATATATTCCTGCCAAAAGCCTGTAATAGGCCGCATCAATGGTAATGCCTTTGGGGGCGGGCTTGGGCTAATAGCGGTTTGCGATATCGCAATTGCTGTTCCAGGGCTTCTATTTGCATTCAGTGAAACAAAACTCGGCATCATTCCCTCTGTTGTTTCAACCTATGTTATCAGGCGTATCGGACCTGCAAATGCACGCCGCCTATTTGTCACAGGGGAGCGCTTTTCTTCTGAGCATGCAAAAGAGATAGGCTTGATTGACCACATTGCCCCGACTCCAGAACTTGACGCATGCATCCAACGCGTCATAGAAGAAATGAAAACTTCTGCTCCTCTTGCTATAAGAGAAGCAAAGAATCTTGTGAAAAGACAGCAGGAAATGGCTGTGGAGGAATATAAAGAATACACAATTCACAAAATAGCAGAGCTTCGTGTTTCTGAAGAAGGGCAGGAAGGCGCAACCGCATTTCTTGAAAAAAGGAAACCAAAATGGAGGGATTAAATGTTTAAAAAAATACTGATAGCGAACAGGGGTGAGATTGCAATCAGAATTCTCAAAGCATGCCAGGAGATGGGTGTGAAAACCGTAGCTATCTATTCAGATGTTGATACCTATTCACCACATGTGCAACTTGCAGATGAAGCTGTACCGCTTGGAGATCCAACACCATCCGAAAGCTACCTAAATATTCCAAAAATCATTCATGCTGCTGTTGGAACCGGTGCAGAAGCAATCCATCCTGGCTATGGTTTCCTTGCAGAGAACCCTGATTTTGCTTATGCATGTGAAAACGCAGGCATTACTTTTATTGGCCCGAAACCAGAGGTCATAGAACTCATGGGTAATAAAATCGTGGCGAAACAAAAAATGGAGAAAGCAGGTGTCCCAGTCATTCCTGGATATCATGGAATGAGACAAGAAAAGGATTTTCTCCTCAAGCAAGGGGAAAAAATCGGATTCCCTCTTCTTGTCAAAGCTGCAGCAGGCGGCGGTGGAAAAGGCATGCGCATCGTACATAAGGAAGAAGAACTTGGAGAAGCAATTGAGGGGGCGAAGAGGGAGGCAAAATCGAGCTTCGGCAATAACATCCTGTTACTTGAAAAATATCTTGATAAACCACGGCACATTGAGGTCCAAATATTGGCTGATGCGTATGGTAACACCATCCATTTATTTGAGAGGGAATGTTCTATTCAGCGCCGTCACCAGAAAGTTATAGAAGAAACTCCTTCACCTGTCATGACATCTGAACTGCGAGAAAAAATGGGGAATGTAGCGGTTAAAGCAGCGAAAGCCGTGGGATACACAAATGCAGGAACTATAGAATTCATGGTTGACAGTTCTCTTAATTTTTACTTCATGGAAATGAACACCCGTCTTCAAGTTGAGCATCCAATTACAGAGGCTACAACGGGTGTTGACATTGTTAAATGGCAACTTAGGATTGCATCTGGTGAAAAACTCACCCTCTGTCAGGAAAAATTGAGTCAACGGGGTCATGCTATTGAATGCAGAATTTATGCTGAAGACCCTGTAAATGGTTTCCTACCATGCAGTGGTGTTTTAACAAAGGTTGAGCCGCCAACGGGTCCAAACATAAGGAATGATATGGGAATAGAAACAGGTATGGAAGTAACCGCCTATTATGACCCATTGCTCGCAAAACTCATTGTCAGCGGGGAGAACAGGGAGGATGCTATCAATAAAATGATATGGGCTCTCTCAAACTATGTTCTTTTGGGTATCACTACAAACACCTCTTTCCTCAAAGAAATCCTTGCTCATGAAGCTTTCCGACATGGTGATATCACCACACATTTCATAGACACACATTTCAAAAACTGGTTTGCTACAAAAACGGAAATACCAGTAGAAGCACTCATTGCACTCTCTATTTATGATACAATGAATGCAGTCCCTGTAAAAAAAGAGGTTACACTTTCACCTGTATCTGACCAATACTCACCCTGGAAACACGCTGGGAAATGGAGGATAAGTGATTAATTTGGAATTGAGTTATGAATATAATAACCATGTGTACAAGCTCACATCTGATCGCGCAAAACAAGAAAAAGAAGAAGGAGAGGAGGATGCGTATTTAATCACCTTTAACGGCAGGACATATCCTGTAACTGCTTCGGAAATAAAACCTGGTTATCTCAGAATAAAACTTGGTGATAAAGTAATAAAAGTGGTAGTTGCCAAAGGAAACAATAGTATGTTTGTTTTCCATGACGGAAACACCTTTAACATGAAACGTGTGCTTCCCATGGCATCAAAAAGAAATATTGAGAAGAAAAAGGATGATGGGTTACTCTCACCAATCTCAGGGAAAGTGGTAAATGTGAAAGTGAAGGAAGGGGGGGAGGTAAAAAAAGGTGATGTTCTTATGGTGATTGAAGCCATGAAAATGGAATACCTTATTAAAGCACCCTATGACGGGGTCATCAAAAAAATTTATCTCGATGTCGATGAACAGATTGACATGGGTATGATGCCAATTGAGATTGAAAAAGTGGAGGGATAATATGAATGTGATTGAGAGTAATGTCGATACTTCAAGCAAAGAATTTAAAGAAAATTTCAAGCACTATGAAAGTCTTGTGAAAGACCTAAAAGAGAAGATTGCATATGCTGCCCTAGGCGGCGGTGAGGAGATAATTAAACTTCATCGTTCCAGGAACAAAATGCCTGTGAGGGAGAGAATAGAAGTACTCATTGATACAGAAACGCCTTTTATGGAACTCAGCTCTCTCGCAGCATTCAACATGTATGACAACGCTGCACCTGGGGCTGGCATTGTAACAGGTATAGGGATTGTACATGGAAGGGAGGTGGCGATCATTGCCAATGACGCAACTGTTAAAGGAGGAACATATTATCCCATGACAGTGAAAAAACATCTTCGTATCCAGATGATCGCTATGGAAAACAACCTGCCATGTATCTATCTTGTTGACAGTGGTGGTGCTTTCCTTCCCATGCAGGATGAGGTTTTTCCTGACCGGGAACATTTTGGCAGAATTTTTTACAATCAAGCAAGGATGTCATCATTGGGAATACCACAAATTGCTGTTGTAATGGGTTCCTGCACCGCAGGTGGTGCATACGTACCAGCTATGTCTGATGAAACAGTAATTGTCAAGGGTACTGGCACAATTTTTCTTGGAGGACCACCACTTGTAAAAGCAGCAACTGGTGAGGAGGTGAGCGCTGAGGAGCTTGGTGGGGCAGATGTCCATTGCAGGGAGAGTGGGGTGGCGGACCATTATGCAAACGATGATGGAGAAGCACTTACTATCACACGAAACATTGTAGAGAATCTTAACAGAGCACCAAAAACACATCTGGATATTGCAAAACCAGAGGAGCCGTTATATGATATAAAAGAAATCTATGGTATTATTCCAAAGGACCCACGGAGACAATTTGAAGTAAGAGATATCATTGCACGCATTGTTGATGGCTCCAAATTCCATGAATTCAAAACCCTTTACGGGCAAACATTGGTCTGCGGTTTTGCACACATCATGGGCTACCCAGCAGGCATTCTAGCAAACAATGGTGTATTGTTCTCGGAATCCGCTTTGAAAGGCGCACATTTTATTGAGATTTGCTGCCAGAGAAAGATTCCACTTGTGTTTCTTCAAAACATCACAGGATTCATGGTTGGAAAGCAGTATGAGGCTGGCGGGATTGCAAAAGATGGCGCAAAAATGGTTACTGCTGTTGCATGTGCACAGGTGCCAAAGTTTACTGTCATCATTGGTGGCTCCTTTGGTGCTGGCAACTATGGAATGTGCGGCAGGGCATACAACCCCCGTCAACTTTGGATGTGGCCTAATGCACGTATTTCAGTGATGGGTGGTGATCAGGCAGCCAGTGTTCTTTTGACAGTGAAACGTGATCAGATGTGGAGAAAAGGGAAAGAATTGTCAGGGGAAGAGGAAAAATCTATCATGGGGCCCATTTTAAAGAAATATGAAGCAGAGGGGAGTCCATATTACAGCACATCGCGGCTTTGGGATGACGGCATTATTGACCCTGTGGATACAAGAATGGTTCTTGGTCTGGGGATTTCTGCGGCATTGAATGCACCCATACCTGATTGGCAGCCAGGAATGTTCAGGATGTAATATTGATAAAGAAAGAAATAGTGTGATTTGAAATGGCTAAAAACATAGTATTTGACTTTGACGGAGTGTTCAGTATCTCCGAAAGGAAAATGACCTATCTTGGAATGAACATCTGGTATAATCATTTTGTTCGTGTTTTATCGGAACTGGGATGATTTCCAAATTCTTGCGGTGAATGAAATCGCTCAGG
>Ga0210031_1000640_pt1 | contig 20769 bp, 20 predicted proteins | sample CryGeyCG2014_080_FD_185455 | JGI IMG/M metagenome (GOLD analysis project Ga0210031, IMG submission 185455) | Groundwater microbial communities from aquifer - Crystal Geyser CG03_land_8/20/14_0.80 (SPAdes) (version 2) | ecosystem: Environmental > Aquatic > Deep subsurface > Groundwater | place... | reverse complement strand
CGGATGGTGATATTAGATAATGGCAACGTCGGCATCGGGACGACGGGGCCGGCATCAAAACTTGATGTCAATGGACAAATCACCATATCAGGAGGCGAAGCAACTACCTATGGGCTAAAGGCATTACGACTACCAACAGGAATTAGTAATATTGATGCTGGGTTAAGTGTCCGGCTTGCTACCGGGGAAAGTATTGTTCAATTTGGAAATAATCTTTTTTCTGGCTATACAGGAGCAGTTGATTCAGATAAGGCAGGTGTAATGGTTCGACTCGATACACGGAATGCAGCAGGATCAACAACTTATGGCAGCAGTGCTTATACGTTATTTCAGATTCAAACGAGAGCGGCAGGTGTGGTAGACACTCATACTGTACCTTTTCAGTTGAGGGCAGCACCAACCGGCTCATTTATAATGGATAGTGAGGGCGATATTGGCCTTGGCGGGCTTCCAGGAACAGCGAAATTATATGTCAATGGCAACGTCGGCATCGGGACGACGGGACCTGCCTATCAATTAGAACTTTCTACCGACTCCGCTGCTAAACCTGGAACAAACACTTGGACAGTTGTCTCCGACGCAAGAATAAAAACTGATATAAGACCATTTACCGATGGTTTGAACACTATATTGGGAATCAACCCCGTCTTGTATAAATATAATGGCAAAGGAGGATTTATTGCCGATGGAAAAGATTATATCGGCGTTATCGCCCAAGATGTTCAAAAAGTAGCCCCCTATACAGTCAACAGTTACTACGACAAATTAAACCCCGCTGATGCTACAAGCATTGAATTATTAAATTTTAACTCCGGCGACCTCACTTTTACCACCATTAACGCTATTAAAGAATTGAACAATAAAATAGAAGCACTTAGATTGGAAAACGAAGCGTTAAAAAAGCGAATTGAAATTTTGGAAACAAGGTAGATTCTGGGTTTTTATTAAAGTTGAACTTCCATAGTTTTCCATCTCCCGACTTTTTTATGAAGATTACCCAATCTTACGAGGTTTAACCTCGTAAGATTGTAAAAAACATTGAAAATAAACGCTTTTTCAGGATTTATCAGCCAAATTTCCGGGAGAAAATCTATAAAAACTCGGGAGATATTTCCCCAAAAATCCGGGAGATAAATTTAACAATAAATACTCAGGAAGTCCGACTTCCTTAGATTGGTATTGACTTTTGATTTTTGATTATTATAAGATAGAGTATATGGCTACTATTACTATTTCTAAAAAATTAAATAAAGAAGTAAAAAGTTTTATAGTCCAAGCAATTTATGAGGTTTTAAATGACCCTGATTTTAGATTGGAATTAAATGAAAAAGCAAAGAAAAGACTTCGCCGAGCATTAATTCCCAAACAAAAAACAATTCCTTTTTCAGAGATTAAGAAAAGATATTATTAACTTATGAAGCGGTGGCTTCTGGAATTTACTTTAGATGCCGAGCGCGATTTGGCAAAACTTGACTGTGAAATACGGCGACGAATTATTGATAAATTAGATTGGCTTTTAGAAAATTTCGAGGCGATTTTTCCATCGGTTCTCAGTGGCGAATTTAGAGAATTTTATAAGTTGCGAGTAGGCGATTGGCGGGTAATATATAAAATTAATTGGGAGGAGCGGATAATTATCGTTTGTTGCGTTGATCGACGTGATAAAATTTATAAAAAGCGAAAATAGCATTTTTTGGAGTTCTCTCGAAGTTGGGGTCCATTGAGGTTGAACCTCCATAGTTGTCGAACTACAATGACTTATGACTATAACTATGACAACGTTGTCATTGTCATCTGTCATCGTCATGGTAATTTAATGTATTTGACTTTTGATTTTTGCCTGTGATAAGATAAAATTATATGAAATACTTAGTAATTCTTCATAAAAGCAAATACGGTTATGATGTGCATGCTCCGGCTTTACCTGGTTGTCATAGTCAAGGAAAAACCGAAAAAGAGGCTTTAGAAAATATAGAAGATGCTATTTTAACTTATCTTGAGATGGGAAAAGAAGAACTTAGGGGAAAACATATTGGGATGACTGATGGAACAAGGAAAATTATTATTCCCCGACATCCCAGAATAAACCCTTATACTCTGAAGGTAATCAATTGCTTTAATTTTCCTTCTGTATCAATCTATTGACTTCGTAAGTCAATAGATTGGTTTATTCCATGGTTAACTTTTTTATTTCTTCCTCGCCTAAATCAATCTCTTTCAGCCATTTTAAAGTGTCTTTTTTGTATTGCTCTGGCCCTTCAAAAAATTCTAAAAGAAACTCTCTTTGGGTTACCGAAGGAAAATTTTTTTTGCCGATATAATCCAAGAAACTGGACCAGCGATAGTTTTCCAAAAATTTCATCGCTTCTTTATAATTATAATTTTTGATTTCTTCAATCTTACGAGGTTTAACCTCGTAAGATTGTTTTTGTTCCCTATTTCTCCATTCAGGAAATTTTAAATCCAAAGGGTTTGAGTGAATATAATAGGGAAGATGAATAAAATGGGAATCTTTTTCAATTAAAACCGCCTTATAAGTTCCCTGAAACAAAGAACCGCTTCTTTCATATTTTTGATTGAAGCTCATGGTATAACCAGTGCCTAACTTTTGCATAAATTTCACAATTCCATTCTCTTTTTTCTGTTGCAAAAGTAAATGAAAGTGATTAGGCATTAAACAAAAAGCTAAAATATTTATGAGTGTTTTTCTGGGTTCTCTTTCAATCTTACGAGGTTTAACCTCGTAAGATTGAAATTCAAGGAGTTTATTGAGTTTGTAATATATATTTGCCGCTGGAGTTTCATCATTGAATTCAAAAAGGTCGTGAATAAAACGAAAACGATCCTTATCATCTAAAAATATATTACGTTTTTCAACTCCTCTATTATAAATATGATAGATTTGATTGTCGGCAAAAATTGGTTGCTGCATGTTATTTATAATCTTACGAGGTTTAACCTCGTAAAGTCAAGCTTCGTGTTTTTGTAATTGTGATATTTTGTGATAATGTTATAATAAACATATAAAAAAGGTCGTTTAAAGATTATAATTTATTATGTCTAAATTAAATAAAATTTTACTGGCTGTAGTTGTTATTTTATTATTGGCTTTGGCTGTTGTTATTTATTGGCAAAAGGTCGGGTTTAAAAAATCTTACTGGGCGGTTTATCTGAATACCGGTGACCTTTATTTTGGAGAACTCAATAGATTTCCAAAACTATCGCTAAGCAATGTCTGGTTGATTCAGAGAAATCCAGCGGACAGTCAAAACCCTTTGAGTTTAGCCAAATTCGAACAGGCATTCTGGGGCCCGGAAGATAAAATTTATCTTAACGAGAAGAATATTGTTTGGAAAGCCAAGTTAAAAGAAAATAGCCAGATTTTACAATCCATTAAAAGTTCGCCAGCGGCTCAAGCTCAACCGCCTCAACAGTCGCCCCAACAAGCAACAACCACGCAACAATAGATGAAACTCACAACTCATAACTCATTACTCAATACAAAAGCTGCTGCTACCTTGCCAGTGATTCTTTTAGTCGGAGGATTGATTGTGGAAATCGGAATTACCGGCGCTTTTATCGCTTATTTTTTGAGCCAGAGCGGTTTTGGAATAAAATTATCAGAAGAGGCGTTAGCCGCGGCCAGAGCCGGCATTGAAGACGCGAAAATTAGAATCGTCCGAGATAAAAATTTCAACCCCAGCCCCAATCCTTACACCTTAATCGTGGGAAGTCGCTCCAGCCAAGTGACGATTTGTAAAGATATTTGCGTCGGCGCTGACAAATTTCAGGTTGATTCTTTAGGAATCGCCTTTAACAAGCGCCGCAAGATCCGGGCAGTCATTTATGTAAATAGTCTCACCGGTGAGGTAAAATTAGAATCAGAAAGAGAAATAGCAATATAAAAATTTATGAGCTTCAAGCGAATATTAACCATCCTAAATCCTCAGCTACCGATTGGCGGTTTGGAAATTTCAGATTCAGCATTAAAATTCGTCCTTATTAAGGAAAATAAGCTGAACTTTATTTCCTTAAATTTACCAATAGGAACTATTGAGGAGGGAAAAATTAAAAATAAAGAAAATTTCAAAGCCGCTCTTTCTAAACTTCGTTCCCAGATTACTTTTAGAACCAAGAAAAAAATTTACATCATAGTTAATATCCCTGATATCGATGTCTATACCCAGGTATTTAACTTGCCGCTCGTGGCCATTGATAATCTTGAGGAGGCGGCTGGATTAAATCTTCAGATGATTTCGCCGATTGATTTTTCCTCGGTTTACGCTGACTGGCAGAGAGTAGGGGAAACCGATATTGACGGCGGACAATTGGAAATTTTAGGGGCTTTTATTCCAAATAAAATCGTTGATGAATTTGTCCAACATTTAAAAGAGACAAATTTCGTTGTCGTAGCCATTGAATTCTCAGCTTTAGCGCTCAGCCGTCTATTTTCGGGACTGGTGAACCTACCTAACTCTTTTCTTCTATTGCATTTAACCGGCAGCGGTTTAAATTTTTGTTTTATCAAAAATCGCAATTTATACTTTAATCATTTTATTCCTTGGCCGGCGGGAGAAGAACGGCAAATTTCTTTGGCTGTCATCAAAGAAATAATTATCAGAGAAACCCAGAAAGTTTTAAATTTCGCCGGCAGTCATTGGCCAGAAACCCAAATCAACACTCTCTTGTTGGCTGCCCCGGCCCTGGAAGAAAAAATAACCCAAATTATTACTGAAAACTTTACTCTGGCAGTTCAAAAACTGACCTTGCCAAGAGAACTAAAAAATGTCAATGGTCAATGGTCATTAGTCAATAGTCAATTGTCTACCCTTACCTCTGATTGGTTTAGCGCCTTGGGCTCGGCTTTAAGAGGCCTGATTCCTCGCTCTAAAGATATTATTATCAGTTTAGCCAGCACCGGCACCGAGGAAGAATTTCGTCAGCACCAGACAATTAATTTTATTAAAATTTGGCGAAACATCGCCTTAACCTCTCTCTCTTTTATTTTTATCGCCTTTATAGTGTTAGAGGGTTTTTTAATGAAAACCGCCAATTCTTTAAATAATCAATTAGCCAACCTGGCTAATTTGCCCGAGCTGGGTGAAGTTAATAAACTTCAAGAAGAAGCCAAGGAATTCAACGAACGAGTGGAGTTGGGGCTTCAGGTCAAAAATCAAATTTATAATTGGTCTCCATTTTTTGAAAAAATTAAAAATTTAGCCGGCAACGACATTGTTATTGAAAGAATTTTTATTCAATCGCAAGAAACACCTATTTTATTTAACGGCCGGGCGACTGACGAAAAAGCCATTATTGACTTTAAAACCAAATTGGAGCAAGATTCTCAATTTAAAGATATTAATCTGCCCTTGGCCGGCATTACTCCGGCAGCCGACGGCAAACTTAAATTTAGTATTACGTTCAAAATAAAGTAAGGGGCTTTGTTCAAAATTTGCCCCACATTAGCACTTTCCTATAGGTAGGAAAGTGCTAAATTTATCTGAGAACCCTTTTCGATAAAACATCGACCCCGCAAATATTTTAGTCAAGTATCTCACGATCGTGAGATACTTGACTAAAATATTTATTAAATAAAAAATTGGCAGTTGAAAAAAGATTTTAAAATGTTTAATATTAGTAGATATGTCTATGTCTAAGGTTTTCAATCATCAAAAAATTGAAAAAAAGTGGCAGAAAAAATGGGAAAAGCAGAAGATTTATCAAGTTAAGGACTCGGTAAAAAATAAAAAAAACTTCTACCATTTGGTGATGTTTCCCTATCCATCGGGTGATCTTCATATTGGCCATTGGTACAATTTTGCGCCAGCCGATGTTTATGCCCGTTTAAAAAGAGCGCAGGGCTTTAATGTTTTATCGCCTATCGGCTTTGACTCCTTTGGTTTGCCGGCTGAAAACGCGGCCATCAAGCGAAAAATTCATCCCAAGGATTGGACTTATAAAAATATTGGAACTATGACGGGCCAGCTTAAAAGCATAGGCGCCGTTTACGATTGGTCGAGAAAAATTATCACCAGTGATCCGGAATATTACAAATGGACTCAATGGATATTTCTGCAATTATTCAAAAACGGCTTGGCTTATAAGAAGAAAGCGGCGGCTAATTGGTGTCCGTCCTGCCATACGGTTCTGGCAAATGAACAGGTGATTGACGGCGAATGCGAACGTTGTGGCCACGAGGTGGTGCAACGGGAAATAGAGCAGTGGCTTTTTAAGATTACCGATTATGCCGAGAAATTGCTTTCCGGACTGGATAAAATCGATTGGCCGGAAAAAACAAAAATAATGCAGCGGAATTGGATAGGGAAGTCGGAAGGAGCGGAAATAGAATTTACAATTAAGGATACAGAATTGAACATTAAAGCGTTTACGACGAGACCGGACACACTTTTTGGCGCGACTTATCTGGTTTTATCGCCGGAACATCCTTTAATTAAGAGTTTAGAATATAGAATTAAAAATTTAGGGGAGGTTAAAAAATATATCGCGAAGGCGAAAAGAAAAACCGAATTGCAAAGAACTGATTTGGCGAAAGAAAAAACCGGAGTGGAATTAAAGGGAGTCAAAGCAATCAATCCAGCCAACAAAAAAGAAATTCCAATCTGGGTGGCGGATTACGTTTTAGCGACCTACGGGACTGGCGCGATTATGGCAGTGCCGGCGCATGACAGTCGTGATTTCGCTTTTGCCAAAAAATTCAAAGTGCCAATTATGAAAGTAATAAATCCCGTGCTGATGCGCGTGCCGAATCCAGCGGCAAGAGCGGACGCGGCAGTTTCTGAATTGGCGATTGGCGGCGACTTTTGGGAAGGCGAAGGCGAAATGATAAACTCAGCTAAATTTAACGGAATGCCTTCTGAAAAAGCCAGATGGCTTATTACCAAATTTGTGGCTGGCAAGAGGAAAATCCAGTACCGCTTGCGCGACTGGATTGTTTCGCGACAGAGATATTGGGGAGCGCCTATCCCGATGATTTACTGTGAGCGTTGCGCCAGAGAAAAAAGAGGAGAACGAAAAGAAATGCCTGGTTGGTATGCGGTTTTAGAAAAAGATTTGCCGGTTTTGCTCCCAAACGTTAAAAATTATCTGCCGACCGAAGAAGGGAAGTCGCCACTGGCGCATTCGGAAAAATTTATCAACGCTAAATGTCCCAAGTGCGGCGGTCCAGCCAAAAGAGAAACCGACACTATGGATACTTTTGTCTGCTCCTCTTGGTATTATTTACGTTATGTCGATCCGAAAAATTCTGAGAAATTCGCGGACGCGGAAAAAATTAAGAAATGGCTGCCGGTTGATATTTACATCGGCGGAGCCGAGCATACAGTTCTCCATCTTCTATATTCGCGGTTTTTCACCAAAGCGCTCTGCGATTTCGGTTATCTGAATTTTGATGAACCATTTTTAAAATTACGGCATCAGGGAATAATTTTGAGTCAGGACAACCAGAAGATGTCCAAATCGCGGGGAAACGTCGTTAATCCGGACGATATAGTTAACAAGTTTGGAGCGGACGCAGTGCGCTTGTATCTTTGTTTTATGGGACCTTATGACCAAGGCGGACCGTGGAACCCGACGGGCATTTTAGGGGTACGTAGATTTTTAGATAGGGTTTTTAAATTAAAATCGCAGCCAGACGCCAAGGAAAATAGCGCCTTAAAACGGCTCTTACATCAAACAATTAAGAAAGTAGGCGATGACATTGAGATATTACATTTTAATACCGCAGTCAGCGCTTTAATGGTTTTTCTCAATGAAATAGAAAAATCAGGTGTTTTGTCTTCCGAATCTTATGGAATATTTCTAAAAATTCTTTCTCCTTTCGCGCCTTACCTCGCCGAAGAACTTTGGGAAAAATTAGGACATAAAACCAGCATCCATCTTGAGCCGTGGCCCAAATATGACATAAAACTAATTCAGGAAGACAAGTTTGAACTGGTGATTCAAATTAACGGTAGGGTTCGTGATAAAATTTCGGTTGAAACAGACATCTCCCAGGAGGAGGCTGAAAAGATTGTTTTTTCCCGTGAAAAGATTAAAAATTGGCTCAAAGGCAAAAAAGTGAAGAAAATCATTTTTGTGCCAAATAGATTAATCAATATTGTAATTTAAGGGATGGCCAATTTTATCAAAATAATCTTTTTCTTGATAATTGTAGCCGGAATAGGAATTTATTTTCTCAGTCAATCGCCGAAAATTTTTCAGGGAAGTCCCCAGGAAAAAGTTTCAGCCCCTTCTCAGACATTCGTCTCGCCCGCTCCAACTTCTTATACTTCTCCTTCTTTATCTCCTGCGCCTCAGGCAATTTCCGATTATCTGATTCCTTCCGGTTTTAGCCGCGGGCAACTTTCGCCTTATTTTGAGAAAATAAATATTTCTGCGTCTTATGCCTATAGCCACTTTAATCCCTCAGAAATCAAACTCAGTTCTAATTTATCAGATAACGAAAAAGTTAATATCACTGGTTGGCAAATAAAGACTAATAATGGAGAGATTATTATTCCTCAAGCAATTAATGTTTATGAGCCTTCTGGTCTTTTTCCCCAGCAAGATATTGTTTTGTCAGGAAATAATTATGTCAATATCTACCTTAGCGTTAATCCTATTAACAAAAATTTCAGACTCAATAACTGCATTGGCTATTTACAGAACGATTACGTTTTTTCCCCTTCATTGCCGCAGAATTGTCCAACGCCTTCCCGTTCAGAGATTTCTTATCTTTCTGGTCAATGCCAATCTTATATTCTTTCTCTATGGGGGTGCAAGGTTCCGGATAAAGATTCCGACTCTTTTTATGTTTCAATAGGCGGTAGCAGCGAAGAAGAGGTTGAATGCCGCGCATTTTTGGATACTATTGACCAAAATGGTTGTTTTCGGAAGCATCGCTTTGATAGCGACTTTCTCTCAAATGAATGGCGGCTTTGGATAAGAGAGCATATTTTAGATTCCCAGCATGACCGGGTTTTGCTTTTTGATAAACAAGGGTTGTTGGTGGATGAATATACTTACTGATTATTTTATTTAAGTTTTTCGTCCGAAAATATAACAAAATCCTGACGATCGTCAGGATTTTGTTCAAAGAAAGTTCTAACTTCGTCTAAAAGACACCGCCAATTTTCAGATTGCGACTTTTGGTTAAAATCCGGAAGACTTCTGATCGTTGGCACGCCACAGGCGCGTCACACCACCCGCACGGCTCCGCCACACCGCTCATGCGCCGCCACCCAAGCCCGCACAAATTTTTTCTAATAAGGAATGAAATTTTTGCGGACTTGGAGTTATGCTAACACGCAGGCGGAGCCACTTTCGCCCCGACAAAAAAAGAAAGTAATGGAAATTATTTTTCGCCTCTTACGGCGTAAATAATATACAAATCGCCAAGTACGGGTAAATAATCTCTTTTCTCATTCCAGCATCCCCTATAAAATACTTTGTGCTCTATTTTATGAAAGCCGACATTTCTTAAAGTTCGCACGATTTTTTCTTTTGTTAGAAAATTGATATTGTGCTTTTTGGCACGCAGGAAACTTTTTGATCCCTCTTGATAATGAATGCCGCTTGCTGCAAAATAACCTTCCTTTTTTAGCACCCTTTTCGCTTCTTTGATTGCATCTTCCATTTTTGGCTCATTCAAACCATGCCAAGAAGACACACTATTAAATGTCTCTTTTCTGAAAGGCATTTTTCGCGCCTCCGCGCATATTATCGAAACTCGGCTATATCGCTTTATTTTCTTTAAAAAATACTGAAGTTCTTGGCAAGTGCCATAGCCATAATCAAGTGCTACGATTTCTCCCTTTGTTTTTGGAATAATATTTCTAAGAAACCTGCCGGTGCCAGTGGCAAAATCAAGATGAATTGTTGATTTGTTTTTTTTAATTACCGACAATAGAAAATTCCACTCTCTCTTTAGCGCGACAAGTTCTTGTTTTGAGAAAAAACGCATCCATTTTTGAGGTATTTCTTGTTCCGTTGTTACCTTTCTCAATTTCTGCGCATCTTTTTCAAATTGTTTTTTACTATAAAACGTAAGGTATGCTATTTCATTCCTAATATAAAATTTCTTACCGCATTTTTCGCATTTTAATTCGCCTTCAATTATTCTTTCTCTTGTTTTTTTATGAATCAAGAGTGTAAATTTTATTCGGCACGTTGGACAGGTAAGATAATTTGTAATATTTATTCGCATGTTGTTATTCTATCGCATTTTAAGATGATTAACAATAAAAAGGCCCTAAATTTTAGTTGACTAAAATTTAGGGCCAGCGCTTTCGCGCTTTGGTACAGCGTACTATCAGCTTCCTTTCTTTGGAGAGAAAGGAATGCCGCAGTACTTGACAGAGGTGGTCGGGCAGTTGAAGGAAAGCTCCCTCGCTTCCTTCTCAGACCTAATCCGGGGTTTTTCATACCTCTTTCTCTCTGTCGCCTCGGCGGTTTTTATCCTCTTCATGGCGTTCACCTCCTTTTCTTGTTGAGGGTTTTCATGTGTTTAGCCTCCTTACACACCCGTGGAGGCGGAGTCAACAGATTTCCCATCTCAACCAAGTTTAATCCCGGACAAGGACGGCAATAAGCAAAAAACTCACACTTTGCGCACTTCAGCATATCAGAGAATCTGATTGCCCGAAACGCCTTGAGTTCATGAGAATTACTCCATACCTCGAAGAACCTCTTCTCTCGCAAACTACCGCACTCTATCGGAACTTGGACACAGGGAGTAATCATACCATACGGCGATATATAGCAGGACATATGCCCTGCGCCGCACGGGATTTCATTGAATACGCCGGTATATTCTTGAACAGGATCAGGATCCACCGTTTCGTATTCTCTCGAAAAAGCCGGATCGCTAAGAACTTGCTTCGCCTCTTGCTCCGTAATGTGATACTGAAGCGGTGTCTGAGAGCCATCAGTCTTTGGAGTAATTCGGTAGTCTACCTGAAATTGAGCCCCTATTTTCTTTGCAAAACTGTACAGCTGGCGATAGCCACCGATATTACTTTGCATCAGTACCGAGGATATCTTAATCGGCACATTTCTCTCACGAAGAGCAGAGATGGCGTTCAGTGTTTTTGCCAGCGATCCTTGCTTTCTCGTTATACCATCATGGACCAAAGGATTAAGGTCGTACACGCTGAACGCAATCATTTCCGGGTGCAATTTGGCGATCTCATCAACTATCTCGTCGTCTATTAGCGTACCACTGGTAAGGAGCCGGACCGCAAAATGCAGTTTTCTGGCTTCTCGCACAATCTCTGGAAGATCCTTTCTCAAAAAGATCTCCCCGCCGCTTAAAGTAAGATACAGGGCACCAGCCTTAGCAAGTTGCTCGAGGATATTCTTGATTTCTGCGGAAGAGCATTCGGATTGTTTTTTACCTCCTATAAGATAACAGTGGACACATCGGAGATTGCATCGGTAGGTGAGGTCAAAGTGAACAACAAGAGGGATTTGCTTCTGTACCGCCTGCTCTCTTAGTTGTTCAAATATCTCCGTACTATCGCCGACCGCTATTTCTTGGTCGTCGCTCTTATTAGATGGAAAATTATTTATCCATCCACGCGAGGCCATTTCCCGAAGTACTGCCAAGATATCGTTAATAGCTTCTTCAGATGGCACTTCGAACTCTCGGCATATTCTCTCAGCAATCTTCCTTACAGTCATTCTCTCGCCCATTCTCTCGCCGACAAGCTGCCAAACTCGTGTTGCTGTTGTATTCAGCATATTTAGTGTTCCTTGCGCTAAATCCACAAGAGCTGTTTGCCCATCAAAAACTCTATATGCCAAAAGTGCATCGTTCCTATAAGGAACCAGCCCTACTAGAGAATCTTCGCCCATTTGAACACCTCCTTTTTATTGATTTGGAAAGGTACTTTTTACTAACTACAGAATAGTCTAAATGTCTTCGTTTGTCAAAACAAAAAAGTGCTCCGAGACGAAAAATAATTTCCATTACTTTCTTTTTTTGTCGGGGCGAAAGTGGCTCCGCCTGCGTGTTAGCATAACTCCAAGTCCGCAAAAATTTCATTCCTTATTAGAAAAAATTTGTGCGGGCTTGGGTGGCGGCGCATGAGCGGTGTGGCGGAGCCGTGCGGGTGGTGTGACGCGCCTGTGGCGTGCCAACGATCAGAAGTCTTCCGGATTTTAACCAAAAGTCGCAATCTGAAAATTGGCGGAGGAGGTGAGATTTGAACTCACGAGGGGATTGCTCCCCAACAGGTTTTCGAGACCTGCGCCTTAAACCGCTCGGCCACTCCTCCATGTGTCCCCACCGGGAGTCGAACCTGGATTTAGGACTTAGGAGATCCTCGTTCTATCCATTGAACTATGGGGACGTCAAGCAAGTCGGCCGCGGTAGGACAGAGACGCCCTAATCCAATTGAGCTACCGGGGCGCTTGAAAGTTTGTAGTTTTTAGTTTATAGTTTTTAGAAATTATTTTCAAATGGGCCTATAGTTTAGTGGCAAAATAAGTCGATGGCATCGACTAGTCGGCAGTTCAATTCTGCCTAGGTCCACTGCTTCGCAGTAGAAGCAGTTTTTATCTTTATTAATATGAATCTACCCCAACATATTGTTTTAATTCCTGATGGCAATCGGCGCTGGGCAAGAAAAAGGGGACTGCCTCCTTTTTTTGGTCATCGCCAGGGAGTCAAAACACTGGAGAAAATTTTGAAGGCCGCTCTGGATTTAAAAATCCCTTATTTCACTTTTTGGGGCACTTCTTTAGACAATATTACCAAAAGATCGCCTCAGGAAGTTAATTTTTTGTTTGATATTTTTGAGCGCTGGTTTAAGAAATTGGCGAAAAGTAAGGATATTCATAAAAATTTCGTGAAAATTAATGTCTTTGGTCGCTGGAATAAATTATTTCCCGAGAGAGTAAAAAAGCCCATAAGACAAGCCATTGAAAAGACCAAAAATTACCGGAATCATCAATTAACTTTTTTAATGGCTTATAGCGGAATTGATGAAATGACAACAGCAATCAGGGGGATTGCTGAATTCAGAATTCAAAATTCAGAATTAAGAATTAACGAAGAATCAATTAAAGCCAATCTTTGGACAAAGGATTTGCCGGCCGTTGACTTGGTCATTCGCACCGCGAGCGAACGGGATAACTGGTCCCATTTATCAGCAGGGTTGATGATGTGGGATTTGGCTGACGCTCAAATTTATTTCACCCAAACTCTTTTCCCTGACTTTTCCGTGGCCGAATTCAAAAAAGCCATAAAACAATACAGCCAAACCGAAAGAAGAATGGGAGCATAGTATAAATTTCTAATTTTTAATTTTTAATTTCTAATGGTAAAATAGCTACGGGATGAAGGGCCTATATTTTAGTGGTAAAATACCGCTTTTGCAAAGCGGAGTCGGCAGTTCAATTCTGCCTAGGTCCACAATAAAATGGTGGGGTGGCCGAGCCCCGCCTGTACCAAGCCTGCCTGCCGGACAGGCAGGGTTTCGGCGGCCAGGGGTTTTCAGCCAAAGGCGGCAGTCTTGTTCCCGATTTGTATAAAATTTGTTAAAATTTTATCTACAAATCGTCATGCCTGCGGCAGATATCCCAAAGGGATGACAATCCCGCTTAAAGCGGAAGCGTGCCTGAGCGGTTTAAAGGGATGGTCCTGAAAACCATTATACCCGAAAGGGTATCGGAGGTTCGAATCCTCCCGCTTCCGCATAAAAATGTTTGAATTTAAAATTAAAAACTCTTATAAAAAAGCCCGTTCGGGTTTTTTTAATACGCCGCATGGAAAACTTGAAACGCCGAATTTGGCGATTGTGGCAACGCACGGAAAAATAAAACTTTTAAATAAAACAGAGCATTTACGCGCCAATCCGGATTTAATTATCGCCAATACTTTTCACTTATTCGTCAATAATAAAGTAAAAGAAATTAAGGGATCTGGAGGATTACATCAGTGGTCTAGCTTTCAAAAACCAATAATGACTGATTCCGGTGGATTTCAAGTTTTTAGTTTGGGTTGGGGCAAGATACACGGGATAGGAAAAGTTTTAGAACAGAAAAATTTCTTTTCCCTCAACCCGCTTCGTTCGCCCCAGCGAGGCGAACTCACTTGTTCCCCCGCCTGCGCCGAAGCTTCGGCGGGCAGGTCGGCTCGCTCGTCCATCTTCGGCGGACACCGTGCCCGCTCGCCTGCGCAGGTTTCGGACAAAAGAAATTTTTCTGTACCTGAAAAACTTGTCAAAATTTCTGAGGATGGGGTTATTTTTGATTTTAACGGGAAAAATTTTGAACTAACTCCGGAGAAATCCATAAAAATCCAAAAAGATCTCGGCGCCGATATTATCTTTACTTTTGACGAATGCACATCACCGTTTAACTCTTACGCTTACACTAAAAAAGCAATGGAACGAACTCATCGCTGGGCAATTCGTTGCCTCAATTTTTTTCATAGTCATAGTCATGGTCATAGTCAATCTTTGTTCGGTATTGTCCAAGGTGGGATTTTTGAGGATTTAAGAAAAAAATCATCGAAGTTTATCGGTTCTTTAGCTTTTAACGGTTTCGGCATCGGCGGTTCATTCGGCGAAAAACAGATGAGAAAAGTTTTGAACTGGTCATTAAGCGGTTTAGCCGAAGACAAACCGCGTCATCTTTTGGGCATCGGGAAAATTAAGGATATTTTCATCGCGGTCAAGCAGGGGATTGATTTGTTTGATTGCGTGGTGCCCACCCGCGAAGCCCGGCACGCTGTTCTTTATACCAAAGCCGGTAAATTAAACATTGAAAAAGAAATTTTTGTCAAAGATAAAAAAATGATTGAAAAAAACTGTCAGTGCTGGGTTTGCCGTCAGGAAATTAGCCGCCAGGAAATTCGCCATTATTTCAAGACAGAACGGATTTATGGCCAAAGATTAGCCACTCTTCACAATATCTATTTCTTCAAAAATCTGTTCAGGGAAATCAGGGAAGCGATTATTGATAAAAGATTGGAAAAATTAGAGGAAGAATATTATAATTATAGATAGATTTGATTTTTAACGTTAAAGAGATAAAATAAAAATATGACAACCCTAAAAAGCGTTAACATTAGACATCGGGAGAGTTTCACGCGTCTGGAAAGATTTGCGGTTTGGATTACCAATCACATCGGCACGATGGGCTTTTTCTTCATTATTTTAACCTGGACGATGTTCTGGCTTTTTTGGAATGTTTTTACCCCCCCGGACTTTCGCTTTGATGTTGTTCCGGCCTTTGCCTTGTGGCTTTTTATTTCCAATATGATTCAACTTTTTATCCTGCCTTTGATTATGATTGGTCAGAATTTGCAAGGCCGGCACGCGGAACTGCGAGCGGAAAACGATTTTGAAATCAATTTAAAATCCGAAAAAGAAATTGAAACTATTTTATCCGAACTTAAAAAACAAGGAGAACTTATTTCAAAAATCTCAAAACGCTTAGAGAAAGAAAAATTCTAAGCTTTGGCTATAACTAAAGCGATTATTCTTTTAGCGCCGTTTGCTTTTAAGATTTTTACCGCTTCATTCATCGTGGCGCCGGAAGTGAAAACATCGTCAACTAATAAAATATTTTTATCTCTAATTTGTTCAGGATTTTCTATTTTAAAACAACCCGCCATATTTTTAATTCTCATTTCGCTGTCCTTTAATTTCGCCTGAGGTTTGTTGTTTTTTATTCTTTTCATATTTACAAATAACTCCAAAGCGAAGGTTTTAGCCACAATTTCAGCAATCAGTTTCGCTTGGTTAAATCCTCGCTGGCGCTCCCGGCGAGGATGAAGGGGAACGGGAACAACTACCGACTTCTGACTTTTGACCATTGACAATGACAAATTTGATAAATATTTTATTAGAATTTCGCCTAAAATCGGGGCTAAGTTTTTGAAGCTTTTATATTTAAAATAATGAATGAGGTTTTGGAGAACTAAATCGTCATAATTGCCGGCGGCGGCTAAAAGATATTGGCTGTCATAATGACAAATTCGTTTGTTATCCGCCAATCTGGCTCGGCAAATCGGACAAAATAGGGTATTATTAAATTTAACAGTTATCAGGCAATTGTCACAGATGAATTTGTTTTTATTCTGGAGATGCTTTTGGCAATTAAGACAAAGGGGAGGAAATAAAATATCCAAAATAATATCTTTAGCTTTTGTTAAAAACATAGTATAATAATACTATACAATATGTTTAATTTCATAAAATCTCTCATCGGCGCTCAATCCTATCTCGGTATTGATATCGGAACCACCTCAATTAAGATGGTGGAGATTTCGGGGGGTAAGACACAGCCGAAACTTCAGAACTACGGCATTTTGGAAAGCTACGGCCATTTGGAACGCTTGAACAACGCCATTCAAACCAGCTCTCTAAAAATAATGGAACGGGAAACCGCCAATCTTTTAAAATTGCTTTTTGATAAATTAAAAATTAAATCTCGTCAGGCCATTGTTTCAATTCCGACTTTTTCCTCTTTCGTCACCTTAATGGAGGTGCCGCAGATGCCGGAAGTTGATATGGCTAAAACAGTGTCGTTCCAGATTCACCAATACATTCCCTTACCAACCTCTGAAGTGGCGATTGAATGGATTAAGGTGGGAGAAAAAGAAGACGAAAAAGGTTTTACCAAACAAGAGATTCTTATCATTTCTGTGCCCAATGAACAGATTAAAAGATATCAAAGTATTTTTAAATTAGCCGGTCTACAATTAAAAGCGCTAGAAATGGAAAGCTTGAGTTTAATTAGGGCGCTCATCGCCAATGACCCGACGCCAACCTTAATCGTGGATATTGGTGCCCGTTCTACCAATATTGCCGTCGCTGACAAGGGGTTTCTTAAACATAATTATCAAACTGACTTTGCCGGCAGTTCTTTGACTCAGGCCATTGCCAGCGGCCTGAATATTAATATCAGAAGAGCCGAAGAACTGAAAAAACAGAGGGGTCTTTTGGGCGCCGGCGGCGAGTATGAGTTATCCACATTAACTCTTCCTTTCTTAGATGCTATAATTAATGAAGCGAAACGGGCCGGGGCTAATTACGAAAAAAGCCAAGGAGTCAAAGTTGAACGGGTGATTTTGACCGGCGGCGGGGCAAATTTATTGGGAATCGAAAAATATTTTGAAGAGCAAATAAATTTACCCACGGTCATCGGCAACCCCTTTTCAAAAGTGAAATATCCGCCAAGAATTGAACCGATAGTTAAAGAGTTGGGCCCGAGTTTTAGCGTAGCTATTGGATTGGGAATAAAGGAATTCGTATAAATTTATTATGCCTCAATATACCAACAGTGCTTTAGAGCAGGAACTTAGAAAACCCGAGAGATTGCCGGTCGGTTGGCCTTGGCGGCTTTTGGTTTTTGTAGTCATTATTTTCGGAGTAACAGTCGCCACTTATCTGGGAATGATTCTGGGATATAAGCCCTATCTAAATTCGCAGGTAAAAAACCTTGACGCCAAAATTACCAGTTTAAGTCAAGCCGTTGATGAAGAACAACAAAAAAATTTGGTTGGTCTCTATTCTCAGTTGGTTAATATTCAAGGTTTATTGAATTCCCATCCGGCTGCCTCAAAAATTTTTGATTTTTTAGAAAAAAATACTCATCAACAAATCCATTATCTTACCCTGAACTTATCTTTAACGGACAAAAATATAAAACTTGAAGGCATTGCTTCTGATTACGGCGTTTTGGCTCAACAGTTGGAATTATTTAGGAAATCTCCGGAAATAGAGAAGGTGTTTTTAGACGATTCACGAATTACGGAAGAGGGAAGTATTCGTTTTTCAATCAGGCTTATTTTTAAACCGGAATTATTAAAATAAAACATGAAGGCTTCAACTAAAAGATTTTTAAGTATTTTATTGGCGATTCTGCTCTTTGTCGCGTCGCTTTTTGTTTACAGCACCTTAATTCGGCCGGCTTATTCCGAGATAAAAAACTTGAGAGCCGAAACCGCCGGTCGGTCAGAGCTCATCAGCAAAAACGAGGCCGCGATTCAACAAGTTAAAAAACTTTTAACCGAATATCAGGATATTGCCAAGGTTCAAGAAACAATCTCGTTAATTCTGCCGTTAGAACAAAATACGCCTCAGGGCGTTAATCAGATTGACGGCTTGTCCAAACTTAACAAGTTAACGATTGATTTCTTATCAATTCAGCAGTTAGCGATTAAACCATCCGACCAACCGGGTTTGGTTAAGGGACTTGGTATTTTAAGATACAATTTCCGTCTGACCGGCACTTATGATGGTCTTAAATCATTTCTTCAAGCGGTGGAAACCAATATCAGTTTGATGGATTTGGTGAGTTTAAAAATAGAACCGGCAACGAAATCCGCAAAGGGCAATCTTTCCTATACAGTGAATATGGATACATATTATCAGGCGGAATAAAATACTATGGCAATAATCATTGAAGAAGAAAAAAGAAAAATTAATTGGTTTGTCCTGGCCCTGATTCTTTCACTGGTGATAATAATCGGTGCGGCAATTTATTATTTATTCTTCGCCGTGCCGCCTTTAGTTGAAAAAATCGCCTCGCCTCGCTTGCAATCCCTCCAAGAGCTTTCCTCAATAAAATTACAACCAGAAACAATTATCAGCGACCCCCGCTTTCAAATTCTTAAACAATACGTCAATCCAATAGAAATACAAACTAATTCTATTGGAAAAACGAATCCGTTTGTAAAATAAGAGGCTTTGTCTGAAAATGGAAAATAAAACTCTCCTTCAAGAATTAACAAAAGAAGGGCTTTTAACCGAAGAATCGGCTAAAAAGATTTTACAGGAATCTTCTTTAATTCGGAAAAGCGCCGAAGAACTGATTTATGACCGTCGATTAGTAGACGAAGAAAAAATTGTCGGCATAAAAAGCCGCCTCTCGGGAGTTCCTTACAAAAAAATAAAGACCGATGAAATTAAAGATGAATTACTGAAACTTGTCTCCGAAGAAACCGTTCGGAATTATAAAGTCATCCCCATTAATAAATCCGACAATCTTTTGGTTATGGGCATGCTTAATCCCGATGACGCCAAGGCTCAGGAAGCCCTGAAGTTCATCGCCAAGCAATTACGAGTCAATTTAGGCATTTATTTAATTACACAATCCGATTGGGAAGCAATTTTAAGACGCTACTCTCCTTATAGAAGCGAAGTTGAAGCAGCCATTAAATCATTTAATCTTCAACCGGGTCAGGGCTTGGCCAGCGGGCAAAAAATCATTCAATTGGAAGAAGGGGTAACCGTTTCCGAGGAGGCTCCGATTATAAAAATGGTTGCTTCAACTCTAAAAGAAGCGGTTTGGCAGAAAGCTTCAGATATTCACATTGAACCTCAGAGGAATCGCGTCCGGATTAGATTCCGGATTGACGGCCAACTTCAGGAGGTCAGTTCTTTGCCGATTGAACTTCATCAGCCTATTCTCTCGCGGGTCAAAGTGCTTTCCAATTTAAAAATCGACGAAACAAGAATTCCCCAAGACGGTCGCTTTCGGACCGTGCTTTTTGGCAGAGACATTGATTATCGGGTCGCCACTTTTCCTACGCCGGTCGGCGAAAAAGTGGCTATCAGAGTTTTGGACCCAACCGTCGGCTTAAAAGGACTGGAAGAATTAGGACTGGTTGGTCGCAACTATCAAGTAATCAGGGAGGGCATTGAAAAGCCCTATGGGATGATTCTGATTACCGGACCAACCGGTTCGGGAAAAACAACTACACTCTACGCCGTGATGCAAATTCTTAACAAAGAGGACGTCAATATAGTCAGTTTGGAAGACCCGGTAGAATATTTTATTGAGGGCTTGAATCAGTCTCAGGTTCGGCCGGAAATCGGCTATGATTTCCCTTCTGGTTTGCGTCAAATTCTCCGACAAGACCCGGATGTGATTATGGTCGGAGAAATTCGCGATAATGAAACGGCTAATTTGGCTATTCACGCCGCTTTAACCGGCCACATTGTTTTATCCACTCTTCATACCAACAATGCCTTGGGCGTGATTCCCCGTTTGATTAATATGAAAGTTGAACCGTTTTTACTGCCTCCTTCTTTGAATTTAATGTTGGCGCAGCGTTTATTGCCCCGGCTTTGCCAACAGTGCAAAAAAGCGGAAAAGGCAGCGGAGAAAATTCAGGAAATTATTAAAAAAGAATTGGAGAAACTTCCCAAAGATTTAACCAAAGATTTAAATGAACCTTATGAAATTTATCATTCAACCGGCTGCCCGGCTTGTCAAAGTAAAGGAGTTAGCGGCCGGATTGCCTTGTTTGAAATTCTGACCATGACCCCGGAATTAGAAGAAATTATCAATACCAGTCCTACCGAGCACCGCATTCTCGAAGAAGCCCGGCGTCAGGGAATGATTAGTTTGCGGCAAGACGGAGTTTTAAAAGCCCTTAAGGGCCTGATTTCAATTGAAGAGGTATTGAGGGAAACAATGGAAATGTAAAACTTCGCAAAGCGAAGTTAATTTAGAATTCAGAATGCAGAATTAAGAATTTATATTGTTATTGTTATTTTCCGTTAAATTGTTATAATTAACATAAAAGAAAACTCGCTAATTCTGAATTCATAATTCTGAATTCTTAATTAGCGAAATAAAATTTCGCTATGGACTACAAACAAAAACTTAATGAACTATTACTGACCACGGCGCGGCAGAATGCCTCTGATTTGCATTTGGCAGTGGGCCGGTATCCGATCTTGAGAATTGACGGTGTTTTAATTCCTCTTCAAAAAGAATCGCTCTTGACTCCGGAAATGACGGAGAATT
>Ga0210031_1000632_pt1 | contig 20900 bp, 18 predicted proteins | sample CryGeyCG2014_080_FD_185455 | JGI IMG/M metagenome (GOLD analysis project Ga0210031, IMG submission 185455) | Groundwater microbial communities from aquifer - Crystal Geyser CG03_land_8/20/14_0.80 (SPAdes) (version 2) | ecosystem: Environmental > Aquatic > Deep subsurface > Groundwater | place... | reverse complement strand
GTACGTAAGTTGACTTGTCCGTCCAGCGGACACCCGTACTTCCGGATCCGGACCATCAGCGCTCTATCTTTCTCCGCCCCGGCGAAGTCGTCTTTGACACCGTCTGTGAAGAAACCATCGGCCGCTTTCAAACGGATGTTATGCGGGGCGCCGTATTCTGCGACCCCGCCACGGAGAAGGCATACTACATCGCCGTCTATACCTGTCAGATCGGGGAAAGGACCTCTCTTCGGGAGAAGACTTTTAGGACCCTCTCCGACCGCCGCTTGATCGGCATCCGGTGGGACGAAACGGAGGAGCCGACAGAATGTCCGTTCAATGCCCTTTTGTCCCTCCTTGCCGCACCGCGGTCCCTCATCTGGAAAGCGGGAAATCTCCTCCTGAACCCGGAGGAGCAGGTGCGGAAAGCGGATCGTTTTGCCCAGGCCCTGGCGGATTCCCTTTTTCTGCAGCAGGCCCGATCCCTGATCAAAGCGGAAACGGTCGCCCGGATCGACGATCTGGCCCGAGGGTATGATTTCATTGCCAGCGATCTGGCCAAGGACCGAGGCGATCTGGCCCGCCGCGTCCGCGAGGGAGATGAAGTCGCGATGCCGGCCCTGGACGATGTGCGCAACCGGCAGCGGCAGTTGGAGGAAGAGAAGACACAGAGCCTGCTGTACGAAGAGCGCCGGGCCGACCGGATGGAAATCATCAACCTGGAAAGGATCGCCGTCGCCCTGGTCGTTCCCGATCCCAGCCCGGCCGTCCGGGAGGCCTATGATCGAAACATCGAGGAGATGGCCGTGCGGATCGCCCGGAATTTTGAGGTGGATCGTTACAAGGCCCGCGTTTACGACGTCTCTTCCCCCCATCTCGCCCGGGGTTACGATCTGGAAAGCCACCGGGCGAATGGCGAGAAGGTCGTCATCGAGGTCAAGGGACGGGCGGGTCGCGGGGCAGTCCAACTGACGGAGAACGAGTGGCCCACAGCAGCCAACGTCCGCGATCGCTACTGGCTCTACGTCGTCGTGGATTGCGCCACCAGCCCCACCCTCTACCGGGTCCAGGACCCGGCCTTCAAGCTGGCCGTCAAGACCCGGCAAAGCTTTACGATCAACCTGGGCGACATCATCCAGGAAGCGGAGAGGGATTGAATGGTCAGTTAATCACTCAAACAGAGGGGTTTCAAAAGGATGGATAAAACGAAGGATGTTCTCCGGTTGATTGAAGTGGCCTTTCCATTGCAGCAGGCCTCTCTTGCCAGCGTTCACGAAAAGAACGTCCGTCACGGCCACATCTCCACGCTCCATATCTGGCCCGCCCGCCGTCCCTTGGCCGCCTGCCGGGCGGCCCTGCTGGCCACCCTCCTCCCCGACCCGGGCGATCCCGAAAAACGACAAGCCCTATTGGACGAGATCGGCGGCAAGGTCGTCGCAAAAGAGGTTAAAACGACCGACGAGGACGGCACCGTCATTTCGGAAGAAAAGGAAACGCTTGCGGGCGGGGTTCTAGCCTGGGGACAGGAAAACGACCCGTCCATGGACAGTTTCCGGACCCGGGTCCGCGAGCTTTATGGCGACCATGCGCCAAAGGTCCTCGATCCCTTCGCCGGCGGCGGCGCAATTCCCCTGGAGGCGATGCGCCTCGGCTGCGACGTCACAGCCGCGGATCTCAACCCCGTGGCGTGGTTCATCCTCAAATGCACCCTCGACTACCCCCAGCAATTCGCCGGCAAGAAATGGCCCTTGCCCGATTTTGTGAAAGATTGGCCGGATTTCATCGAGGATTATCTCGCCGGGAAGATCAAGAAACGCAAGGGCAACAAGAAGCATCATTTCTCGCAGCCCAGCCAGCCCCTCCTATCTCCGAGCGCGCCCCTCCATATCGCAGAAGAAGCGCCGGCCAGCGTCTTTCTCCACGATGCCGATCTTGCCTGGCATGTCCGCGCCTGGGGCTGCTGGGTCCTGGAAAGGGCCAAAGCCGATTTGGCTGCTCGGTATCCCGTCATCAATGGTGAGCCTACCGTCGCCTATCTCTGGGCGCGCACGGCCCGTGACAAGGCGGAACCCTTTGGATGCCACCGCCGATATTCAATGAACCCATCTTGCTTTTTCAGTGGACCCAGTGAAAGTTGCCGGTTATGAGATTTTAGGGGGTTAACTCCACCGATATTGGGGCTATCAAAGGTGTGGCAATGGGTGGACAGAAGGGGTATCTGCGGGCGGGCTCCCGTAGGTAGAGTGTCCTCAGATACCCCTTCTGCTGGGGCTTGAGAGGGGATTTTGGGGGTAGATTATTTTCTGGCGTTGAGCTGTTTGGACTCATACAGTCGCCAGGATGGACCTTCGATGTTAATGATGATGGAATGATGGATCATTCGGTCAACGGTGGCGGTGGTAATGACCGGATCGCCGAGATAATCGCCGAGTTCTTTAAAATCGATGTTCGTTGTAATCATTGTTGAACCCTTGCAGTAGCGGCCATCGATCACTTTGTGAAAGAGATTGGCGTTTCCTGGGTCATGCTGTTCCAACCGGTCGAAGCCGACTTCGTCAATCAGCAGGATCTCCGGGGTTAGAAAGCGTTTGAGCTTCTGTTCGAGGGTGTTGTCTGCGAGACTTGCCAGCAGTTCCCGGAGCATCGTGGTGGCGGTGACATAGCGGCAACGGAATGTTTTTTGACAACCGATGAGCAAGAGCGCCTTGGCGATATGGCTCTTGCCGGCGCCGGAAGTGCCGGCGATGATGACTCCCTGCTTGCGTCTGGCAAAATCGAGCGTGGCCAGTTCCATGATCTGCCTTTTATCGACGCCTTTCTGAAAGACAAAATCAAAATCCGCGAGCAGTTTGCGCTCCGGGAGCTTTGACTCACGGATACGTCGTTCGATCCTTCGTTCGGTGAGATCCCCTACCTCCAGGGCCAGGAGCCGTTCGAGCAACTCGCTGGGAGGCGATGCCTCTTTTACCGCTCGCGAGAGTTCCTCATCAAGAGCGCTCGCCATCCGGTTGAGCTTCAATGTTTTGAGATACGTCCTGATCCTTGTCGTTGTGTCCTGGGTCTTCATGGTTGTCCTCCGGGTGGTTGGGTAGAGTAAATAGAACGGAATAATCCGCAAGCGAGCGTTGGTTGATCTTCGGTAGAGCGGCTCGCAATTGTTCTGAAGCCCGCTCATTACGGATGGACTCCAGGGTCCTGGGGCTTGCTTTTGTTGCCAGAATCCGCTCCACGGCCTTGCAATCATAGGCATGGTACCGACAGGCATGGCCAAGCGCCCGATTGATGTCGTCTGAATGATATCGCTCTTTGAGGTGCAGGATATAACGGGCATGAAAGCCTGGGTTCTTTGAGTAGATATGCTGAAGTCCCCGGAGGAACTCGTCGGCATCATCGCCCAGTTCGAGAAACTGTTCCCGCACCGGTTCGAGCCCGTAGCGGATCGTCTTCACCCCGTGGACCGCGGCGCCGTCCAGGGAGAGCCTCGCTCCTGCCGGCCCTCTTTCATGACGGACGATGAGGTCGAGCTCCGGCGAGTAGATCAGGATCTCATGCTCTGTGGCCTTCATGGTCAGGATGTCGGCAACATGCTCGTAAGGGACGGGATAGCGGTTGGTTTCGAACTCGATGTACCCTTCAAGATTGCAGACCCTGAGGGCCACTTCCGCGCAGTCATAGGGATGGAGCGGCAGGGGTGTCAGGGCGGACAGCTCCTGTTCGAGAAAGAGTTCCAAGGGTGGCCGGCCTGTTGTATCATGCAGATGGATATCGCTTTTCTCTCGCATCCACCAGCGGGCGCAGGCCCGGAGATCATCGAGATCCTGGAACTCGCGGCCGCACAGAAGATTTCCCTCCACGTACTGAAACGGGCGCTCGATTTTTCCTTTCGTTTCAGGCCGGCCACGCCGGCAGATGATCGGACGACAGCGGTAATGGGTGATGAAGGCGGAAAAGGCCGGATTGATCACCGGCCGGCCCGCTTCCCAGCGCAGGACGACCGTTTTCTCACTGTCGTAGAGACACTGGGCGGGCGTGCCCGTAAAATGCGAGAAGGCATTCTGGTGGCGGCGGATCAGGGTGAAAAAATCCCGCCTTAAGGTGAAGTCGACAAACTGCCGCCGGGAGAAGCCGAGGATATAGGAGAAACATTGTATGTCGGCTTTGCCGGTTTTAAGGAACTTGATGGTGTAAGGACTCCAGTCCATCTGCCCCTGAAGTCCAGGCTCTGTCTCGAAACGGATAACGGGCGTTTCCTTGGGGGAAGGCCTGAGACTCCGCAGCCGATCCCTGAGGATACTGATGCCGCCGTCATAACCGGCAGCGCCAAGTTCTTCAAAGAGCCTTTGACCGGTAATATGCGGGTATTTCTCCAAAAGCCGCTTAAGAGTCACTTTGTAAGAGTCGAGCTTGCTTGCCCGCTCCGTCTTCCGAACCTGGCGATCCTTGAGGAGAATATCATGCCCCTGATCCCGCAGATTATCGTGATTTCTCAGAATGCGCCGCACCATGTTGCGGCTGACGGCAAAATGCCTGGCAAGCGCCCGGATCGACCAGCCCTCCTGCGTTTTCATGACAACCAGTTGCTGCTCTAACTCCTGCCGGTTTTGGATAAAGACGGCCATCCGGGCTCCTCCTGATTGACTGATGACACCAAACCGCCGGCAGCCTCACGCAGCTCTTTCTCGACACAGGCAAGGCTAGTAAGAACTCGGACACAACCGGCACGCAGCCTCTTTTCCTCGTCTGTCTCAAACTGGCCGAGTTCCGTGAAGGAAAACAGACCCGCCACCTCTATGCATACCTTATCCAGGTTGCAGAGCCTTTGCTGTATCTGCCTTGCTTTAAAGCTGAGACCTTTTTCATCCTGAGGATCGACCAAAGCTTCTTCATCCGGTGCGATTACCACCTCTCGGGGATTCCGCAAGATGCCGTCATGTTCCCATGAGGGGCTGTTTTCAAGGGCGATCGTAACTTTCCTGGTCTCCCGCCAGGTGAGATGGTGCTTGCGGATCGATTCGAGAAGTCGATCCTGGTTGCAGCGCTGCAACTTTGCCAGTTCCGCCCCAAAACTCGCTGGCAGAAGGCCAAGCCTTATGCTCTCTTGTGCTTCGTCACTCAACCGCTCAATGAGCGAAAGCCGACGACAAACCCAGCTCTTATGGCGGCCAATCAGAACACCAATCTCCACCTGGCTCAAGCCATCTTCATGGTAGAGCGAATGCACCACCAGCGCCTCCTCCATGCCGGAAATGGCCCTGCCAACCCGATTGAGTTGCAACATGGCGGCCTTACACGCCCGAAGACTCACATCCAGAGGACGAACCGTAAGTTCGGAAAATCCCAACTGCCGGCCAGCCCTTAACCGCTTGAAGCCGTCAAGCAGCTCATGCTCACCGGAAACAATCCGACACGTAACCACAGGAGTCAGTTGACCAAATTTCTGCATGGAGTGCAGCATCATCCGCTCCGCCTGTGGTTCGACTATCCGCAGTGATGCAAAACGCTCTCCGATTCTGGTGATCGGAATGCTCATCGTCTCTTTTGCGATAAGGTTGCTGCCGGGCGCCGTCATGACATGATCCCCATCGTTGACATTGTGCGCGTACATACCTGCTATGGCGGTTTTTAGCTATCGCCTCTTGAAATCGACGACAGGGGTAGTCGTCTGGTTTCTCTCTGTTTTTCAACAAGTTGTGTACGGATCACCTCTTGAACGCCCCTCATGAGAAGTCGCACGATATACTCAATGATTATAATCTGTTTGACCTCTATCACCTCTTGAATCACTTCTTGAGGCAAGTCCAGGGGGGATGCCCGCCGGGGCGGATCATTTATGCGGCATGATGAGCAAGCTGATGGATTCTGTGCAGGAGGGGCGCTCCCAAAAAACTCCAGTCGGCTGCGGATATAAATCTCCTTGAAGTAGGCACGATTCTTCCGGTTCCACTCAGCACATTTCCTGGCGTGCCACTTCCGTTGGCACTCTATGCCGCCGCAAGTCTGCTGCCGATCAAAAAGACGCGGATTCGGCGGATACCACTTGCCGCAGACCCGGCAAGGTCGCTTTTTGTGTTTATGCCTTTTTCCCATCGTTTCCTCCGTCGGTTGACTTTAAGAAAACAATGGCAGCTTTTCTTGCCGCTGGGTAATAAAAGTTGATGGGTCTCTTTAGCCGGTGTGGAAAAAAGATAAAGTAACGATCAGGTGGGTCCGTTTATCGGTGCTGGGTGGGTCCATACTTCATCGGCGGTGACACCCGCATGCCGTTTTCCTTCGCGGACAGGGCGAGCTCTACGTCGTTGAGCAGCCGCGGATATACATCGGGGGCCGAGTGGATGTGAATGTCGATCGATCCTTCCAACAATGCCGTTACATTTTTATCAAATCTGAACTTCATGACCATTCTCCTTTTGGTCTTTGATTTACGGACAACTGCTTTTTGCAGTCCTGTTTTCATCGTCTGAGGGCCGGTCGTTCGCGGGAAGCGATCCATCCGCCCCTTTTCTTCGCTTTTCCAAAGCCGCCAGGACGCGGCCGATGGTGTTGGAGGCATGCTGCCGGGCACAGGTGAAGGCCTCCATGGCATCCCGGGATCGGATCTTCTCCAAAATCAACCGGTGCTCGTTTACGCTGGTCTGCCAGCCGGGCTGTTCCGACAATCCGATCGCGTAATACCGCTGGTGGGAGTTGAACAGACCCTGGTAGTATTTGATCATTTTTTCATTTCCGATGCCGCTGATGATCTTCATATGGAAGCTGTAATTGTCCTGAATGATCTCCCGCGATTCCGCCGCCCGGATGTGCGCTTCCATCTGCCCAAGCAGCGTCTCCAACTCAGCGATCATCTCCGGGCCGAACATCTGCGCGCCCATCCAGGCGGCGCACCCTTCGACCATTCCCTTGAGTTCCAGCGTATCCTTGGCCTCCTTAGGGGTGATGGTGGAAACGATGACCCCCCGGTACGGAATCAGTTCAACGAACCCGTCCGTGACCAGCATCCGCAGCGCTTCCCGGATTGGTTGACGGCTGACGCCGAACAGCTTCGCGAGATTCGTCTCCAGGAGCCGTTCTCCCTCCGCCAGCTTCCCGGTCACGATCGCATTCAACAGTTGTTCATAAACGATCAGAACGAGAGGTTTCTGCTTCGGTATCTCGATGGTCGGAATCCGTTTGTCCAATTCCATGGTCATAGCCCCCCGGCGGCGCCCTTTCAAAAGCCTGCATCAGATCACGATCGCCCCGGCTTTCCCGGTGGGAGAACATCTCCCGGACATCGTCACCATCCCTGGCAATTATACATTATACAATATACGCCAAGGACCTCCTGCTTAATGCAAGAATGCCCGGTTGTCAAGCAGGAAGATCGGAGGGCCGTTTTTTCTTGACACACAGGGTACTTTTCCTTACAGTCTTCCGGCAATCGCGAGAACCCGTCCGGTATCGTAAAGAGGAATGGTTGACGGCCCCGATCGATCTCGGGATATCCAGAGAAAAGGAGTGCAGGGCATGGAGAAGAAACAGCATTATTATCAGATCATAAAGGGTATTTTATTGCAGATCGCAACACCACCCTACAATAAAGAAGAAATTAAAGCCGAAATAGTAACTGCGATAAGCGGATATGACTATATATCGGCGGTGATCGACTATTTATGGGGGGCCTATTACAACTTCGATCCCGCTGCGAAAGTTGCTTTCGAAAAAATATTCGCCGATGATTTAAAAGCACGGAAACCGGACGTATTTTATTTTTTTTCCTTCTATTTCAGCAATAATTTGATGCGACGCGGTTTTGACCGCCGATTGGACAACGATCGCCGGGAGGGCTATTCATTGGATTTCCACGTAACCGTTGCTGAACGGCGGTCAGGAAGGGAGAGAAGAGGGGAAACGGAAAAGCGATTGGAATGGACCAGGATTACCGAATGGGTCAGTGTGCCTTTCAAGCTTCCGGAAAGCCGTCGAGAAGGGGAGATGCAGGCGCCTGATGGTTTTGCCGTGGACGGGATCTCTTTGCCTCCCGATGCGGAATATCAGCCCGCGGTGAATCTCCGAAGCCTGAATATCATTCTCACCTGCCTTGTCGCTTATTTCGAGAACTACATGCAGCCGGGACAAACCGCCTGGCTGAACAGCGTCAACAGAGAAACTTTCGAGCGCGCCAAGCATGTCATGAGAAACCTCATGGAGATATCGACAACGGGATGGAAGGCAGACGCCGCTGAGGAACCATTGCCGGGAATCAATTCTGCGGATCTAAGAAAAAAAAAGCCGCGCAGAGGGAAAAATGGTTAATGGATCCAAAGGCGTTCGCATGGTCGCAAAATTCTAAGGAAGGGAGTGCAGGGTCGTGAAACAGTTCGGTGAGCTGATTCTTGCCTCAGTGCAGGAAGGGTTTTCCGATCTCCACATCACCGGAAACCAGCCGCTTGTCTTCCGGAAGAATGGGGACATCCATACCGACAAGGCCGTCCGGTGGACCTATCCGGAGATCGACAGGCTCGTACAGGAGCTGCTCGGCCCGGTCCACCTGCAGATCCTGAGGAGTCGCTGGTCGGTGGATTTTGCGTTCACCGTGCAGCATGTCCGGATCCGGATGAATATCTTCAATACCGTCCGGGGGCTGAGCCTGGCCATCCGCCTCCTTCCGGGGACGGTCCCCACGATCGGCATGCTGAACCTGCACCCGTCGCTGCAGCAGATTGGCGAACTCAAGACGGGTCTCGTCCTGATCTGCGGGACGACGGGCAGCGGCAAAACGACCACCATTGCCGCCATCCTCGAGGAAATCAATCGCAACCGCTTTGCCCACATCGTCACCATCGAGGATCCCGTGGAATTCCGTTTCGTTTCGAAGCAGTCGTTCATCGAACAACGGGAGGTCGGCACCCATGTCCTCAGCTTTCGGCAGGGGCTGCTCGACGTGCTGCGGGAGGACCCGGACGTGATCGTCGTCGGCGAGCTTCGGGAGCCGGAAACGATCCGCCTGACCCTGGGTGCGGCCGAATCCGGCCACCTTGTCATCGCTTCCATCCACGCCGCTCAGGCGGAAGACGCGATCTACCGGATCTGCAACTCGTTTCCGCCCGAAGCGCAGGACGAGATCCGTTTTCAATTCGCCTCCGCCCTTTCCTGGGTCGTCATTCAGCATCTGCTCTATGTCGAACGCCTCCGGTTTCGGGTGCCGCTGCTCTCCATCCTCCGGGGAACGCAATCGGTGAAGGGAATCATTCGGGAAAACCGCCTTCCCCAGATCGAAAACGCGATGCATACGGGGAAAAGGGACGGCATGTTCACAAAGGAGCGCTATCTGGACGAATTCCTGAACCCAAAGGAGACATTCGTACTTTCCAGCCAGAGTTTTCGCCCGACGCCGGAGTCGGTTCCGGATGCGGGTTACACCTCTTCCCTGATCGGCGGGGGTATTCAGACCCCCCGCTCGACCCTGGATCTCCCTTCGCAGATCAAGCGTCCGGAAACCGAAGAGCGCGCGCTGTCGCAGCGACAAACCACCTTCCAGACCGGCTCCGACGGCGAACCGCATTATGTCATCGATGAAAACGAAAATCTGCAAGACCTGATCGCCAAGCTGGACAAATAGGCGATCAACCCATCGGAAGAACAATAACCCCCATGTCCAGGCGTGGGCACAACGAAACATGAAAATCCCCCCAATCCCTTTAGCAAAGGGGGGTTGGGGGGATTTTCATATAAACCGTCGCGTAGCCTCGAAACAGAGCCTTTCGCTCACCCCTCCCTCAGACGGGGGCGGGATGGGATCAAAAAAATGTCAAAAAAAAGGTTGACAAGCTTCGGATGGTATGATAGGTGTGAACCACCGGGGTATTCCGGATATCCCCAGTGCATAGTCGAAGAGAGGCCTTTATGATTATGATCAATGGTCAGACCTATTTCACGATTGTAGATGCTGCGGGCAAGATCGGCGTGTCGGCAAAAACGATCCGCGCATACATCGCCAAAGGGATCATCCCCGAGCCGCCCGTGATCCAGTTTGGTATCCGAACGGTCAAACATTTTCCGTCGGAATACATGGATGTGGCAAAAAGACGTCTTGAAAGATACCGGACCGGTAAAGGCGAGCTCCCCGAAAAGGGCAGCCAAACGGCCCTTTTTGAAAATGTACAGTCAACGAAAGATCAGCGAAATTAGGGACCGAAGAATCTTAATAGGGGTTCTGGCGTGGCTCGACTTAGCGACATCACATCGACCGAAAAACTCCTCAAGGTCATCCGCAGCAGGAAGGGCGATGCCGCGCCTGCGCCGTCCGTCATGGCCGGGCCTTTGCACCCCAAAACCGGCCGCATCAAGATTTCGCTGCCCATACTGACCCTTCATAAATCATCCACGGTGGGCATCGACATCGGCCATGATTGCCTCCGTCTGGTTCGGGCCGCCGAGACCACGGGCGGCCAGTGGAAGATCATCGACCGGAGGCGCTTCGCCCTGCCGCCGGGAACGCCCCGGGACGCGCCTGAGTTTTCGTCCTTCCTGAAATCGTCGCTGGCCTCGGCCTGCGGTTCGGCAAAGCGGTCGGACCTGTGGGTGATCATGTCCGCGGAAAGGGTGGATATCCATCACATCCGCATCCCCAAAGTTCCCCGAAAGCAGATTGCCAACGCCGTCTATTGGACGGTGAAAAAGGAGACCCCTTTCGACGAAAAGGAGATGCTCTTCGATTTTGAAATGCAGGGAGAGGTCGTCGAACAGGGGATTTCCAAACTGGCTGTCATGGTCTATATGGCGCCCTGCCAGGAGATCCAGGAATTCAAGGCGCTCTTCTCCCGGATCGGCTGGCCGCTGACCGGGATCTCGCTCGTATCGTTTGCCACGCAGAATCTCTTCCGGACCGGCTGGATTCCCGCCCACGAAGAAACCATGGCGACTCTCTTCATCGGGAACGATTTTTCCCAAATCGGCATCTTTTCCGCGGCCAACCTTGCGATGACCCGAGGCATCAAGGCGGGTCTGAGCAGCATGGTGGAGGCTCTCGTTTACCGCTTCAACGAACTGAAGCAGGATCCAAATGCCCCCCCGCTGACCATCGAGCAGGGCTGGAAGATCATCCTGAGCTTGAGCCCGGATTCTACCCCCCTCCAGGAAACCGATGCCGGATTTGGTCTCCGAAAAGAGGAAGTCTTCGAGATGATCCAGCCCGCCTTGGAGCGGCTGACGCGCCAGGTGACAAGGACCTTCGAACACTACGCCACGACGATGCCCGGCGAACGTATTGTCCGGGTCTATGTTTCCGGCGCCATGAACTTCTACCAGCCGATTGTTGATTACATAGGCGCTCAGTTGGGGATCGCCGGCGCTGTTCTGGACCCGCTGGGCGAGCAGAATGCGGCCTCCCGCCCGGACATGGAAGACGCCCGCTCTATTTCGGAACGGATCGCTTTCGGGCCGGCCCTGGGACTTGCCTTTTCGGACAACGACCATACGCCGAACCTGGTGTTCACTTACAAGGACAAGGAAAGGGAGGCCAGCGTCATCCGGATCAACCGGGCGGTCTTTGCGGCCTTCATCGTCGCCGTTCTTCTCTGCGCCGGGATCTTCACATTTCAAAACCATGCCATTGCGCAGAAAAAGGAGACCATTGCCGGAATCGAGACGCAGATCGCCCAGCTCGGTCCTCCGGCCAACCGGGAACAGCTCGTGAGGATGGCGGCCAAAGTTACCCAGCGGCGGCAACTCTCCCGGGTCTATGCCGACCGGTATCTGAATGTGGTCCTGATCAGCGAGCTGGCGGCGCTGACGCCGTCCAACATCCGTTTCATCGATCTGAAGATCAATCTCGGACCGGTTGTCACCACGGCTACGGCCAATCCGTCCAAAGAAAAGGGGGGGGATGTCCTGAAGACAAATCCGGAAGAGGTGACGGTGGAAGGCCTGATTCTCGGCGAACGTCAAATGTTGGAAACCTCGCTTGCCGGCTATGCGATGGCGCTGGAATCTTCGCCCCTCTTCCGCCAGGTCACCATCCAGAAGAACAACGTGGAGCCCTATCTGAAGAGCGAAACGCTCCATTTCATCCTGAACCTGAAGGTGGAGGAACAGGTCCATGGATAAACCGAGACTGGACAGAGGCATCCCGCAGCAGAGCATCGTTTATCTCGGACTCTGCCTGATCGGCGTGCTGATCTTCATCCTGGCAGGAATCATTCCGGCGTGGAGAACGCTTGCGGAGATGGAGACACAAATCGCAACCGCCAGCTACCGGCTCGAGGAACAAAAGGCCCTCGCGCCCTTTTATCCAATTTTAATAGAGCGGCAAGGCAAGAAAGAATCGGAGGTTCTTCCCCTGCCGGAGAAGGACAGGCTGCCGCAGGCGAAGATCAATACCCTCCCTTTGAACCTGAGCAATGCGGCGAGGATGAGTGGGATGTCCCTGGTGTCGGCTACCCTGAATCTGAAGGCCATGGTCGGCGACGCCCAGTTCATGCCGGTCAGCGTTGTTCTCCGGGGGAGCTTTGCCGACTTCCGAAGATTTTTGATCAACCTGGGGGGGCTCCCCTATGTGGAGCGCATCGAGGAGATCACGATCCAGGAGAAACCGGGGGCAAAGGAGTACCGGCTGACCCTGTGGGTGGCCATCGGCTAAAACAGGAGCGGATATGGCAAATCTCGCGACAAGACAGAAGATCATTCTCGGCGTGATGGGAATCGCCGTCCTGTATGCCGCCGTTGATTTTCTGACGCCCAAGAAGAAGAACATGGGAGTCGATGTGAAGCAGAAGACCGAGGAGCTCAATACGTTCGTCACCACGCTCTCGGCGGGGATGAGCAAGGATGCGGCAAAAAGCCTGGGTTCTCTCATCTTCGCCCGGGCGGAAAAGGAGTGGGCGAAAGATCCCTTCCTGGACGAAAAATCGCTGAAAGCCTGGATCAAGGCCAAGGAACCACTCAAGGAACCACCCAAAAGGGGAACGTCCGCACCGAAGATCGCGTTCAGCTACGCCGGTTATATCGAGTTGGGCCGGAAACGGATGGCCATCATCAACGGAATTGAATATAGGGAAGGCGATGCCTTGGATATCAAAGGATACGTGCTGAAAAGCGTTTCTCCTGCAAAAGTCGTGATTGTAAATCTGGCGACCAGGGCGATGTTCACCGTACCCTTGGAGGAGTAATGGAGGCGCTGATGGGTACCATGCATCAATATCGGAGGAAATGGCTGACGGACGTTGTCCTTCTGTTTGCCCTCCTGATCTGCGGCTGCGCCGGCAACCAAACCAGCCAGAAGGACCCGCTCGTCGAGAAGTGGACGACGATGGCGGATACGGCCGCCGGTCACTCACCCGCGCCCCGAGAAAGAAATTCGGCGATCGGTGAGGCGATCCAGAAGGCAACGGGAGAGACAGCGGAGGGAGAGCCGGTCACGCCCGTCCGGAAACTCCCGTCACAGCCGGTCAGTCTGAAGATACGCCAGGCGGATATCAAGACCGTCCTGCGTTCCCTGGCGCGGATCGTCAACCAGAATATCCTGGTGAAGAACGAGATCAAGGGGGAGGTGACGATCGATTTCCAGGACGTCCCCTGGAACCAGGCCTTCAACAGCCTCCTGCGCACGCAGGGGCTGACCTATATCTGGGAAGGCGATATCCTGCGGGTGATGACCCTGGAGGACATGGAACTGGATCTGAAACGGAAGACCCAGGAGATGGGGGTCCGATGGGTCGAGCCGTTGCTCACCGTGGTGGTTCCGATTGACTATGCAAAGCCAAAGGATCTAAAGGAAAATCTCGAATCCTTCCTGACCAGAAACAAGGAGGATAAGCCACGCGGATCGATCCGCGTGGACGAACACAGCAACTCCCTGATCATATCCGCAATCAAGGATGACATCACCAAGATGATGCCGATTATCGAGAAGATCGACAAGCCGACGCCCCAGATCCAGATCCGAGCCAACATCGTGGAAACCACCAAGGATACGGCTCGGAACCTGGGCATCCAGTGGGGCGGCTCGTATGCCCGAAGGATCGGCAATGAAAACCTCTACATCACCCCCGGAGGCGCAGCCGGGAGCGCCGTCCCGCCGGGGAGCGCCCTGTCGGGGAGCTATACACCCGCCTACGGCGCGGCTGGGATGAGCGGCCAGGGCTACGGCGTCAATTTTCCCGTCGCCACCGCAGCAATGGCCGCTGCCGGGGGGGCGGCCTCCCTGGGCCTGATGGTCGGAAGCATCGGCGGCAACATCCTGGATCTCCAACTGAGCGCCCTTCAGAAAGATGGTAAAGTCAATATCCTTTCCAGCCCGTCGATCACGACACTCGACAACCAGAAGGCCTTCACGGAAAACGGGGCAAAGGTTCCCTTCGTCTCCACCGACAAAGACGGCAAGCAGGAGGTCAAGTTCGAGGACGCCGTCCTGCGCCTGGAGATTACGCCCCACGTTATCGATGGCCGGAACCTCATGATGAAGATCCTCGTCAGGAAGGATGAGGTGGATGAGACGGAAGCCCACAAAGTCCTTGGAAACCCGAGAATCATCAAGAAACAGACGGAGACCACGCTGATCGTTCAGGACGGTGAGACCATCGTCATCTCGGGCCTGACGAAGCAGCAGGGATCTAACTCGGTCAGCGGCATTCCCGGATTGAAGGACATACCCGTCCTGGGATGGTTTTTCAAAGGAGAGGGGAAGAGCGAATCGATGGAGGAGGTCCTCATCTTCATCACGCCGAAGATCCTTTCCACCGTGATTTCACCCGGACCCGCCGGCGGAGACCGTCCGGCAGGTCCGGCGCGGGAGGCCGCACCGACCCCGTCCGTTCCGGTGGAGATGAAACCGGGCTCGTGAGGATGCCGTGGCGTGTTTCGGGAAGGGTAGGTTACGTTTGAAGATGGTTGAAATGGAGAAAGGATGAAGTCCTTATGCACTACAGATTTCTCAGCCTTTTGGTCGCGGCGGTGATCGCAGTCGGAATTGGCGGGTGCGGAGGGGGGGGGACCAGTGCCGATCCCCTCGGGACGGACAGCCTCATGTTCGGGCATAAGAACAATTCGACCGGTACCGACTGGTCGATGGTCATGGAGGTCGATCCCAGGGGCACGGTTGTGCTGACTGCGAAAATCAAAAACGCCAGTGGAAAGGAAGTGGCGGACAGAGAGGTCACTTTCGAGTTCAAGGTAAATCAGAGCGGTGCAACACTCAACGCCTCCAAGGTCAACACCGATGCCGCCGGAGAAGCTGCTGTCATTTACACGGCGGGGATGGTTAACGGATTTGACGTCGTCAACGCCTCCATCTCCAACGGGGCGCAGATGGATACGAACATCACCGTCGGGTCGGGCGCCGCCGGGGGAAACCAGCTCACTTTCGCGGGATCTCCGACGATGCTTGCGTCAACGGGCGGAAGCAGCATCCTCACCGCAACAGTGAAAGCGGCTGATGGCACATTGCAATCAGGTGTGGCTGTAACCTTCTCCATCGTGACAGACGGTACCGCGCTTTCAACCATATCGGATTCTTTGGGAACAAGCAGAACGATTGCAGGACCGCCCCTCTCCGTCAATACGGACACGAACGGCCAGGCATGGGTTGTCTTCACCGGTCCGGGCGGCGTCTTGGCCGGTGATGCCGCCGTCCAGGCGCAGATTACCGGGCGTAATTCGGCACTGGTTATCTCATGGTAGCGGATGCCGTAGAAGGATAAAGAGATGGATTACTTTAAAATCCTCAACATGAACCGGGAACCCTTTTCCAGCTCGCCGGGGCCGGCGTTCTTCTTTGCGTCCACGGTGCACCTGGCCTGCCTGCAGCAATTGGAGATCGCCATCCGACTTCGCCGCGGCCTGAATGTGGTCATGGGCGACGTGGGAACGGGCAAGACCACCCTCTGCCGGCAACTGATCCTCCGCTTTACGGAATCGGAAGACGATCGCCGCGAGATCGAGACCCACCTCCTCCTCGACCCATCCTTTAGCGCACCCCGCGAATTCCTTGCCGCCGTCAGCTTTGGTCTCGCCGGTGTGGAGAGCGCGGAAAGCGAATGGCAGCTCAAGGAGGGCATCAAGAATTACCTTTTCCAGAAAGGCGTTGACGAAAACAAGACGGTCGTCCTCATCATCGATGAGGGGCAGAAACTCCCCGAGTTCTGCCTGGAGATTCTCCGCGAGTTTCTGAACTATGACACGAACGGAAACAAGCTCCTCCAGATCGTCATCTTCGCCCAGAACGAATTCAGAGAGATTCTGGATGGTTATAAAAACTTCGCCGACCGGGTGAATCAATACTATCTTCTCAAGTCTTTGAATTTCCGGGAAACGCGGGCGATGATCCGCTTTCGGCTTGCTCAGGCCGCGCATCCGGCCGAGGGGCCCCGACTCTTCACTTTTCCCGCGCTGTGGACCATTTACCGAGCTACAGGCGGTTATCCGCGTAGGATCATTACCCTATGCCATCATATTCTGCTTGCCATGATCATCCGGAACCGGGCCAGGGCCGGCTGGTTTCTCGTCTGGTCTGCCGCCCGACGGTTGACCCCCGATCCGGGCAGGCCGAAACGATGGACTGCGACTACCACGGCTCTTGCGACGGCCCTTTTCCTGGCATTCATCGCGTTGTGGTATGCGCCCGCACCGCAGAACATCGTCCGGCATCCATTGCCCCCGGTTCTGACAGCGTCGCTGGCGACACCGGCCGAGAAATCAGAACCGCTTATCCCACCGGGATCCATGGCAACGACGTCAAAATCAGCGCCACCCATCCAGCCGACGCCCACGGCTGAACGGTCGGTCCGAAAGCCGGATCCCGGCCAGACAGCGATTCCCCCGGCGCCGCCGACGAAGGCTGCCCCGGCGCCTTCAAGCCCGGAGACGGTTTTGCCCGGCAATGCCGACCCGAAGAAGAAAATCCCCTCCCAGCTCGGGCGACTGAAACTCCGCGAGGGTGACTCGATTCCCCTCCTCCTGCGGGAGATCTATGGAAACAACGGGACGGCCAATTTGCATACGGTAGCCTTGGCCAATCCCCATATCACCGATATGAATCGGGTCCGTGCCGGAGAAACGATCTCGTTGCCGGCCATTCCAGCTTCGCCGGGTTTTCTCGTGCCGGGAAAAATCTGGGTGCAGATGGCAAAGAAGACTGCCCTCGAAGATGCCTGCCGGCTCTTCAAGGACTATCCGTCGGATATGCCTCCGATCCGTCTGATTCCGTCCTGGAATCCGCGCGAGGGTCTGGTATTTACGATTGTCCTGAAAAACGGATTTTCAAGTGCGGAGGCGGCGCGAGATGCCATCCAGCACCTTCCGACCGGTGCGAAAATCATGCAAAAACCCGAGAAAGACACCGTTTTTTTTGCAAATTGATCCAAAGGTTGTGACTTATGATCGTCAAGAAGAGATTGGGGGAAATGCTCATCGAGAGCAAGCTGCTGACGGAAGGGCAGCTCAAGCAGGCGCTCGTCGAGCAACGGAAGGCCGGCCTGAGGCTGGGCCAGTACCTCACCCGCCAAGGGATCCTGAATGAAAACCAGATCGTGGATATGTTGAGCGTACAGCTCAAGATTAAAAAATACCACCCCGACCGCTATCCCATCGATGTCGGCCTCGACCGCCTGATCCCGATCGAGACCGCCCAGAAATTCCAGGTGGCGCCGCTGATGAAGAAGGGGCGGCTCCTCACCATCGCCATGACGGATCCTCTGGACATCAACGCCCTGGATACCATCGAGATCGCGGCCAACGCCGAGGTGGAACCGGTTGTCTGCACGGAGCGCGAGGTCAACCAGTTGATCAACGGCATCTACGGGATGCAGTCGGGTATGGGCGGCGTCCTGGAAAGCATGGAGATCGAGGCGCAGCCGGAAGAAGAAAAGGCGCAGGACAAGCTCGCCGAAGAGGTCCAGATTGCCTCCCTTCAGGACCAGGCAGACGAGGTTCCGGTCGTCCGCCTGGTCAACTCCATTTTCGCCCAGGCGATCCGTGAGGGGGCGAGCGACGTCCACATCAGCCCCCAGCAGACCAGCATCCAACTCCGCTTCCGGATCGACGGCAAACTCCATGAGGTGCCGTCTCCGCCGAAGGCGCTCTTTCTTCCGATCGTTGCCCGGATGAAGATCCTCGCCAACATGGATATCACCGTCTCGCGGATACCCCAGGACGGTCGCTTCACCCTCCGGATGGAGAAACACGAGATCAACGTCCGCGTCTCTTCGATGCCCACCATCTACGGGGAGAACGTCGTTCTGCGTCTTCTGGACATGAGTTCCGGCGTTTATTCCCTCGACCGCCTCGGGATGATCGAGTCGGACAGGGACAAGATCGAAACCATGTGCCGGAAGGCCTACGGGATGATCCTGAGCACCGGGCCGACGGGAAGCGGCAAGAGCACGAGCCTCTACTCCATCCTGGATGAACTCAACAACATCGATACAAACATCATCACCCTTGAGGACCCGGTCGAATACCGGATTGACAACATCCGCCAGGTGCAGTTGAACCAGAAGGCGGGGATGACCTTTGCGAGCGGCCTCCGGTCGATACTCCGACAGGATCCGGACATCATCATGGTGGGAGAGATCCGGGATTCAGAGACGGCGGCGATCTGCATCCAGGCGGCCCAGACGGGGCATCGACTTCTCAGTACGATTCATACAAACGACGCGGCGGGGGCCATCACCCGCTTTGTGGATATGGGGATCGAACCCTTTCTCGTCGCCTCGGCGCTGCTGGTTTCCTTTGGCCAGCGGCTGGTCCGGACCGTATGCCCCTACTGCAAAGAGCCCTACCAGCCAACGGAAGCGGCCCTCGTTGAATGGGGTCTGGACAAAGCGGAGAACCCCAATTTCCAAAAAGGAAAGGGGTGTTATCAGTGCATGAACACCGGCTACAAGGGGCGGACGGGGATCTTTGAGGTTCTGGTCAACGATGAGATCGTCCAGGAGATGATCCTCAAAAGGAAGTCGTCACAGGAGATCACGCGCGTCGCCGTGGCGGAAGGAAAGCTCCGAACCCTCAAGGATGATGCGGCGAACAAGGTTCTTCAGGGGATCACGACGCTGGAGGAGGCCGCCTCGGCGGTCATGGTGTGATATACCTGTTACGGTGAGCCTATCGAACCGCGCTTCAAACAGTCACCCTTCGACGAGCTCAGGATGACAAGAATATAGGTTTAACTCATGACGAATTTTTCTTACGAGGCGATCAACGAAAGCGGCATGAGCGTCAACGGGACGATCGAGGCCGACTCCGTGGAGATGGCGGAAAATCTTTTGTTGGCCAAAGGATATATCCCTACCCGTGTATCCGCCGCAGCCGCTTCGCGGACCGGCGGCGTTTCCGTTTTTTCCCGGATCCAGGAGAGGCTGAGCACGGTGAAGATCGGTGATCTGATTCTCTTCACCAAGCAGTTCCGTTCCATGATGAAGGCCGGCGTTCCGATCATCCGGCTCCTCCAGGTCCTCGAAAACCAGACGGGAAACAAGATTCTAAAAGGCGTCATCGCCCAGATGAGTCAGGACATCAAGGCGGGTTTGACCCTTTATGAATCGATGAAGCGGCACCCCGCCATCTTTTCGCCCCTCTATCTCAGCATGGTGAACGCCGGAGAGATCAGTGGCGTGGTTCCGGACATCCTCGCGCGCCTGATCGACATTATCGAACACGAAGCCAAAATCAAGTCGGATATCAAGTCCGCGCTGCAGTATCCGTTCATCGTCGTCATTGCCCTGGGGATCGCCTTTTTTGTATTGCTCACCTTTGTTATTCCGAAGTTCGCAATCATTTTCACCAAAGCCGGCCTGACCCTCCCGCTGCCCACGAAGATCGCCATGCTCATGTATCAGCTCCTGGCCAACTACTGGTATCTTCTGATCGGAGGCGCGGTGGTCCTGATCATTGCGCTCAGACTTTATCTGAAGACGCCGCCGGGGCGGTATGCAAAAGACCTGTTCATCCTGAAACTGCCGCTGTTCGGACCGCTCTTCCAGAAGGCCGCGATGTCCCGTTTCGCGAGTATTTTCGCGATTCTCCAGGCGAGCGGCGTCCCCGTCATGCAGGCGATGGAGGTCCTCTCAGGCACAATCGGCAACGCGGCCATCTCGGGCGAATTCGATAAGGTCCGTGAACGCATCCGGGAGGGACAGGGGATCGCCGGACCGCTCGGCGCGGCGAAATTCTTTACCCCGATGGTGGTGGACATGGTCGCCATCGGCGAGGAATCGGGGAACATTGAAGATATGCTGCATCAGGTCGCCCTCCATTACGATGACGAGGTCAATTATGCAGTCAAAAGCCTTTCCGATATGATTGGCCCGATCCTGATTGTCGGCCTTGCCGCCGTCGTCGGCTTTTTTGCCATGGCGATCTTTCTCCCCATGTGGGACCTGACGAAGATGACAAAATAGCGGCTGCGGGCGATGAGAGAAAAAAAGGTTTATATAAGTATTTATATCCTTTAAAAAAATCATCAAATGGTGTAGAATTTGAACGATAAATACAAATTTTTGTTGCGATTATAATCCGGCTGAGATAGAAACTACTTGAGCGGGCTTTTAAAAAATGCGGTGATTCCCGATAACATAAAGTAATACCGATAGGTTAGTTATTATTGTCAACGGCTCTTGATGGTTGGCGAGTACGGTATGAAGTGTGCATAGATCAAAGACACCAAAGAAGGGAGGTGTGGCTTTCAACAACTGATCCGGCGGTATTTTTTTTCAAATAAGCAAAAAAAGGAGGTATGAGAATGTTAACAGGTAAATTGAGTAAACAGGAAGGTTTTACGCTGATCGAGATCATCGCCGTCCTGGTAATCCTCGGCATCCTGGCTGCCGTCGCCATCCCCAAGTACCTGGACATGGCCAATGAAGCGCGGATCAAGGCCGCCCAGGGGGCCATCGCCGAGATCAAGGGAAGGCTGTCAAGCGCCCAGGCCAAATACATGATAAACAGCGGCG
>Ga0210031_1000616_pt1 | contig 21212 bp, 24 predicted proteins | sample CryGeyCG2014_080_FD_185455 | JGI IMG/M metagenome (GOLD analysis project Ga0210031, IMG submission 185455) | Groundwater microbial communities from aquifer - Crystal Geyser CG03_land_8/20/14_0.80 (SPAdes) (version 2) | ecosystem: Environmental > Aquatic > Deep subsurface > Groundwater | place... | reverse complement strand
GTTGCCAGTTGATGAATATTCAAAAAAAATCTCTGTATTTGGAAAGGGAACAAAAACAAAGCTGATGATTGTAAATACACTAAAAAACGGTGAAATGTCATATTCTGAAATTCAGAAAAATTTTTCCAGGACATCAAACCCAACACTTTAAAACAATCACAGACCAACTAAACTATCCCAAACTTCATTGCCAAGTTTCTCGCAGCATCAACATCTTTTAGCTTTACGCGCGCAATTTTTTTACCTTGCCTATTTATTTCTATTGTTATTTTTATTGGCTCTGCTTTAAATTCTTTGATTAATATATTTTTCATATTCTCTTTTTTTGCCTTATTGTCTATTATAAATGTAAGAATATTTTGTCCTTCAAGTTGTCGCACTGCTTTTTCTGTGTTTTTAATGCTGACTATAATCTGTCGCTTGGAGAGTGAAGTTGATTGTTTTTTTGAAGCAACAATTTTAGGCAACATATATTTTTTCCTCAATTAATTTTTTATATGAATCAACACACCAAATAATAAGTCGTGGGTGATTGGCTCCTGGAAAAACATCTTGTATTATTAATTCTTCTGTTGAATAGTTTTCTACACCAGGTATATTTTCGCAGGCACTTATTGTCTTTTCAGAGATTACTACTACTCCTCTTTTCCGAATATAAGTTCTACCCCTCATTTTTCCTTTTCCCACTCTAATTTTTTTATATTTAGTGCGTTCAAGTTCTTCACTAAATCCTGCTTCTTTTAAAAAATTTACAAAGTCAGCTGTTTTTTTTATATCACAAATAGACATATCAAACACAAGTGGAAGTTTAAATTCTTTATTTACTTTATGGCCTCGCGCCATTACTTCATCAATGTTTGTACTTAGTGTAAGTGCTGCGCGCATTGCTTTTAAATATTCTTTTTTTGGCATCAGCCACTCAATGTGTTTGTTTGCTAGTGGTTTATGTCTATGCGAACCTCCTCTTACATTTGTTGCTTGCACGCCTTTATAAGTGAATGGGTTTCTTGCTATTCTTGATATTCCCTTATTTTTCTTAGACCTGTAAGATTTTTGTGCGCGCACATGCATTCTTGAAGAGCATCTCATACCTGCCATAATATCTCTTCCTTGCGGTTGAAATGTTAATCGCTGCTCATAAAGTATTGCACGCTTTATATTTTCTCTTTTTATTTTTTGCTCTTGCATTTGTGGTGCAAGTTGCAATATCTCCACAACATTTCCTTTGGTTGAATATACTTTAACATCTTCGCGTTTAGTAATAGATTCTGATTTTTTATTTTTCATTATTGGATTGGCAACATCAACTTTATTTTTCATTATTGGATTGGCAACATCAACATCACTTTTACTCATCTTTACCCCCATTATTTACTTTACTTTTGTTATTAACAAGAATAACAGAAGCATATTCCTCTGGAACAATGATTGTGTTTTGTTTAATTGTTTTTATTGAATTGTCAAGCAACAAATGTTTTCCTTTTATTTTTGAAATTCTTCCTGTTTTTCCAATATGCGCGCCTTTTGTGCTCAAAATAAGTAAGCCCTCTTTTAATTTTATAATATTTTTTATTTTTTTTGTTTTTGCTTCAATAATTGCTGTGTCTCCAACCTTTGCATTTTTATCACTTATTAAAGTATAGCCATTATTAAATTGAATTTGCTGTTTGTTTTTTGTTTGTGGTTTTATGTTTGTGATTTTCAAAAATAATTGCTGAGACAATTCTGGAGAAAGTTCTCGAATGTTAAATCCGTGTTTTGAAGGCAACAATAAATAATTTTTGTTTAAAGATTTAATACTAATAACATCAAAAAATCCAACTGCGCTGCTCTTGTTTTTTATTAGTGTTTGATTAATTAATACTTCTTTATTGTTTAGCATAATTTTAACCTCGCGCACATTTGTTGCTAATTTTAAGAAATCGCGCAAAAGTACAACAATGCTTACACTTTCTTCAAATTTTTTTCCTGGTTTTGGACGAACAACATATTTTTTGCTCTTTTTGGGCAAGCTGTATATTTTAGGGGTGGCTATATTTTTTAAGTGGTGCTTTGTCATCGCGTTTCCTCTAAAACTTCTACTTTTTGTTTTGCTGTTTTTTTACTCTTTTTAATATCTTTTTTTTGATGGGATTTGCTCCCTTTTTGCGGGTTTTTGATCCCGGTATCTTTTTCAAATATTTGTTGAGGTTTGATTTTAGTATCTTTTTCAGATTTTTGCATTTCTTGCTCTGTTTCTGGTTTTTTTCCAAATCTTCGCGGATTGTTTAGATTAAGTTCAATAATTTGTAAATTACTTGCATTGATAGGTACAAAGACCTCGCTTCCATCTTGTCTTTTGCGCTTGGCTATCTCTACAAAGACCTCTTGCTTTTTTGTGTTTATTCTTATAACTTTTCCTTGTTGTTTTTTAAAGTCACCAGTCATAATTTTGACAACATCATCTTTAATCACGCGCAAGCTTCGCTGTTTATATTTTTTTTGAAGATCTTTTGACAAGTGCGCGCAAACCATTTTACTTTTAATATGCAACGGAGCATTGTAGTTATACAGTCGTTGCTTTCGTGGTTGAACGCTCGCTTTCCATGATGAGCTCCATTTTCGTGTTGTAGCCATAAATTATTTGTATTTATAAAAGTATTTGTGTATTACTTATTTTTATGTTTTTGAATTACAAAATAAAAAGTATAAAATAAATATGTTTGTTTCAAAATATGCTCCTTTAACTTTAAGTGAATTTGTTGGAAATAAAGAGGCTGTAGCAACAGCAAGACGCTGGCTAGGCTATTGGCCAAAAATAGGAAAAGTTCTTTTGCTCTTAGGTCCAGCAGGACTTGGAAAAACAACACTAGCAACACTTTTAGCTAAAGAAGTTGGCTATGAATTTTTTGAAGTCAATGCAAGTGATACCAGAAACAAAGACACTATTATTCACCAAGTGGCTCCTGCGACCCTAGAGCAAGGTTTATTTGGCAGTCGTCGGCTTGTTTTGATTGATGAAGTTGATGGAATGGCAGGAAATGAAGATAGAGGCGGATTGCAGTCGCTTGTAGATGTAATTCAAAAAACAAAGCAGCCTTTGATTTTAACAGGAAATGATATTAAAAGTGATAAAATTTATTTAATTGAGAAAAAATGCAAAAAAGACTGCACAAAACTTGTGCTTAATTTGCCAACAAAAGAAGAAATTAAAGAGCGACTTAAACTTATATGTGAAAAAGAAAGTATTAGTGCGAATGATGGTGTTTTGTCGAGAATTGTGGAGATTGCGCGCTTTGATATTCGCAACAGCATTAACATAATAGAACAAGTTGGCTTTGGAAAAAATAGCATAAATGACAATGACCTAAATTTGTTAAAAGGAAAGGATGTTTTTTTAAAAGAAAATGACATTTTATTCAGGGTACTAAAAAGCAAAAAACTTTCAATAGCATTAGATGCAATGTCTGCTAACAAGAGCAATTTTTACCCAACTGACTTGATTTATTGTTTTGAAGAAAATTTGCCTTATATTTATAAAAATGCAAATGATTTAGCAGAGGGTTATTTATGGTTAGCAGAAGCAGACAAATATGCTAGCAGAATTAAAAAGCAAAATTGGTTTTATTTAACCAATGTTGCGCAGTGTCTAGCTTCAATATCAACAGCAAAAACTCAACCAATCAACATAACTCCTGAAGAAAAATTTAGGCACCCGCAAATTGGCCTGATGATTTGGCGCGGAAAGCAACAGCAAGCAGAAAAAGATAATTTTTGCAAGATGTGGGCTCCAAAGCTTCACATTAGCTGGAATAAAATGAAGATAAATTATCCTATATATTTGGCGATGATTTGCAACAATACTTAAATATTATTTTACATTGTTGGTGTTGGTGTTGGTGTTTGTCTATTTTCAATCTCAAGAGAGAATACTTCAAATTCCAAAGGCGTTTTTCCTAAATTTGAAAGTTTTACCTTCTCTATACCATCTTTTCCTACATCCGGCTCTATTTTTAAATGATAACTATTGTTGTTTGTGGTGGGACTATTTAAGAACTTTCTAATTGGGCTATCTTCTCTTTTTTCTGATGTTCTTGTATATTCTCCTTCCCCCTCACCTTCTTTTTTTTGAAGTATATAAGTGCTTTCTCCCTTATCAAGAGGAGATTGCCATTGTCCCCCTATATATATCTTATGACTAAATATGCTTGCAAAACCCCAATGGTTTTCGTCTCTAATACTTACCATACATCTCATACCTCCATTATAACAATTTTCAATGATTCGTTCTTCCCCCGGGGCAAGTATATATTCTCCTGGGGTTCCACCATCTATTTTTTTTACATTTTTTTCCATTTTTTCCCCCTTGCTTTATTTAAAGCGATTTTTTATGTTTGATTATAAGAAAGTAAAAACTTCCTATAATATCTTTATGTAAGGGTATTTAAAAAGGCTATATTTTTAAATGAATTGTAGAGAGGTATAGCGAAACAACTGTATTTAAAAAGGTTGTATTTTGTAGAAGCATATAGCGTTTTTGGGTATAAAAACCACTATTTTTTGCATTTTAATAAATAATAAATAAGTAAATAAAATTTAATTTTACTCAAATTACTCTTTTTTCTGAGGGTTTTTTACAGTATAAACTGCTTTGCCAGTAATGTTTGAATCATCATCTTTGTCCTTTATTAGTATATCTTCGCTGTCTTCAATATCATTTTTTTCTTTAGGTTTGGTTTTTATACCTATTTCTTTAGATGTTTGCTCTTGCTCTGTTTCTTTTTCTACTTTTTCTACAAACCGACTGCAATAAGAATTATATAATCTTTTAGATTGTTCATCAAGGGTTTTTCTGACTTTTGCCATCGCTGTCTTAAAATTGTCTCCTGTTATTTGTTTTGCATTAATGTTGCTCCTCAACGCAGTTAGGGCTGCTTCTCGACAAATTGCTTCAATGTCTGCTCCAACATATTCTTTTGTTTGTTTTGCTAATTGATTGATGTCCACATCTTTAGATAAGGGCATTTTTTGGGTGTGAACAGTAAAAATTTCCTTGCGCGTAGATTCATCAGGTACACCTAAATATAAGAATTTCTCAATTCTACCAGGCCTTAGCAAACTGTCGTCAACCAAGTCAGGTCGATTTGTTGCAGCAATTACAACAACTTTGTTTAATGATTCAATTCCATCTAATTCAGTAAGTATTTGATTTACAACTTTTTCTGTTACTTCTGAGCCGCAGCCAAACCCACTTCCTCGCTGTCTTGCCAAAGAATCAAACTCATCAAAAAAGACGATACAAGGAGCAACTTGGCGCGCTTTCTTAAATATTTTTCTCACACCTGCTTCACTTTCACCAACCCATTTTGACAAAAGTTCAGGGCCTTTGATACTAATAAAGTTCGCCCTGCTTTCATTTGCAACTGCCTTTGCAAGCATTGTTTTTCCTGTTCCTGGCGGACCAAATAACAAAACACCTTTTGGAGGAGAAATTCCTAATCTCTCAAATGCTTCAGGATGTCTTAAAGGCCAATCAACAACTTCTTTTAATGTCTCTTTAGCTTCTTCTAATCCACCAATATCGCTCCATCTGACATGCGGAATTTCTACAGCAACATCGCGCAAAGCAGATGGATGAACAAATTTAAATGCTTCTTCAAAATGCCTTTTTTCTATTTTTAAATTTTTCAAAATTTCAACAGGAACTATTTCTTGCTTTAAATCTATTTTTGGCAAAACATCGCGAATACAAGCCATTGCTGCTTCTCTAACAAGCGAAGCCAGATCAGCGCCAACAAAGCCCTGGGTTCTGATTACAAGATCATCCATTTTAAAATCTTTGCTCAATGGCAATGATCGCGTATGAACCTCTAAAATTTCTTTGCGTCCATTATCATCAGGAACACCTATTTCAAGCTCGCGGTCAAATCTTCCAGGACGTCTCAACGCGGTATCTAAAGAATCAGGCCTATTTGTTGCTGCAATAACTACAACATTTCCGCGCGATTTTAATCCATCCATTATAGTTAAAAGCTGAGAAACAAGCCGTTTTTCAACTTCTCCGTGTGTTTCTTCGCGACTGCTTGCAATAGCATCAACTTCATCAATAAAAATAATGCTCGGCGCCTTTTTTTGTGCTTCATCAAAAATTTCCCTTAGCTTTTTTTCGCTTTCTCCATAAAATTTATCAAAAATCTCAGGTCCATTAATAGAAAAAAAAGATGTATTGCTTTCACTAGCAACTGCTTTTGCAAGCATTGTTTTTCCTGTTCCTGGCGGACCAAATAACAAAACACCTTTTGGAGGAGAAATTCCTAATCTTTCAAAAAGTTCAGGGTGTCTCATAGGTAGTTCAACCATCTCGCGAATTTTTTGAATTTCGTTTTTCAAACCACCAAGATCATCATAAGTAACTTCTAAGTCCTTGCTAACTTCAATCTTTGCATTAATATCAACTTCAAGTCGCGTTTCTTCTGTAATTTTTACAGGAATAAATTTAGGATCAGTAAAAACAACAGCATATTTAACTTCTCCAAAACTCTGCTGCTCTTCATCAAAAAACCCTCCAAAAAAAGCCATATCAGGCATTTGCTGACGCATTCTAAGAGTAAGTACCTCACCCATTTTAAATGCGCTTCCGATTAGCGCGCGCTTCAAGTCATTGTTAGACAAATTTATTCGCACTCGCTTGTTTAAAGGTGTTAATATCACTTTTTTTGCAGGCCCTATTTTAACTTTTTGAATAATAACTTTTTCGCCGATTGACACATTTGCTTTTTTACGCAAAGCACCATCAAGGCGCGCAATATTCTCATCTTGCCCAAGCGACGCTTTCATAACAACTGCGACTGTTTCGCTTTTTCCTTTTAAAAGAACAGTGTCCCGCTCTTTAACATCTAATTTATCCAGATTTCCTTTTGTTATGCGTACTATTCCTAAGCCTATGTCACTTGGCAGTGCTTCTATAACTGTTAAAGTAATTTCTTTTTTTTCTTTCCCCATATATTTATTTTATTTTTTATATAAATATCAAGCAAAAAATATTAAGTTTTTTTTTTTGCAATTTCACTAATTTCACTATTTGCATGCACAAATTAAAAAACAAAATCTAATTATAAAAAACTATTATAGTTTGTGAGAATCAGCCAGCTAAAACTATAATAAATTAACAAATAGACAATTTAAAACTACAACAAATAGACAATTAACAAAATCAAAGGAAAAGAGAATTCAAATTTACTAAAACTACAATAAATTAACAAAATCAAGGAGTTTGCGTTCTTCAAGCTTGCTTTTACCTACATCATTGTAAGAATAAACAATCTCACCCTTAATATTTCCTTGAATAGGGGGTATTTCAACAATTACAATACTATTTTCCCTAACCCACATCTTTTTAAATTTAAAGCTTCCAGGCATACGGCAAAGTCGCACTTTTCCATCACTGCACTTTACATAAAAATGTTTATTTGCAAGCCGTTGAATAACTATTCCTAAAACTTCGTTTGACTTTGGCAAACGCAAAAATTGTGGCTGTTCTGCACTTGCGTTGTGTTTTATAGGTTTGTGTTGTTGTTTTCTTTTCATAACCTTTTTAAACACAACAAAACATACTAACTATTATTCTGTTGTTAGAAACAACATTAACTATTGAAATAATCTCTTTTGTTTTAAAAAAAGGATAAAAAACAAAAACAAATTATTCCTTTTTCATATTGTCAGTATCTACTTTTTTAATTAAACGTTTGCGTTCTTCGCGCATTTCTCTTGCTTTTTCTGTCCATTTTGTCTTTTGCGGCTTACGATATTGCGAATTTATTCTGCACTTCTTTGAACAAAAATAAAGCACCTGTTTTGTATCTTTTGCGAAAATAATACCGTGCCCCGATTTAATTTCCTTTCCACAATAACTACATTTCATATTATTTTTATAATATTTGTGTGGGTATAATTATTAATACAAGCAATAAAAATAACCAATTATATATAAAATACAAATAATTTATGGGTTATCTTCTTTTTGGCAAATGGGATTGCGATGATGTGAAAGTGCGAGATGAAAGTTTAAAAAAGTATTTAGTGTTTATGCCGCACGCTCTTGAATATTCTTATGGACTTGAACATGGGCAAAAACTCAAAAAAACAAAAATGTCTGTTGTCGAAAAACTTATTAATAAATTAACAGTTTCTGGTCATAGAGGAAAATCGCATACACTCTCCTCGGGCCATAATACTGGAAAAAAATTAAAAGCAAGAAAAATAGTGATAGGTGCTTTTTATGAAACAAACAAACAAACAAATGAAAACCCAATTCAAACACTTATAACTGCAATTGAAACAGCATCTCCTTATGAGGAAGTAACTCGTGTACAAAAAGGAAGTGTTGTTGCTGGAAGACCTGTAGACATAAGCCCTGTTCGCAGAATTGATTTGGTGTTAAGATGGTTTGTGCAAGGAGCACAGCAAAAGGCATTCAAAAAGAGTAACATAACCAACAATTTAGTAAAAGAAATAATAGCAGCAGCAAGCAGAAAAACAGATTCTTTTGCGTTTTCAAGAAAAACAGAATTAGAGGCAGCGGCAGCTGCAAGTAGATAATGGCATTGAAACAAAGTTTCAAAACATTATTTTCTAATGGGGGAAAATAATGGCAAAAATACACAACCCAAGAAGAGGAACATTAGCTGTGAGAAGAGTGCGCGCCAAACAAATGTGCCCAAATGTCAATCTCGCAAGATATAAAAAACAATCTGTTGGTACTATTGGATCTTTTTTAGCATATAAGTGGGGAATGGCACAAGTAAAATATATTGATACTCAAAAAAATAAGTCTACATTTGGAACAGATATAGTTGTTCCTATAACAATTCTTGAAGCTCCAAATATGGCTGTCTCTAGCATCCGCTCTTATAAGCAAACACTCTATGGTCTAAAATGCATTGACCAAATTAATGTTGGAGAAAATTTAACAAAGACCCAGCAAAAAAACATCAAAAGAAAAACAACAAGCACACTTCAAAACAAAAACAAGCAAAAAACAATTGACAATCTAAAACAAGGAACTATTTACACTCTCATTTTAATAGCCCAACCAACCTTTAAAAAAACACCTGAAATAATAGAAGTGCCTATTGCTAAAGAAAAAATAAAGGACTTTTTGGAACAAAAAGAGATAGGTGTAGCAGAAGTTATTAAAGAAGGCACTTTTGTAGATATAAGCGGTGTCACAAAGGGCTATGGATTTCAGGGAACTGTAAAAAGATTCGGAGTAAAATATCTTGCAGTAAATTCTCGAAAATTAACCAAAGGAATTGGATCTGTTGGTTCATCAAGGCCAGCAAGAGCAAATTGGCGCGCGCCATGGCCTGGCCAAACGGGCTACCAAAAAAGAACAGAAAATAACAAATATATTTACAAAATTGCAAAAGGAAGTGAGATTCAAAGCATTTTAAAAGGAAAAAGCAAAATTGATTCTAACGGCAATTATATTTTGATAAAAGGAAGTGTTATGGGACCAAAAAAGCGACCAATTGCTTTGCAAATGCCATTCAGACAGCCAAAAACAATAATGTCTTTGCCAAAGATTGAAGAAATTGTTATATAAATACTAATAATAGTGTTAGAGTATTAGTTTGATAAATAAATGCAAAATAATGTTTGTTTGAAAATGTGAATTTAAAACTCTGTCTTAAGATAAAACAATATAAATAAATATATTATGGTTGGAGAAAAAGAAGCTGTACAAAACAACGCATATATGATAGGAGTAATATTAATTGTTCTCGGCGTTATTTTTTTATTAGATAAATTAGGTATTCTTGGAAAAATGGGTTTTGGTTTTGATACAACAGATCTTTGGCCAATTCTTTTGATCATCATTGGAATAGATATTATTTATATGAATAAAAGAGTAGATAATAAAAACTAAAATGAAAATTCATGGAATTTTGAAGGGTCGTGCAGTTACAATTCCTAACAAGAAAGATGAAGCAAGATTGTTGTCAAAGCATTATGGAAAGCGCGATAAATTAGGTCTTTTTAAATTAAATCTTGTTGAAGCAGAATATTTGCAAGATAAAAATCGTCTTAGTGTAGTTGATTTGGCAGGAAAAATAGTTGATTTGACTAAAATTATAATAAACAGCAAAACTTTAAAAATAGAGCGCGCAGTTTATGCAAAATTGCGGCTTGACGGATATGTTGTGGATTTTGACAAGACGCGAGTTGCTAATATGACCCGCAACACTACTAACTTTAGTAGGCTTCAAAAAATTTGGGTTTGTTATAAAAAAAAAGAGAAATACTTGGTGAGAATTTTAGATGAAAATTCTGCTTTAAAGTGGCAGAATCTTTTTAAACTAACTGATTTGGCTGCAAAAAACAAAATAAAATTAATACTTGCTATTGTTGACAAAGATGAAGATGTAACTCTTGAAAGCGTGCAATTTACAAATTTAAAATAAATTAGTTAGAGGTATGTTGTTTCTAACAATATTAAAATTTAATTAAAAAATTATGACATCTAAATTAATAGTAATTATTTGCGCGCTCTTTTTTTTACTGGCGCTGTTGGTATCGCAACCAACCAATGCATATACTTCAATAGAAGATAGCAACATTAATAATTCGATAAATTCATCGCAAACAATAATTAATATTTACTTCTTTACAAAACTCGGATGTTCGCATTGTGTAGCAGTAAAGCCGATTGTGCAAGAAATTTGCTCAACTTGTGGAGTTTCTTTGCATGAATTAGATATTTATTATAATCAAAGCAATTTGGACTTGCTTTATGATTTTGCAAAACGTTATTGTATTTCTGAGGATCAAATAATAGTGCCTGTTATTTTTGCAGGAAAAAATGTGTTAGTCGGTAACAAAGAAATTAATAAAAATTTAAAATATATTTTGATTGGTGCTTTGCAAGAAAATATTAATCCATTGACTTATCAAAAGCAATGCAATTTCTCTTATAACCACACTTTAGATCAAACTTTAACATGGGCAACTGTAATTTTTGCATCTGCATTTGACTCAATAAATCCTTGTGCTATTGGTGTTTTGCTGATTTTTTTAGGATTTTTGGCTGTATCAAAAACATTTTCAACCAGAAAAATATTAATATATGGCTTAATTTACATATCTTCAATCTATATGGCTTATTTAGCAGCAGGACTTGGACTTTTGCAATTATTGCGCGGCCTTGATTCATCTTATTTAGTTTTATTCAGGGTAGCAGTAATTTTTATTCTTATTATTGCCGCTATTTTAGAATTTAAAGATGTGTTTGTTATTCTTACAAAAAAAGGGAAGCCAATGTCTGTAATTTCAGATAAATTTAAACCTCTTTTGCAAAAATGGATGAAAAAAGGAACATTATTTACAACTGTTGTTTTAGGTTGTCTTGTTTCTTTATTTGAACTTCCTTGTACAGGCCAAATTTATTTAGGAATTTTAGCAAAATTGAGTAGTAGCGATATGCATCAAGGTCTCTTGTATTTGGTAGTGTATAATTTTATTTTTGTGCTTCCATTGCTCGCGATTTTGTTGTTGTTTTTGTTAGGAAAAACAACCCTTGAAAAATTAACAACAGCAAAGAGTGGATTTTCGTGGTGGTTCCATTATTTTGCAGGCTGTGTAATTTTAGGTTTGGCTGTATTTTTAACAAATGATGTAATTAATATAATATCATATAAGCAAACAATTTTTGTACCTATATCTTTTATGTCCTTCTTTGGAGAAATCAGTGTTCAAGAAATGTATTTTCTAATTGCGCTTTTTTTGGTTGTGGCTTTTGTAGTTGTGGTTTTGACTCGACAAACAATTACAAAATATATAAAGGTATGCGCGCTCTGTTTTGCTTTGATTATTATTATTCTTGTTTTATCTGTTTTGTTTTTGTTAGGAGTAGAGATTTCTTCTGTTTTGTTAGCTGGCTTGCTTGGAATGCTTTGCACTGGAGTTTGGTATGAGTTAAAGAAATTGAATTTCAGATTTTTTGGTATTTTTACAATTTTTTGGATTTTTGTAATTGTTGCACTTAGTTATGCGCTTTTTGCTAAAATAAGTTTGGCTTATGTGCTTTTAATAATTGTGGTTTTTGCCGGGATAGGAATTGTTCAATTTAAAGATCAAGAAGCGCGCGCACTAAAAAAAGAAAACCTTGAAAATAAAAATATTTTGAAAAAAACAGATCTTAAAAAAGAAAAAAATAAGATAGATAATAAATCTTCAAAAACAAAAATAGGGAATTTGTTAGATCATTGTTGCGATTAAAATGCTTAATTCCCTATTTTTCTTAATATTTGCGCTGTTTTTTGTTTTGCTATTTATAATTTTCGCAATCTTACGTCAGCCGATTAAAGCAAGATTTAATGTTTTTTATTGCGGTTTTTGCTATGCGTGTGTGGCTATGTGGGGAATCTTGCTACTTGCTTGGGTTTTTGATGTTTTCACCCCTCCATTTGAATTGTTAGCAATACTTCTTGGAATGTCTGGGATGGGAATTTGGCAGGAATTAAAAAAGCGAAACCTTAAAAACATTGGAATTTTCACAATTTTTTGGATTTTGTTTAGTGTTTTTGTATTTTATTCTGTGGAGATTGCGAGCAAGACATATGTTGTTTGTGTTGTTTTAGTGTTTGTAATAATAGATATATATCTTTTGACGCATAAACACAAAAAAATTAGTGAAGATGGTTTGTAAGTAAGTTTTTAAGTAAAATCTATAAAGAGAGCAGGTGGTGTGTGCAAATTTTGTTTGTTTTCTATTTTATGGACTGGGTGGGATTTGAACCCACAACCTCCTGCCTGCAAAGCAGACGCGCTACCGTTGTGCTACCAGCCCATAATTTTTTGGGTGTTTTGAAAAAAGAAGCAAAAATGTGTTGCGCGCAAATAAAAGTTTGGAAAAAGGCAAAAGTGTGTTGTGGCTGCAATAAGATAATTGTTTAAGCATATTAGAGAATTTACAGCAAAATATAAGATTAGTGATTATTTGAGTATGCGTTAGAAAATCTACAGCAAAATATAAGATTAGTGATTATTTGAGTATGCGTTAGAAAATCTACAGCAAAATATAAGATTAGTGATTATTTGAGTATGCGTTAGAAAATCTACAGCAAAACCTAAAAAAGGCAATTATTGTAGTTATATAAAATTAGAGAATTTACAGCAAAACATAAAAAATTATAAAATTATATTTTGATTGATTTTTGTTGATTTGTATGCAAAAGAAGATTTTAAGGAGGTGATCGATCCGCAGGTTCACCTACGGATACCTTGTTATAACTTAACCCTTCTCACATAGCCAGAACTTAAAACTACCAAAGATAATTTTGCATTCCGACCATACTTGATTGGTTTGATAGGCGGTGTGTGCAAGGAAAAGGGACATATTCACCGCGCGATGATAACGCGCGATTACTGGGGACTCCGGTGTCACGAGGATGGGTTACAATCCTCGATCTAAACTAAGATAAAATTTAGAGATTGGCTTCACCTTTCGGCGTTGCAACTCGTTGTTTTTATCAATGTTACCTGCGTGTAGCCCTAGACATTCGGACCATACAGACCTATCGTTGCCTGAACCTTCCTCTAGCTTAGCGCTAGCGGTCCTTACACAGTACTTCTTTTAGAGATAGTAAGTGTAAGCTCAGGTCTTGTTCGTTATTTAACTTAATAAAACGCCTCACGGCACGAACTGACGACGGCCATGCAATACCTTTCAGCGTGTTAGGTAATCCCTTTAGGTTGACCATCATTCTGCTGTCAATCTAGGTGAGTTTTCCGGTGTATTATTCAATTGAACCGCGGGTCGCGCCCCTTGTAGTATTCCCCCGCCAATTCCTTTAAGTTTCAGCCTTGCGGCCGTACTCCCCAGGTGGCAATTTTAACGCTTTCGCTGTAACGCAGATAATTAGCACAAAGCTAATCATCCACCTAAATTGCATCCTTTACTGCTAAGACTACATGGGTATCTAATCCACTTTGCTACCTTAGCCTTCGACTCTCACTGTCAGATATGAATTAGTTATCTGCCTTCGCTATTGCTTTTTCTCCCAGTATCAACACATTTGATCGCTACTCTGGGACCAAAGATAACTCCCCTCATTCTCAAGTTTGGCGGTTTTTGCGCAGTCTCAAAATTAAGTTCTGAGTTTTTTGTGCAAACTTACCAAACCAGCTACAGACTCTTTAAACCAAATAATCGTGAGTACCACTTGAAGAGCGAGTATTACCGTGGCGGCTGCCACTCGTCTTGCCCACTCCTTATTCTCTGAACTTTTTAAATTCAGTAAAAGCTTTAAACAAAAATGCCTAAAACACTCAGCGTTTCTCTGTCGCGCTTTCGCGCATTGCAGAAATTTCGCGCCTGCTGCATCCCTTAGGACCTAGTTCCATGTTTCAGTAACCAGCTGCGGGCTAAGGCTTTCACCTCCCGTACTTGTCGTAGCTTTGGTGGGCCATTACCCCACCAACAGGCTGATAAGACGCAAAGTTCTCCTGAAACGATAAATCTTTTAAAGATACATATCTCAATAATATCTTCTATGCAATATTATTCTCACTTTCGCGAGCTTATCTTGCATTTCAGGGCGAATTCTTCACGTGTTACTCAGCGGTGCGCCGAGGTCTTACACCTCTCAACTAGCATGGCTTATCAAACACTGATAGTAGCACTCTCTGGCAGGATCAACCAGATATATGAAATTGGCGACTTCTTTCTTCTTTCGCATACAATAATTGCACTTAGATATAAAGCCCTTCCTCCCAGGGTATATTTACATCCGCATATAATATGTTTTGTAGAGTTTTGCATCTTTGCTAAATTTTCTCTTTTTTGGAGTTTTTAAATATTTTGGAGTGATTTGATAGGGTTTTCTTGGATTTTTACCTACAAAAGTGTAGAAAACGCGCATTTTTAAAATTTGAAATATACTTCTTAGTGTTTGTTTTTTTATTATTTTTGTGGGTTTTTAAATACTCCAACATAATAATATTATAGGTAATAATAATATTTGTTTTAATTATGATAGATATAAAAAAAGCGGAATTAAGCATACTTGATATATCTCGCTATTCTTTTCTGGGTTTTTTTGAAATTATTGCTAAAATTAAAATTGATATGATTTATTCTTCGCGTTTTGGTAAAAAAAGAGAAAAGATTATAAATATTATTTTTCTAAAAATACATAGGGAAGATTAGAGACGTTTTTTAAAAAAACTTCGGGGGGATATATAGAATATAATAGTGAGCAAAAAAAAAGAATTGGAGGAATATATGAAATATACTAATAAACTAAAAGAAGGGATGTCATTAAGATATTATATCTAGAAACAGAAAAAATATGAGTTAGATATGTTAGATAAGTCAAGTGAGTTAAGTAAGTTAAATATATATTAAGAAAATGGAATTGTTAAAGAACGAAGACAATATATTAGAAATTTAGAAATAAAAAAAGAAGTTAAAAAGATAATAAAAGATCCAATTATACAAAGTTATATCATAGATATTGTATATATACAAAATGTGCTTGATACTTTCGCTACTAATATTTAAAAAACAACATTTAATTATTTTTTCTATTTTTTATTGCCTGAAATATTAAAAACACTATAAGAAAAATTATTCCACTAACTATAAATCCCAACACTGCTTTAATTTCTATGCTAAATGTGTAGGTTGTTGTGCCAAACACAGAACTAGGCAAAAATCCAAGGTGGAAGACAATTATCTCTATAATCAAATACACTGCTGTCACAATTCCTGCAGTAACAATAATCTCTTTTATATCTACCATATTGTTTTATTTATAGTTTTGCTCAATTTGATATAAAGTTGTCAATTCTGGCGCGCTCGTCTGATTACCTACAACCAATCCACTTGAATTTGCCACTATTCCTGAATGCAACGCTGTTTGTCCAAAATTCACAGAAACCTCAAAAACAGGAACTTTAAGATGTTTTTCAATTCTGGCGCGCTCATCTTTGTTAAAATTGCGCGAAACAAAGCAAACTTTATTTGTAGCAACAATTTCAGAACCCAACAAAATATCTTTTTTTGGAAATAAGACAAGCGCAGTCATTTCAAAAAATTTTTCAATAGTTTGTATTTCTGCTTTTTCCAAAGAACTGTCAATAACAAGTCCATTATCATTCACAATTACTAAATTGCCTATTATGTTGTTTTTTGATTTAAATAGACCTATTTCTATGGTTTTTAGTTGGTTTTTTAGGTCTTGAAGCTCATCAGCAGTAATTACGTCGCTTATAAGCAGTTTTTTTGAATTTCCAGCACAAAAAAGTCCTAAAAATGAAGAATTGTATATTTTTGCCTTTATTGTTTTGATATTCAGCGCTGTTTCGATCATCCTTATTTCAAAGGGTTTTATATTAAATGGCGCGAGGCAGTAATTGTCAGTGGCAAAAAGGAAAAGCCCAATAAGTTGTTCACACCCTAACGATAATTTTGTTAGCATATGTTTTTTGGATGTTTGTTTGTTAAATGCTTTTCCTTTATTTGTGTTTGTTAAATGCTTTTCCTTTATTTGTGTTTGTTAAATGCTTTTCCTTTATTTGTGTTTGTTAAATGCTTTTCCTTTATTTGTGTTTGTTAAATGCTTTTCCTTTATTTGTGTTTGTTAAATGCTTTTCCTTTATTTGTGTTTGTTAAATGCTTTTCCTTTATTTGTGTTTGTTAAATGCTTTTCCTTTATTTGTGTTTATTTTTATTTTTTTATTGAAATTTGTAAATATAAGTGCGCGCAAACACAATCATACTTTAATCTAATAATTTGCTCAACATATCTCCAAACATCTTAGCAGCTGCTGGTCCGTTTGCAGTAATAATTTTTCCATCAACTGTTATTGATTCGCCTGTGAAGTGCGCGCCCCTTTGCTCTAAATATTTGTCGGTTGTTAGTTTAAACTCATCATCATAACCAAGCCAAACAGTCGCCTTTTTTCCTTGTAAAATGCCTGATTTTGCCAAAATCGTTGGAGCCCAGCAAATTGCCCCTATAACTTTGCCTGATTTGTGTGCTTCAGATACAATTCTCGTTGCATCAGATGATTGCCTAACAGCAGACATACCTTCTCCTCCAATAAAAACAATCGCGTTAAAATCAGAGATATTTACTTCATCGAGAGATAGATTTGGTTTGACTGTTGAGCCAAAAGTTCCATAGCAAATTCCTTTACTTACACTTGCCACAACAATCTTAACATCAGCAGATTCTAACTTATTTCGAGTTTCAGAATACTCATAATCTTGAAATCCGCGTTGTGCTATTATAATTAAAACAGTCTTCATAAATTATTGTATTTATATAACAACAAATACTCTAACAAATTTAATCAAACTTTCATTAAAATATTATGGTTACAAAACAAACTCAACAAACAGATGTACTATCTAGCAAAGGGGCTAAATCTAGTGAAAAACCAGAAAAACCAGAAAAATTCAGGGAAATAAAAGCACAAATTATTCAAAAACAGCAAGAAAAAGCAAAGCAACAAACAACACAAATAAGTAAAATTAAGGATCAAAAATCTGAAAAAATCAGCCTAAACTTTATTGTCAAAAGAAAAAATGTAATTCCTCGCGGAATTAAGTTAATTGGCTTGGTTGTTAGCGACAAAATGAATCAAACTGTTGTTGTAAAAACTCAAACAAAAGACATCTATCCAAAATATCATTTGCAGTACACAAGAACCCATAAAATAAAAGCCCACAACCCAAAAGAAATTAACGCAGCAAGCGGCGACACTGTTGAAATTCAAGAATGCAGAAAAATAAGCAAATATAAATCATTTATTGTGACGAAAATTTTAAATCGTGGTGTGCAAAAGTAAAGCAGCGTGCGCGCCATTCGTAAATTATAAGCTTTTTAGCACTTTTTTAAAATGAAGATGTCTTACTAATTCTGAAAAACTGCAAAATATAAGTGGTTTTTAAACTAAATTAAAATAAAAATTAAGATTCCTCCTACAAATGAGAAAAATAATTAGATTATTAAAAAATTAAATGCTGTACAAAAACAAGTCCTCTCTATTTAATTTTTATTCTTTTTAGCAACAACAAGCAAAAATTATATGAGATTTATTCATTTTGCTGATTCACACATTGGATCTTGGGATTCTGTGCCTAAATTACAGGAGTTAGGAATTGCATCATTGGAAAAAGTGTGCGAAGAAGCTGCATCTCAAAAAGTTGATTTTGTTATCATCGCAGGTGATTTGTTTGACAAGCCTTTTGTGGGTTTTGATTTGATTGGCCGCACAATTGACGCGCTAATGAAGTTGAAATATGCAAAAATTCCTATTTATTTAATTTGCGGGTCGCATGATGTCTCTGTTCTTGGCGAGTCAGTTGTTGATTTGTTGGAAAAAGCAGAGATTGTGGTTAATGTTGATAAAACTAAAAATTTAGGAGAATCTACTAAAAATATAAATACACAAACAAACAATTCAGGCATATTTACTAATGATGCGAAGACGCAAGCAAACATTATAGGTATTGGAGGAAAACGGCGCGGTCTTGACAAATTTTTATTCGGCAACTCCATCGAACATCCAAATAGCTATGCGATTTTTGTATTTCATAATTTGGTCTCTGAAATTTTAGGCCAAGAATTTCCATTTATTGAAGGAATAACTCTCAATCAACTTCCACAAAAATTTGATTATTATGCAGCAAGCCATATTCACATAAGAAAAATAGTAGATTTTAATAGTAGAGGATATGGTGTTGTAGTTTATCCTGGGCCGCTGTTTCCTACAAATATTGATGAACTTCGCAAACTTGAAAGTGGTTCATATGTAATTGTTAGCACTTCTGAAAACAAGGGCAAGTTTGCGAGTCAGGTTGAGGTTTGCGAAATAAAATTAAAGGGTGTGTTCGAAATAAAAGCCAAAGTAGAGCTTGATATTAACGCACAAATAAATAATCAAACAAAAGATCTTAAAGATAAAATTGTAATTTTGACTTTAAAGGGTAAAACTAATGGGAAACAGATTGAAATTAAAGAGTATGTGCGCGCACTTGAAAGTTTTGAACCTTATTGCATCTTAATTAACAACAAAATTGAAGATTCAGATATAATTAAAATAGATTACCAACAAAGCGGTGAGTGTGTTGAAGAAATTGAAAGGCGCGCGATTGAAGAGATAGCAAAAACCGAAATCCACCAACAAATGTGCGCTGATTTTGGATTTAATCAATTAGAAATTCTGAAAACATTGATGAATAACTTGAATTTAGAAAAGCAAGATGGCGAGACAAATGCAGCTTTTGAGGCGCGCGTTGTGAATATTTTTAAAACAATAATTAAAGCAAAAAATGAAAAGTCATTATTTGATAAAATTGGTGAATCTCAACAAAAAATAGTTTAATAAAAAATTTTATTTCAAATCAATGTAAATAATATTATGGTTAAACCAAAAGTAGAAATCCTTGAAAAAACAAAAACGAGCATAAACATCAAAATTACTGATTATAAAGACATTACACTATGGGGCGCGCTTGTTGACAAATTAAGAGATCTTAATGCTAAGGCAATTTACCGTGAGGAAAATCCTTTATTGAACAATCTTGAAGTGTTTGTTGAAGTGCAAGATGGAGATGCTGTAGATGCGATTAAAAGTTGTGCTAAAGCATTATATTTAGATGTTGATAATATTGAAAACCAAGTAACAAAAAAGCTGAAATAAAAATGGCAAATAATAAAAAATATGTCGAACTGCTCTGAGCGGAAAAGTATGACAAATACGAGAAAGGCAAGACATTATGAAATAATGGGATTGCTGAGATTTGAACTCAGATCACCAGCTCCCGAAGCTGATATGCTAACCAAATTACACTACAACCCCTTAAATTTTTTCTGTCAACAAATTAAAAGTTTGCGCGCTTACAAATAAACAATATTTTATTTGAAATTCCTTATTTAAAATCTCTATAGTCCTCCGATGGTTTTTTGTAATTTTACCCAAATAATTTATGGCTAATATAACTGTATGTTTATATACTCCTATGAAAGACCTGATGGCAGGAAATGGGATTAGTTCTGCTATAACACAGCAAATAAGCATGCTGAAAACGAGCAAAATCAATGTTACATCTGATACTGCTGATTTTGATATCCTTCATATAAATACGCCAGATCCATTTTCGCTTTATGCAATATATGAAGCAAAATTGAGAAAAAAACCTGTTGTAATACACACCCATATCAGTGCTGAGGACTTTAGAAACAGTTTTATTTTTAGTAATTCTCTATCACCTGTTGTTAAGGACTACCTAAAATATTTTTATGGCCTTGCTGATACGCTCGTTTGTCCAAGCGAATATACTAAAAAATTACTTGTTGAACAATACAATATAACAAAACCAATAAAAGTTATAAGCAACGGAATTAAAATTGAACGATTTAAAGATAAGATTTTGCGCGCAAAAAGGGATATCTACAGAAAAAAGTTTAATCTAAATGGAAAAGTGGTCTTTTGTTGCGCCGGGGTATTTGAAAGAAAGGGGCTCTCTGCCTTTATAAATGTGGCCAAAACATTAAAAAATAAAAATAAAGTATCTTTTGTATGGTTTGGGAAAATTCTTCCTCTTTTGACTCCGGCAACAACTTTGAAAACTTATATAAATCAAAAAAATGTTATTTTTACTGACTATGTTGAAGACATACAAGCAGCCTATGCATCAGGAGACATATTTCTTTTTCCTACAAGGGAGGAAAATCAGGGGATCGCATTACTTGAAGCCATCGCTTCAAAAAAACCAGTAATAGTAAGGAATATTGAGGTCTTTGATTGGCTTGTAGATGGGGTTGATTGTCTGAAGGCAAAAAATGATAAGGAATTTATTGCAAAAACAAAAATATTGCTGAATAATCACAGGCTTGGAGAAAAATTGGCTGAAAACGCTTATAAAAAACTAATCTCTGAAGGGCATGATTTAAAAAATATAGAAAAAAAATACATAGAAATGTACACTAACCTGCTTAAAAATAGGAGCGATCTTTGTGTTTAGTTTTTATCCTATTAGCACGAAAATTAAGCACTAAAAAAACAGATATTTTTTCTAATTTTTTTATATTTGCCCTTTACCGCACGCTGTTTTTCTGAAAATTTATTTGCTGAAAATTTTAAAAATTCCAAGTTAACAAAATAATACGATTACTCTATCTTGTTTTTAAATATTTTTACTTTACCAATAGTTAACTTGG
>Ga0210031_1000615_pt1 | contig 21212 bp, 20 predicted proteins | sample CryGeyCG2014_080_FD_185455 | JGI IMG/M metagenome (GOLD analysis project Ga0210031, IMG submission 185455) | Groundwater microbial communities from aquifer - Crystal Geyser CG03_land_8/20/14_0.80 (SPAdes) (version 2) | ecosystem: Environmental > Aquatic > Deep subsurface > Groundwater | place... | reverse complement strand
GAGAAAGTTACTTTAATTGCCCCCGTTGTCATGAGTTAGTGAATGTTGAAGAACCTATTTCTTAAAGTCTTCCGAGCCCGCCACAGGCGGGTGAGGAATGTGCTTGACTCTTCCTTGACTCTTCCTTGACTCTTCCTTGACTCTTCCTTGACTCTTCCTTGACTCTTCCTTGCCAAAACGGCTGGAGCTTGAAACAATGGCGTTTGCGATTCTAGCCGGGGTTGCCAACCGCGGCATACGTTTTTGCGAGGTCAAAGCCGGACAAAAAATGCTTATTATCGGAGCTGGTTTTATCGGTTTATGTGCCGCGCAACTGGTTTCCCTTCGCGGTGCGCATCCAGTCTTGCTTGAAATCGACCTCGAGCGTATCTCATTTGCAAAACAACTAATGCAGAATGCGCTTAGTCCAAAGGATGAAAAACTAAAAGAAGCTCTCCGGGAAATAGCCCCGGATGGATTTGATACTCTTTACGACACCGTAGGAGATGCGGCCACAACCGATAGAATGGTCCAGCATATGCGGGGCCAGGGAACTCTTTTACTCCAGGCGCAGTATTTTGACAAAGAACGCTGTGCGCTTGACCTGGACCAGATTAAGATACGGGAACTGACCGTGAAGACAACCTGTGGGACTGATGACCAGGATTGGGCAGAGACAACAACCAATATCCGCACCCGACTTCTCCGGATAGACCCATTGATTACGCACCGGTTTGAGGCTTCCGATGCGCTTAAAGGATATGAACTGCTTCATACCGGCAAGCCATTCAATTTAGGGATTGTCTTTCGCTGGGACGAGCGAGTGAAGTAGAATCTGTAGTTGCCTGATTTATCAGGCGATGTAAAAAGGCGCTCAATAAATTGAGCGACTACAATAATAGGGGAGGAAGATGAGCAAGTATCAATTGCCAGATGAGGAGTTTGAAGGAAGGTGGAAAAAGGTTCAGGAAGGAGTAAGAACAAAAGGATTGGATTTGCTTCTTCTGCATTCTAATGAGGCGGATTTTGCCAATGTGCGGTATCTTTCCGATTACTGGCCCATCTTTGAGTCAGTCGGAGTTATCGTGCCGGCTGAAGGCGAACCGGCCTTACTGATTGGTCCGGAAAGTGAGACCTTTGCCCGCGACCGCAGCCGAATTAAAAAGATTTACAAACTGGTGGAATACCGAGAGAGCGCGGAGCCGGATTACCCGGATATCAAGGTGGACACCTTTTCCTTAATTTTCCCAGAGATGCTCCCGGGTAAAGAAATTAAAAAAATTGGTCTTGTGGGTTACCAGATTTTTCCTCTGCCTATTTATGAGAGTCTGAAAGTTGCGGCTGCCGAAGCGGAAATAATTAAGAGCGATGAATTGATTGTTAACCTCAGGATTATCAAGAGTCCGGCAGAACTGGAGATGCTTCAGGAGGCATTTCGTATTTCGGAAAAGGCATTGGAAGAAACCCTGAGAGAAATTAAGCCAGAGATGACTGAACTGGAAGTGGTGGGTATCATCGAAAAAGAACTCTATGCCAACGGCGCGGAATATGAGGGTCATCCCCAGTATGTTCTCTCCGGTAAAAACTCCACACATGCCATCGGAAGGCCTGGTTATCAAAGGTTGGAAAAGGGAACCTTGATTCAACTTAATATCGGCGCCCGGGTTGCCGGCTATTCATCCAGTGTGGGTCGTCCGGTTTGTATCGGTAAGATGAGTTCTGAGATGCGGCGATTGGTGCAGGCAGGTCTTGACTTGCACCTGAAGACGATGGAATGGATGGCCCCGGGGGTAATCGCCAAGGATGTGGTGCAAAAATTCAATGATTATGCAGCAAAATTAGGGGTAAGCCAGAATCTCCTTTATGGTCCCTGTCACGGCTTAGGGATGATTGAAGTGGAACGTCCCTGGATGGAATCGCACTCCGATTACCCGTTAGAGGAGAAGATGACCTTCCAGGTCGACACCTTTCTCTATAACTCTGATTTCGGTCTGCGCTGGGAAGATGGGGTAGTTATCACGAAAGAAGGGGTGAGCCCTTTTTCTAATCAGCTGCAAAAGATAATTGAGTTGTAAATCAAGGAGGAAGATATGCGTTATGAACTAATGTTTCCGTTTCAGATAAGGAAAGCAATCAAGGAGGAATGGCCTGTTGTTCTTCCTCTGGGGGTGCTGGAATACCATAGCGAGCATTGTGTTGTCGGAGTGGATACGCTTTTGGTAACGAAAGCTTTGGAAATCCTGGAAAATGAGATTGAGATGATTATTCTGCCACCGTTTTTTTATGGAGCTGCCACTTATGTGGTAGAACCGCCTGAAAACAAAGGAACAATTCACATTACATCAAAAACTCTCCATCTTTTTGCAAAGGACCTCTTTTTGAGTTTATTGAGAATAGGTTTCAAAAATATTCATATTTTTATCCATCATCAGAGCGAAAATTTTGTTGCCGGAATGCCAACCGACCTTGCTTTTAAGCTGGCCGCCCGGGAGATAATATTTGACTATTTAGAGAAAACAAGGGGAGAAGGCTGGTGGGGTGACAATAGGATGCAGGACTACTATTCAAGACATGAGACCGGAACAGACCCTTTCAATTGGATAAAAATTCATTCATTTATGGATAAAGAGACGCAGAAAAAATTCCCAGTAGACCATGCTGGTCTTCAAGAAACCTCTTTAATGATGGCTTTTTGTCCAGAAGGAGTGGATGCGAAAAAAATTTCTGATAAGAAGTGGTATGCCAGGCAAGCAAAAAAGGCAAATTTAAGATATGGTGAAGAGGCCAAGGAAATGATTCTTAAAAAAATGCGAGAACTACTCAGAAAGAAATGAAAGATAAATTTGTTTTTAACTCCAGGATTATCCGCTCACCCTCCTCTGACTACTACGGTGATGAAATTGAAGATAGTTTTCAGGCCTATCCGGACCGTTATCTCCGGGAGATTGCTGATGAAGGTTATAACGGAATCTGGTTGCGGGTTATCCTCAGAGAAATAGTTTCCTCCACCCCTTTTCCGGAATTTGGCAATAAAAGAAAAGAACAATTAGCCGCCTTAAACAAACTGGTAGCAAAAGCAAGTCGTTTCGGGATCAAGGTTTACCTTTACTTTTGCGAACCGAGGGGATTTAAAGCAAAAGACCCATTCTGGCAGCGCCATCCGGAGGTTAAGGGCCAGCCGGTAACCTTCCAGGCAACCGGCGGCGCGGATGGCCTTTATTTTGCGCTCTGTTCCAGCACGGCTGCGGTTAGGGAATATCTTGAGGAGAGTTCCTTTAATCTCTTCAAGTGCGTCCCCGGATTAGGGGGCGTTTTTCTGATTACCGCCAGCGAACATCACACCCACTGTTATTCCCACTTTCCAAAACCTCAAAAGGAACGCAGCGACCCCAATATTGACGCCTGGTTAAAGACAAAGTTTTCCTGTCCCCGGTGTCGTAATCGCCAACCAACCGAAGTGGTTGCCGAAATTATCCGTTTAATAAATCGGGGGGTAAAAAGTGCCGCCCCGGACGCCGCGGTTATTGCCTGGACATGGAGTTGGTCAATCCTGGAACCCGACCCCCAAAGGGAACTCATCGCTCTTTTGCCTAAAGATATTATTTTGATGTCGGACTGGGAACGGGGCGGACAGAAAAAAGTCTGTGGAAAGCGCTATCCATTGGACGAATACAGTTTTTCTTATCCGGGTCCCTCGCCAAAATTTAAGAAGCAGTTGGAAATTGCCAAAAAGAGAGGGATGCGGACAATGGCTAAAATTCAGATTGGCACGACACACGAACTGGCCTCCGTTCCCTACCTTCCCTTGCCCCACTTGCTTGCCATCAAGATGCAAAGGTTGAAGGAATTTCGGGTTGATGGCTACATAGGTTGCTGGATATTCGGTGGGGGCATCTCACCGATGAGTAAATTGGCCGGGAAGATGTCCCAACTGCCTGGGGTTTCACCTGCCAAGGCAATCAAGGAACTGGCTCAGACCGAATTTGGAAAGAAAAGTGCTGCCTCGGTAAGGCGTGCCTGGCGATGCTTTGCCACTGCCTGGCGCAAATACCCTTTCAGCATTCCTTTCCTTTACTATGGACCGATAAATTACGCCACCGCCTATCCCCTCTCTCTTAATCTTAAAAAGAGACCTCCGACCGCCTCCTGGCGCCCTCTACCGCGGGATAAAAAAGGACACCTTCTTTCAGGAGATAATCTTGAGGTTTGGGTTAAACCATTTGGCGCGCAAACAATAATAAAGGCCTTCCGGGAACTCCTCAAGGTATGGGAAATGGGCGTGGCGATTTTGAGTGAAACGCTTGAAAAAAACGAACAAAACCAACGACTCAAAGAGGAGTTGAACCTGGCGAAACATATTGCTTTATCCGCGAGAAGCACCATTAACATCATCCGTTTTTATCCGCTCTTTCGGAAGTTAGCGCAGCTCCGATGCGAACCTTGTAGGGGTCGGATTCATCCGACCCGCGGGCTTGATAAATCAAGCCCCTACAGAGGAAATTTCTATGTATTTAAATTACCGAAGGAGAGGGGAAAGAGGTTGCACCTTCAGATAAAAAAGATTTTTAAAGCAGAGATGGAGATAGTTATTGAAGATAAAAAATTGCTAAAATTTGATAAAAGGTTAGGTTACCACCCAGAAGCGCATACCTACCTCTTTACCCAGAAGGACCTGGACTATAAAATCTCCCTCCTGCGGTCTTGTGTGAAAAAAATGTAGGGTAGTAATTAAATTTTCTTTACATACTTACACTTGGGGAACTTACTGCAGCCCAGGAACTTTCCGTATTTGCCTTCTCTAATAACAAGGGGTGCGCCACATTTCGGGCATTGCTCATCTGTTTCCTGAACAATTTTCTTTGGGGTTAATGGTCTGGTATATTTGCACTTGGGAAAACCGCTGCACCCTAAAAACTTCCCGTATCGGCCTTCGCGCAGAAGAAGAATACTTCCGCATTTCGGGCATTTTTCATCTGTTTTCTGCGGCTCTTTCTTTTCCCGGACTGATTCATTAGCGGCAATTCTTAATTTCTCGGAGAATGGCTGGTAGAAATCCTTGAGCACCTTAACCCATTCCTGTTTCCCTAAGGCAATCTCGTCTAAATTTCCTTCCATCGCCGCGGTAAAGTCAACATTGATTAACTCGGAGAAGTATTTTATCAGAATTTCATTGACGCTAAGGCCCAGAGGGAAAGGTTTGAAATGGCGTTTTTCTAATCCTACGTATTTTCTCTCCAGGATGGTGCTGATGGTTGGGGCGTAAGTGGAAGGCCGGCCAATTCCGTATTTTTCCATAGTTTTAATCAATGTTGCTTCGGTGTAGCGGTCTGGCGGTTTGGTGAAATGCTGTTCAGGAATAAGTTTCTCGCAAATAAGCTTTTCGTTTTCCTCTAAGGGAGGAAGAACTACGTCCTTTTCTTTTTTTACTTCCGGGTAAACCTTTTTATATCCGGCAAACTTTAAGGTTTCTCCCTTTGCGCAAAAGAGGTATTGGTTGGCCTTGATTTCTGCAGTTACGGTATCAAAGATTGCGGGGGTCATCTGGCTTCCGAGAAACCGATTCCAAATAAGGGTATAAATTTTTTCCTGCTCAGGATTCAAGAATCCCTTTATCTTCTCAGGAGTGTGCAAGACCGAAGTGGGGCGAATTGCCTCATGGGCTTCCTGGGCTCCCTTGGTTTTAGTTTTATAGACATTTGCTTTGGTGGGAGCATATTCCTCTCCAAATTCATTTTTGATGTAAGAAAGGGCTTCTCCTGCCGCAATATTAGAAATGGACAAGGAATCTGTTCTCATATAAGTAATCAGCCCAACCTGCCCTTTTTCCAGTTGGATTCCCTCATAGAGCTGCTGGGCGATCCTCATCGTCTTTTTAGCGGAAAATTTTAATTTGTAGGAGACTTCCTGTTGTAAAGTGCTGGTAGTAAAAGGAGGAAAAGGGTGACGTTTCCTTTGTTCCTTTTTAACCTTCTCTACGACGAAGGGAGCGTTTTCTAAATCCGAGGTAATTTTTTCCGCATCCTCTTTAGTTTTAATTCCCAATTGGGGGATTTTTTTTCCTTCAATGGAAATGAGAGTGGCAAAAAATGAGGAATTTTTTTCCCCCTCACCTCTATCCTCTCCCTCAAGGGGAGAGGAAATTAGGTGAGGGCGTAAATTTGCTTTTATGCTCCAGTATTCCTGAGTCTGAAATTTCTCAATCTCTTTTTCCCGCTCGACAATCATCCGCAAAGCCACGGATTGGACTCTTCCCGCAGATAGACCCCTTTGACGCATTTTCTCGCTGAGAAAAGGACTTAGTTGGTAGCCGACTACCCGATCTAAAATTCTGCGCGCCTGCTGGGCATTAACTAAAGAGAGATTGATTCTCCGGGGATGGCGGAAAGCCTCTTCAATTGCATTTTTGGTAATCTCATGGAAGACGACTCTTTTAATTTTTTCTGAAGGTTTCTTCAAAAGGCTCGCAATATGCCAGGCAATTGCCTCTCCCTCCCGGTCTTCATCAGTAGCCAGATAGATATCTTTGGTATTTTTTGCCGCAAGGAGAAGTTCTTTAACGATCTTTTTTTTACCCGTGGAGACTTCATAGGTGGGTTCAAAATCTTTCCGGAGATCAACTCCGAATTTATGGGCGGGAAGGTCCCGGATATGCCCAAAAGAGGCAGAAAGCCGAAAATCACTGCCTAAAAACCGCGCGATGGTCTTCGCCTTGGCTGGCGATTCTACAATAACCAAAGAATTTGCCATCTTCCTTTAATTATAGCATAAACTTGTCGGTGAAGGAAGAATCTGGTATAATAATATTTTAATCGGACGCTAGAATAACATCAGGATAAAATCAGGATTCTGGCGAAGTCATTCTGAGTGAAACGAAGAATCTCTTAGAGATTGCCACGTTGTCCGCCAGTACTACTTGGGCGGACTCCTCGCAATGACTATGTTATCTTTGATTTAATCCTGTTAATCTGCGTTTATCTGCGTCCAAAAAAAAGATGAAACTTTGGGATTCAAGGTTTAAAAAGAAGTTAGATAAGGAAGTAGAGAAATTCACCTTTTCTCTTTCGGTAGATAAACAATTAGCCAGGTATGACATCTCAGGCAGTATTGCTCATATAAAGATGCTGGCTAAAACTAAGATTATCAAGGAGAAAGAGGCTGGGAGAATTATTAAAAACTTGGAAGAAATTAAAGAGGAGATAGGGGAAGAAAAATTTATTTTTAAAAATGATGAGGATATTCATACCGCAATTGAACGTTCTCTAACTGAAAGGATTGGAACTCTGGCGGAGAAACTCCATACCGGACGCTCCCGCAATGACCAGATTGCGCTTGATGAGCGGCTCTATACTAAGGAAAAAATTAAAGAAGTTGTCTCCCAAATTACTGAATTTCAAAAGGTGATTTTGGCTTTGGCGAAAAGACATCAAAAGGTTATTATGCCTGGTTATACCCATCTCCAGCATTCCCAGCCGGTTCTCTTTGCCCATCATCTATTAGCATATTTAGAAATGCTGGAAAGGGATAAAAACCGTCTCAAGGATAGTTATGCGAGAGTTAATGTTTCGCCTTTGGGCGCAGGAGCAGGAGTCGGCACCTCCCTGCCTATTGATAGAAAATTCACGGCAAAAATCCTGGGCTTTGAGAAGATAGCCGAGAATTCCATTGATGCGGTTGGCGACCGGGATTTTTTACTTGAGGTTGGTTCCGCCGGCAGTATTTTAATGATGCATCTTTCCCGGTTGAGCGAAGAAATTATTCTTTGGGCAACCGAAGAATTCGGATTTCTGGAGATTGACGATTCCTTTGCTACCGGTTCCTCCTTGATGCCCAACAAGAAAAATCCGGATGTTCCTGAGTTAATCCGGGGAAAAACCGCCAGGATTTATGGAGAATTGTTTGGACTTTTTTCTTTAATGAAAAACCTTCCTTTGTCTTACAATCGGGATATGCAGGAAGATAAAAAGGGATTCTTTGAGATTATGGAGATTGTTGGTTCCGCTCTGGCTATCTATACGAAATTTCTTCCCAAAGTCAGTCTTAACCAGGAAAGGATGAAAGAGATGGCTGAGAGAGGAGGGACGACCGCAACCGATTTGGTTGAATATTTAGTGGAAAAGGATATTCCTTTCCGGGAAGCCCATCGGATTGTAGGTAAAATTATTAGGGACCTTAAAGATTCAAAAAGAATACTAAAAAACCTGACTCTAACCGAATTAAAAAAATTCTCAGATGAGTTCAAAAAAGATGCTTTAGAAAGAGTAAAAGCGGAATCTTCGGTAAAAAATAAAACCTCTTTTGGCGGAACCTCGCCGAAACAGGTTAACCAGAGGATAAAGAATTGGGAAAAGAGGTTGAAATAAATAATTTCTCTTATTATAAAAATAATCTCTATTGTGAAGAGGTAAAAGTAGAAAGGATTGCGGGAAAAATTGGAACGCCTTTTTATCTTTATAGCAGGGATTGTCTCTGCAGCCATTATAAAAGATTCAAAAAAGCATTTTCCCCTCTGTCTCCTCTTATCTGTTATAGCCTTAAAGCAAATTCTAACCCTGTTCTCCTTAAAATTCTAAAAAGTCTGGGGGCCGGAGCTGATATTGTCTCTCTGGGAGAATTATTTTTAGCCTTAAAAGCCGGTATTCCTCCGGAAAAGATTGTTTTTGCCGGGGTCGGCAAAAGTGAAGAGGAGATTAGAGAAGCGGTAAAGAGAAATATCTATCTCTTTAATGCTGAGTCAACTTCAGAATTAAGACTAATTAATAAAATTGCAGCTCAATTAAAGAAAAAGATTAATTGCAATCTCAGAGTCAATCCCCAGATTCAAACCAAAACCCATCGTTATATTGCTACCGGAGAAAAGGGTTCAAAGTTTGGGATGGATTGGGAAGAAATCAAAAAAATCCTTAAAAATAAAAATTCCTTTCCCTGGGTAAATATTTTGGGATTCCATCTTCATCTTGGCTCTCAGATTACCTCTCCGGAAGTCTACCAGACAGCAATCAAGAAGATCTTAAACCTTACCCAAAAGGAGAAAATTAAATTGAGTCTGCTTGACCTTGGCAGTGGTTTCCCGATTATTTACGAGAAAAAGGTTTCTCCGATTGAAAATTTTGCCGCGGCAATTATTCCCCTTCTCAAAGGGTTAAAAATTAAAATTATCTTTGAGCCGGGAAGATATATTGTAGGGAATTCTGCTATTTTAGTGACGAGAGTTCTTTATCTTAAAAAAGATTTTGTTATTGTTGATGCGGGACTTAATGACCTTATCCGGCCATGCCTTTACGGAGCCTATCATAAGATTATTCCCCTTAAAAAGATTTCCGGAAAAAGATTCCTGACCAATATTGTTGGTCCAATTTGTGAGTCCGGGGATTTTTTAGGGAAAAATAGAAGATTACCCCTTTCTTTGAAGGAAGGAGATTTTTTGGCAATCAAGGATACCGGCGCCTACGGTTTCTCAATGTCTTCAAACTACAATTGCCGCTTGAAACTTCCGGAAATTCTTGTTTCTAAAAATAGGTATAAAATTATACGAAAAAGGGAAAAATACGAAGAACTGATATATAGATAACCACGAATTTCTCGAATTACGCGAAAAAATATGAGAGAATAAGTTTTTTCTAATTCTTAATTCGAAGAATTCGCGTAATTCGTGGTTAAAAAATGAGAATTTTAATTACCGGAGGATGTGGATTTATCGGCTCACATCTTGCCGAATATTTACTGGAAAGAGGGGAAAGAGTTGAGGTTCTTGATGACCTTTCCTCAGGAAGTCTTAAAAATGTTTTCGGGATAAAGAAACATCCAAATTTTTCCTGTGTCATCGGTTCGGTTTTAGACTACCAGCTCTCCGAGAAGATTGTCAGGAGAAATGATTTTATCTTTCATCTTGCTGCTGCTGTTGGGGTAAAAATGGTAATTGAGGACCCCATTAAGAGTATCAAAATTAACGTAGGGGGAACCGAGAATATCCTGGAACTTGCCAGCCGCTTTAAGAAAAAAGTTCTTTTAACCTCCACCTCTGAGGTTTATGGAAAGAATGAGAAGATTCCCTTTTCTGAAAACAGTGATTCTCTTTTTGGTTCTACAAAAATAAGAAGATGGAACTACGCCTGCACTAAATTGCTTGACGAATTTATGTCTTTTGCCTATTTCCAGGAGAAGAAATTGCCGGTAATTGTAGTAAGGCTTTTTAACACTATCGGTCCCCGGCAAACCGGAGAGTATGGTATGGTTGTACCCAGATTCATCAGGCAGGCACTCGGAGGAAAACCCATCACGGTTTACGGAGATGGAAAACAAGTGCGTTGTTTTACCTATGTAACCGATGTAGTTGAAGCAATGATATCTTTAACCAAAGAGCCGGCTGCTTTTGGAGATATCTTTAACGTGGGAAATCCGACGACCGCTATTACCATCAATGAATTAGCAAAAGTTATTAAAAAATTGACCAAAAGTAAATCCAAAATTATTCATATCTCCTACCAAAAGGCATACCAGCAAGGGTTTGCTGATATGGAAAGAAGGGTTCCCGATATTGGTAAAATTCAAAAACAAATAGATTTCTTTCCCAAAATTAATCTGAAAGAGGCACTCCCCAGGATAATAGAATACCATAAAAATATAATTTCCTCCTGATGAAACGCTGGAAATCTCCTTACCTGTATTTGGGTATCATTCTCCTTTTTGCTTTTTCTATCAGACTTTCCTATCTTATAGAATTCCGTTCAACCGTTTTTTCAAACGCCAGTTTGATGAAAGGACTGGACCAAAGAACCTTTAACATTTGGGCAGAGGCTATTGTAAAAAATCCCTGGGTGGGAGATGGCAAGGTCTTTTATATGGCTCCGGGCTATCCGTACTTCGTTGCCGCAATTTATAAAATTTTTGGTTTAAATAGTTATTTTACCGTGAGTTTCATTCAGATTCTCCTGGATATGCTTCTTTGCTTACTTCTCTTTTTCCTGGGTAAATGGCTTTTTAATGAAAGAGTGGGGCTTCTCGCTTCTCTCTTTGCTGGCTTTTATCGGCCCTTTATCTTTTATTCAGCGACTCTTTTAAGCGATAGTTTAATCCTGTTTCTGAATATTTTTTCTATCTTCACGGTTTATTGGGCGTTACGGAAGAAAAGTTATAAAAGATGGGTTCTGGTAGGATTGGTGATGGGGTTTGCCGCTCTGACCAAACCAACTATTCTATTGTTTCTTCCCTTTCTGCTTATCGGATTGTTGTTATATCCCCCTCACCTCTATCCTCCCCCTCGAGGGGGGAGGAACAGTGGGGGTGTTAATCCCTTTTTAGCCTGGGGGATTGTAATCCTTTTAATGATAATAATTATTTCTCCGGTTACCATCAGGAATTGGCAAATCTCTCGCCGGTTTGTGCCTATTTGCTCTAATGGAGCAGTCAATTATAAAATTGGCAATAGCCTTGATTCTATTGGTCTTTTTATGTATCCTAAAAAATCTTTAGCATCTCCCTTTTCTAAACCTTTCTGGAGACTTCAGGGAAAGAAATTATCATTCTTTTCCAACAGTTATGAATGGCCGCAGAATTTAAATATTTATCTCTTAAAAAAAATTACTAGAACGCTTAAATTGCCATTATTCGGATTCGGTTTTATCGTTCCCTTGGGTATTCTTGGTTTATTCCTTGCTTTCTTACGCAGAAGGAAATCTCTTCTATTAATTCTTTTTACTCTGTGCAATGTTATTTGGGTTATTGGCTTTTTTGTCACTTCCCGCTATCGGCTTCCTGCAGTCGGCTCTCTGATACTGTTTGCGGCTTTCTTTATTGACTGGTTTATCTTAAAAATTAGAGAAAAAAAATCAATTTCTGTCATAACAACTTTTCTTATCTTTCTTCTCCTTTTTTCTTTTATTAATAACTGGCAAGGGGAAAAGATTGGCTCGGTCCATCTGGGGGCTTTTTCTTTACTTACCTATAAGAACGTGAATAATGATATTGCTGAAGGTAATCTTCTTTTAGCTTTAAAAAGAGCGAAAAGCTTGGTTTCGCTCTTACCTTCCAGCCCCCTGGGGCATCAGGCTTTGGCAACTATTTATTTTAATCTGGAAGAATTTAACCTTGCCAAAAACGAGGCAGAAATTACTTTAAAGTATGACCCGGAGGCGCAAGGAGCTGAGAAAATTCTTTCTTTAATTCAGGAAAAAATAGATGAGAATTGGGATTGATGCAACTGTTCTGCCAAAAGAATTAGGAGGAGTAGGTGTTTATCTTCTAAATCTAATCAAAGCTTTAAGCAAGATAGATAGAAGAAATGAATATTTTATTTTTGTAGAAAAAAGAAATATAAAAAGATTTAAATTGGATGCCAATTTTCATCTTCTCGGCGTCAAAAATATGCCTAGATTCTCGAGACTTCTTTGGGAGCAGACACTCTTTCCCTTTTTACTTAGAAAGTGTAAGATTGAGCTTCTCCACTCTCCTCGCTATACTACTCCTTTAATGAGGTTTGGATGGAAATCTGTTGTTAGCTTCCACGATATGCTCTTTTTGCTTTTTCCCAAAAAGCATAGCATTCTAAAAAGGCTTTTTTATGGGAGGATAATGCCGGCAGTCGCAAAAAAAGCAGAAAGAATTATTGCTGTTTCCTCTTCTACAAAGAAGGATATTATGGAACTATTAAATACTTCTTCAGAAAAAATTGCCGTAATCCACTTAGGCATTGATTTTTCCTCCCGCCCCATTGAGAAAAAAAATTTACAGAATTTTAGAAAAAAATATCAGATTTTAAATCCTTATCTTCTCTATGTAGGGACATTGAAAAAAAGGAAAAATATTCTTAATCTCCTTAGAGCTTATAAAAAAGTTAAAGAGAAAGACCGGGAAGAAAGATTAATAATTGTCGGAAGGAAGAGTAAGGAGTATCAGAATATTCATAAAACCGTGAAAGAATTGGGGTTGGAAAAAGATGTTTTTTTTACCGACTATGTAGATGAAAAACTTCTGCCTTTTTATTATAGTTGCGCTTCTGTTTTTGTCTATCTTAGTCTTTATGAAGGTTTCGGTCTTCCGGTTCTTGAAGCGATGGTTTCCGGCACCCCGGTAATTGTTTCTAATAGTTCCTCCTTGCCGGAAGTGGCAGGAAAGGCGGCTATTTTTGTTGACCCCCATAATATAGAGGAAATAGCAGAGGCAATGCAAAAGGTTTTAGGAAGTAAAGAATTAGCCTGGGAAATGAGAGAAAAAGGCTTAGAGAGGGCAAAACTTTTCTCCTGGCAAGAATGTGCCAAAAAAACGTTAAATCTCTACGAGGAAATTACCGGTGAGTAAAAGAAAAATTTTGTTATTCATTTTTTTCTCTGCTTTTCTTATCCGATTTATTTTTATTATTCTTTTCCCTCTTTCTGCTCCGGATAGCATTGATTATGATCGGATGGCTCTTCATATTACTTCGGGATTAGGATTTTCCACCAATTTGGGAAGAGCACCTTTATATCCAGCTTTTTTGGCAGTTATTTATCTTGTTTTTGGACATAATTTTTTTGCGGTAAGAATTATCCAGAGCATTTTAGGAGCCATAATTTGTTTATTGGTGTATTTTATCGGAGAAAGGATTTTTAAAAACAGGAAAGCTGCTATCATGGGAGCAGGCGCAGCGGTTATTTGTCCTTCTCTTGTTGCTGCAAATTCCTATATTCTGACGGAAACGTTAACCACTTTTTTGCTAATGATTGCGGCGTTCTTCGCAATGAAGGCTTTGAAAGAAAAGAATAAACGAAATTGGATAATAAGCGGAGTCTTTTTGGGATTTTCAACTCTTTGTCGTCCGGTCACTCTTCTTTTCCCATTCTTTCTTTTGATTGGTCTATTGCTCTTTCACCCTCCCTTTACCCCTCCCCTTGAGGGAGGGGAAGGTAGGGGAGGGGTTGTTTTGTCTCATAAAAAGAGATTGCAAAACCTTATTTTTGTAGTAGTCTTTTCCCTGGCAATGGCTGGCGTAATCCTTCCCTGGACAATAAGGAATTATGTTGTCTTTAAAGAATTTATTCCAATAGGAACCGGAGGAGGTTTTAACCTTTGGGTTGGTAGTTATCTCCCCTGGAATGGGGATTATAATTATAAGGACCTCTCTGATAAGGAAAATCTGATTAAAGGACTTTCTACGATAGATGCGGATAAAAAGTTTTTTTCTGAAGGAATAAAAAATGTCAAAGATAATCCCGGTGCCTATTCTTTCTTATGTGTGAAAAAATTGGGCAGGTTCTGGCTGCAGATTCCCGGAGGAAAAAGGGTCTTAGAAGGGAAAAATTTGCAGAAGATTATCATTTTCATCTTTCACTATAGTCTTCTCTTTTTCTTTCTTCTGGGATTATACCTTTGTCTGAAAGAGAAGAGAAAGGAGGCATTTATTCCTCTTTTGATGATTTTTTATTTTACTTTTGCTCATATATTTCTCTTTGCCATTGCAAGATATAGGATTCCCATTATACCTCTTGTGCTGGCAATTGCCGGGGGAGGGCTATATAGAATAATTCAATACCGTAGAAATTTTTCTTTAGGACGCAGATGAACGCAGATTTACAGGATTTTAAGTATAAGGAACTTACAGAGAAAATAATAGAAATATTTTACAAAGTTTATAATAAACGTAATAGGTTAGTTTCTCTAAAACTATTACTGATTACAGAGATTAAACTTCTTGATTACGGTGATTAAAGATAAAAATCACTGTAATCTCCTTTATAATCACTGTAATCATATGGTATTTCAGGATAACTTAACTCTTACTAATAAACTTAGTTATGGTTTCCTTGAGAAAATCTATGAAAATGCAATGATGATAGAGTTCAAGAAAACGAACATTCCTGTAGTTGCTCAGTCTCCTATAGAAGTGTATTATGATAATGAGATTATAGGAGAGTATTCTGCTGATATACTTGTTGATAATAAAGTAATCATAGAGATTAAAGCAACAAAATCTTTAGGAGAAAGCAGTGAAGCTCAGTTGCTGAATTATCTTAAAGCAACGAAAATAGAGGTTGGACTTTTACTTAACTTTGGACCAAGAGCAGAAGTAAAACGTAAAGCATTTGATAATAAAAATAAATGAAATTTTGGACGCAGATAAACGCAGATTTACAGGATTAAAAATTCAGTATTAAATTATTTACTACTTACTATTTATTTTATTTCTTAATTCCTGTTTAATCCTGATGTTATCTGCGGAAATCTGCGTCCAATTAAGTTGAAAAGATGAAACTCTCGGTCATTATGCCGGTCTATAACGAGGAAAAAACAATTGCTGAAATTATAAGAAGAGTAAAAGCGGTTAACTTAAAGAAAGAAATTATCATTGTTGAAGATGGTTCAACGGATAAAACCAAAGAGATTTTAAAAGAAATTATTAAACAGAACGATAGTCAGAACGATAGTGATAATAAGATTACTATTATCAACCAAAGAAAAAGACATGGTAAAGGAACCGCCATCCGACGAGCTCTTAAGGAGGTAACCGGAGACATTGTTATTATCCAGGACGCTGATTTGGAATATAATCCAGCAGAAATATCGAAGGTTATCGCACCGATTATGGCAAAAAAGAGTAAAGTAGTTTATGGTTCCCGAGTCAAAGGACACGGTAAACCATTTTCTTCCTTGATGGGTTGGATTTATTACCTTGGTGGCTTCTCTTTGAGTTTGTTTGTCAATCTTCTTTACCAGGCAAAAATTACCGATGAGCCAACCTGTTACAAAGCCTTTTCTACAGAAGTTCTGAAGAACGTTCAGTTGAATTGCCAGAATTTTGAGTTCTGTCCTGAAGTTACTGCTAAAGTTCTAAAGAAAGGAATAAAGATTTCAGAAGTCCCTATTACTTACCACCCACGCTCCTTAAGGGAAGGGAAAAAAATTGGTTTGAAGGACTGGTTTATTGCGGTCTGGACTTTACTTAAATATCGCTTCTATAATTGATTTATCAATGATTAAAGAATGAAGGATCCAGTTCCAGAATACGGGAGTTGGATTCCCTTGGTACGGCACTTCTTTTGGGCCAGAATTTATATTGCAATAAATCTAGCTCAAATAAAAAATGGTGAGCAAGTTTTAGATGTTGGTTGTGGCACTGGCCATCTCTTGGAGGAATTAAATCGAAAGTATAAAGATTGGCATGGCTTTGGAGTTGACATCTGTCCAGAGGTAACCAATATTACCTTGCCTAACTGCACTTTTTTGGTAGCCGATCTCTGCTCGTTGCTACTTCCAGATGACTATTTTGATTTTGTGTTTGCCCTTGATACTTTAGAACATATCTGCCAGGTTGAGCAGGCATTGAAGGAGATAAAGAGAGTTTTAAAAAGGGATGGAATTCTGATTGTGGGTGGACCAACTGAGACATTTTTTTACAAATTGGGTCGTTTTCTATATAAAGGAACCTTTTCCCAGGAGAAAGGACCATGTTCAAGTCAACATTATTATAATATTGGCCAAATTATTCAAAAAATAGAAGAAAACGACTTCAAAATTGAAATTGTCCAAAATTTGCCGTTTTTACAACCTTTTGTTCTGCAGAAAATCCTCAGATTCAGAAATATGAAGGCATAAAATGAATAAGTTTGTATGATAATTAAAAAAATTCCGATTATTCTAATTTTACTTCTTTCTCTCTTTTTAAGTCTTTACGGAATTCGCTTTGGTCTGCCAAGCAAAGAAAGAGCAAAAATATCGGGAAGGATACCTGAAGAGAAAATTAGAAAGCTTTTAAAAGAGAAAAAATGGCAGAGGTCAGAATTCATTGCTTCATCTGAAAAAAAGGAGATTGCTGAACTTACTGCCTATTTTGATATTCTCCGTAGTTATCATCCTGATGAGGAATATACCTTAAAAAATCTTAGCCATATGAACCCTAAAAAATTTGATTTTGATACTAAAAGCTATATCTATCCCCCGTTCTTTGCTTATCAGATAGGTTTTGGAATTCTTCTTGGTTCGCTTTGTCATTTTTCCCCTTTGAAGCAGGATATTTTTTTCTATCTGAAAAATCCCGAGCAGTTTGCTAAAATCTATTTAGCGGGCAGATATATTGTTGTCCTTTTTGCTCTATTAACGGTTCTTTTTGTCTACCTTATTGGAAAAAGGCTCTATAATGAAAGAGTGGGATTACTTTCCTCGTTATTTTTAGCAGTTACTCCTTTATTTGTTATTCAATCCCATTATATCAAACCGGATATTCCCCTGGTCTTCTGGATTACTCTTTCCTTCTATTTTGCTCTCTCTATTATGGAGACAAGAAAATTGAAATACTACATTTTAAGTGGGATTGCAGCAGGTCTGGCGATGGGCTCCAAATATCCAGGCGTTCTTGCTATCTTCCCCATAATCGTTGCCCATTTCATTGCTCAGGGAGGGTTAAAAAAGAATAGACTTCTTTTGGGAGCAGGTCTTAGTATTATTTTTTTCTTCTTTTTGAGTTCTCCTTATACCCTTATTCATTTTTCTTGTTTCTGGCATGACATCTCCTGGACTACAGAAGTGGTGAGCAAATCTCCTTTTTACCATTTTTTCAATTCTTTGCTTTATTATCCAATCACAATGTTCCTCTACACCATCTCTCCTTTTCTCTTCCTTGTTATATTTGCCTCTGTCCTCTTTGCTCTGAGGTTTCGTACGGCTAAGGAGTTCTTTCTTTTTTCTGCAATCCTTCCCTTTATTCTCCTTATGTTCTTGGTGAAATCAGGTTCTGAAACTTATGGGCTTCCTGCTTATCCATTTTTGGCAATTTTAGCCGGGAATTTTTTTAATATATCTATTTTTAAAAGAAAAATATCTATGATTACTAAACCAATCCTGTTCTTTGCTATTGTTGGGACAACTTTCTACTATACATTTTCTTTTGAAAGAATTGCCAAAAATACTGATGTCAGAATGGAGACTTCTTTGTGGGTAGAGGAAAATATTCCCCAAGGAGCAAGGATTGGAATGGATAGATATCCGGTTATCTATCGCATGCCTTCCATCAATCCTAATAAGTATGTAATAAAGGCTGGAAATATAAAAGAATTGCTCAACGAAGGTATCGACTACTATATTCTGATTTCTGATAGTTGGGGATTTTTTGAACCTTTATCCTTTTTCACGGGAAAGCCATTGGTAAACAATTCCATCATTTCTCTTTTGAACTCCAAAGATTTTAGAATAATGAAAAGGTTTGAAATTATCCCTCCTTTATTGGGGATTTTTCCCAAAAAATTTCAGTTTTCCGGCTCTTTTGAGTTTATTACCCCAACATTTATTATCCTGGAGAGAAAAAATGCAGGGAAATAACTATATAAAAATTTTCTTTAATAGAATTGCTGAGAATTATGAGAGATATCAGAAAAAGAATTTTTACTATCATTGTCTCATTGAGAACGTCTATCTCTCATCTATACCTTCTAAGTCAACGATTATCGATTTTGGCTGCGGTACAGGAAAATTACTTGCCAGGTTAAACCCGTCAAAGGCTTGCGCAATTGACTTTAGTTCTAATATGATTTCGGTTGCCAAAAGAAGCTTAGGCAATAATGTTAAATTTGTTTGTTCCGATTTTGCTTTATTTAGCCCTCAAGAAAAATATGACTATGCAATCATTTCCAATACCCTTGAGTATGTTTCGGATATAAATTCTCTTTTATCCAAAGCATATGATTCATTAAATGAGGACGGCAAGATAATCATAACCTCGGTTAACCCGGTTTGGAAGCTAATCCTTCGGGTCGGAAATAAATTGCATATTAAAACTCCTGATCTTGAAAAGAATTTCTTAACCAATAAAGATGTGGTAAATTTTTTAGAGGTTGCTGGATTTGAGATTATTGCAGAAGGGCTAACCGGCGCTGTTCCTGTCTATATTCCTTTTATTTCGCCATTCCTCAATTTTCTAATAAGAGAATTACCTTTGTTGAGACAATTCGGTAGTATCCAATGTGTTATCGCTAAGAAAAGGCGTTTGTCCCGGGAATACGCTTGCTCCGTTATTGTTCCTTGCTTTAATGAAGCGGGCAATATCACGACGATTATTCAGAAGATTCCCAAAATAGGCAAATGGACAGAACTTATTTTCGTAGATGATGGTTCTCAGGATAGTACTGCTGATCAGGTTGATTCTTCACTGAGGGATGATATTAAAATTAGATGTATTTCCTATAAGCCTAATCGTGGCAAATTGTATGCTATTACAGCAGGTTTTCATAATGCAAAAGGGGATATCCTTTTCATTCTGGATGCCGATTTAGCTATAATACCTGAGGAACTTAGAAAATTCTATAAGGTTATGGCTGAGGGATATGCCGACTTTGTTAATGGGACCAGATTTATTTATCCTATGGAAGGTAAAGCTATGAGATTACTCAATTATTTCGGTAATAAAATTTTCTGTTTAGTGGTTAGCTGGATTATAGACCAGCGGGTTTCGGACACACTTTGTGGTAGTAAGGCTCTATTCAGAAAGGACTTTTTACATATCTCAATGGGGCATGATCCCTGGGGTGATTATGATCTTATATTCGGAGTGGCAAAGTTGAAACTTAAGATGCGCGAAGTGGCGGTTCATTACCAAGAAAGGAAATATGGTAAATCAAAAATGAAACCCTTAAAACATACTAACGCTTTACTGAAAGCATGCTTTTGGGGATTGAAGAATATTAAATTCTCTCTGGTAAGTAGAAAGCAACGACATTTTTAGTTAAATAAAATGGGTAGATTAAATTTAAAAATGCCAGCAAAAGGAACTCCTGTTTCTGGCAACAAAAGCGATCCGTTACTCTATTATTATCATCCACTGGTGGGTTGGTTATATGAGCGCAGGATTAATTTGGGATTGTCTTTATTGGAATATCCTATTAAAAACATCTTGGAGGTAGGGGTTGGGAGCGGCTTGTTAGTACCATTGCTTGGCTCCATCAGCGAGAAATATGTTGGGATAGATTTGATTTTGTCGGAAAAATTTTTGTCCGCATATAATAAGGGAGATAAAGTAATTTTCCATAAAATGGACATATGCAAAACCTCTTTTGACAATGATTCATTTGATACTATAATTTGCTTTTCTGTTCTTGAACATATATTGGCTCTTGATGATGCGGTCAGAGAAATTACAAGAATTTTGAAACCCAGGGGGCAATTTATAGCAGGATTTCCATCGGTTAATTCATTTATGACTTTTTGTTTCCATCTTATTGGTTTCCATGAAATTAAAAAATACCACCTTAATAATTCAAATCAAATTATTAAGGTAATATTAAAACATTTGAAAATCAGAAAAATTAAGACGATACCACCGTTTATATCTCCTAATAAGGCATTATACACCTGTCTCAAAACAGAAAAATGAGTTCAGAAACATTAAAGAAGAAAGGAAGAATTTCGGATGAAATTAAACATGATCAGGATATAAGGCCGAAAGCAGAGATGATTTGGGGTTGGGCTACTTCAGCAGGCAAATTAAGGTTGAGAAGAAGGATTGAACTTATAAAAAATAATGCTAATGTTGATGTTGCTAAAAAAGTTCTGGAATTTGGATGCGGTACCGGCTTGCTTAGCAGAGAAATTTCAAGCTCTTGTAGAGAGTTAATAGCAATTGATATTTCGGATGAATTTTTAGAGACTGCCAAAGCAAGATCATCCCAACCCAATATAGTTTATCTAAAAATAGATGCGCAAGATACACATTTTGAAAATAATAGTTTCGATGCTGTTATTGGAAATTCAGTGTTACATCATTTAGACATGGAGAAAAGCTTAAGAGAAGTATTCCGCCTATTAAAACCCGGAGGAAATATGGTGTTTGCCGAACCAAATATGTTAAATCCTCAAATTATAATCCAGAAAAATATTCCTTTTATAAAAAAAATTATGGGAGATTCTCCAGGGGAAACTGCAATTATAAAATTTAGATTAGAAGCTCAATTAAGAAAACTGAATTTTAAAAAGATATTAATTACCCCCTTTGATTTCCTTCACCCATATACTCCAAAACCGTTAATAAAGACCGTATCAAGATTATCTGAATATTTGGAAAAAATGCCTATTCTACGAGAAATAGCTGGATCCCTATTAATTGTTGCTGGAAAATAATTAAAGAGGAGAAAATGAAAAAAATATTGATTAGTGGCGGAGCAGGGTTTATCGGGACCAATTTGGTTGCATTCCTTCTTAAAGAGGGAAAAAAGTTAGAATTTTAGAGGAATGGAAAAACTAATGGTCAGCCAAATCTATCAGGCAATTGAATCAATATT
>Ga0210031_1000602_pt1 | contig 21317 bp, 31 predicted proteins | sample CryGeyCG2014_080_FD_185455 | JGI IMG/M metagenome (GOLD analysis project Ga0210031, IMG submission 185455) | Groundwater microbial communities from aquifer - Crystal Geyser CG03_land_8/20/14_0.80 (SPAdes) (version 2) | ecosystem: Environmental > Aquatic > Deep subsurface > Groundwater | place... | reverse complement strand
TGCCGGGAAATGCTGGAGGGATTTGGCGGTTTTATGATAACGGAAGGATATTTAATGGAACCTGCCGCGTAGCGGCTTACTTGAACCAGTCATTCAAGCCGACCGGGAATATCCTCTGTGCAAAAAGCAAATCAGTGGCCCGGCGGCTTAATTCTGCCGTTCGGCAAAAAATATAAAACCTGAGAAAATATGACAAAATGACAACTGACAATATAGTGCAACAAATAAAAGAGTGCGCAAAAAAGAAAATTTTATATTTGCCACATGCTGTTCGCCAAATGTTGAGACCAGATCGTATGATTTCTCCAGAAGAAGTCCGGAGTGTAATAGAACGTGGAGAAATAATAGAAAATTATCCTGAAGATCAAAGGGGCCACAGCTGCCTTTTGCTTGGGTTTCCCGATAATAGAGGCCCTATCCATGTTGTTTGTGCTCCAAAAGATGAATATTTAGCTATAATCACTGCATATATTCCAAACGATACCGAATGGAAAAAAACTTTAAAGTGAGGAAAAAATAATGAAATGCATTCATTGCCAAGGGCTAATGAAAAAAGGAACAGCGCCACTCCATATCGACAGGAAAGGATGTCATTTGACTTTAGACCATGTTCCAGCCTGGATTTGTAGTCAATGCGGTGAGGCGTATTTTGAGGAGAATGAAGTAGGTGCTGTGCAAAGCTTAATTTCTGCGATTGAGCTGAATGCTGAACCTTTATTGGCAACTGGTTAATAAAACAAGTCAACTACCACCACCAGAGGTGGTGGCTTGTTGCGGCGGGCTGCCCCTATAAGGGGACAACCGCCCGCCTTCAAAGGAAAAGATTCATTTGATTTCAACTGGTAGAACCGTTTTTATTACTCTTATGCTACCACCACCAGAGGTGGTGGTTTCAACCGATGAATAAAAATGCCGAACGAATCGCTTCACCAGACGCCGAGAACGTCCGTTCAGTTTTGTTAAGGCCGGTGGCGGCGCTGGTGAGATCTAGCGTTAGCCAGAACAAATGTTGACAGCAACCATGCATCTTTCTATAATCCCAAAGGGTACTTGATATGCCGACAGTCAGCAATATTTCAGGAATGTACCGGTTTTTCTTTTACAGTTTCGACTGCAACGAGCGAATGCATATCCATGTCCAGAGAGAAAGGATGGTATGCAAATTCTGGATCCAACCATTGGTTTTGGCAAGGAATCAGGGGTTTGCGTCGAAAGAGATCAATATAATAAGGGAGATAATCCTAAAGAACAGAGACAGGATCATGGAGGCGTGGTATGAACACTGCGGTACAAATACAGGAAGCGAGAATTAAGGACATAAGCGTCACCAAAGACACCATTATGGCTCAACTCATGGATGGGCGGACAATCAGCGTTCCACTTGCCTGGTCATGGCGATTATTGGAGTCAACGCCCAAACAGCGGGCAAACTGGGAGATCATTGGAGACGGGCAGGGCGTGCATTGGCCGGACATCGATGAGGATATCAGCGCTGAAGGTATGCTTTACGGTATTCCTGCTCCGAGAACTCGAATATCCTCCAAGTTCAATCTGAAATCAGACAAGAAGACGATGGCGGCCAACAAACGGGTCAAGCGGACGGCAAAAAAGCCTGCCGCCGCTTACCCTTAACGTTGGACGAAAACGAGGAAACAAAAACTTGAAAAACAGTTTGTATTTGTGTTGCAAGTGTGGGACAATAAAGTTATGAAAACTTCAGCCGTCCATGCCCGCATTGAACCACAAACAAAGGAAAAGGCGGAAGAGATCCTTCGGAGCCTTGGCCTTACTCCCACGGAGGCCATCCGCATCTTCTACAAGCAAATATCACTCCGTGGCGGGTTGCCTTTCCCGATTGCGATTCCGAACAAGCTGACGGCCTCGACCCTGGAGAAGAGCCGTCGCGGTGAAGACGTTCAGGAATTTGAGTCGTTAAAGGCAACGTTCAATAGCTGGAAGAAATGAAGAAAGTCTCGCAGACCAAGCAATTCTCCCGGGATGTCCACCGCATGCGGAAACGAGGGAAGGACTTGGAAAAGTTGCAGGAGATTGTCAAGCTTCTGGCCGAGGGCACTCCGCTTCCAGCGAATTATAGAGATCATCCACTAATAGGACCGTGGCAGTCGTTACGTGACTGTCATATTGAGGCCGACTGGATACTGATTTACACGGCAGATAAGGATTTGCTCCGCCTCGAACGTACCGGTACACACAGCGACCTTTTCAAGAAATAACATCGTCCAACCAGCGGGTGAAGCAGACGGGGAGAAGCCCCGCCGCTTACCCTTATCGTTATATGCCGCTTAGCTCCACACATTATACCTAAAAAGGAATTGACAATGGGTGACGTTTGTGTACATAATATGATACACAAATGGAGGGTACGATCATGAAATTTTTGAGCGTCCGAGATTTAAGAGGCAAATCTGCACAAATCTGGAAAGAGCTGCCTGACGAAAGGGAGATGGTTCTTACCAGCAATGGTCGGCCAATAGCCATTCTTGCGGCAATAACCGAGGAAAATCTTGAGGAATCGCTATCGGCATTTCGCAGAGCACGTGCCGTTGATGCCGTTGTTTCTCTCCAGCGGAAGTCTGTAGAGAAAGGAACAGACAAGATTTCGTTGGATGAAATCAATGCCGAAATTAAATCTGTTCGTGAAAAGCGTGCATGATGGACATTGTCATTGACACCAATGTTCTTGTTGCGGGTCTTTTATCGCCATTCGGGGCTTGTGGCGAAATCGTACGCATGGTCTCAGCCGGTGAACTGACGCTTTCCTTCGATGCGCGGATTCTATCAGAATACAACGAGGTTCTCCGACGCCCGAGGTTTGGATTTGAAGAAGAAAAGGTCGCCGCGTTTCTTGACTATATTGTGTATCGTGGCCGGGCTGTTGCGCCTTCCCCTTTGACCCATTTGTTTCCTGATCCGGATGATGAACCGTTTCTCGAAGTCACTCTTGCGAGTCAAGCGGTATGTCTTGTTACAGGAAATCAAAAACATTTCCCTGCTGAACAATGCCAAGGCGTTAAAGTCATTTCACCCATTGAGTTTTTAATTTTTTTCAAAAACCAACAAACAGAAAAGAAACGTATAACGAAGCGCTCAACCCGGACGCGCAAAAAACCGCGCGCCGGTTAGCTTTTCGTTCGGCGACAAAGAGAATTATGTATAATAATGGCGTAGGATAAAGGATGATATGATGGAGTCGGTCTACATCGAGACAACTGTTATCAGTTATTTGGTCTCTCGACCTAGCCGTGACATTCTGGTAGCTGCCCACCAGCAGACAACGGACGAATGGTGGGCTTCTCGACGACGGGAATTCGAGTGTTTCATTTCGCAGGTTGTAATTGATGAAATACAGGCCGGTGATAATGAGGCGGCTGAGAAAAGGATGAAAGAAATTGGCGATCTTCCGGTTTTGGAAGCGTCAGTTGAAGCGGAGCACTTGGCAGAGGCAATTATTGAGGCGGAAGCCATTCCCCAAAAAGCCGTTCGCGACGCAGCGCACATAGCTGTTGCCGCAGTGAACGATATCGATTATCTTTTGACATGGAATTGCAGGCACTTGGCAAACGCACAAATCATTCGAAGCGTATCAGTAATCTGCAATGCAAAAGGATTTAGCATGCCGGTGATCTGCACTCCAGAAGAATTAATGGGGGTATAACGCTATGTATGATGATCCAATAGTTGAAGAAGTTAGAAAGACGCGGGAACGATTGGCGGAAGAACATAATTTCGATGTGGGGGCTATATTCGAAGACCTTCGGAAGCAACAAAGCACATTGGGGAAAAGGCTTGTCCGCCGACGACAGAGGAAACAAATTGCCGAACAAGCGGCTGCACCTGACCGGAATTCCGCTGCGCTCCATCCCGGCAGGTGAGCCTTAGTGTTCTCCCCTCGCTCCGCTCAGGGAGAATGCGGCAGTTAAGCCGGAACTCCTGTTTCCCTTCGCTCCGCTCAGGGAGAACAAGGAGTTCAAGACCGATGCCCCTTCGGGGCACGGCTTAACTGCCGCATTATGCATATGCAAAAAATAGAAATTGATAACTCAAAAGATAATAAGGAGCTGGTTAAGATTTACATCGGGAACTGGTAAAAGCACAGAGGGCATTCTGAAGTGCATGGAGGGCGATCCGTAAGGTAATGTCAGACACACCTTAGAAGCAGGAGATGCATAGACATGATGAAGAAAAATATTTGCTCAATCATTATCTTAACAGTTGTCTTGGTTTTCTGGGGGTTACATCATAACGCTTTCTCAGAAAAGAAAGGAGGAAGAAAGATGCAAATCACAAGTTCTGCTTTTACGGAAGGCAGTATGATACCGGCAAAATACACCTGTGATGGACAAGATATTTCACCACCGCTTGAGTGGAAAAATGTTCCTGCCGGTACAAAAAGTTTTGCTCTTATCAGTGATGATCCTGACGCACCTATGGGAACTTGGGTACACTGGGTTGCCTACAACATTCCTCCGAATATGAATAAACTCGATGAGGATGTGAAGCCTGAAAAGGAATTCAAAGATGGGCCGACACAAGGCAGCAATAGCTGGCCGAGAATCGGGTACGGCGGCCCCTGTCCCTCGAGTGGCACTCACAGATATTATTTCAAACTATACGCTCTTGATACTGTACTGGATGTCAAACCGGGAGCCACAAAGGCACAGGTACTGCAAGCGATGAAAGGGCATGTTCTTGCGGAAGCCCAGTTGATGGGGAAATATAAGAGGCGGAGGTAACCCATAGCAGAAAAAGCTCAGGAGGTTTAAATGAAAACAAGGATCACAGAACTATTAGGAATAGAATATCCTATAATACAAGGGGCCATGGCATGGGTTTCTCTTCCTCCACTGGTTGCTGCGGTTTCAAATGCAGGGGGTCTTGGAATACTGGGTTCATCCTTTATGGTACCCGATGAACTCAGAGAAAACATAAGAAAGGTAAAGGAACTTACCCAAAAACCTTTTGCGGTGAATTTTATGCCAGAGAATCCACTGCTGGAAGAGCTTTTAGACGTCATCATAGAAGAGAAGGTGCCGGTGGTCAGCTACGGCAAGGGAAATCCCAGGAGAATTATAAAAAAGACAAAACCCCACAATATAATAAACCTTCCCACTATGGGGGCAGTCAGACATGCCGTTAAAGCAGAGCAGGATGGTGCCGACGCCGTTATTGTTCAGGGAACCGAGGGTGGAGGACATACAGGCTTTGTTGCCAGTTCCATACTGGTACCAATGGTTGCCGAAAGGGTAAAGATACCTGTAGTGGCTGCCGGTGGATTTGGGAATGGGAGGGGGCTTGTTGCCGCCCTGGCACTGGGTGCTGAGGGGATTTCCATGGGAAGCAGGTTCATAACCACTCAGGAGTGTCCTATCCTCCTTCATGCAAAGGAGTGGATAGTCAGCTCCAGTGAGGAAGATACCGTGGTTACAGACAACTTAACTGGTATACGATGCAGGGTTCTGAGGAACAAATTTGCCGAAGACCTTCTGGACATGAAAGAACGAAACGTTTCTCCCTGGGAGATGATGCAGCATGCCAGAGGCAGATTCAGGAAGGCCTTTGTTGAAGGCGACCTGGATGAGGGTTCCATTGCGTGCGGACAGGTTGCCGGGCTCATTACTGACATACCAACCTGTAAAGAACTCATTGACCGGATAGTAAAAGAGGCAGAGGATATAGTAGCTCCCCTTAAAGAAAAGGTATTATCTTAAGAACTACTTAGTTCTTCCTAGAGTTTTTTGATCTTTATCATAGCTCTGCGCTGGGACTTAGGAAGCTTTTTTGACGGCCCTTTCTTTTGAGTGTGAATAACCTCATTAACGGGCTCATCATCAGGCTCGTCATCATACCTCTTCTCTTTGGCAAAAATCGCCATCTCCATCCTCATCTCAAACTCACCAGAAGGTATAACAGAGGCCCCCTGTCTTTCAGAAAAATCGACTATTTGACGGTCAGAGGTTACCACAACCATCTTTTCCCTTGCAACCTTAACAACCCTCTTTATCACTTCATCGGCCTCTTCGCCTTTTTTGGAAAAGACAATATCTATCCCTTTATCCCTGGTTCTCTCCTGTCTGATACCACCCCCCTTACAGCCGTCAAAAACTACAGTAATCCCGTGTTTCCTTACCTTCTTGTAGGCAGCCAGTCTGCTGATTAACTCATTTCGCCCTTTCTCTATATCCATGTGATCCAATCTGCTTAAAACAGGTGATTGCTTAATCAAATTGTATCCGTCGATAATTATATGAATAGCCATTTAAGACTCCTGGAAACCCAATATGATCTTTTATTGATATAATAACAGAATAATTAAGGTACCTCAATATATTAATAGACACCCAACCTGATTCCTATATTCTGTATTCCTTTCATCACAAATATAAATTTCTTGACATGCCAATAGGGCGTTGATATTCTACTTTTAATGTAACTACTCAGGTAGATAAACTGAAGGCGGAAGGCTTTTAGGATACTTCAGTTTTCGGTCTTCAACCTAAAAACCTAAGTAGAACAGGCATCTCGCCTGTCAAGGGAGTATTTTAAAATGAAAAGAAAAGCGAAGATTGAAAGGAAAACTTCAGAGACGGACATTAAAATAGATTTAAACATCGATGGTTCGGGGCAATATGATGTGAATACCTCTGTCCCCTTTATGGACCATATGCTGTCTTTGATGGCCAAACATGGTTTCTTTGATTTAAAGATTAAGGCCAGCGGTGATACCAATGTAGATTTACATCACACCGTAGAGGATGTCGGCATATGCCTGGGTGAAGGATTTAAACAGGCATTGGGAAAGAAGGATGGAATAGTAAGATACGGTGAAGCATCGGTGCCTATGGTTGAAGCTATGGCATCAGTTGTACTGGATATCTCGGACAGGCCTTTCCTGGTCTATAACAGTAAACTGAAGAAGGGTAAAACAGGTGAATTTGACACAGAATTGATATGGGAATTTTTCAGGGCATTCAGCAGCAGCGCCGGAATAACATTACATATCAATGTTATGTATGGTAAGGACACCCATCATACAATTGAAGCTGTCTTTAAGGCCTTTGGCCGGGCACTAGATAAAGCCACCACCATTGACAGGAGAATAAAAGGGGTAATGTCCACAAAGGGCAAGCTGTAGATGATGAAAAGGTTGATTGCTGTAATAGATTATGGAATGGGAAACCTTAGAAGTGTCCAAAAGGCATTGGAAAAGATTGGCAGCAGGGCAATTATAGCCAATACTCCAATGCAGATATTAGATGCCTCTTCAGTGATATTGCCGGGTGTGGGAGCATTTGCAAAATGCATGAACAATCTGGAAAAGCTAGGCCTTGTGGATTCTATATACAGATCTATCGAAGCAGGCAAACCTTTTCTGGGGATATGTCTGGGTCTGCAGATTTTATTCACAGAAAGCGAAGAGTTTGGTAACCCAAAGGGGTTGAATATCATCAAAGGAAGAGTGATACGCTTCCCAACCAATCTTACAGGTACTGACAGTGATAACCCAATGCCCAGGGCAAAATTAAAGGTCCCCCACATGGGGTGGAATTCTTTGAAGTTCAGAAAAAGGGCCCCTGTTTATGAACACATAGATGACGGTTCATATCTGTATTTTGTTCATTCGTTCTATGTTGTCCCCGAAGATGAGAATATAGTATCAACCACAACAACTTATGGAATCGAGTTCACATCCAGCATCTGGAAGGACAACATCATTGCCATGCAGTTCCACCCAGAAAAGAGCCAGAAATTAGGGTTACGAATTTTGAAAAACTTCAGTGAATTAAAATAGACAACCTCATAAAAAGTCAAAACTCCCTCTCCCTTGATGGGAGAGGGCGGGGGTGAGGGTAGATATACACAGTGATTTCTATGTGTTAGAATCCCCCTCCCTTTTGTTCCCTCCCACCAGGGGAGGGAATAGTGACTTTTTACGAGTTCATCAAAATAGAGGGGTTCGCGTGTGCTTTCCTAACGTTGAAATGGGCAGGATGGACATAAACAAAAGGTGTATATCGCCTTTCATAAAATTAATGGTTATCTTGGCAAGCCTTACAATGATGGGGTGTGCACAATTGAGCGCTGCCAAGTCTCCTCAACCTGCTGTTGAAAAGATACCTGGCATTAATACAATTGCCATAATACCATTTCAAACAATACTACAAGAAACAAAAAAAGGGGGAATTGTTAGTTGCCCGATATGTGGAAACTTATTTAAAAGTGGCGAGATTATACCAAATGCTGAAAAAAGACTAACCCAACTCTTCTATCAGAAGCTGAATGCCTTAGAGGTTTATAGAGTATTGCCCATAGATCAAGCAGGAGGAGCTATCTCTAAGACGCTATATGACGATTTAAAAGCATCCCATCTTAAGATGGCGGTCCAGGTCGGAAAAGAACTCAATGCAGATGCGGTTTTAGCAGGTTTTGTATTTCGTTACCGAGAGCGCGAAGGATACGCTTATTCCGTTAATAGGCCGGCATCATTAGCATTCGAGGTGCACCTCATCAGTCTAAAAGAGGATAACAGTATCTGGGAAGGCTCCTTTGACGAAACCCAAAAATCTCTCAGTGAAAATGTGCTCAAACTATATGCTTTTCTCAAAATAGGAAGCAAGTGGTTAACTGCGGATGAGCTGGCTGAACAGGGTGTTGAAGAGGTGTTGAAAAAATTCCCCGGATTAAGAAGAAAGTAGCATGGGTTAAATTTTATGATTATTATACCGGCCATTGATTTAAAAGAGGGAAAATGCGTTCGCCTTATTCAGGGCCATATGGATAAAGTCACTGTCTTTTCCAATGATCCTGCTGAGACAGCTATGAGATGGGAGGATAAAGGGGCTGAATTAATACATATTGTAGATCTGGACGGATCCATTGCAGGCAGTCCCAAAAACAAAGGAATTATAGAGAAGATAGTCAAATCAATAAACGTTCCCATCCAGCTTGGCGGTGGGATAAGAGACCTGGCTACCATTAACCAGTACATCTCAATTGGTGTAAGCAGGGTTATCATGGGGACGATAGCCATTGAAGCCCCCGATTTGATAAAACAGGCCTGTCAACTGTACCCGGGGAGAATCCTGGTTGGTATTGATGCAAAGGACGGAAGGGTTGCTATCAGGGGTTGGACTGAGGTTACTGAAAAGAGGGCAGTAGATGCAGCAAAAGAAATAGAAGGCCTTGGTGTTGCAGCCTTTATTTTTACTGATATTAAAAGGGATGGAATGCAGACAGGCCCAAATATAGAGAACACAAAGAAGCTGGCTCAATCTGTGACCGTTCCCGTTATAGCATCAGGTGGAGTGAATACCATCAGTGATATTGAAGATATTATGAAGATAGAAGAATACGGGGTTTCTGGGGTCATAGTTGGAAGGGCAATCTATACAAACTCCCTTAGACTGGAAGATGCGATAAGATTAACCCGTGAGTCGTGAATCGTGAATCGTAATTGGAATAAAAATAAAAGCCCGATTTACGATTTACGATTTACGGCTTACGGGATAAGAGGATAAGAAGTTACAGATGTTAGCTAAAAGGATAATACCCTGTCTGGATGTCAAGGATGGCCGTGTAGTTAAAGGGATAAACTTCATTAGTCTCAGAGATGCAGGTGACCCTGTTGAAAATGCCAGGGTGTATGACCAGCAAGGAGCAGATGAACTCACTTTCCTGGATATCACCGCCTCTCATGAGAAGCGAGATATAATACTCACTGTAGTGGAAAGGACAGCAGAAGAGGTATTTATGCCCCTTACCGTTGGTGGCGGAATCAGGAATCTTGAGGATATCCGCAATCTGCTCAATGCCGGTGCAGACAAAGTCTCTATAAATACCGCTGCTGTGAATAACCCGGGCTTTGTAAGAGAGGCAGCTGAAATGTTTGGAAGCCAGTGCATTGTTGTAGCAGTAGATGCAAAGAGGACGGGAAATGGGGGATGGGAAGTATATACCCATGGCGGCAGAAGGCAAACAGGGATAGATGCACTGGAATGGGTAAAAAAAATGGAGGGGATGGGGGCAGGAGAGATACTGCTTACCAGTATGGATTGTGATGGCACGAAGAATGGTTATGATATTAAACTAACTAGGAATGTCTCTGACCTTATAGACATTCCGGTAATAGCCTCTGGAGGGGCAGGCACCCTGGAACACCTATATGATGCCCTTATGGGTGGGAATGCCGATGCCGTTTTAGCTGCTTCCATCTTCCATTATAGAGAATATACTATTCGTGAGGCAAAGGAATACCTGAGAGAAAAGGGTATCTGTGTGAGGCTATAGCACTACCTCACACTTAATGGAACATAAACTATTAGCGCCTTTTTCTTTTGATTTGCAAACTGATTTAATTCCGATTAAGATTTCGGCGTTTGCCAGGTGGGCGCAGTTCCATGTTAAGAGAAACTGTATGTTGAGTTGCGTCATCAAGTTCTTGCTTGGCATATTTCGAAAAAATGACCTTCATTATTCTTCCTTGAAGATTTCCTCCATAGGGATTCCTCCCAGATTTCCTGCACGATAGGCATTGAGCCTCTTTTCTGCTTCTTCTGCCCATATCGCATCCAGCGATCTGTCTGGCTCATCAAGGCTCTTTATGATCCCTTCGACCACCATAAACCTTTCGTCTGGTTTTAATTTTAATGCTTGTTTAAGTATTTCTTTACTGCTCATGAGATTCACCTCCCATTTTTGTGAACGGCAGCGATAAGCGGACCCCGAAGCGGCCAGCTATTGGTGTTCCGCTTGATCGCCTTGTTGGGGCTCCCCTTCGTCATCGTTCACATCGCCCCCTGAGTTTGGGGACTCCTTAACGTAGTATTTTCGCTTGAGATAGGGACTCAGTTCATCCTTTATCGAGTCTCTTTGTTCTCTGGAAAGGTATTGGCAACCCGTCACAATACCATAGCAGTGCGCGCTTCCGCAATCACACCGGAAAATGTTGGCTAGATTGTCTTCCGTGGCGCAATAGTTGATGCACACCTCTTCGCCTGGCGTGATCTGTCGCTTAGCTCGGATTGTAAGATCGGTAAACTCGATCTTCGCATTTGCGTCACAGGAATGGTTCATCTCATCGTCAATCAATCCGCCCTTACCGAGATGCTTGTGCGTATCTATCTGGATACTATACTCGTTAGGGGACGCGAGCAGGTCGCCCTGCATCTTCACGATGACCGCTCCTTTGAGAATGGAAGCTACCGTAAATACGCCCGTGCGGTCCCCGCGAGCACCGATCGTCAGACACTCGATGAAAGTGTCACTCTGATCTCTCACAGTAACCATTGCTTCATATCCCTATGTTATGCACTCCTCATTCCACACACGTTTGAATGCGACGCACATCTGTTCCGCGACAAACTTGGGTAGAGCTAGGTCGAACGTTGACTCGCGCAGATTATGAAGGCGCAGGTCACGCGTGTTGTTAGAATTCAGCGCTGCGGCAATACGTGTGTCGTTCTCGTGGTCCATGCCCTCGACAGCCATAGGCTCAAGTATGATAGCTCGGACATCATGTGTTCCGGCATCATAGATAGAGATCTCTGTAGGTAGAAACGCGAATGCCCTTGAATCGGAAATAAGCAGAATCTTAAGGAACTCCTCAACTTTTGGGTTGACTGTTTCGTATCGCTCCATGACGGTATTCTTACGATACCGATTCTCTTCGGTGTCAGGGAGCAGCACGAGTTCCTTACGCTTGCCTAGTAGAATACGTTCTTCGAGGATACTCCGGTAGAACTGTGCGTTGAGGCGCTCCCAGTATAATTTAGTCGAAACAACCCAGGCATCGTGCGCCCGGCGAGATTCTTCAAGTGTCCTCGCGAAGCCCCAGAGAAACCCGAAGCCGAAGTGATTTGCCAAGGACAACCGTTCGGCAGCAAAGGTAATGGACACTGGGTTGTGGTGGATTCGGCTCTCACTGAAATAGCGTTGAATGGAGATATTCAATTCTCTTGCGTGAGCGTCCCCGACGGTAACTGGTCTGGTATAAGGAATCGTTGCCATGTGGGTAATGTCGAACGGGAGTCTTCCTCCAGAGGATAGTTCTTGGGAGATTAGCAGAGTTGGTTTGCCTAATGTGTGGGCTATTCCAAGTTCGTAAAGAACGTTTGGGTTGAAACCTGAGATATCCGCAACAACAATGTCAGCCAAGAGGATGTCCATCATAATCCCTTGGGTTATGAGCCCGAGATCCTTCTTCTTGTCTGCTCTGGCGCAGTCAAAGTCTGAGTCTCGCGCGGCCCCTAGGATCACCTCGTAGACTGCATCGAATTCTGGCGCGAATGGCATCAGCACATAGCAGTTCCGTTGCATGGTATTGGTCTCCGTAGCTATCACATCTGTCGTGAGAGTGGGCCTTACGTGGACAGCTTCTTATGCCCCAACATCATGCGTCCCGCTGCACGCCTTCGTTAGCCCGATTTCTCATCATGGTCGCGCTGCCTCAATCATCCCTTCCTCAGGCGGTCATCCAGATCCTCATTACCTTTGGGATATCGATCGTAGGGATGGTCTAGAGAATCGTAGTAGAAGTAGACATTCTTCCTTGGCGTCCTTGAACGAAGGCGATCAAGGCCTCCTTTCCGCTCATTTGAATTCTTGGCATCGAAAAATTCCGTGACCATATTCCGGCGCTCTACGCTGCCGAAAGAGCACCATGAGGTCAGATACAAGACGCTCGTCGTAGGGGGGAGAACGCGAATCGATGAAGCTTCGATGCAATAGCAAGGCACTCCAGGACGCTCAAAGGGTTTGGCCAGTCCTATCGTGGCGTAGTAGCTAGACATCCGGCGTATCTCACCACTGAGTTCAACAAGGGCTCCCACATTCTTTGGCCACCCGATCTCGTCGAGTGCTGAGCGCTGATTCTTGATATTTTCATCGAGGAATACAGGCACGCATTCGAAGGACTTTCCGTATTGATTATACAGCCCTGCGTATAGCTTTCGCCCCGCCAGCGATTGCCGTGGTCGATAGACGAGATCGCCCCAAACAAAGACGTCGAGAACGTCATATCCACTAGCACTCAGTGGATCTGCAGGTGAGGACGGGTATTTCACACGCAGAAAATCAGATAGCTGCTGGCTGAAGTCGCTCCAGCCTTGGGCACTGTATCCTGGTTTGGCGCGCGGATTGCTGGGCATATAGGGAGCAAACGGGGAGAGAAGGCCCGTCACGCGCACTTTAGCACCGTCTGACAGCCCTTCGTGCTCGACACCTCTATACCAGAAATCCTCCCGCTCGTGTATATGCCGTCGAATCTGCCTTGTCTAAAATACTCAATAATTCCCTGCAGAGCCTTCAGGATAGTCTCTCCGCCTGCATTTATCACAGCATCGTTTACGAGTGAGGATATCCACGTAGGTATTGTCATTGTGTCCTCCTTGGTGGGCTAACGAGTCTGTAGAAAAAGTCCTTTTACAGGGGAGTAGTTTCCGACCAAGACCGATTTTTTTCAGACTTTTAACTTAGCACAGACGATGCATTTTTCCGGTGGAGCATTATTGCCCTTCCTTCAATCTGTGAAGATATCGGGTGGCGTTGCTTTGTTCAGCTTCATCCCAGCTTTATCCGGTCTCCATCCTTTGGGTATATCAGGCAAATCCCAAACCATATCGGTGTATCTTCTTCACATTGTGAACAATACAGAACAGATTCCACTGCGTGTTTACTTTCCTTTTACCCCGTAACGTGAAACGGTTAAGCCCGATAGCTGATGCGATATGGGCAAATGGAGGCTCACTTATTGCCAGCCGCATCCCGTAAAGAACTTTACCTGAAGCAGAGTCAATCTTCCGCTTCATCCTCTCTGTAAAGGTAATCTCGCCTTTTGCCGACCTTCCCACAAAATAAGCAACCTGCCGTATCTCTGTACGCTCCGGATACCGCAGGCATTGGGAACGAAGGGCACATGGAAGGCATGCCGACTTGGGTCCCTTAAACTTGTATGCCCGAAAGTTCTTCACTACAACGTTGGCGCCACTGCGGTAGAGTCGTTTACCAGCCGGGCATAAACAATAACGCAACTCTTTGTCAAAGATGAAGTCTTTGGTACTAAAAAGTGGAGTGTGCCCCTTCCGACCAGCTCGTTCCTTCCTGCTGCCTTCTTTGTAACGCTCATAATTGGCAAACCTGGGATCGCGCTTCCTGAAATGTGTATCCGCTACATAGGCGTCTATCCCCCCGGTAAATAGCATCTCCATGTTCTTTTCTGTATGAAACCCACTGTCTGCTGTAAGCTGGGTGGTTTTGAAAATGTCTCCTTCTTTATCAATGGCATGAAAGTTCTCCCGCACTCCTTCGACCATAGGTTTCAATAAGTCGTGTTCTTGCGCTTCCCCAAATGCCTCGGCATGAACTATAACCTGATGCTTCCCGTCCACTGCCGTCACTCCATCATACCCCTGAATAACTCCGCGGGAGGTCTTCATCTTGGCAGACTCGTTGTCCGTGATGTTGCTCTTTCTCGGTTTACCTGTCTTGCCAGGTTTGTCATCGTTGTTGTTCAACCACTCCCTAATCTTGGAAATCCTCTTGCCAAGGGTCTCCACAAACTTTTTCTCACGATTTATGTTTTGTATGTTTGTCTGGTTTTGATCCTGCTCCCGATGCTTCTCCAATATCATGCCTATGGCTGTCTCCATCTTGGCGGCCTTCTTCTCAAACTCAGACCTGGTTCCACTCCATTCTTTAGACGCGTTGGAAGGCAGCTTGCATCCATCGATGGCAAACATCTCTTTGCCGATCAAACCCAAGTCATCGCATACCAATAACACATCACGAAAAAGATGAACGATCTCCTTGTCCATGGTGGCTATAAAATCTGCAATGGTAGTGAAATGTGGCATGGTATCGGCGCTCAAGGCCATGAAGATGATGTTCTCCTCACAACACTGGGCAATCCTCCTGCTAGAAATGATCCCCCGGGAATACGCAAAGAGAACGATCTTCAGCAATATGCGCGGATCATAGGCAGGCGCCCCGGTCTTATCGTTCTGAAACCGCTCGTCAAATACTGATAGATCAAGCTCGTTGTCGATCAGATGATTCAAAGAATATTCAAATGTGCCTGGTAGAATCTGTTTCTCGAAAAAGATAGGGATGAATTTACCTTGTTCGTAGGAATAAGGTTTGTAACGTGCCATGCAACACCTCGTGGAGTCTGTAGAAAAAGTCAATCTCGCACGAATCCGGTGAGTTTGAAGAAAATGCAACCTCTCAGGATGCTCTGTATACGACGATCTCATACAGGGGAGGGGTCAAGAGACCCCCGAAAACTGAGGGTTTTGATCTTGTGAGGACTTATTCTACAAACTCGTTATACGCCGAGTGAAACATCAATACTGTTCTAATTGATGGAGGAAACATTATGACTGAGTTTGAGGAAGTTTCCACAAAGGCCATGGCTTTGCCCGCCGGAAGTAGGGCCGAACTTGCCGAGATACTAATCCAGAGTCTTGAAGAGAAGGAAGACGCGGGGGTTAAATCCGCTTGGCTTGCCGAAATACATCGAAGGGATCAGGAAATCAGGGCTGGTGCATCCGTAACTAAACCATCTGACCAAGTTCTCAGGGAAGCTCGCGAAAAACTAAGATGTATGAAATAGAATTTCATCACGATGCCAACGAGGAAATGAAAGCAGCGGCTGTCTATTATGAAGAACGAGTGACAGAGCTTGGAAGCGATTTCCTTGATGAGATAGAACAAGGAGTGAATAGGATTCGACAATTTCCATTACTCTGGTCAATCTATGAAGGTGAATACCGGCGGTATCTCTTGAAGCGATTCCCTTATGGATTGATCTATCGGATCGAGACTGAAAAGATATTTATCATCGCGGTTGTTCACCTTCACCGAAAACCAAGATATTGGAAGGGCAGGGGATAGCATTTTCCTTTCTACTTTCCCAAGTGTTGCACTTCATTATTGAACTGACGTAACGGTATATCGGCCCGATTCAGATATTTGGGTCAATTGTCGAATAAGGAGGGAAAAATGATGTTACCCTTTGAAAAATGTCCTGTTTGTGGGGGTGAATTAAAGGAGAAGGTAGTCGAAAAGATTTTACAAGGAGGAAATCATACTGCTGTTTTACAAATCCATGCTGAAGTGTGTCTCAATTGTGGTGAACGATTATATACTGAGGAGACTGTAAGATTATTTGAAAAAATTAGGAACAAATTAAAAAGGCAAGACCTTTCCGGCTTTGATCCTTTAGGACAGACATTTACGTCCCCGATCCTGTGCCAGATAGCGTGTTTGTGATCACTGCATATGAACTGATAGGGAAACCCCTTAAGGCATATCGGCGTCGCTGCCGAAGGAGACAGAGATGATGAAAAAGAGCAAGTTCCCAAATGGATGGGATGATGAGCGTGTCAAGCGTGTACTCGATCATTACGAAAACCAGACCGAGGAAGAGGCGGTTGCCGAAGATGAGGCTGCTTGGGAAAATACATCCCAAACCTTCATAGAAGTTCCAAACGAGCTGGTTCCCGCAGTACGCGAGTTGCTTGCCAAAAAGGTTGCCTGATCTTTTCTTTAGCTTGCATTGTGAACGTAGCCTGTGGGCAGAACCATTTCATGCACTCAGACGGCGAGAAGCAGCACCTACCTGAATCGTGTGGCATAGGGGCTGGCAAGCACATTGCGCTTGCCATTATCTCATCGCCGCTGGTGCTGAATACATTGGCCGGTTTTATTAAAAAGACCTTTCTAACGCCCGTAAGTGCTTAGAACTTAGGGAAAGGCTGCATCTGCCGTAAGCAAGAACACTACCTATGTTGTAACAGGAGAAAACCCTGGTTCCAAGGCTGACAGGGCAAGGGCTTTAGGTGTTAATATTATGACTGAAGGTGAATTTAAGAAGCTGATTGAAAAATAGGTTGTTGTAGGTGTGTAACAGGGTCGGGCCACAGCATTGATTACTAGAGGATGCTGGGCTTTCTCGAAGCCAGGTCATATGATCAGTTGAGGAGTAGCCACAAAGGGTGGGTGAAGGAATACCTGGGAAATGTGGAAAAAGCCCGGCATGAGGAAAAGAGAACCGTCCCCTTTAATTCCCCTTTAATTACTTTAATTATACCATCAGGACAGTGAAAGGCTTATTGGGAGGAGAAAAAAGTGAAGAAAATTGGCAGATTTCACGTTCTCACTGATACCACCCTCCAAACCCGTTACTCGCACGTGGAGCTTGCTGAGTTAGCCATTGCCGGAGGAGCCGATACAATCCAGTTTCGGCAGAAGGATGGGACCACGAAGCAGATGATTCGTGTAGCTGAGCAGATACAGGCCATGTGCAAACAGACTGGCGTGACCTTTATTGTTAATGATCGAGTGGATGTGGCAATAGCTTGCCATGCAGACGGCGTTCACCTCGGGCAGGGCGACTTTCCTATCCCCCTTGCCAGAAAGCTCCTCGGGGAGGATGCTATCATTGGCGGATCGGCAGGGAACCTGGAAGAGGCTCGGGCATGTCTTATAGAAGGTGCGGACTATGTCGGGTTCGGTCCTGTCTATCCAACGGCATCCAAGGATGATGCCGGCCCTGCGAGCGGACTTGCCCTTCTGAGCCAAATCGTGGAGACGATTCCTCTTCCCATCATCGCTATCGGAGGGATCACCAGGGGCAATGTCCCTATGGTGCTTCATGCTCGGGTACATGGTATTGCAGTGATCTCTGAAGTCAGTTGCCAAAATGACCCAAAGTCAGCAGCCAAAGCTCTCAAATGTTTAATGGAGTCTGACTTATATGCTTGAGAAGGTAAGTGACATCGGAGAATTCGGCCTTATTCGGAGAATCAATGATCTTGTGAATCGGGATGGCCTCCGGTCTGAGCGGCTAAGCCTTGGCATAGGGGATGATACGGCTTCCTTCCTTCCCAGACCGGGATATGAACTCCTGGTCACCTGTGATAGTATGGTAGAAGGCCGTCATTATCTGCCGCAGCATATCAGCTTCATGGACTTAGGTCGCCGTGCCATGACCATAAACATCAGCGACATCGGAGCCATGGGTGGCACTCCTCTTTACGCTCTCATATCGCTTGGATTGCGGGCTGAGATGTTTGTCCGGGACGTGGAGGAGATCTACCGGGGGTTTATCGCCGAGTTGAACCCCTTTGGCGCTTCCATTATCGGAGGAAACCTCACGAGGTCGGGAAATGGGATGTTCATCGATATTACCCTATTAGGCGAAGTAGAGCAGGGAAAACTGGTTCGCCGCTCCGGGGCAAAGCCGGGAGACGCAATTCTGGTTACAGGTTACCCCGGCCAGGCCGCTGCCGGGCTCCGGTTATTACTTCACACACCGAATGACGCTTCGTTGGCAAGGCATCCATTGGTCACTATCTACAACATACCACCTCACAGGGCTCATTTAGGAAAGGCAATTGCACAAACCGGCTTTGCCACAGCCATGATAGATACGAGCGATGGATTTCTGGGAGATCTGGGGCATATCTGTGAAGAGAGCGGGGTAGGGGCAGAATTATTCAAAGACAAAATCCCCGTCAGCGAGGGCATCTATGACGCTGCTCGCATACTCCACCGTGACCCCCACGACTTCTTTCTGGGGGAGAGCGATGATTACGAGATGGTCATTACCTGCCATCCACAGCATGTAGCCCTCCTCCGCTCTATTGCGGAAAAATGCTGTGCTGCCCCCTTGACGGAAGTGGGGAGGATCACGGGTACCGCTCCCGGGATTACATTACTCCTCCCTGATGGTGAGAGGCATCCTGTTAAATCTCTCAGTTGGGATCATTTTCGTTCTGCAAAGGACCCAGCAGAGTAAGGACTTGAGCGGAGAACACAAAAGCTATTGATCCTGTTGCCGGATGCTCCAAGCAGGGTAGTGGTGAGTCTCTGATATCACCCTCCCCTTTTTTTCCAATCCCCTCAGGAGAGGGGTGTGTGGATACCCTGCTGCTTGCATCAGGGTCATTAATTAAAAAAACGAGGAGGTTAGGATGTTTAACCGGAACATGGCAATGAAGGCTGCAGAAAACCTTAGAAGTATTCGTGAAAGAAAACCGCTCGTTCACAACATCACCAACTACGTCGTCATGAACTATACAGCAAATGCCCTGCTTGCCTGTGGTGCATCTCCGGTGATGGCTCATGCGGCTGAAGAAGTAGAGGAGATGGTTTCCCTTGCAGGAGCTTTGGTGCTCAATATCGGTACGTTAAGCCCTCCCTGGGTCCATGCAATGCTGAGGGCCGGGAAAAAGGCCAACGCGCTGCACGTTCCTGTTATCCTTGATCCTGTTGGCGCAGGGGCCACATCCCTGCGCACAGATTCTGCCAAAAGACTGATTGAAGAGCTTTCGATCCAGGTGATTCGGGGAAACGCCTCGGAGATACTCTCTCTGGGAAGAGAAAAATCTAAGGCGCGAACAAAGGGTGTTGATTCAATCCATTCCGTGGATCAGGCAGCCGAGACGGCTATAGCTCTGGCCGTAGAACTCAGAACAACCCTTGCTATTACGGGGACTGTGGATTTGATAACCGACGGTAATCGTATCTGTCGCGTTATGAACGGACATGAGATGATGAGTCATGTCACTGGGACAGGCTGTACCGCCACGGCGATTATAGGCGCCTTTCTCGCTGTCGAACCCGACTCCATGGAAGCGGCTGCCACAGGTCTGTCCTATTTTGGACTGGCCGGAGAAAAGGCTGCCGAAAGGTCCTTTGGTCCCGGGACGTTTCAGATTTCTCTCCTGGACGCTCTGTATGAGATGAAGGAGGATGATCTGATGGCAGAAGCCAAGATCCAGATTTGAAAACATTTCCCGGCTCAAAACCGGCAACGAATTCTTGGGACAACCGTGTCCGAGTACCTCATGGATCGTCCGGATATTTGGCGCAGAAATCCAGAAAATACCTGAGCCACTTTTTATAGTCCACACACTGTTTCGGTGCAACGGCTCATTTTTCGAGAATTGCGTCAAACCTCGTTAGAATCGGAAACGAGCCAGGCTGTATCGGCATTGAACAGAAAACATCCTAAGAATATAAATTTGGTATTGACGGTCTCGGAACTTCCTGATATTGAAAGGAAACTATTCAATATATTGTTATGAGTTAAATTGAAAAAATTGAAAAAATTTCTTTTTGAAATGCTTCTGCTTTTTTGGCAGGATTTTTATCTTGCAAGATAGGACGGCCTACTACAACATAATCGGCACCATTTTTAAATGCTGTCTTCACATCTACTGTTCTTTTCTGATCATCTTTATTCTCAACTGGACGAATGCCGGGGGTTACTATTAAAAAATTATCACCTAAATCACTTCTTAACTGAGAAGATTCTAACCCGGATGAAATAACTCCATCACAACCTAATTGTAAAGCACGTTTGGCCCTGGAAAGGACTAATTCTTCAACATCACACTTAAATCCCAAGTCATCCAGATCTTTTTTATCAAGACTTGTTAATACTGTTACTGCCAATATTTTGAGGCCATTTTTATTTTCAACCGCTGCCTGTAAAATTGCATCGTTCCCATGCACGCTGGCGAACTGCGCGTCTCTATGTTTAAGCTGAGCCACAGCAGATTTAACCGTTTGAGGAACATCAAAAAATTTTAAATCAACAAAAACTTTCTTTTCACGAGTACGCAGCCATTCAAGAAGCTCAAAATATCTGCCAGACATAAATAATTGGAGACCAAGTTTATAAAAATTGACTGTTGAACCAAGATCAGAGACCATCTCTTTCGCTTTTTCTACGCTTTCTACATCTAACGCGAGGATAAGTCTTTCTTGGGTTGGTATGGCTTTTTTATTAGACATCGGCGGACTACTTTCTTTTTTATCCATAATGTTAAGATAATTAAAAAGATAATGGATACTTTATCCACCAAATATGTGTTGATTATAGCATATTCGGCTTTTATTAAATAATTATTTTGGGGATTCTATTGTCGCCTTTTTGCCTATTTTGATAAGACATTGCTTTCGACAAGGAAAGTATAGTAGGTCTGTTTTTGCTTGTCAAGGGATATTACGCATCGAAAATGCATCGAAAAACATGGGCTGGCGATGTGGTTGGAGAAAGGGAGACAGATCAGCAAATAGAAGCACATAGGGGTCAGGTCCTGATAAGCAAGTTTTTGGCAGCAAAAGTGATTTTCCATGACCTGTGCATGACCTGCGACCCCAAGACCTGACCCATGACCCTGTGATGACTGAAGACGAATTTAAGAAGCTGATTGAAAAATAGGCTGCTGTAATTATGTCTTGTGGAAAATCTCTTTTTGTGCTTGCTATAGGTAATAAGAAAATCATGTCTA
>Ga0210031_1000599_pt1 | contig 21383 bp, 17 predicted proteins | sample CryGeyCG2014_080_FD_185455 | JGI IMG/M metagenome (GOLD analysis project Ga0210031, IMG submission 185455) | Groundwater microbial communities from aquifer - Crystal Geyser CG03_land_8/20/14_0.80 (SPAdes) (version 2) | ecosystem: Environmental > Aquatic > Deep subsurface > Groundwater | place... | reverse complement strand
GTAATTCTTATCTAAAATTTGATAACCTTTATTCCTTAAATAATCTTCAGCAATTCTCTCGCCCCAGTTACCAACTTGTTTCGAATTCATAATGGACCCAGGCAGAATCGAACTGCCATTTGCGCAATGCGAATGCGCCGTTTTACCGTTAAACTATAGGCCCAAGACTTGTTTTAACTCACTCAAAGAATTGATTTTCTTAAACGGGGCATTTTCAATTTTGTTCTTTCTGTCGATTAATATCACCTCCATACCTAAATTTTTAGCTGGGATTAAATCCCTTTCTATCTCGTCGCCAACCATTAAAGTTTCTTCTGGTTTGACTTTCAATTTATTTAAAACTACTAAAAAGGCTTTCGGGTCGGGTTTTAAAAATTTAGTTTCTTTAGGGGTGAAAATTTTGGCAAACTTTTCCAAGCCCAAACTTTCAACTATAAATCTGGTATTAGCCGATAAAATTGCTTTCTGAAATGGTAGAGCAAAGATTTCTTTCGCATCGTCATAAAGTTCAAAAATAATGGTTTTGCTAAAAAAATCGGCTAAGTTTTTAATCACCTCTCTTTCTGGTTTTTCAACAAATTTTTTAAAAAGTTTCTCGCTAAAATCTAACCAATTTTTAGCCAAACCCAATAAGCCGGCAAATAAAGAAGCGAAAGATTTTATTTCTTCCGGATTCTCAATTTTAATTCCGAAATTTTCCAAAGCCAAAAAGAACTCCTTTGGGTCAGGTTGTTTTAAATAAGCTAAAGTCCCCGAAAAATCAAATAAAATTAATTTTAGCTTCATTGTCGGGGACAGCAGGGTCGAACTGCTATATTCCTCGTCCCGAACGAGGCGCCTTACCATTAGGCCAGTCCCCGAAATACTGTTTTTACGTTACCCAATATTTTTTCTTTGTCATTTCATCTCTTTTTATCCCTAGTTTTTCCCTTTCTTTCCTGGCTTTTTGAGTTAAGGAGCTTAGTTCTTTTCCCGATAATTTTCCTAATTTTTTGATTTCTTTTTCTAAAAATTCTTTATCATTTTTCTTAGGATCTTCTAGAGCATGACCTAATAAGACATCTAGGACGTTTCCTATTTTGGGTCCCGGTTGGATTCCCAGAATTTTCATCACATCATTTCCATTTACTTTTAGCATCTTAACAGAGATCGGGTCTCTGCTAACTTTCTCAATAACATATTTTAAATGTCTCAGTTTATATGGCTCGGCTTTGGGAACTCCCGAACCAATTCGATCAGCCATCCTTACTTGTAATAGTTCTTCCATGTTTTCTGGCCCAACCTGGCGGAGCAATCTCCTGACTGAGGCATCGCCAACCTCTCCGGGATTATAATAAAAAAGGTGATATCTTACCAATTTGGCAATTTTCTCAATATCTTTTTTAGGAAATTTTAGGTGATTGAGAATTTGAATAGTCATTTTCGCCCCAACTATTTCGTGACCATAAAAAGTGGCGTCCGGACCTTCACCTTTTTTCACCCGGGGCTTTCCGATGTCGTGAAGCAAAGCAGCCAGTCTGACGTATTTATTAAAATGTTTTTGAGCAGCATATTTTAGAGAAAATAAGGCGTGTTCGTAGCATTCGTAAATGTGGTGCTTGTTTTGAGTTACTTTATAACCCTCTTCTAACTCTGGCAGAATATATTTTAAAAGACCCAATTCCCTCAAAAGCTCAATACCATCGGCTGCTCTCTCGGTCATAATAATTTTTAAAAATTCGTCTCTTATTCTTTCCAGGGAAATTGCCTGAAGCCAGGGAGAATTTTTTCGGATAGCTTCAGCCGTTTTTTCTTCAATCTTCCAATCCTCTCCTAGGGTTACGGCAAACCTCACTGCTCTCATCATTCTTAAAGCGTCCTCATTAAACCTCTCTTCTGGATTACCAACTGCCCGAATAATTTTATTTTTTAAATCTTCTTGTCCACCAAAAGGATCAACGAGGGACTGTCCCTCCCCTGTCCCTCCCCTGTCCCTGATTTTAAGTGCTATGGCGTTGACAGTAAAATCTCTCCGGGCCAGGTCTTCCTCAATTGTTTTGGCAAACTTTATCTCGTCCGGGTGACGCTTGTCAGTGTATTTTGCTTCTTTTCGATAAGTAGTAATCTCAATTTCTTTTAATTTTGGATTTTTACTTCCAGTTTGAACAGTTACGGTTAAAAATTTATTTTCATAAAAACTCTTTGGAAATATCTTTTGAATCTCCTCTGGTTTGCCCGAAGTCGCGACATCCCAATCTTCTGGCTCCACCTCTCTTAAAAAATCTCTGACACAACCTCCAACAATATAGGCCTCAAAACCCTTCTTTCTTAATTCGTCGGTAATAAATTTAACTTCCCTAGGTATTTTCATATACTCAATTTTAACTTAAAATCTTGTTTTTTTCAATGGTTTTGTTAAAATTAGATTAATCGCCCCCGTAGCGTAATGGATAGCGTGCAGACCTTCGGAGTCTGCGGTGAGGGTTCAACTCCTTCCGGGGGCACATGAAAAAAATATTTTTATTAACCTTCGTAGCGTTTTTGTTTTTTGCTTTGGTTCCCAGCCCATCTCAGGCGGCTTTGGTTCCTTTGGTTCCCTGTGGTGGAACTGGTCAACCCACCTGTAATCTCTGCCATCTTTTTGTACTGTTTGATAGTATTATCGATTTTGTTTTATTCAAAATTGTTCTTCCTATTGCTGTTTTAATGTTAGTTATTGGCGGGGTGATGTTTTTTGCCGCTATGGGAAACCCGGAAAAGTTAACTACTGCCAAAAGTCTAATAACTTCAGTAGTAATCGGATTAGTGATAATTTTTGCCGCCTGGCTTCTGGTAACTGAATTTTTTAGTGTTATTGGTATCTCGGCAACTGGGCCCTTAAAGGAACTTCTTACCGATCCCGGAGCTTGGTCTAAAATAAATTGCCCAATTTAATTGCCCCCATAGCTCAATTGGTAGAGCAGAAAGCTCTTAACTTTAAGGTTCCAGGTTCGAGTCCTGGTGGGGGCACCATAAAAATTCAAAAGTCAAAAGTTAAAATTGAGTAAAGTTTTTTTTATTTTAAAAAGAGGTATAATAAAAATAGAATATGCTTACACCTGAGGAAAAAGAAAAAATTATTAAAAAATATAAGCTCCATGATTTAGATACCGGTTCGCCCGAGGTCCAGATCGCCCTCTTAACTGAAGAGATTAGGAGATTACTTTTGCATTTTAAAAAGCATCCTAAAGATTTTCATTCCAAAAGGGGATTATTGAAAATGGTAGCCAAAAGAAGGAAATTCTTGAGCTATTTAAAAGAAGAGGATACTAAAAGATATAATAGTGTTGTAAAAAAAATCGGCCTTAAGAAATAGATATTGGATATTGGATAATCGGCATCTATCATCTAATATCTATCATCTAAAATCTAATTATGGTAATCAAACACGGTGGTCAACGAGTTGCCTTATTAATAGATGTCCAGAATCTCTATCACTCAGCCAAGAATTTATATGGCGCTCGAGTTAATTTTGGAGCCATTTTAAAATTGGCAGTGGCTCAAAGAAGTTTAATCAGGGCTTTTGCCTATGTTGTCAGAACAAAAACCGGCGAAGAAAAGCCATTCTTTGAGGCCTTAACCAAGTTGGGAATTGAAACCCGAGTGAGAGATCTTCAAGAGTTTTACGGCGGCTTAAAAAAAGCTGATTGGGATGTGGGGATTACCATTGATGCTGTCAGGATTGCTCCAAATGTTGATGCTATTGTTTTAGCTTCCGGTGATGGCGATTTTCTTCAACTGGTTGAATATTTAAAGAACCAGGGGAAGAGAGTAGAAATTATTGCTTTTGGCAGGTCGGCTTCCAGTCGTTTAAAAGAGGCTGCTGATGAATTCATCGATCTTGAAGGGGGACCCGAGAAATACCTATTGAAAAAATAGCCGCCAGTAGGCGAGCCTCGCCCAAAGGGCGGGTAGAAAAATAACTATGGAAAAATTTAAATTACAAATTGGTGGAAGAGAATTAAAAATAGAAATAAAAAATTTAGCTGAAATGGCAGCCGGCAGCTGCTTAGTTCAATATGGAGATACTCTAGTCCTATCTACGGTGGTAATCTCAGAAAGAGAACGAGAAGGAATAGACTTTTTTCCTCTGACTGTCGACTACGAAGAGAGATATTATGCTGCCGGAAAAATTTTGGGTTCTCGTTATATCAGAAGAGAAAGTCGGCCTTCAGATGAGGCAATTTTGACTTCAAGATTAATTGACCGAACCATCAGGCCTCTTTTTCCCAAAGACTTAAAAAGAGAAGTTCAGATTGTCGTCACCTGTCTTTCTTGGGACAGAGAAAACGACCCGGACATAATTGGATTGGTCGCTGCCTCCTTGGTTTTATCTTTCTCTAAGGTCCCCTGGTCAGGACCGATTTCTGCCGTCAGAGTCGGCAAAATTGGAGATGAATTCATCCTCAATCCCACCTATGAGCAAAGGGAAAGTAGCTGCCTGGACTTAGTAGTAGTTGGGGTTGAAAAATCTGGCGAAATTTTAATCAATATGATGGAGGCTGAGGCCTCAGAAATTTCAGAAGAGGTAATTTCAAAGGCAACCGAGTGGGCTATGCCTTATTTAAAAAAACTAATTGATTTTCAAAACCAGATTATTAAAAAAGTTTATTTGCCCGAAAAAATTCTAATTGAAGCTCCTCGCCAGGATTTAGAATTGGAAAAAGAAATTGAAGAATTTCTCGGAGTGAGATTAGAAAAGGCCCTTTATCAACCGAAAAAAGCTGAAAGGGTCGAAGATATTAATAACTTAAAAGAAGAGTTAATTTCCTATATTGAAGAGGGACATCCCCAAATGGGGAAAGGAAAATATGCCAGAGATTTTTTTGAGAAAGAGATAGAAAGATTGGTCCATGAAAATATAATTTTAAAAGAAAGAAGGCCGGATGGTAGAAAGTTAGATGAAATAAGAGAGATTTCTTGTGAGGCCGGGATTTTACCCAGAACCCATGGTTCCGGTCTTTTTTGCAGGGGTCAAACTAAATCCCTTTCGATTTTAACCTTAGGAGCGCCGAGAGATGTTAAATTATTAGAGGGAATGGAGATTGTTGGAAAGAAAAGATTTATGCATCATTATAATTTCCCTCCCTATTCCACCGGAGAAATAAAACCGATGCGAGGACCAGGCCGAAGAGACATTGGCCACGGAATGTTGGCTGAAAAAGCTTTGCTTCCTCTTATTCCTAGCTTTGAAGAATTCCCCTACACAATAAGAATTGTTTCAGAAATTCTTTCTAGCAATGGCTCTACCTCAATGGCTTCGGTTTCTAGTTCTTCTCTGGCTTTAATGGATGCCGGGGTACCAATAAAAAAACCGGCAACTGGTATCGCCTTAGGCTTAATGCAAAATGCAAAAGGCGATTACAAAATTTTAACAGATATCCAAGGACCAGAAGATCACTATGGCGATATGGATTTAAAGGTGGCTGGAACCAAAGATGGTATTTGCGCCATCCAGATGGATGTAAAAATTACTGGAATTTCGCAGAAAATTTTGAAAGAGGTCTTAGAACAAGGGAAGCGGGCCCGGCTTCAGATTTTAGATAAAATGGCAAAAGTAATTGAAAAACCCAGACCAGAATTATCTCCTTTTGCTCCCCGAATTTTAACCATTCAAATTAGTCCAGAAAAAATTAGAGAAGTAATTGGCCCGGGTGGAAGAGTGATTAATGAGATAATTGAGGAATGCGGGGTTTCAATAGATGTCGAAGATAATGGAAAAATTTTTGTTACGGCTGAAAAAGAAGAGGCGGCCAAAAAAGCAATTGCCTGGATAAAAAATATTACCAGGGAAGTTAAAGTCGGAGAAATTTTTCAGGGAAAAGTAAAAAGAATTTTAGATTTCGGGGCATTCGTCGAAATCCTTCCCGGCCAGGAAGGTTTAGTCCATATCTCCCAATTGGCTCCCTATCGAGTAAAAAGAGTGGAAGACATTGTTAAGCTTGGTGAGATTTTACCAGTTAAAGTAATTTCTATTGATGAGCAGGGCAGAATAAACCTTTCTTTAAAAGAAGCAAAAAAATAAAAAAATAATATGGTAAATGAAATTGAAGGCGAACTAAAAGGCTACAACCCGCCCGCCACCCAAAAGGAGGAAACATTAGAGTTTTTAAAAAGGGAAGAGATTAAAACGATGCAAAAAGACGTTGCCAGACTCCGAGAGACTGAAGCAGAAAAAGAAAGGAGGAAAATTGTCACCTTAAAACCTGAGGAGGAAGTTAGGATTGAGAAAGAAGAACCCGAAAAGCTTAAGGAAGGGGAGGAAAGAGAGAAGGAAATCGAAGAATTGAAGAAAGAGGAGGAAGAAGAGAAAAAAAGAATGGAGGAGGAAAAATTAGAAGAAAGAGAAAGAGAGGAGGAAGAGAGAAAGAAAATTGCTGAAGAGATAGAAAAAAGACGGAGAGAAGAAGTAATAAAAAGAGAGGAGGAAAAGAAAAGAAAAATTTTAATATCAAAAGAAGAAGGGGAGAAATTGGAAGAAAGAGAAGAGGAAATAAAAAAAGAGGTTTCAGATTTATTTTTAAAAAAGCAGCCTTTGGAAACAAAAAAAAGTGAGCTCTTGAAAGAAATAGAAGAGTTTAAAATTCAGGTAGAGCCAATTCTGGTCAGAGAAAAAAAGATTGAAGAAAGAAAAAGAGAGATTGAAGGAAAGGAAAAAAGGGTGGTTTCTCCTGGAAAAAAGGCTAAGATTGAAAAAGAAAGATGGCAAATAGACAAAGAAAGAAGAGAAGTAGAAGAAGAAAAGTGGAAAATTGAAGAGAAAATAGAAGGAGTAAAAAAAGAAATAAAAAAAGTTGAATTAGAGTTTGAGGCAATTTTAAAAAGGGGGGGTGATTTGGAGGAGGAAAGGAAGAGAATTATCCAAAGAAAAAAAGAGATTGAACTGGAAAAAGAAAAGGTACAATTAGAGAAAAAAATTTCAGAACTAATTAAAGAAAGGGAGCCCTTTGAGATAAAAAAAGAAAATCTCATATTAAAGAGGGGGCAAATAGAAGCTGAACTTCAGAAATGTTTGAGAGAGGAAAAAGAAACTGAAGAAGTGATTAAGGTGATGGAAGAAAAAGAAAGATTAGCGGCTCAGCCAAAAGAAAAAAGGGAAATGGAAAAAGAAAGATGGGGGGTAGATAAAGATAGAGAAGTTATAGAAAAAAAGAAATGGGATTTAGAAAAAGAAAAGAAAGAGTTAGGCCTTCAATTAAAAAATGTTGAAGAGGATTACCAAAAAATATTAAGTAGAGAAAATCAGATAAGAGAAAGAATAAAAGAAATTAATCGCCAATTAGAGATAGGACCAGAAGAAATAAAAGAAGATGGGGAAGAAATTGAAGAAGAAATAGGGGAAAAAAAAATTGAGGAAATAAAAAAAGTTGAGGAGGAAAGAATTGCTACTTTGAAAACTGAGGAAAAACCGCGACCCACTCCACCGCCTCCGGCTCCAGCCCCACCGATCCGACCTCAAATTCCACCAATTCCACTCAGGGAGGAAGAAAAGAAAATTCCTTTTGAAACTTTAATCCCGAAGCCTCCTGATATTCGATCCTCCTTTTTTCAAAAAGTTTTGGTTAGAGGAGTAGTTCTTCTCCTTTGCCTTCTCCTACTCGGTTTTTTTTATTGGTTTTTTGAAGTGAGAAAACCAGTTGAAGAAAAAATCATTCCGCCGGCTGAGGAAAAAGTTTTACCTCCGGTGGAAGGAAAACCAGAAATAATGATCCCGCCGCCTCTCATCCCAATGCAAGCCATTCGGACACCGGAAATTTCAGAAATTAAAGAAATCCCGGAAATTTTCAACCGACTGATGAAAGAGGAATTGCCCCAAGGGAGCTTTACTCAAATTGCAATTAAAAATTTATCAGAAAATCGCCTGGTCTCTTTAGAAGAAGTTTCTACTGCTTTCCAAATTGAAGTACCAGAAGAAATCTATCAAAAATTAGAACCAAATTACACTTTCACCATTTTTGCTCAAAAACAAGGGGAAAGAGTGGCTTTAATAGCTGAAGTCAAAGAGACAGAGGGATTGCTTGAATTATTGAAAAATTGGGAGAAAAAAATTAAAGAGGAAGGGGTTTTTATTTCCGGCCAAAAAATTTCCACTCAGGTGTCTTATTTCAAGAGCGCATCTTACCAAAATGTTAATTTTCGTTATTTAACTATTTCCAAAGAAGATTCTGGAATCTGTTATGCCTGGTTCGATGATTATTTTGTCGTCACCACCTCTTTTGAGAGCATGAAAAAAATAATTGAGGAATTGACTTTCGAAAAAAAACTCGGGCAGTTATTTATTGTTGGCTTTGAGGGAAAAACAGTCACTCCCGAGTTAGAGAATTTCTTTAAAAAATATAAACCTGGCGGAGTGCTTTTACTTTCCAAAAATATTGAAGACAGAGAACAATTGAAAAATTTAATTTCTGACCTCCAAAATATTTCTTTAAAAGAAACTGGTTTGTCTCTCTTTGTCGCTATTGACCAGGAAGGCGGTGAAATCAGCCGGATTGAATTTTTGGAAGAAAAAACCTCGCAATCTGAAATTGAAAATTTGGAACTCGCTTATCAAATTGGATTAAAGAGAGCTGAAGAACTAAAAGAATTGGGAGTAAATCTCAATCTGGCTCCCCTTTTGGATTTTGCTCAAGAAGGCGATTTCCTTTTTAGCCGTTCTTTTCAGAAAGATTCTAGCCAAATTGGAATATTGGCTAAATCCTTAATTTCTGGCCAAAAAGCTGGGGGTATTTTAACTGCTATTAAGCATTTCCCTGGTTATGGCCAAATTTCTTTTAATCCCGAAGAAGAATTAGCGACCTTAGAAAAAATTCCCGAAATTTCCCAATTTAAAAAAGTAATGGAGGTAAAACCTGAAATGGTAATGGTTTCAAATGCAATCTATAAAGAAATTGATCCTTCCTTGCCCTTTACTTTTTCTCCCATAGCTATTCAATTTTTGAAAAATAATTTAGGTTCAGAAATTTTAATTATTTCTGACGATCTGGCCCAAAATTCTTTATTAAATAAATTTTCTCTAAAAGAAATAGTCACTAAACCAATTCTGGCCGGGGTTGATATTCTAATTTTTTCTGGCTGGAGATTACCAGTTGAACAGGGTTTAGATGAATTTTTAAAAGCCTTCCGAAACGGAGAAATCTCCAAAGAAAAAATTGATAAAGCAATCTCCCGTGTTACTCAATTAAAACAAATTTTGACAAAATAAACCCAGTATGACAACTTCGACAGAGGTTTTCTTTTAGAAAACCTTAAATTGCAAAGCAAGTCGCAGTTGCTCTACTGGGTAAATATAATGAATAAAAAATTACTCCAAGAATTGAAAGAAAAACTGGAAAAAGACAGGGTAGCAATTGAAGAGCAATTGAAAAGATTTGCGAAAAAAAATGAAAAACTAAAAGGTGACTGGGATACAATTTTCCCGAAATTTAACGGGGGGGAAGTAGGTTCAGCCGCTTTAGAAAAAGCGGCTGACGAAGTTGAAGAATATTCCACCCTTTTACCCCTCGAATATAATTTGGAATTGAAATTAAAGAATGTTGATTTAGCTTTAGAAAAAATTAAAAAGGGGGGATACGGAATCTGTGAAAAGTGTGGAAAAGAAATTGAGGAAAAAAGGTTAGAAGTTTATCCCGAAGCCAAACTTTGTCAAAAATGTAAAAAGTAATATGCCTTCAAAAGTATTTTCGGCGGCCGTAGTGGGATTAGACGCCCAGCTTATTGAAGTGGAAGTAGATGCCTCATATGGATTGAGGCATTTTGAAATTGTTGGTTTGCCAGATAAGGCAGTCGAGGAAAGTAAGGAAAGAGTAGGGGCAGCAATTGAGAGCTCGGGTTTCCAATCGCCCCATCATCAGCCAGTGAGGGTTTTAGTTTCCCTGGCTCCAGCCGATTTGAAAAAAGAGGGTTCTTTTTATGATTTACCAATTGCTTTGGGTTATCTTTTAGCAGATAACAAAACCAGTTTTTCTCCCGGGAATAGAATTTTTATCGGAGAGTTAGCCTTAGATGGCAGATTGAGGCCGATTAAAGGAGTAATTTCTTTTGCCACCGCCTGCCAGGAGAAAGGTTTTTCAGAATTAATTTTGCCGAAGGAAAATGCAGCTGAGGCTGGCTTAATTAAGGGAATAAAAGTAATAGGAGCTGAGACTCTAAAAGAAACTATTGATTATTTAGAGGGGAAAAAGGAAATCTTACCTCAAAAGACAAATCCTGAGGATTTTCTGAAAGCTCCAAATTATCCAGTTGATTTAGGTTATATCAAGGGCCAGGAGTATGGAAAAAGGGCTTTAGAAATTGGGGCTAGCGGCGGCCATCATTTATTAATGATGGGGCCACCGGGAGCCGGAAAAACTTTATTAGCCAAGGGAATTATCTCAATTTTACCCCCCCTTTCTTTTGAAGAATCATTAGAGGTAACAAAAATTTATAGCATTGCTGGACTATTGCCAAAAAATAAACCCCTAATTAATCTTCGGCCTTTTCGTTCCCCCCATCATACCTCTTCTGAAGTGGCTCTAATTGGCGGCGGAAATCCTCCCCGGCCAGGAGAAATTACTTTATCTCACCGGGGAGTTTTATTTTTGGATGAATTTCCTGAATTTCATCGAGATGTCTTGGAAAGCTTAAGGCAGCCCATTGAAGAAGGCCAAATTACTGTCCTAAGAGCAAAGCATTCCCTGACTCTACCTGCCCGTTTTAGTCTGGTCGCTGCTTCCAATCCTTGCCCTTGCGGTTATTTTGGCGATCCAGAAAAGAAATGTAATTGTACGAATTCTCAAATTCAAATGTATCGAAGAAAACTTTCTGGTCCCTTAATGGATAGAATTGATCTCTTTATCAGCGTCCCCCAATTAAAATATGAGAAATTGATTGAACCTGATGAAGAAAATTGTAGCTCAAAAATCAGAGAAAGAGTTGTTAAAGCCAGAGAAATTCAGAAAGAAAGATTTAGAAATGAAAAAATTTTAGTCAATTCGGAAATAGAAATTCCTCAAATTAAAAAATACTGTCAGATTGACAGTAAATCAGGAGAATTATTAAGAAAATATGTTAACTCAGGCAAATTAACTGCCCGAGGCTATCACCGAGTTTTAAAAGTGGCGAGAACCATCGCTGATTTAGACGGTTCAGAAAAGATTACCTATAATCATTTAAGCGAAGCCCTAATATATAGAATTAGAGAGGAGAGAGGATAAAAATTATTGATACCCGATTTCGATAATTTAAACAGCCGTTGAGGCGGCTGTTTTCTAAAATTGATTTAATTTTTCTTTAGTAGATATAGCCTTTAATTGAGGCTGAGCCGACTCTTAAAGTTCGGTAATTCATTCTCCCCCAGCCAATGTAATTCATTTCTGAAAAAACAACTTTATCTCCTCTCACTTCTTCGACATAGCCAACATGGCCATAAAGCCAGTTGCCTTTCAGGGAAATCACTGCTCCGACTTGCGGGATGCAATAACTTCCTTTACAAACTGGGTAGCCAGAGAGGATAGCATTATCTAACCAGTCTTTGGCATTGCCCCAAGAAGGAATTGCTCTCTTTTGAGCCACCCACCAGGTGCATTGACCGTAGGGAAAAGCATGAGAGACACCATAAAAGTTATTTGTTGACAATCTGGATAGGGCAGTAGAATCTGCCGGTTGGACAATTGAGACTGAAGGCAGCTTACCATCAGGGATAATTAAAACTTCATTGACCACCAAATCTCCTTCTCCGGAAAGGTCATTAAAGCTGATAATTTTTTCTGCCTCAGTTTTATATTTTTTAGCTAATTCAGAAATTGTATCTCCTTCTTTTACCAAGTGCATTACTCCCGAAACCGGCAAAATCAAAAGTTTTTGACCGGGCCGAATTAATAAACTTTTTAAATCATTAGCCCAGAAGATAGTATCAAGGGAAATATTAAATTGATTAGCGATTGACCAAAGGCTATCTCCTTCTTCAACAATATATTCCGTAATTTCTCTTCTTGTCTCTGTTCCCTCTTCGCCCAACCACATTCCCAAAACTTGGGGAGTAAAGGCCACTGGTGGAGAAGCAGCTCTGAGGCTGGTTTTTTCAACTAAAAGAAAGTCCGGCGATTCTGGCCAGGCTTTCTTTGCGGTTCCAATAAATAGGTTTTGGTTAGAAATTTCAGGGAAAATTTTAGATACGGTGGCTAAAAATATACTTTCCCCTTGGTTATCGGGTGTTTTCAAAATAAAACCAGTGCTCAATAAGATCGATCCAAATAAAATAACCGAAATTCCCCCCAAATAAAGGAAGGGGTCTTTAGAAAGTCCCCTAAAAAAATGAAAAAATTTTGAAAACAGCTTATTCATTTCTTTTTTAAATTTAACCCAACCCCTCTAAAAGTCAAGGGTTTTATCCACACCTTAAAAATAATGATAGAATGGGCTAATGAACCCCGTTAGAAATATTAAACAAAATCTCAATAAAAAACTGGAGCCATGCCAGCAAATTTCTAACGGGGTGAACCTAATCTCAAGAAGAACAATTAAAAATTTACTTCAAAGATACCAAATTCGCCCTTCAAAAAGATTGGGGCAGAATTTTTTGGTTGATGAAGGGGTAATTAAAAGAGTTATTGAAGCTGCTCAACTTTCTCAAAATGACATTGTTTTGGAAATTGGTCCCGGAATTGGAAATTTAACAATGGAATTAGCTAAAAGAGTGAAAAAAGTTATCGCTATAGAGAAAGATCAGAAAATGGTTGAAATTCTGAAAGAATTGTTGGAATGTGCGAATGTTAGAAATGTTGAAATTGTCAAAGCAGACATCTTAAAAATAGACCCTAAACCCTACACCTTAAAACCTTATAAGGTGGTGGCCAATTTACCTTTTTATATTACCGCCCCGGTTATTAGAAAATTCCTTGAAGCTGTTGAGGTTAAACACCGAGCCTCCGCTTGCGGAGACGAAGGTAAAGATGAGGACAAAGTCCTCATCGCCCCTCAACAAATGGTTTTGGTGGTTCAAAAAGAAGTGGCTCAAAGAATTTGTGCAAAAGCTCCTGATATGAGTATTTTAGCGGTTTCAGTTCAATTTTATGCTGAACCTGAAATTATATTTTATATCTCAAAAAAATCCTTTTGGCCTCAGCCAAAAGTTGATTCAGCGATAATTAAAATTATCCCGCGTCAGCCTGCCCCGTACCGAAACGAAGTTTCTGGTGCGGGGTTTCGTGAACGATTCTTTAGAATCGTCAAGGCAGGGTTTTCTCAGCCCAGAAAACAGATTTTGAATAATTTTTCGGAAATGCTAAAATTAAATAAACCCCGTAGTGAGAGAAAATCTCTACTACGGGGTAAAGATGAGGCAAGGTTTTGGCTTTTAAAAAATAACATAAATCCCACCCAGAGAGCCGAAACTTTAACTATTGAAGACTGGATAAATTTAACCAAAAGTTATAAAATAAAAAAATAAATATATGAGTTTTAAAAAGCATTACTTTTTATTTATTTTTTTTGGTCTTTTTGTTTTGGTTTTAGTCCCTACAGGAACAAGCTTAGCTACAATAGTTGGTCCTGGATGTGAAAGTGCTGGAACTGTGACATACTGTACAGAGTGCAATGAATGTTTTGTAATTGGGAATTGTACTTGGCCCTGTTGCAAAAAAGTGTGTTGCGATTGGGACGAGAACGGAAATTGTACAAAGATGTGTTGTGTACAATGGTGTGAAGCCTGTAGTTGTATGGATTTGGAACCATGGTATGAATATAAATGCGCTTCTCCAAATTGTGATGGAGATATTTACAGGAGAAGTTGCGACGTTTATAAGAGTGGCGGCCCTTGCCCAGCGACTTGTTCAAATGAAGAGTGTTGTGTAGAGTGTTCTGACTGGGAATTATGTCGGGAGTGCGGAAGCTGGCAAAAACCTATAAGAGTACCTTGCGAATGTTCTAATGCGGGTCTTTATGTGCCCAAATGTAAATGTAAAGGTGAATGCATAGATGCGCCAGAAAATGATAAATATTTTAATGACCCAACCATTGATCTTGACAGTCCTGAAAATTGTTTTCTTCTTCATACCACTAATCTTAGTTGTTATGATCAAGACCTACTAACAGCATTGCTAGAAAAAATAGGAAGGGCAACAATGGATAAAAATAACGTCTTTCTCCCGGTAAAATTGGACTGGGATCCGGTAAAGGGAGATGTAAATGGCTGGGCAGAAGATAATGAATGTAAAACATGTCAAGATTGCCCCGAGGGGTGTACGGATGAATGTTATGACAAACCAGAGTGTGTTAAATCATATGAAATTATAATTGATGGGGAAATGAGAAGTTGTGAGGCGCTGAGAGAAATAGATGAATTAAAGGAAAAGATAGAAAAAGAGACAGATCCACAAAACAAAGTAGGATATGAAAATGAAATAAAAAGGATAAGAAAGGATGAATTGGAAATAAACGGATATGCAACAACTACAGATAAATCAGAATTTATTCCACCTTGCTCTTGCATGTTTGAATCGAATCGGACTTATAAATGGAAAGTCAGGGGCTGCTGCCCCACTAAAGAGGTGTTGGACGCAATGAACGAAGCCGACAGAAATGCGGTTTGCGGACCTTGGAGCGATACCTGGCAATTTATCACCAGTCCGGCTCCCGAGCCAAAATTGCCTTACGACCCTGATTGGGCCGGTCCGGGAAGATCAATAAACCTTACTAAAGAACAAATAGAAAAATTGAAGTGGTGCGAAATAGATGATCAATTAGAGTGGCAAGGAGCTGATGGCAAGAAATATAAATATTACGAAACCACATTAGAGGACGAAATGTATTACTCTCCTTTAACTTATAAAGTTTTAATTTATTACAAAAAAGAGGAGGGGGGAGAAGACTTGTGTCATCCCAATTTAAAAATGGAGGGGGAATGCCCCGATTTAATTTTAACACCGGATGAAGCTGCTGGGGAAAGATTCCCTCCATTTCAATTTTGGGATAAAAACCATACCTTTTTCACCAAACTAACCCCTTATGCCTGGAAATTAGTTGCCTGCAAAGATATTTCTGCCAACTATTGCACCGATTATAGCCAATTATGGAGATTCTCAGCTGAAAATTTTACTTTAGACAAACCCCAGGTCGTCTCACCTCCAAATGATGAAGTAACGCCAGTGGGTTTACCTGTTGTGATTTCCTGGAGTAGTCCTTATGCAGTGTCCTTTATTTATGAAGTAAGTGGTATACCTCAAGGTAAAACTAGTACTCATAATGTCAGTTTTGATTATCCTCAACTCCAACTTGACACTGTTTATAGTTGGAAAGTACAACCCTGCTGGGATTTTGAATCAAAAAATTGCCCAGAAAATGTTTGGTCTGATGTTTATAAATTTAGAACCACCGGCCGACCACCAAACCCTGGCACAATGAAGCCAACGGGTACAGACATTCCAATCCCGGTAAATTTTGAGTGGGAGAGTGTTCCCGGAGCCAAATCCTTTATTTTTAAAATTTCAGGAAAGGAACCTCAAATAGTTAAAGAATCAAAAATCATTCTTGATTACCCGGATTTGCACCAAGAAACAGATTATTCCTGGCAAGTAAAAACCTGTGCCAGAGATAATGGAAATGTTTGTGGAGCGTGGAGTTCAACAACAACTTTTAAAACTTTTAAACTTAGTACTCCCTCAAATCCTTCGCCTCCGGATAATCAAAAGGTTTTTACCTATGAAATGCCAGGGAATTTTTCCTGGGAGCCAGTTCCTTACGCAAGATATTATAAATATACTATAAATTATGTTTCAAAATCGGCTGATGAAGCCGCTGAAGAATGCCAGCCCCAAGAAGGGATAGTAGAAAAAATTGTCACTCAGCCTTCAGATTTTGTTTCTCTAAATTGTTTAGGAGAATATGAATGGCAAGTCACTGCTTGCTTGGATGCCGGTTGTCAAGAAACAGGAGACCTAGGGCCTGTTTGGCGTTTTGAATTACTTCAATCTGGGGGACCTGGCGGTGGCGGATTTGTGGGAAGTTTGACAGGAGGATTGGTGACTTGTGGCAGAACTTTTGATGATCCCAATACTCTCTGGAATGAAAGAGAGCCCTGCCAAATCAAACACATTTTTATATTAATAAAAACAATTATCGATTTTCTTTTGTGGAAATTGGCACCTTTGCTTTTGGTTTTCCTATTGGTTTATACTGGAGCAATTTATTATTTGGCAATGGGGGCCCCGGAAGCAATTGCCAGGGTCAAATCTCTTTGGAGAGCAGCTGGAATAGGCTATCTCCTTATTTTTCTTGCCTGGAACATTATCTCTTTTATTCTAACCTTATTTGGCTATAAAGTTGGGGTATTCGGACCTTGGTGGAAAATTTTTTAAAAAATGTCTAATAAAAAATTTATTTTAATCTTAATGATTCTGATTTTAGGTTGTGGTTTAGTCAGTTATTGGCGGTTTAAAAAATTTAGCCAATCTCTATCTGGGGTTAGTTTACCAAAAATTGAAATGCCGGAGATGAAAACGGAAGAGATGTTTTTTCCAGAAAAGGAGGGGTATAAAGAATTCGCCAGTCCGGATGGAAAATTAAAACTAAAACATTCTGCTAATTGGATAGAATCTGACCAAACGCTTTTGGAGCAATTTAATCAAGAGGAGGTGGTTTTGAAGGAAGCTAAAATTTTATTCTTTGCTTATCAATTTAATTTTGAGAGTCAAGCTCTGGCTTTTTTAATGATTGAAGAAATCAGTTCGGAAAAAAGTTTGGATGAAATTATTAAAGATGTTGAAAAAGACGTTACTGAGAAAGAGGGAGAATTAGAAATTATTAATTCGGAAAGAGAAAATGAAACCGCTTTAATAGAAATGAAATTTAAGAAAAAAATGGAACCCAATTTTTATGCCAAAGAAAAAATATTTTTTGGAAAAGAGAAAACCGATTTAGTGGTTTTTACTACTTTTGAGAAGGATTGGCCAAAATTTGAAGAGGAAGCAAATGAAATTTTCGATTCCATCCAATTTACTTCTAATCCTTGACAAAAATTTAAAAAAGAAATAGAAAAAACTTAGAAGCATTGTAAACTTAATAGGGGGTGAAAAAATGCGAAGGAGGATAGTCTCGATTGGCTTGATTTGTTTGTTTTTGATAGGAGGAGGAATAAGTTGTGCGGCACCGCCAACTAAAACACCTGAAACCGAAAAAGAAGTGATAGAAAAGGAAATAATACCAGTCGATGAACTTGCTAACATAGCTCTTTGTGCAAAGTTAGAGTTCGAATGGGTTGACATAGTTTCTGATATTACCGAAGAAGAATACGAAAATTATTTAAAAAAGGCTCCTTTATTAGAAAAAGGTAATGTTCTGTACGTAACAGGGAAAGTGTCTGAGGTAGATCTATCTGTGACTTATGATGTAACAGTTCCGTTGGTAAAAGAAGGCTACTGGAGTGAAAAGGTCGGCTTTGTTGGCTCCCCACCATATGGTATATATACCTATTGTAAATTCCCACTGGAAAGCGAGAAAGCTATGCGAGAATTTACTGATAAGCTTTACGCAGCAGAGCATAAGGGACAGGTTATTATTGTTAAGGGAGAGGTAGAAAAAGTTGAGTGTGGGGTTATCGAACGTATCGATAATGGGATATATCTAAAAAACTGCGTGCTCATCTCTATTCAATAAAAGGGTCTCTTAGAGACCCTTATTTATTTTTATATTTTAATTTGTTATAATGGATTAATATTGATATAATGTTTTAAGATGGGGAAAATTATCAAACATAAAAAAATTATTATATTTTTAGTGATTTTGGGAATTTTTAGTGTTAGCTCGGTAGTTTTAGCCTTACAGGTTAGTTGGCCGTCGAGCCCGGCTGGAACCAGATTAACTGATGACAGTCAATTGGGAGATTTAATAAAATACCTCTACGAGTGGGGAATTTTCTTGGGAGGATTAGCTGCTTTTATTGCTTTACTAATCGCTGGTTTTCAATATCTCACTTCAGTAGGTGACCCAGCCAGGATGAAAGATGCTATGGACCGAATTAAATCAGCTTTTTTCGGTTTGGTTTTACTTTTGGGCTCTTGGCTGATTTTAAATATCATTAGCTCTCAATTTACCACCTTTCCTCCGCTTAAGTTAGAAGCACCGACAAGTACGAAGACCCCCTACCAAATTTGCGAAACTGTGGCAGGTCAACCTGCGGGAGACTGTTGTGAGGAAGCTCGCCCGGAGCAAAAAGATGAGTGTCTTAGACAATATAAATGCGAGAATAATTATTGTATCCCCGGATGGCAACCAACGGAACCTTGTAAAAGCGTAACATTAATCGGTGTGACGGATATTACAATCTTGACGGCAGCAGAAAAATGCCAACCAAGTGTTATCCAGGCTGGGAGATCATTTTCTGCCTCAAGTACACCAGGAAAATGCGCGGGTATCTTACAATTATTCGGTAAACCGAATTGCGAAGATATGCGAGCTGCGGTAAATGTTAATGTTAAGAATTATACGGTCGACGCCGACATCGACAGTATATTATTGTTTGCGCCCGGGGAATAAAAATTATGTCAGAAAAATTTAAATATTTAATTTTAGCGCTTCTACTGGTTTTTTTACTCATTCCTAGGCCAGCTTCTGCTTTTCTTGTTGGAGATATTATTAGCTTTTTAGACCACATGGCTTCGGCAGTTGAAGAAATAGCCGGCCCAATGATGGAGAGCATGATTGATTTTTTAATCTTTTATGTGGTGGGCATTATCTCCCTCGGTCTTTCCAGTCTTTTTTTACAGACAGCAATTAATAACCAAAGTGCGTGGCTAACTAATCTTCATAATATGACCCTGGCTGGTTGGAATTTCACTTCCGGCTTAGCCAATATGCTTTTGGTTTTAGTCTTTTTGGTTATTGCCTTTGCTTTTATTTTAAAAATTGAAACTTTCCAGGCTAAAAAAACCCTTCCAAAATTAATTATTGTTGCTCTTTTACTTAATTTTAGTTTGCTTTTCGTCCAAATGTTATTTGATATCGCTCAGATTGTTTATAATACAATTTTAGCGGCTGGGGGTGAGAATCTTTTTATTACAGTTATGAAAGATTTTGTTGGGAGTGGAATGTCTATTTTAATCGGCATCCTTGCCTGGGTAGCTGTCATTGCTACCTCTTGGGCTATCCCTTTCGTCCACCCTTTCTTACAAATTCTTTTTGTTGGTTTATTTGGAATAGTCTTTCTTCCCAATATTGCCATTTGGTTTTTCCAAACTATTTGTTTCTTCGCCATCTCTTCAATGTTTGGAGCTTTCATTTTTCTATTTGCTGCCCGAGTCTTCATCATCCAAATGCTGGCCATGTTAGCTCCTTTGGCTTTTTTATGTTTAATTTTACCCCAAACTCAAAAATGGTGGTCAGAATGGTTTAAACATTTAATAGAATGGCTTACCTTAGGAATATTTTGGTTATTCTTTTTAGTTTTGGGCTTCAAAGGAATAGGTTTATTAACTCCGGAAATGGCGATCACAGGATGGGAAGTTACAGTACCTTTACCTGGCTTCGCCTGGGCTCAAATTGGTCCATATGTTTTTTATTATTTCTGCATCTTTACTTATCTGGCAATCATACTTTATCTTTCTAAAAAGTACCGACCGGCTCTTTCCCAGGCCTTAATTGATTTTGGTAAACAGGTGGGTGGATTAATGTGGTCAAGGGGATTAAAACCCTTTAGTGGAGCAATGTGGGAAGAAATGAGAAGAGCAACAGTTAGAACTCCAGGGGCAAGGGAAAAAGCGGAGGCAAAAGCAGCAAGGGGAGAGCGATTAGGTTTTGGAGAAAAGCTCGCTCTTACCGGCTTTGGGAAAGGGTTGGAAAGGGTTTCAGTGGGTGCCGTCCGAGGAATTTCTCACTGGGTATATAGAACTACCCCAGAAGAGGATTTAATGAAAGAGATGAGCGAAGCAGAAAAGAAAGGAGCGGAAATAAAAGACCCGAACCTTTTGATTAGAGATATGAAAGCTGCAATAAGGACCAGAAATGAGGCAGCGGCAATTGGATCAGTAAGTGCTGGGATTAAGAAGGGTACGGTGTTTAAAGAACGAGTTAGCGAGGAATTATCGCCTGACGAGGCAGTCAAATTAGGATCGGCCGCAAATATAATGAGAGCAGGTAAGGAAGCAGAGACAATTGGGAGGGGTTTCATCCACAAACTTAAGGAAGAGAATCTCCGGGCAATGGGCTTTAAATTAAAGGACGAAGATACAGCAAAGGGCTATGACACAATTACGAAAAAATTAATTGGCGAGGCGAAAGGAGATGAAATCAAAGATTTTGCCAAAAACTTCTGGACATCACCGGAGGCAATAGAAGCAATTGAAAAATTCTGGGGCGGACCCCAGATTGGAAAAGCGGCTGATGAATTTGGTCGAAAGTTTGTTGATGATTATATGGAAGCGGCTAAGGAAAAGGAGATCAGACATCCTGGTTGGTTCATGGAAAATAATATAAAGGCCGTCAGGTATTTAAGAGGAAATGCTGCCCGAGATTTTGGATACGATCCCACTATTTTTAAGGCCCCAGCCATTGGTTTTAATGCGCCAGCGGAATACAAAAAGAAGTACCCTACCTATCAAGAGGGTTCACCTCCTCTGGGATGGACACCGGCATCTCAGCTTCCTAAAGGTTGGACCTATGCACCTCCCGAAAAACCAACGGCTGAAGTATCTCCACTAACTCCTGGAGAATTAGAGAAGAGAAGTAAGATGGCTAAAGAAGTGAAAGAAAGGGCAGAAAAAGAATTAGGAAAAGAAAAATAAGCTCTCTAAAAATGAAATGAGGCATGAATGAATTGAACATTCATGCCCCCGGAATTGCACTTAGCGGAATTTGAAGAGGTCAGGATATTTTGCTTTAGCCCGGCGTTCGGTCTCATGGACGAGCTTTTCCCACTCCTCAACCGAATCTTTAGCTTTCTTAACATCTTCCGTCTCTTTGGAAAGGTCTACCTCTGGCTGGCCTGAAAGTTTTTTCTCCCAATTTTCTAATTTTTTCTTATCCAGAGCCTCCTGAGCATTGGTAAGTTCATCCATGGCACTCGCTAAGCCATTATACCGCCGCTCGAGTCCTTCAGCCAACTGTTCGATTTCTTTCCATCGATTCCTCTGACGTGTGGAAGCCGTGCTCCGAATTTTTTCCCTCGCTCTTTCCTCTTCGTGCGACATCCAAAACTTCATTATGACACCTCCTTCCTTTATTTGCTGCTTATATTATACGCTTAATTAAAAATTTGTCAATATTATGCCGAGAGAATATACAAAAGAACAACTTTGGAAACTTTACGAAAAGCTTCCTGAAGAATTAAAAGAAGCTGTTTTTGCTGAGGAGACAGCTAATAATATTGATGATATTTGTACCAGAAATGGTATAGAAGA
>Ga0210031_1000598_pt1 | contig 21398 bp, 15 predicted proteins | sample CryGeyCG2014_080_FD_185455 | JGI IMG/M metagenome (GOLD analysis project Ga0210031, IMG submission 185455) | Groundwater microbial communities from aquifer - Crystal Geyser CG03_land_8/20/14_0.80 (SPAdes) (version 2) | ecosystem: Environmental > Aquatic > Deep subsurface > Groundwater | place... | reverse complement strand
ACACCGAAGCTATTGCACAAGTTCGACGCCTCTGCGTGCACAGCAGTGTGTTGAGTGCTCACCACACGCCCACGGGTGAAGTTCTGCGAACTTCCACTTCGGTGTATTCCTAACCTTCGCGAGTATAGCTCGTGGTTGTCCGCATCGCGCGGCGCGTTCCGGTCTCAAGGTCGGTGAGAGTCAGCCGCCACTGACGGGGCACGGCATCGTTCAGTTCGGGCCACGTCAGCGTAGTCGCCTCACCCGGCACCCCGCCGCCAAGAGTTAGTTCCCACGACCTCTCGGCGGCGCCCTGGCCGCGAGCGGGAATGTCGACTGCGACGGGAAGGCGACTGTGTTCACCCCCGCAGGGAACGTGCTGCGCTCAGCCACCCGGAAGCCGCGCGGAAGCGCCGCCGACTGGTTGTCGGCATTGGTCACTGTCACCGTGCCGTGACGGCCGTTGTCGGTTGCAGTGACGCTTGTGAGGCGGACCTCGCCCTCGGCGTAGATGCCGTTGCCCTCCTCATCATTGCCCGATTGCGCCGCGCTTCCGTTGCGTGAAACGTCGACAAGCGTGGCGCCGAGGTCGCCCTTTGTGCGAATGCCGGCCGTGCCGTTGGCGGAGACGCTGCTTCTCTCGTCGGGGTAGTTGGACACCCCGGGCGCGGCGAAGTTCAGGAGCACGTCTTCGCTTGCCTCGATGCCGGCATGCGCATTGCGCTCCACGATCACGACGCCTCCGCCGATGTCGCCGCCGCCCTCCCTGGCCCGGATGCCGGCGCGCTCCACGGCGTCGATAGCACGCGCGCCATTGCCTGTCACCTCCAACTGCGTCGCGTCGACTTTGGCGTCTGTCACCGTGGCGTCGCCCTCCTCGCCTCCTGCCCAGATCCCGGCGCGGCCGTTGCCGCTGATTCTGCTGACTACTCCCACGTACGGAAGTTGGTCAACCTCAATGTTGGGGGCGACGTCTTCTCCGGAGAAGATACCGAACCCCCCGTTGTTCAGCACCTGCACTGCGCCGTACCTGAGGTTGACCAGCTCACCCTCCCACTTTTCGCCCAGAGCCTTGGTTCGGCATCTTATCCCATCGCCGCGGTTGTCCGAAACACGCACCTTGAGCAGGAAAGCGCCGCCGGTTGTGAAGATCCCAGCGCGGTCGAAGTCGACCTCGCCCTCCGCACCGTTACCGGTGACGTCCAACTGCGTCGCGTTCACCGCTACGTTCGTGTGGCCGGCGCCCTCCTGGGTACCGCCGCACTTGATGCCTGCCAAGCGGTTGCCGGCGATCTTGCTGACCACGCCGAGGTGAACGGGCTGGTCACCCACGATGTTGATTGACACAGTGTCGTCGGCGTCGATGCCGAAGCCACCGTTGTCCAGTATCTGGACGGCGCCCTGGCCGCAGTCAACCTCCCCCGGTCGTGGACAGAATGCCGGTCCCGCCGTTGTTGCTCACTTCGTTTGCCGGACCCTTGACCGTGACCGTCTCGACGGACTTGAGGCCGGTCTGGGCGTTGTCGAGGACCTGAACGTCTGAGAGGGTCACCGTGCCGTCCGCGGTTGCTTGGATGCCGATGCCGTGATTGGCCGAGACCTCCGTCCCGCTGATGTCAGCGGGGCCCGCGGCGATCAGGAGACCGCCCTGGTCCGCCTGCTCAGACGCCGATCCCTTGCCGTTGGCACTCACTTTGCAGGCTTCGACGCTTAGAGCGGCGCCGTTCGTCTTCCGGACTCCCCAGGCGCCGTTCTCGCGAAGTTCGCACGAGAGCAGCCGATCGGACGACATTCCGGCCGCCCTGGTCTCGCGTGCCCGCTGGGCACTCTCCTGGAGAAGCACTCCGTCTGCGCCGAAGCCGGTAATCAGCAACCCCTGGATCGTGCACGACTTGGCGCTGACGGTCAGCCCGTTGGTGCTCGCTCCCGCGGCGCCCCCGTCGAGTTGCACCTGCCCACTTCCCGGCTGGGTACTGCCATCGAGGGTGGTCATCCACGTGATTGTGGGCAACGGCCCTCCTGGGCGGATCACCGGCGCGCCGTTGGGCGTTGTCTGCTCGTCCCTGACTGTAGCGACGATGCTAAAGAGGATTTGCGTGGACGAGGTCATCACGAGGTTCGCCCGCGTGTTGCTCTCCTCAATGGCCGCTCGCAGGGTGGTCCTCCCGCTCTCGTCTTCAGCCACACCGTCTCCCGGGTCCGCGTCCGGCGTGTCGGCGGTGGAGTTGACGACAAACGTGAAGGAAGAGCGTTGGCGAGTCACCGGCCGGTCAGCCGGGCGGCCCATGCTCTCTTGACCGGGTGCGCCCAACACCCCCGTAGAGGAGCTTGGGTCGCGCGATTGCGCGCCAGCCAGGACAATACCCGCAATGAACGGCACCGACAGCAAGCACCTGCGCATCGACGAACTCATGGGTTCCTACTCCTTGCCAATCGTAGGTTGCCAACGGATCATGACCGCAGTGGTGTACCCAGTCAAGATCCGGTTCGGGGTCCAGCCCCCGCCCACATCAAGAACCGGGCCGCGCCGAGCGACAGGAGGTACCGCACTGTGTGGCGAAAGCAGGAGCGCCCGCCCGTGAGTGCGGCAAGTAAGGAGACCCGACTATGAAGATCTTCGTCGCAGTTGACATGGAGGGGATCAGCGGCATCTTCCAGAGCGAACAGGTCTCGCCTGGAAGCCGGCTATACGAGGAAGGGCGCCGGTTCCTGACGCAGGATGTCAATGCGTGCGTTGAAGGCTGCTTCGCGGGCGGCGCCGAGCAGGTAGTCGTCCGCGACATCCACGGCGGGGGCAACCACTTTGTCTGGGAGGACCTGGACCCGCGCGCCGAGTACGTTCGCGGCGCGACAGAGCGGGAGCGGCTGCCTGGCATCGCCCAATGCGCCGGGCTGATCCTGCTGGGCTACCACGCCATGGCCGGCACGCGCGAAGCCATCCTCGAGCACACTATGAGTTCCAGAGGGTGGCAGAGCTTCCGGATGAACGGCCAGCTCACCGGCGAGGTGGGCATCGACGCCGGCATTGCGGCCGACCACGGCGTGCCGACGATCATGGTCAGTGGCGACGACAAGGTGTGCAAAGAGGTGAAGCGACTTCTCAAAGGCGTCGTCGTCGCGCAGGTGAAGATAGGGCTGGCTTGCCAAGGAGGGCAGTTGCTCTCGCGCGAAGCCTCGCGCGACCTGATCGTGCGCCGGAGTTCGGAAGCCGTGGGCAAGGCGCCCTCCATCGAGCCCCTGAGAGTGAAGTCCCCAGTGACGATGCGCTTGGAGCTGGTTTCTCGCGGCAACCTGCCCAACCTCGACAGCAAGCCCTACGCGAAGATCATCGATGGGCGAACGTACGAGGTGACCGGCGAGAGTGTTGAGCAGGCGTTGCGGCGGCTGTAGGCACCAGGTTGTACCAGGCAACCCAACGCAAACCCGCCCGCGGGACGCCCGAGCTTGTTCGGGGGGCGAGCGCGGGCAGTACCCCAACAAGTTGGGGCGTCCGGAATGTACTTTCGAAGGAATCATCAAGTGCACAAACACCTCTCGCCGCCTCCGTCCTCGACGCCCGCACCTTGTCGCCCTGGTCGCTTTGGCGGGACGCCGCTTCTCCTCGGCACGCTCTGGGCGCTGCCGTTGGTTGGGGCGCCGGCGCCGGACCAGTGCCACGTCTACTGGGGCGACGTGCATGGCCACACGCGTCTGTCCGACGGCAAGGGTACGCTCGACGACTACTTCACGTATGCGCGTGACGTCGCGAAGCTGGACTTCGTCATCGTCAGCGACCACGACTTCGGGAACGGGGAGCCCTGGTGGATGCCCAGAGAGAACTGGACGCGCACCCAGGCCAAGGCAGACGAGTACACGACCGATGGTCGCTTCGTCGCCCTCGCGGGATACGAGTGGACGTCGCAGCCCAAGTACTGGACGGAAGTGGGGCCAGACACCCCGTCGGAGCGCCTTTTCCCCGGCCCGCCCAAGCACTACAACCACAAGAACGTCTACTTCCCCGCCGGAGTGGACCATCTGCTGTGCGCCAAAGATCCCGCTTACATGAGTCCCAACCTGTTGGCTCAAGCAGTTGCCAAGCTGGGCGGGCTCATCCACAACAACCATCCCGACTCCACTCCGGAAGGGGAAGACCAGTTCGCGTACGACCCGGCATACTCCACAGTGATCGCGAACACGGAGTTGTTGCCGGACACGCTCCAGTATCAGGGGAAGACGCACCAAGTCAACGGAGAGCAAACGGTGCGGGGCTTCCTCAACCGAGGCGGCAGGACGGGCTTCGTGGCGGGCACCGACAGCCACGAGGGCAAGCCAGCCGCGAGAACCGCCGTTCTCGCCCCGGAGCTGACTCGCGCCGCGGTCTTCGACGCCCTCCGCCATCGCCGCAACTACGCCGTCACCAATGCCCGGATCCTGCTGGACTTCCGCCTCAACGGGCACCTGCTGGGCGAGGAGTTCGAGATTGAGGGCAAGCCGCGCCTCGTGGCGGAGGTGCGGGGGACCGACATGCTCGACGAAGTGGCCCTCATCCGCGACGGTGTCATCCTCTACTCTATCAGCCCCAAGGCGCGGAGCACGCGGCTCGAGTACGTGGATCAGTCGTTCGAAGGCACAAGCTACTACTACCTACGCGTCATCCAGGCCGACAAAGACGAGCACGGTAACCGCTCCCATGCGTGGTCGAGCCCAATCTGGGTGAAGTCGGCGGAGTAGCCGACACCCGGTACTTGGCGCAACTGCAAGAGGCGGCGCGGGCACGACGATATTCACCAAGGAATCACTCATTCCCGTCCATTGGTTGAGCACCACGCCTGACGAAAAGGCGCGGTCCCGCGGTTCCGCCGGTCTGACCCTACAATCTGTACAATCTGGAATCTGACATCTGGAATCTGCATTCCCCCAGGAGTCAATCATGTCACGCACAATCCCAGTCCGAGTCCTGCTCGCAGCAGCCGTGTGCCTTCCCTGCCTCACCGGGTGCTTCAAGGTGACCACCGTGCTGAAGGTGCACCCCGAAGGCAACGGTACGCTTGTCGAGACCATGGGTCTCAGCAAGGAGGCCCTTAAGCAACTCGAGGCGATCTTCTCGGGGTTTGCCGAAGGCATGGGCGCCGACGCCAAGCCGACAGGCGGGTTCCTCTGCGAAGACTCCTTCAAATCCAAGGCAGGCAGCTACGGTCCCGGAGTCAAGCTCCTCGGCATCAAGAAGACCGAAGACGGCGACTGGGTCCAGACTGTCGCAACCTATGCCGCCAAGGACGTGAACAGGATCCGGCTCTCGGAGAACAGCCAACCCGACATGCCGGGCCAGGACAAGGAGAAGAAGGAGGAGGAGACGCCCTACCTCTTCAAGCTGCGCAAGCTGCCCGAGGGGCTGGCTGAGCTGACGATCACCGTCCCCCAGCCGAAGCCAGCGCCCGCGGCCGCCAACGACGAGCCGGCGAAGGAGAATGCGCCGGGCGCAGAGCAGCCCGACCAGCAGGTGCCACCAGAGATGCTCAAGATGTTCAAGGACCTGGAGATCACGGTGGCCGTCGAGTGCGGCAAGGAAATCGTCGAGACCAACGCAACGTACGCGGAAGGGAACCGAGTGACCTTAGCCCACTGCGCATTCGCCAAGCTCCTGGAGAACCAGGACAAGCTCAAGGAACTGGCAAAGCTCGGCCCCGCCGCCCAGGACCTGGAGGCGCTCAAGCCCCTGCTCAAAGGGATCGAGGGGTTCCAGTTCGAGCTTGAGCCGCAGGTCGTAATCAAGTTCCGGTGAGATTGTGACGGGGCAGGCTGTCGGCCGCGCACCCCGAAACCGCGCTCAGCGTTGCGGACGTTGGTGCAGGCAGTGCGTGGCTGTCTGGCGTAGCGCCGCGCTCGACGACTCGTTCGTGACGAGTCGCTCCAACGCGTGGAACGCGTCCTCTGTCCCGGCCTGCGCCAGCGCCTTGGCGGCGCGCCCCTCGATCGAGTACGGTGAGGTCGGCTCCGGCACGTAGCCGGCTGAGGCGTCGCCCTGCCGGTAGAGGACCTCGATGGCGAGCGGCACGGCACGCTCATCGCCCAGTTCGCCGAGTGCGTCGCTGACAGACCTGCCGAAGTACTCGTGGGGGTCGGCCGTGCTCCGGACCACGGTGCGATACGGCTCAAGCGCGTCCCTCAGGGCCGTGAACGCAGCATCGTCGTGGTAGCGGCTCAGCGCTCGCGCGGCCCTGCACCGCACGTTGAACCAGTCGGTGCGAGTGTGGCCCTTCCACCAACGCGCGTCGGGAGGCGCCAACGTGACGACCTCGATGAGCAGCGGCAGGCAACGTCGGTCACCGGACTCGCCAAGTTGGGCCGCGGCAGTGTATCGTGCGTACAGGTCCGGGTGCCGCAGCAGTTCGTCGGGAGCGAGGTCGGCAAGACGCCTGATCGCGTTGTGGCGCACGTACTCGCTGCGCGCCCCAAGCTTGTACTTGAGGCCGGTCACCTCGCCTCGCCGTGCCAGGTCGTAGGTGGGGGCCATGTGGTATCGCCGCGGTCCACACGCGAGGATGAGGGCCACGGTCAGGAGCGCGATTTCCAGACCGCCCAAGCGGCGGCGTGTTCGGCTCTGAAACGCGCCGGCCGGCGAGGCGAGACGGTGTGACTGCCACAGCCCGATCGCCATTCCCAGCAGCGCCAGCGGCCTCAGACAGATGGCGATACCGGTGTCGCCGATCCCTTCGGAGAGCCTTTGTGTGCACAGGTAGAGGCCGAGCCAACCCAAGAGGAGACCAAGCACGGCCCCGGCCGCGGCGCCACTCCTGGCATTCGGCTGGCGCCAGTTCATCCACTGTTCGGCCTACCGGCGCGTTGCGTTGGACCTCGGCACACTTCGGTGCGAGCGGCCGTCGGGCAGACTGCCTAACGCCTGGGCAAGCCCTTCATTCGCGGCCTGGCGCAGCAGCCTGCACGACCTCCCGTTTCGGGCGAGCCGGTACAGTGCTTCGAGGGCGTCCCTGCTGCCGATCTGTGCCAGTGCTTTCACAGCACTCCCTTCGACCGAGGGCAGTACCGTGGTATTGGGCACGTACCCCGTTGATACGTCGCCTCCACGGTAGAGGATATCGACCAGGGCCGGCACGGCACGGGCATCGCCGTACCTCCCCAGCGCGCCGACGACCGAGATCCCCAGCGACCTCTCCTCCGCGCGGACGGCCCGACGAAATGGCTCCACGGCAGTCAGCAGGGCGGTCAGAGCCCTGTCGTCGCGATATCCGCCAAGCGCATGCGCTGCACCTTGCTGGGCAACGACGCCGCGCATCCACGGCACCCCAAACGCGCTTGCGGCGGGCTCTCCCCGCGACAGCGTCCCGATGAGGAGAGGGAGCGCCCGTGGGTCGCCGCTTCTGGCGAGCTGCAGTGCCGCGCAGTAGCGGCCGTCTGGGCCGGGGTCGTTGAGCAGTTCCTCCGGTTCGAGTTCGGCGAGGTACTCGGTTGCGTGGCCGCGCACCACCCCGTCCCTCGCCCGCATCTTGTACCGGAGCCCCTTCCGGCTACTTCGTTCCGCCAATGCTCGGGTGCTGGTGACGTGGTAGTGCAGCGGCCCGCAGGTGAGCAGGACATCGGCGACCAACAGCGCTGCCGCAACCACGGACAGGCCCCAACCAGACAGACGCCGCTGCTGGCCGCCTCATGGACTGAAACGGTCGGAGTGCCACAATCCGGCTGCGCTGCCAAGCAAAGCAGCGCAGCAACCACGAGCCACGTCGCAACGGTCAGGGCCGGCAGGTAGCCCAGATCGAAGAATGTCTGCGGACACAGGAGGAGACTGGGCCAGCCGACCAACAAACCAAGGGCCGAGCCGGCGACCGCGCCCTCCCGGGCGCCCGGTCGATGTGCGCGGGCGTAGACCAGTGCGGCGAACCAGCCGCCGGCCGCGGCGCCAGATGGTCCGCCGGCAACGAGACTGACGAACGCCTCCGCGATGGCCGCGGAGGCGTCGCCTGAGTTGCTGAGTTCGGAGACCACCCCGCACATGACCACTGTCCCCGCCACCATACCCAGGAAGCAGCCCGCGAGAACCCCAAGCACCACACCCAGGGGAGGTCTCTCCCGCATCCCACAGCGCAGGAGCCGGACCGGCCCCCACGCTCCCGCGAGGGTTGCACCCAACAGGATCAGTGATATACCCGCGAAGGTTAAGAACACACCGAAGTGGAAGTTCGCGGAACTTCCCCGGCAGGCGTGCAGCAGACGTAGGACAGAGGGTATTCTCCCAGACGGAGCCGAAGTCGCACCGGGACTTCGGTGTGTTCTTAACCTTCGCGGGTATACGTGAATGCAGACTTGAGATTGCAGATTACAGATTGCGAAGACCGGCAGTGCGCCGACCGTGGCATTTTCATCCGGTGTGGTGCCCAACCAACGGGCGGGCATGAGTGATTCCTGCGGGCTTCGCTGTGTTCCGGTTGGGGGCAGCCACCGGAACACCCGGTTGGCCGCTTGTCTCCGTAGTTCGGCCCCGAGACCGCGGAGACCTTCGGCCCCGGGTTGGCAGGACCGCGTTCCCGTCGGCGCGCGGAGTTAGAGCGGAGATCTGTGCGGGACGGCGAACTCTCTGGGAGCGCACCGCTGCTCCGACGCAGGTGCACACAGTCGTCGGCTGCACCACCTGCCGCTTACAGAAAGGACCTTTCCGCATGAACCACTGGAACGTCTTCGACGCCAACTGCACTGTCGGTCGTCACCTGAAGCTGCAGGGCGGCGGCCCCCACACCGCTACGGATCTGCTCGACGAAATGGACCACCACGGCATCGCCGAGGCGTTGGTGCTGGACTGCCTAAGTCGGGAGCACCATCCCGCCGACGGCAACCAGCGCGTCCTTCAAGTCACCTCCGGCAGTCCCCGCCTGCACCCCGCGTGGTCGGCGTTGCCGCACGCCGGGAAAGACGAACAGCCGCCGCCCGAGGAGTTCCTCGAGCAGATGCGGGAGCACCGTGTCGGCGCGCTCTTCCTGTTCCCGCAGCAGTACCGGTTCCGTCTGTCAGACTGGTGCGTGGATGCGTTCCTGGAGCCGTTGGCGGCGGCGCGCGTGCCTGTGTTCGTGAACCACGATGAGATCGGGCCGCAGGGCGTCGGGATCGACAGTACCGATTGGGATCAGGTTGTGGGGCTTTGCCGACGCTGGCCGCAACTGCCGGTGATCGTCAGCGAGCACCGTATTCGCCGTACGAACAGGCAGGTCTACAGGGCGCTGGACGCTTGTGAGAACCTGCGGCTGGAGTTGAGCGGGCTGTGGTTGCATCGCGCGATCGAGTACCTGACGGCGAATTGGGGGGCGCACCGGCTGCTCTTCGGCTCGAACTGGCCGCACCTGAACCAGGCATGTACGTTGGCGACGCTGACCATGGCGGACCTGCCCGCCGAAGACAAGCGCCGGCTGGCCGGCGACAATCTCCGAGAGCTGATCCGGTGGTGCGCGCCAGCGCACCCGGAAGTCGAGCTGCCTCCGCCGGCGGACGAGTTTGTCGCGGTAGCCCGCAGCGGCAAGCGGCCGCCCGAGGTGGTCTTCCAGGACTGCCACGGGCACATGGGCGGTCGAGCGAGTCACTACCACTTGCCGAACTGCAGCCTGGACGGCATCGTCGGCGACATGGATCGCCATGGCGTGGAGAAGGTGTGCATCTTCAGTTTTTCGGTGGTGTTCAGCGACGAGCAGTTCGGAAACGACCTCGTCGCCGACGCCGTCCGGCGCCACCCCGACCGGTTCCACGGTTTTGCCGCCCTGAATCCGCACCGCGGCAAGGAGGAGATGCTGCGGGAACTGGCGCGCTGCCAGGCACTGGGGCTGCGCGGCGTCAAGCTCATCCCGCACTACCAGGGCTTTCCCGAAGAGCACCCGCTGATCGACGTGCCTTGCCAGTGGGCGCACGACCACAAGCAGCTCATCCTCAACCACCACTGGGGCTCCGCCCAGCAGGTGAAACGCTTGGTGACGACCTATCCGGACGCCTGCTTCGTTACTGGACATGCCACCTCAGCGTACGCTGAGGTGATGAAGCAACACCGCAATCTTTACGTCTGCTCCTGCCCCGTCCACACGCCGCGCGCGTGTGAGGGCTTGGTGGAGGCGTTCGGGGCGGACCGGCTGATGTTCGGGTCCGACTTGCAGGATCTGCCCATCCCGTGGGGGCTGGGCCCCATACTTTTCGCCCGCCTGTCGCCTGAGGAGAAGCGGCTGGTTCTGGGTGGCAACCTGGAGCGCGTGCTGAGCGAGTACAGCCGCGCGTAGGGTTCCGCGCCTCGGGCGCGGCCCCCAATTGACCGTCGATAGGGGCTTGAGATACAATCGCCGTAAAGGCGAACGGGGACGGATGCTCCCTACTCCCGCGGCTCCCACAAGGGTCGAGACGGGGCAGTAGACACGGCAAGATCCGGTTCCTGTGACCCTCTCCCCACCTGTTCCGTGCTTCGTCGGCCGTGCCGGCGAACGCGGCCTGGGTACCAGAGGGCTCGCCAAGTGCTCTGGAGAAAGCGGTCAGCATGCGCGTCTACAACACCCTGACAAAGCAGAAGGAAGACCTCCAGCCCCGCGAACCGGGCAAAGTGTCGATGTATGTGTGCGGCGTCACCCCGTACGACTACCTCCACATTGGGCACGCGCGGACGTTCATTGTCTACGACATGATCCGGCGCTACCTGGAGCATGCCGGCTACGAGGTCTACCACCTGGAGAACATCACCGATGTCGAGGACAAGATCATCGACCGGGCGAGCCAGACCGGCGAGGAGCCGCTGAAGCTGGCCGAGCGGTTTGCTCGCGAGGCAGCCCGGGACACCGAGGCGCTCGGCCTCCTGAAGCCGCACGTCAGGCCCAAGGTGTCAGATCATATCGCCGAGATCATCGAGCTGATCGAGCGCCTCCTCCAAGCCGGGGCCGCGTATGAAGCTGCAGGCAGCGTCTACTTCGACGTCAGCGAGTTCAGTCGGTACGGGCAGCTTTCCGGTCGCTCGCTGGACGATCTCCCGGTGGAGCGCATTGAGCACCTGGAGGAGAAAACCGACCCCAAAGACTTCGCCCTGTGGAAGAAGGCCAAGGAAGGCGAACCGGCGTGGGAGAGCCCGTGGGGGCAGGGCCGGCCGGGCTGGCACATCGAGTGTTCCGCGATGTCGACCAAGTACCTCGGCCCCGGATTCGACGTCCACGGCGGGGCCCGCGAACTGATCTTCCCGCACCATGAGAACGAGCTGGCGCAGTCCGAAGCCGGCACCGGCGTGCACCCGTTTGTCCGCTACTGGCTACACAGTGGCGTGCTCAACGTGGGCGGTGAGAAGATGTCCAAGTCGCTGGGCAACTTCATCACCGTGCGCGACATGCTGAAGCGGACGACGCCTCAGGTGCTGCGGATGCTGTTCCTGACCGCGCACTACCGCAGTCCGCTGGACTTCACCGACGGGTGCCTCCAACAGGCGACGGCGGCACTCCAGCGGGTGCAAGCCGCGCTCCGCGAAGCGACTCGCAGACTGGATCAGGCCGCGCCGGGCGACGAGGTGTCAAGCTCTGAACTGACGGATGCAGTCGAGTCAGCGCGAGACCAGTTCGAGGCGGCCATGCAGGACGACCTGAACACCGCCCAGGCCATTGCCGGGCTGTTCGACCTGGTGACTGAGCTGAACCGGCTCACGACCGCCCTGCCGGAACCGACACCCGCCGCCGCTGTGCCGACGATCGCCGCCGCCCGAGATACGCTGGTTGAGCTGTTCGGCGTGTTGGGGTTTGCCGACCTGGACGAAGAGCTGTACGGCGGCAGCCTGGCGGAGGAATTGGTCGAGCTGCTGACAGAGTACCGACGGGAGTCCCGTCAGCAGAAGAACTACCAGTTCGCAGACAGGATTCGCGATGATCTGCGCGGCCTCGGCGTCGCCTTGGAGGACCACTCGCAGGGCACGTCCTGGCATTTTGACCCCGCGCTGCGGGGATAGGCGTTCATTCACAGGAGTGGCTGCAGACCCCGATGTTCCCTCGACTACCCGGCTGGGCGCGCGCCCCCCAAGGGAGGCGCGTGATCGTTGGCGTTTCGGCCACTCTATTCGTGTTGGCAGGCATTGGCGCCGGCTACGTCTCCCTGCGGTTCCCTCGTGAGGGCCTGATTCAGCGCGACGTGCTCTTGGAGGGCCGCCCCGTCGGCGGGCTTACGCGTGAGGCGGCGCGGCTGGTCGTCGAGGAAGAGACTACCCGAGCGCTGGCGAAGGAGGTTCGTCTCGCCGCCCATGGGCAGGAGTGGTCCTTCACCTGCAGGCAACTGGGGGCCTCGCCGCAGCTCGAAGAGGTCCTCGGGCGGGCGTACCGAGTAGGGCGTACCGGCTCGTGGTTTGAACGGGCGAGGATGGCTGTGGCCCCACACCCTCAGCCGCGCGACCTCCGGACCCGATACGTCTTCGACGAGGGTGCTCTCACTGCGATTCTGAAGCAACTCAAGGATCAGGTCCGCACCCCGTGCCAGGACGCCTACGCGGAACTGCGCGACGGTGTGATCCGCGTCGAGCCGGGCAAGTGGGGAGAGAGCCTCGATGTGGACAACAGCCGGCAAAAGGTGATGGAGTCCATCGCGAACCCTCGCGAGGCAGGCAAGGTGGACCTGGTGCTCAAGAGCGAGAAGCCGGGGATCTCGTACGAGGACTTGAAGCACCTCGACTGCGTCCTGGTTGAGTACGCCACGACGTACAACTCGAGCAAGGTGAACCGGACGCACAACCTGCGGGTGGCCGGCTCATTCCTCGACAAGGTGCTGCTGCGCGCCGGGGTGACGTTCTCGTACAACGACATAGTCGGCCCGCGGCTCGAGTGCAAGGGCTACCGCCCGGCGGCGATCTTCGCCAACGGCGACGTCGTCGACGACATCGGCGGCGGGGTGTGCCAGGTAGCCAGCACGATGTACAACGTCGCGCTGTTGGCGGGGCTGAAGATCGTCCAACGGCGACCCCACAGTCGCCCCGTCGACTACTGCCCCCCCGGGCGGGACGCCACGGTCTATTTCGGTCAGACCGATCTTCGGTTCCGCAACAACACGGCGCTGCCCCTCTACTTCCGGACCAGTGTCGGCAGTGGCCGGGTCCGGGTGATGGCGCTGGGCAATCGCTCGCAGAGAGTGCAGGTTGAGTTGACCCCCGTCGACCGCGAGGTGATCCCCTACAAGGTCGTCGAGCTGGAGGACAGAAGTCTGTCGGCTGGGCAGAGAGTGGAAGACGAGAGCGGCCGCGACGGCTTGCGCTTGGGGTACCGGCGCCTCATCAAGCAGGGCGGGGAAACGGTCGTTGAAGAACTCATCTCCCGGGACTATTTCAAACCGCAGGACCGGATCGTCCGAGTGGGTGTAGGCGCCGAGCCGCCCGGGAAGGTCGAGCCGCCTGCCGCTGCCAAGGCCGACCCGCAGAAGGCGTCGCCCCGACCGAGCGGCACTGCGCCGTCAGTGCGGCCGCAGTCGCCCCGGATTGAAGATCTTGCCGGCCAGTGAGCCGGAGCGGACAACGCGGACCCGGGCGTAAACGCCCATTGGAAGACGAAAATTGCCGGTGTTCTTGACCCCCGGTATTGGTTGGATTACAATCCTGCCCCGGTTGTTATAAGCCGCCTTCTGTTGAGTTGGAAAGCCCGCTCAACGGTTATCTGAAGCGCGTTATTGACGATGGCATGTCCAATCCATCTCCCAACGTCGCCGCCGCCTCACTCATTCGCCGCCCTCTTCGCAGTCCGTCTTGTCGCCCGAGAGAGCGTTGGGTCTCTACGGGATTCGGGTTCCCGTTGTTGGATTGATCCTGGGAGTGTCGGCTCCCCCCGAGTAGGTTGCAGAGCTTGCCACCTCTGAACGCTCACCAACTGCTACTCCCCAGACACTTCCGTCGGCTGCGCCCAGCCGACCTCGGAGCAAGCCACCTTGCTGGCGGTCACGGTGGCGGGTCCCGCCCCTCTTCTCCCCGAGTCCAGCAGTTCCCGTCCCCGCTGACGACTCGCTTAGCCTCCCCGGCAAGGAAGGGCAGCGCTGCCATGGTTCAGTTCCTTGACCTCACCGAGCCCCACAATCTGTCAGGTGCGGAGGGATGTCGATGACGGCCATAGAAGCACCGGCGAAATCGTTTGAGTTCTGCGACATGCTGGACGAGCAGGTGGTGCTGTACGCCCGGAGAGGCAGCGGCCCGGCGACGGAGTACCTGCTGAACAAGTACCGCGACTTCGTGGAAGGCAAGGCCCGGTCGTTCTTCCTGGTTGGCGCCGATCACGATGACATTGTCCAAGAGGGGATGATCGGTCTCTTCAAGGCCATCCGGGACTTCCGCCACGACAAGCTGTCGCAGTTCCGCTCCTTCGCTGAGTTGTGCGTCACGCGTCAGATCATCACGGCGATCAAGACCGCGACGCGGCAGAAGCATGTGCCCCTGAACTCCTACGTTTCCTTGAACGCCCCGGTCTACGACGAGGACTCCGACAAGACGCTCCTGGACATCATGAAGGAGACCAAGGTCACCGATCCCGAATCGGTGCTCATGGATCGGCAGGCCTCCAAGGAGATCATCTCGCGGATCCGGCAGGAGCTGAGCGACCTGGAGTGCACGGTGTTGCGCTACCACGTGCAGGGGAGGTCCTACCACGAGATTGCGTACGAACTGAACCGCGAAGTGAAGTCCATCGACAACGCCCTGCAGCGCGCCAAACGCAAGCTCGCCAGAGCTATCGGGCTAGCCTTCAAGGAGCGGCGCTGCTTCGCCAGCAGCGGCCGCATTCCGAGCTGAACTCCGTCCTCGGCTGCTTTGAGCTTCCCGCGGCGGCGCCAGCCGGCTATAATAGGGACTGTTCACGTGAAGCCGGCGTAGCTCAGTTGGTAGAGCCACTGATTTGTAATCAGTAGGTCGTCCGTTCAAGTCGGATCGCCGGCTCCATTCCCTTCCTCCCTCCAGGGGCGGGAGGCGGCTCTGTCGCCGGGCCGTTCCCTCTTGCCTTCACGCGGGTTTTGGGGCACACTTCTATTTCTCCCGCCAGCGTGGGAGTCCCGTTCTTTTCCAGCTTGTAGACCTACTGTCGCCACGCCGTGCGTTCGGATCGCGCACCTGCGGTCCTGCTATAGACTGCTGGTCCCTCCAGGATTTCCCACCCGCAGTAGCGGATCGGTACTGGCTTTGAGCAGCTCGGCGCTGGCGGCACCCCTGTGGAGGGGTGGCCGAGTGGCTAAAGGCGGCAGACTGTAAATCTGTTGGGTTATCCCTACGGAGGTTCGAATCCTCCCCCCTCCACCACTTGTTCTACTGCCTCGCGTGGCTGCCCCGGCGTTAGCGAGGGAGGCGTTCCTTCCGGGGCCTGGAGCCCATGTAGCTCAGTCGGTAGAGCGCGTCCTTGGTAAGGACGAGGTCACCGGTTCAATCCCGGTCGTGGGCTCCATTCCTGTTTCGGGGTAAGTGCGTCCAGCACACCTCCGAAGAGCCGGCAACCGCGTGGCATCCGCTTAGCCACGAGGTCTCGCGGCGCGGCTGCCCGCTCTTCGGACACGTTTCCAGGAGGTAATGGTTCGAGATGGGCAAGCAGCAGTTTTCAAGAGACAAGTTACACGTGAACGTGGGCACCATCGGCCACGTGGATCACGGCAAGAGCACGCTGACCAGCGCGATAACCAAGGCACTGGCGCTGAAGAAGCTGGCGAACTACGTGGCGTTCGATGACATCGACAAAGCGCCGGAAGAGCGCGAGCGCGGAATCACCATTGCCACCGCGCATGTGGAGTACTCCTCCGACAAGCGCCACTACGCCCACGTGGACTGCCCCGGTCACGCCGACTACATCAAGAACATGATTACTGGTGCGGCGCAGATGGACGGCGCAGTGCTGGTGGTGTCGGCGGCGGACGGGCCCATGCCCCAGACTCGCGAGCACATTCTGCTGGCGCGTCAGGTCGGCGTGCCCTACATCGTCGTCTTCATGAACAAGGTGGACCTGGTAGACGACGAAGAGCTGCTGGACTTGGTGGAACTGGAAGTTCGCGACCTGCTGTCCAAGTACGAGTTCCCCGGCGACGACATCCCGGTGGTTCGGGGTTCGGCGCTGGGTGCCATGAACAGCGAATCGACGGATTCAACGGCGCCCGAGTTCCAGTGCATCTACGAGTTGGTGGAGACGCTGGACAGCTACCTGCCGGATCCGCAGCGCGAGACCGACAAGCCGTTCCTGATGCCGGTGGAAGACGTGTTCACCATCAGCGGTCGCGGTACCGTAGTGACCGGGCGGGTGGAGCGCGGCATTCTCAAGCGCTCGGAGGAAGTCGAAGTTGTCGGTCTGCGCGACACGCGGAAGCATGTGTGCACTGACATCGAGATGTTCCGGAAGCTGCTGGACCAGGCGCAGGCAGGCGACAATGTCGGGCTGCTGCTACGCGGCATCGACCGCGACGACGTCGAGCGAGGCATGGTCGTCGCCAAGCCCGGTTCCATCAAGCCGTACACCAAGGCGAAGGCGGAGTGCTACGTGCTGACGAAGGATGAAGGCGGCCGTCACACGCCGTTCTTCACCGGCTATCGGCCGCAGTTCTACTTCCGAACCACCGACGTGACCGGCACGCTGAACCTGCCGGAAGGCGTAGAGATGGTCATGCCGGGCGACAACATCGCCATCGACATCGAGCTGATCGTTCCCATCGCCATGGAGGAGCAACTCCGCTTCGCCATCCGCGAGGGCGGTCACACCGTCGGCGCCGGCGTTATCACCGGCGTGGTAGCGTAGTTCGCGTACCGGCCTAATACTACAACCGTACTTAGCGCGAATGTGCTCGGCGAGGGTCTCCTGACCCCGCCGCTCCCCGGACCGACAGGTCTCCTCGAATCCCGTGGATTCGCAGCCCTTTGAGACCTTCCGGTCAAGCGTTTCGGGGCGGTCGGAGACCTGCCCCGAGCTAAGTACGGTTGTAGGACTAACCAATCCCTGATTGCCAAAGGACCACGCTCATTCGAGCGTGGTCCTTTTTCCGTCTGTAGCTCCCGGCGTGACGCCCGCGATCGGCGCCCGTGCGGTCAGTGCCCGGGCGCCGCAGCTTCTGTCCAGGGCAGGCCGATTCGCCACTTCTTCCTGAGCAGGCTCCGCAGCGAGCGCTCTTCCGGCTGGCTGACGACTCGGTTGTAGACCAGGATCTCGCACAAGTCGCCGTGGTACCAGTCGCCTCGGGCCATGTTCCGGCCAACGTACAGGCCGTCGATCTTCGGGGCGGTGAGCGTCTGGAGCTTCGCCTCGTACGGCGCCTCGTCCATCACGGCAATGCACCAACTCGGCGCCACCCAGTCCGCCGGATTGCCTTTGTCGCTGGTCTTCCCGTCGTAGAACGACAGCACACGACCGTACTTGCCGGTCTCCTGGCCGCTCTCCCGACGGGAGACTGCGAACACGGAGGCCGGCTGCACAACCGTGAGCGAGGGGACCCGGAAGTACCCGCTGCCGGCAGCAAACCGGATCACTTTGCGCTCTCCCGGGCACGTCACCTGCCGCATGCTCGAGTCCACGGCGAGCGCGTTGTTGTGGGCGGCGGATTTGTCGCTCCAGCGAGAGACCAGACCGTCCTTGGTGCTCACCGGGGTGCTGTCGTTGGCGTCCAGCCACAGCACCAGCCCTTCCTGCGGCAGCGCGGGTCCCGTTGGCGGGCACGGGGCGAAGCCCTTCACCATCGCGCCGAGGGCGTCCAGGCGCGCCGTATTGGCGCTGCCCTCCGGGTTCAGCGTCGGGCATAGCCAGCCGCCTTCGTCGTGCTCGTTCCAGGCGTACGCGATCACTGCCTGGGCGGGGCAGCGCACCTTGTCTTCCGCCGCCCATTGCATTGCGTCCTCAAAGTGGGCGGCCAGTTCCTGCGAAGTTGGCTCCTGGTAGTACCGGTCCATGCCGACGCCGGGCCGTTGCCAGGAGGTTTCCCAGGGCACCGGGTGCTCGACGCGGGGTCGCCGGTCCCATCCCGCCATTGCCAGCGGAACGACGCCCGTCCCCGTATCGGCGCACTGTTCCCAGAAGCGTTGCGCCGCCGCCGCCAGCTCGGCGTACGCGGTGCCGTCTTTCCCGCCGCCGCCAGCCACCGCGTATGCAGCAAGACTCTCCGCACCGATCACTCCGGCGATCCGCCTGCCTTCGGCGGCCGTGTCGTTCATGGCAACGAGGTACGGGTCACCGTGCCCTGCCGCCTTCACTGCGGCCCGGAACTGGTCGAACAGCTTGCGGGTGTTCTCCGCCCCGCCCCACGCGCGCAGCCAATCGTCGGTCACTCGGAAGACGTACAGCAGCGGCCGGTCGCCCAGCACCTTCTGGTACGAGGGCTCGGCCATCCGCTTCACGAGCCGCTGCATCCGGTCCGGGAACTGCTGCGCGTTGCCGAAGGTGTTGGGGCTGGCAATGGCGCAGAAGCCGACCTCCTGCTTGTGCGCGCTGGACAGGTACAGCGACAGCCCCTGGCTCATCGCGCTGCCTTCCTCGTACAGCAGGAACGCCCAGTAGTCCAGCCCGCCGGCCTTCGCGTACGCGATCTCCCGGTCCACGATCTCCTGCGTGTAGCCGTCGATCCGCACTTCGTTGTCCGACACGACCTCCCCGAAGAACGGCAGCCGGTAGTGATACGGCTTCGGCCCCAGCGAGCGGACCATCGCCTTCACCGGCCCGTCACCGGCGCCCGGCTGGACACGCGACCACGGCGTGTGCCAAGCATCCCACCGGATGGCGCCGAGAAGTGGGCGCGGTTGGTCGGCATGGGCGGCGTGGCATAGCAGGCAAGTGGACATGAGCAGCAGTCGACTGGGGAATCTCATGTCAATCCCGCTTCGCCAGCCGACGGTAGTGCGCCTGCACTTCCTCACCAGTCAGCGCCCGCCCCCACAGCTTCACCTCATCCAGCAGCCCGTCGAAATGCGCGACGTGGCCCACTTCGTAGTTGCCGAGGCAGAGGTGGAAGTCGTTGGGCTTGACGGGGCCGGGGCGGTCCATGGTGCCGTGTTCCTGGCCGTCGACGTAGATCCGCATGGTCTTCCCGTCGAACGTGCCGGCCAGATGCACCCAGCGGCCGGTCGGCAAGTCGATGTCGGCCGACAGGTGGTGGCTCCAGTCGGTCTGGGGGACCTCGAAGCACGGCTTGCCGCTCACGATGCCCAGCCGGTAGCCGGTGTCGATGCCGCCGGAGAACACGCGGTTCACCATCCAGGTGTTGCCTTGTCCGGCTACGTCGGTCTTCACAAAGCACTCGATTGACACTGCCTCAGTGAGCGACAGCCGCGGGTTGCCGGGCACCACCACGCAGCCGCCCTTGCACACCAGCGCGTTGCCGTCGAGACCCGGCGCTCGCTCGGCGTCGCGCAATCCGCCGCCCAGCCGGTTGCCTGAGTAGTCCAGCGCAACCGGCGCCTCGGCGGCTTCGTCGAACGCCCACCAACCCAGCAGACCGTCCGCCGGCGCGCCCGGCTTGAGGGCCTTCTCCGCCACCAGTTTGCGCAGATTCTCCTCTTCCGCCTGCCGGGTCTTGTACGCCGTGTCGTACGGCCCCATGCCGACGTCTTCCGGGATCAGGTCCACGTGTTGCTCCGGCGCGTCGGAGAACACCTTCCGCACCGCGTCGAGGTACCCGAAGCCGTACTCCCGATAGGGCGCGAGGTAGTGCCCTTCGCCCCACTCGTTCCAGTTGTCCAGCAGCAGCAGCTTGCTGCCCAGTTCGTTGGGCGGCAGCGTGGTCACGAAGTCCTTCGCTTGGCGCAGCAGCCGCTCGAAGTCCGGCGGCGGGAGCTTCCAGATGCTCCCCTCGTCATGCCAGCCGCTCCACGCCTGGGAAACCGTGACCACCTGCGGCAAGACGCTCAGCTCCTGCGTCTTGTGGAGGTAGTTCATCTGCGCGTCGAGGGACTGCTGCGGCGTCGGGCTGTTGGGCACATGCCAGCAGTAGGCGAAGGTGTAGTCCAGCCCCAGGCTCTTCATCAGCTTCAGGTGGTTCGGGTCCAGCCCGCGGTACTCGCCTAGCAGGTAAAGCCCGGCGAACCCCGCGTCCTTGCACGCCTGCCGCAGCTTGTCGAACGCCTGCACCACGTTCTCCACGCCGCCCAAGTCCTGGACCAGGAACTCCGGCCGGTAGATGAACAGCACCGGCTTGTTGTCGATCTTCAGGTAGCTGGGGTGCTTGAAGTAGTTCTCCATCCAGAATGGGAGCAGGTTGTCCAGCAGGTCCCGCTCGTCGGCGACGCCTGCCACGCCCCGGCTCTGGTTCTCCCACATGATCGTGAACTTCAGCTTGTCGGCGAACTTCGACTTGAACAACGCGTCGTGGATCGCGCTGCCGAAGCGCTGCTTCACCGGTTCACCCTGGCTGGCACGGTACCAGCAGTAGATGAAGAACGAGACGCCGTGCTCCACCGCCCACTTCGTCTCCCAGTCCGCCACCTCTGGGTTCTCCTGCGAGTAGAAGCCCAGCGCGGGCGTGCGCTCCGGGTGCTTGAGGACGTTCGCCCACATCTGCGGCTTGTCGGCTTCCCACAGGGGGCAGTTGTGGGCGCCGACGAGCACCGAAGTCTTCACCGGCTGCGGCTCGGGAATGTACGGCAGCTTGCGGACCTCAACCGGCGCCAGGAACTGCATCGGCAGCGAGGCGGTCGCCACGGTCGCGCCGGCTACCTCGATCCGCAGTCGCAGTTCGCAGTCCTGTGCCTTCTCCGCTTCGACCTGCCACACGAGCTTCGCCTCGTCGCCGCCGTCCAGGCGCTTCGTCACGCTCGCCTCGCCGCCGATGACCTTCACCCCTTCCGGCAGCTCAATCGTCGCGCGGACCTCAGCAACGGCGTCGCCCGTGTTCTCGATGACGGCTGCGATCGGTGTCGGCCGCTGGGCCCTGCTGATTGGCTTCTCCGGCAGGAGGCTGCGCACCCGGGCAGCCGCCGGAGCCGGCTTCGCTGCGCCGGCCTCTGGCGCCACGGCGGCCAGTCGCAAGCTGGCCAGCACGCAAGCAACCAAAACATACTCGCTACTCATCCTTGCTCTCTCCAAGTGCCGTGCTCGTCGCAGGGCGTGCTCTGCTTGCTCGACCGCGGTGCACCGCCGACTGCGAGCCGGTCGAGGTCCGCAGCGGCAGTCACTACGGGAAATCGTTGCGATACTTGGCCCGCGCCATCCCCAGGCCCTGGACGGTGCGCGCGTAAACATCCCTCAACGTGGCGTCCACGTCAGCCCGCGCCCGGCCGGCGTCCTGCTCCAACCCGGTCAACTGCGCCTGCTGCGCCCGAACGGCAGCCAAGTCGGCCGCCCATCCCTCCGCCGTCTTCTCGTCCCACACCCACTTCCCCGCCAAGCTCTCCTGCACTGCTCGCGTCGCTTCCGCGCGCCCAAGGATGAGACCGATTCCCATTGACATGTTGCTCACTCCAGTGAGGTAAGGATCAAGCCACGGAACATGCCCCAGCACACAGCTTACTCCAATCTCTCCGC
>Ga0210031_1000585_pt1 | contig 21550 bp, 15 predicted proteins | sample CryGeyCG2014_080_FD_185455 | JGI IMG/M metagenome (GOLD analysis project Ga0210031, IMG submission 185455) | Groundwater microbial communities from aquifer - Crystal Geyser CG03_land_8/20/14_0.80 (SPAdes) (version 2) | ecosystem: Environmental > Aquatic > Deep subsurface > Groundwater | place... | reverse complement strand
TCAAACCTCCTATCATCAGGCTGTTTGTGCCTGTCACAAAACTATTTTCCCGTCGGGAAATTTAATAACTCAAAAATATCTAACCTCCACACAATTTTACCGAGGAGAAATCCGATTTTTTGTTTGCAGGATTCCTGTTTTTACCCCCATTTGAAGGGGGTGGAGGTTAGATTTTCAGCCCTTTTACTTTTGTGACAACCCCCGGTTTTTAACCAGTTTCTCCTCTATAGAACTTTACCTCCACCCCGTTTTGGTGTATAATGATAGTAGCCGGCAAACAAGCGCTGTCACGAAACGGGGGTGAAGTATGTATCAACCGAATCTTTTGTTCCTGAAAGAGCTTTCTGATGACTATTTAAGGAAAATCGAGTCTATCTTCCTGGCGCTGCCTCAAACAGATCGAAGAGACTATTCCACGGGAAGGCCTCCGCACTCTCCTTCCGCCTTGCTGAATGCCCTCATATTCAAGAACCTGAGGGGTATTGTCAACCTTGCGGAGCTGGCAAGGGAAATCAGGTTTCACGCCGGCGTTGCGCAGGTCTGCGGATTTAAGTCATTTCCCTGCAGGGAGCGTTTTTCTTCGTTTCTAAAAGATACGCCTAATCAGTTCTTTCAAACCATTAGGGAGAAATTGGTTCTGGAACTCATTAATCTGAATGAAATATCGGGTAAGTGCATTTCCACTGATTCCTGCCCGGTTAAGGCTCCTGTCATTGAAAACAACCTCAAAACAAGCATCTTTGCCAACCGTTTTGACAAAACACGCATCCCCAAGACAGATCCCGAATGCCGCCTGGGCACTTATACCGTCTATCCTGGAAAGAAAAAGGTTCAATTCTTCTGGGGATACAGAAACCACATCCTTAATGACGCCCTGTCTGAATTACCCATCTCTGAAGTCACTAAACCCGCCAATGTCCATGATTCCCAGATGCTTGTCCCGCAGCTCCAATACGTCAAAGAACGCCTTCCTTTAAAGATTAGGGCTATCATAGGGGATGCAGGGTTTGATTCTTCCTCTATCATTGAATTTATTGCCAAAGACTTGAAAGCAGAGCCTGTTATTGCTAAAAATCCCAGAGGGGGAAGCAATCCGGATGTTAAATTGTCTTCTAAGGGTATCCCCGTCTGTGTTGCCGGGCTTGAATTGATCTCCTGGGGCAAGTTCTATGACAAGAAGCGGGGATATATACGACACAAATTTGTCTGTCCTCTTAAGGCCCGCAAGAAGATTGCCCGGAAGGTTGGGTTCTGCCCCTGGAATCACCCTAACTTCTTTAACAACCGCTTTGGCTGTGTGGTAAACCTTAAGGGAAACGCCGACCCTTCCATCCGCAATTCTATTGATTACGGCTCACAGACATTCAAAAAGCTCTATGCCCTGCGGACTTCCTCAGAAAGGATATTCTCCCGGTTCTTAACCTTCTGCATGCAGGATCCCTCAATCAGGGGATTAAACGCAAATGCTAATGTATGCACTATTGCCCACATTACCCTTTTAGCGATAGCTTTGTCCGCGGTTAGGGCCGGGCAAGCTGATAAAATCCGCTTTATCAAGAGACTTGTTCCCCATTTTTAAAAGAGCGAGTTTTGTGACAGCCTAATAGTGTATCATAAATGTATCGTTTTGTCAAGTAAAACGCCGGTTTTTTTGAAATTTTCAGCACTCATTTGTCATTGCGGCAGTAGAGCCATCAACCCAGCCGTAGGGTCATTGGCTCAGTCCTGACCCGTAGATCCCGCCGTTAAGCTCCTTAGGAGCTGGCGGGGCTCTGGCTCGCAGGCCCTTTCGCTGGGAGCGAAAACCCCGCGCCGTAGCCCGCCACGATTATTGGCGGGCGAAGGTCCTCTTTTTTAGCCCCGAAGGGGCTTGGGGGGATACTAAATAACGAACTGCGGGGGTTACCTCACTTATAGTTCCGACTGTAGGGTCATAGGTTTAGCTCTGACCCGAAAGTCCCTGCGTTACCCGCCAATATTTGTGGCGGGGCAGGGATCGGAACTGCGGAGGGAAGCATTTTGGAGCGACAAAGCAATCTCGCATCTAGATTGCCGCACCCCTCTCAGCGTGCTTTTGCGGTTTTGAAGGGGTTCGGCCGCCACTAAGTTTAAAATCATTTTTTCCTTGACATTATATAGATTTTCTATATAATATTATATATAGAAAGGTAGGGTATAGTGAAATTTAAAACGTATGAGTGGGATTCAGAAAATACCTCCCACATTTTAAGGCATGAGGTAATACCAAACGAAGTGGAAGAAGCCTGTTATAACAACCCCGTACTGCTCAAGACAAGGGAAGGCCGTTATTTGGCACTGGGCAGAAGCGATGCAGGAAGATATTTGTCTGTCGTACTAATACCTAAAGGGAAAGGTGCGGTGCGGGTTATCACGGCAAGAGATATGGATTACAAAGAAAGAAATCTTTTTGAGAGGAAAAAGAAATGAGGAGGGATCTAAGAATGAGAAAAATACCGAAATTCAAAACAGAAGAGTCCGAAGCAAAATTTTGGGATGAACATAGTTTTGTTGATTTTGCCGGCGGGTTGGAAGAAACACGGGCTGATTTTCCTAAACCCAAAAAGCACGCGGTTCCTGTATTGCTGGAGGAAGGAAGGATCCAGGCGCTTAAACAGCTGGCTTCCAGTGTTGGTATAGGATACGGGACATTGGTCAGGGTGTGGATAATAGAACGGCTCAAATATGAAGCGGCTCATTTAAAGCAAAAAACGGCTGTCTAAATTTATTTTAGCCTGATTTAGGGCATTGATTTACCGAAGGGCTCTCAGAAATGAGGGCCCTTTTTTGGTCGAGTCAACAATATAAATAAAAAACCGGATCGTATCTCCGGTTTATTTTTTAACTCTAAACTGTCGATCGTGTATTATAAAAGAGGTGCTATGTTATTCGTTATCCTTTTGTTTTAATAGCGGGGTTCCGCAGTATGGACATACCTCCATAGAAAAATCTACTTCTTTAAAATATTTTCTGCACCGTGGACAATAAGCTTTTCCCAAAAATTGTAATTCCTTCTCCTGCAGGCTTTTCTTAAATAATCGATCCATACGAATATACCATCTAATTACCTGAAAAACGCATAAAACATCCTATATTTTTATCACTTCTCGTCGGATCTCTCATTAAGAGACTTTGCAAATTGTTTAGAATGTTATAGGATAATAAACATTTCTAAGGTTGTTTCCCGAGTATAACAAAAGAAAGCTCTCTTTATTGATTTGCAAATTATTGAAGAAAAAGTAACTCTCTAAAGTAAAAAAATCTGTTCTTTCGAGGGGAATTTGTATTTTTTTTAGATATTTGTGCATAATCCACAAACACCACTGTTAGTGTAATCTGTGGATTAGCACCCTCTCGTCGGAAAATTTGTCAAAAATGTGCGTTTTTCAGGTGATTACATTGATTAATAAAAAGATTACAATGATTATCAAAGTGAGACACTATGGGAAAGAAAGACGAATTCAGCGACTTAACTGAAAAGATCATCGCGGCATGTTTTGACGTCCACGGCGAGCTTGGCCCGGGATTTGTGGAAAAGATATATGTAAATGCCTTGAAAGTCGCATTGGATGAAAGGGTGTTAAAGCAGGAAACAGAAAAAGAATTCAGCGTACAATTCCACAATAGCCCGGCTGGTCAGTTCAGAGCCGATATAGTTGTTGAAGATTGCGTGATCATTGAAATAAAGGCAATAGAAGGATATATGCCAAAAATATTCGAAGCCCAGGTGATCTCGTACCTGAAATCATCGGGACTAAAAGTAGGTTTGCTGGTAAATTTCGGGAACAGGAGCTGTGAGATACGGAGATTAGTAAATCCTAATTTTTAATTTACTTTAAATAATCACTTTGCAATCATTTTTAAAATAATCACCGTAATCATCTTTTAAAAATCACTGTAATCAAAAAGAGAGGAATAATGGAAAAGAAAATAAGGATCGGGGTGATCGGGCTGGGTATGGGGTGGTACCACTGCGATATGTACAAAAATATGCCCGAAGCTAAAATACTGGCGCTGTGCGATTCTGATCCGGCAAGGCTGGACGCCGGGCAGAAGGCGTTCGGGGCGGAGCTCAAATTCACAAAATACGAGGATATGCTGAAAGTCAAAGAGCTGGACGCGGTCGCGGTCGCGACCCCGAATTTCCTGCACAAGCCCATGACGATAGCGGCGCTGGAAGCGGGCAAGCACGTGATGTGCGAAAAGCCAATGGCGCTGGACGCGGCGGAAGCGCAGGACATGGTCAGCGCGGCGAAAAGCGCGAAGAAAAACCTGATGATACATTTCAACTACCGCTACGCGCCCGAGTGCCAGTTCCTGAAGAAATATATTGACAGCGGGAACCTCGGCAGTATTTACTACGCCAAAACCGGTTATTTGCGGCGCCGCGGGATCCCCGGAAGGCAGTGGTTCACCAGAAAGGACCAGGCAGGCGCGGGAGCGCTTTTCGATATAGGCGTGCACGCGCTGGACCTCGCGCTGTGGTTCCTGGGCCACCCGAAGATCCTTTCCGTGTCAGGCGTTACCTACGACAAGTTCGGTTACAAGATGAACAGTAAGAACTGGGTTTTTGACGTGGATGATTTCGGCAGCGGGTTCATAAAAATGGAAGGCGGCAAAACGCTCTATCTTGAAACAAGCTGGGCCGCGAACATACAGGACAAACTCTATATGACCCTTCTGGGAGATAAGGCAGGCGTCCAGAGGGACGGCGGGACAACCACGATCCTTGCGGAGGAGAACGGCGAGCTTGTTGACGTCACCCCTGCCAGTTATCCCCCGTGCATTAATGCCCAGAAGGAATTCGTGGATTCGATAATCGAGGGAAGAGAGCCGGCTGCAAGCGGTGAGCAGGGCCTTGTCGCGATGAAGATCCTTGACGCCATAGCGAAATCCTCAAAAACCGGCAAAGAAGTAACATTTTAGACACAGATTGCCACGGATATCCACGGATTATAATATTGTGAGATTGAGAGATTTACCCCCACAGATTTTTTATGAAATCTAGACGCGGGGGTTCCTTATGAAAGATTGTAAGATTGTTCCAAAGGAATCCCTTCGGGAAACTAAAGTTGATTTATTTAAATAAATTCCCTGCAGTTGCGTTGACACGTTGATACGCTGACACGTTGACACGCTTTTAAAATAAACGGGAAAATAATGAGCGACAAAAATCCGCCGGGCTTGGACGGGTGGAGAAGGAGGATCTTCGCCACCCTCTGGGTCACATACGCGAGTTTTTATCTCTGCAGGGTCAACCTTGCGGTCGCGATACCCAAGATAATAGAAGATACGGGTTTCACGCGTTCCGCGATGGGGCTCTTGGGGAGCATTTTTTTCGTTGTGTACGCGGCAGGACAGTTCATAAACGGGCAGCTCGGGGACAGGTGGAACCCCCGCTTTCTCATATTGACAGGCGCAATATGCTCTGCCTGCGCGAGCATTCTTTTCGGCTTTAGCAGCGTGTTCGCGGTAATGGCGGTGCTGTGGGGCATGAACGGGTACTTCCAGGCAATGGGCTGGTCTTCCTGCGTAAAGGTCCTTACGAACTGGTTCCCGCACAGCAAAAAAGGAATGATCTCCGGGCTTTTCTCCACTTCATATTACCTGGGGAACGTGCTTTCATGGTTTCTCGCGGGATGGCTGCTGCTCTATTTCAGCTGGAGGGTCTCGTTCTGGGTCCCGGCTATCCTGTTCCTCGGCGCCGCGGTCCAGTTCCTCATATTTGAGAGGAACAGCCCTGGATCAGCGGGCTTTAAACCTGAAGCCGTATCCGCTGGCGCTGAGAACCCGGCGGAACTGGTAATGCAGGGGCTTCCGCTCCTTTCCAACCCCGGGCTCTGGCAGGCGGGATTTGCGGCGATGTGCCTCAGCATCATGTCTTCCGGGTTCATATACTGGATCCCGACTTATTTATACGAAGAGATCGGTTTCAGCATATCCGGCGCGGCTTTCCGCGCCCTGGTCTTTCCCCTTGCCGGATGCGGCGGCGCTATGTTCGCGGGATGGGCAAGCGACAGGCTTGCAGGTTCAAAACGCTCGCCGGTCGCCGCGGCAATGCTTTCAGCCGCGGTATTCCTCGTCCTGCTCCTGCCGGGTATCAAGGGTGCCGGCATCCTGATCGTGGCGCTGGTTGCCCTGATGGGATTTGCGATAAACGGGCCCCAGATGCTTCTTGCCGTGACCCTCGCTATGGATTTCGGCGGGAAGGAGAAGTCGGCTTCAACCGCGGGATTTATTGACGCGATGAGTTACGTGGGGGCGGGCATCGGCGCTTTTACCGCGGGTTTTCTGGTTGACAGGTTCGGCTGGAAAACGGTATTCCAGTTCTGGGCAGGCGTTTTAATAGCTACGATATTAATGGTTTTGCTGGTCTGGAGAAAAGAAAATCTCCGTCATGTTGGATAAGCAGTGTGTTTTTGCGATGAACGACGCACGATGGACGATGCGCGAGGCGTGATATGACCGGAAAAGAACGTATAAAAGCAGTATTGGCGCATAAAATACCTGATATGGTTCCGATAGCCGAGCAGCTGATCGTCAGCAAGGTGGCGAAGGAGCTGCTGGGAAGGCACGCCTACACCGGCGGCGGGGAATACAATAACGACGAGATAAAAATGCTCAAGGGCGGCCAGAGGGAATTCCTGGTCTCAAAGTTCACGCAGGACGTGCTGGAACTCTACCACACAAAGCTTGACCTGGACGCCATACCTGTGGGGTTTGTGCCGCACAAGGATGAGAAACTTCCCCTTGTCATGGAAACTGAAGCCTTTACGTACCGCTACGAAAACGTGTACGGGCCAGGCACGTTCGAGACCAGGCAGTTCACCCCGGATTCGGGCGAATTCTTCGTTGTGGATTCAAGCCTGAAAGAGAACGGGCTTGCCGTGCTGAGGAAGTGGGTGAAGGAACTTGAGAAAGGGATAAGCCGTGAGATAGTTTACGACCCCAGCCAGCTTGAGATGATAGACGAAATAAATAAAAAAGCCGGAGGCCTTAAGGCGCTGATGGGCGGCCAGGCAATGAACATACCCATGAACCAGGTCTGGCTTCAGGCCCTTGTGGATGAGCCGAAAATAGTCGAAATATTCCTTGACGTCCAGCTGTACTGGAGCATGGCACAGGTAAAGACGCTTGCCGGGCACGGAGTTGACCTGATACTGGGCGGAGGTGACCTTGCCTCAAATCACGGTCCGGTTTACTCTCCCATGACCTTCAAGGAAGTGGTTGCTCCCCGGTTCAAAACACTGGTGGATTACTGCCACAAGCTGGGCGTTCCGTATATATTCCGCACTGACGGGGACACGAGAGCCCTGTGGTCCTCGTTCAGAGAAATAGGCGTTGACGGGCTGGGAGAGATAGACAAACAGGCCGGGATGGACGTTGGCGAGATCCGCAACTACTTCGGGAAGGACTTCATTATTTTCGGCGGTGTTGACTGCGCCAAGACGCTTGTTTTCGGCTCAAAAGAGCAGATCTCGGAGGAAGTGAAATACGCGGTTGAAAAAGCAGGCGCGGGCGGCGGGCTGATACTTTCAACGTCCAACTGCGTGCACTGGAACGTTCCGGCGCAGAACTACCTCTGGATGATAGAAGCGGGAAGGCAATACGGTAAATACGAAGAAAAGATAAACCACGGAGACACGGAGGCACAGAGAGATGCACAGAGAAAAACAGATGCCGCGCTGGTCGAAGAAGAAGAAAAGAAGGAAGAGCGGGCTGAACAGAAAGCGCCTGCGGCCGCGCCGGCGCCCCTGCCGCAGAATGCAGAAGTAAAAAAGGAAGACCTGAAGAAAAAGAAACGGAAGATCACGCTCGAGCAGATAGTCACGGACGTGTATCTTATAGGGACCCTTGCGGTATTCTGGATAGGAGGGATGATAGGTTATTTCAGGAAACTCGCCCCTGTTGACTGGATACTGCGGTGCGCCGCAGTGCAGCTGATGCTGACCGTGGGCGCGGTTGTCGCGACCACAATAATAAAGACCATAAAGACGCCTGAAGAAAAAAGGCAGCTTAACCCGGTCAGCCTTCTCGGCCTTGCGTTTTTCCTTTTATACTGGATCTTCTACCTTACCTGGGACCTGGAGCTGTATCCTTACATGTTTGTCAGGTTCGGCAAGTTCATGAAGATCAGCTGGTTTGTGAGTTCCATAGCGTCCCTCGCGTTTACGTCCATCGGGGAGATCATTTCGCGCGAAAAAAGCAGGAACGAAGGCCTGGGAACCTGGGCGGTACTCATCATTATATGGTTCGTGATATTCTATTTCCTGTATTACGCGATGGGATAGTCATAGATTACACAGATTAGAACTGCGAGATTACACAGATTCAGCGGGCTGGTTTTGCCAGTTCAAATCAGTTATATGCAAAAACAGTGATAAACTGTGTTTACATGGTTAAATTTGTTTTAATCGGAGTAATCGTCTTTTTGAAATCTGTGTAATCAATATCTAAGGATAGGAACTCACATGGCCAATGTGATAGAAACCAGTAATTTAACCAAATATTACGGCAAAGTAAAGGTTGTGAATGATGTTTCATTGAGCGTAAGAAAGGGTGAGATCTACGGATTTTTAGGCCTCAACGGCGCGGGTAAAACAACAACGATCCGTATGCTGCTGGGCATGATAAAGCCTGCTTCCGGAGAAATATTCCTGAATGGCGATAAATTGCATTTTGGTCGCCGGGGGCCATGGGATAAAATCGGGTATCTTGTCGAAATACCGTATTCATATCCGGGATTAACTGTCAGGGAGAACCTTGAAATTACAAGGAGGCTCCGGCGAATATCGGACACAAGGTCTGTTCAGGATATAATTGACAAACTGGTTTTAAATTCACACGCGGAAAAAAAAGCGGGACATTTGTCACAGGGGAATGCCCAGCGACTCGGTGTCGCGAAGGCGATGATGCACAACCCGGAGATGCTGTTATTAGATGAACCTTCAAACGGCCTGGATCCTGCCGGCATTGCCGAGGTGCGCGATCTTCTGAGAAACCTTGCTCTCAATAATGGCGTGACCATATTCATTTCGAGCCATATTCTTGGCGAAATTTCAAAAATTGCCACTCGTATCGGCATCATTCACAACGGCAGGTTAATCCAGGAGATCAACGCTGACAGTCTGGGGACGCTTCTTCACCGGCGCCTTCTTTTGGACGCAATTGACAGAGATGGGGCAAGAAAGAAACTCATTGAAAAGGGTTTTACCGTGAAGTTATCTCAGGAAGGAACACTGGAAATCAAAGATGACGAAGGCGCTATAAACCATCCTGAGGAAATAGCGGATTATCTGGCGCGCGCGGGATATCCTCCGTCTATGTTCAAGGTCGAACAGGAAGATCTGGAGTCCTATTTTTTAAGAGTGACCGGGACGAATAAAGGAAAAGAAAAATGAAAGACCTGATCGCTTCCATATGGGCAGAAGACCTGAAGGTCCGGCGTTCAAAATTACTTTGGATCTCCGCGATTATATTTTCCATGATACCGTTGGGAGTCGGATTTTTAATATTGGTTTTAAGATCTCCGGGTTTGGCAGGCCACTTAGGAATAGTTAAAACCAAAGCAAACCTGTTTCTGGCGGCTGCTGATTGGCCGGCATATATGGGATTGCTCTCTCAAACAACCGCAGCCGATGGTATATTGTGGTTTGCGTTTGTAACAAGCTGGGTCTTTGGCGTGAATATACCGACCATACTGTTAAAGATCTGCTGGCCCTGCCGGTATCACGGATCACAATTGTTTTATCAAAGTTTATAATATTAGTAGTATGGTGCTTGCTGCTTTCAGCGCTTATTATTATATCAGGGTTAATAACAGGGTTTGCTATATCGCTTCCTAATTTTTCGTTAAACCTTTTATATTCCGGACTGGGAAAAATCATGGTATCCGCTGTCCTCGCCATAATTCTCATTACTCCGGTCGCATTCCTGGCAAGTGTCGGTAAAGGGTATTTACTTCCCCTTGGATTTACTGCGTCAGTGTTTATTGTTATTCAGGTAACCAATATGCTGGGCTGGGCAGCTTTTTTCCCATGGGCAATCCCGGTTCTCTATATAACACCATCCGAACATCTTGGAGCCGTTAGCTATATTATTCTTTTGTTAACAGGCATTGCCGGAACGATATTGACACTTGCCTGGTGGCAGTACGCAGATCAATCCGGGTCATGAGTTCTAATTTGCTGAATGCCCGAAGGTGCTGAAAGCTGAATGTAAAATATATAATCTGTGGCAATCTGTGTTAATCTGTGTCTAATTTTATTTCGTGATTTCCTCGCCCATCCTTACAGGTGGGCGAAGTCTCGCCCGCTGAAAGACGGGCGGAGTGCTTTCGTGGAAATCTTGTGAACCTATAGCTTGGTTTTTTAAATCTCCATGAATCCCTGTAAAATATTTTTCGTGCTTTCGTAATTTCCCCCGCCCCGAGCAAATATCGGGGCGAGGTCTCGCCCCCGCTTATGCGGGTGGCGGAGTGGAAATCTTTGGAGGTTTGATGTTGAAAGTGGGAATTGCGGGCCTGCGCAGGGGCCAGGGCCTTTATTTCAGTTTTAAGCACTGCGCGGACGCTGAAGTGACGGCTGTTTGCGACACGAACAAGCAGGCTGCCGAGGATTTCGGGAAGGCGAACAATGTGCCCGAGGTCTATTCAGGCCTGCGAGAGTTCCTGAGATCAAAAATAGACATCGCGGTGCTTGCAACCCCCGCCCCGCTGCACGTTGAACACGCGGTTGAGGCGCTTGAAGCGGGAAAACACGTGCTTTCAGAAGTGCCTGCGGCAATGAACATGGAAGGCTGCAAAAAACTCGTGAAAGCGGTCAGGAAAGCGCAGAAGTACGGGCTTAAGTATATGATGGCAGAGAACTGCAATTACTATCACCCTATAAGGACGTGGAAAAAATGGGTGGACGCGGGAAAGCTGGGCAGGATATTCTACGCTGAAGCTGAATACGTGCACGACTGCAGGTCTTTGATGCTTACGCAGGACGGAAAGCCTACCTGGCGGTTCGGGTTCACTCCCCTGCTTTACCCCACGCACAGCATCGGTCCCCTGCTTATGCTCATGCAGGACAGGCTTATCCTTGCTTCAGGTTTCAGCACCGGTATTGAGGTATCGCCGGAACTTAAATCGCCCAGCATGGAAGTCGGAATTTTCAAAACAAAGAAAGGCGCGGTTGTTAAGATCCTGTGCGGTTTCAGCATAGAGCGGGAGCCGTCGCACCTTTACTATTCGCTTTACGGCACGAACGGCTCGGTTGAGACGAACAGGTTTAACATCGGCGAGACCCGTGTTTACATAAAAGGCGAGCATAAGGCATTGACAGCTATGGATATTCCGCTGGACGATCCGGATGCGCCGCCTGAGGCGAAGCTGGGCGGGCACGGCACAAGCGAATACTACCTTGTCAGGGATTATATAGAGTCGGTCCTGAAAGACACGAAACCGCCTGTGGATATTTACGACGCGATGGATTGCACCGCGCCGGGCATCTGCGCGCATCTCTCTGCGCAGAACAACGGCAAGCCGGTCAGCATTCCCGATTTCAGGCAATAGCAACCACGCGATTTCACACGATTTTCACTAGATGACCTGCCGCAAAGGCGGGTCATTGCGAGCCTGAAAGGCGCGGCAATCTGATAAATAGATTGCTTCGTCGTTTCACTTCTCGCAATGACATTTCGCGTGGAAATCTCGTGTAATCGTGTGGTTAAATGGAGGTTTGGCATGGTTCCTCGTCCGGAGTACCCGCGGCCGCAGTTCGTAAGAAAAGAATGGCTTAACCTGAACGGCGAGTGGGAGTTTGAATTTGACGACGCGCCCGCAAGGTTAGAGGGGAAATGGCAGGGAAAGAAGATCATCGTTCCCTTCCCCTTCCAGTCAAAGCTTTCCGGCGTCAGCGACGTTTCCTTTCACGACGTGGTCTGGTATGCCAGGAATTTCACCGTCCCGGAAAAATGGGAGGGAAAAGAGATCCTGCTCCATTTCGGCGCGGTTGATTACGAATGCTGGGTATGGATCAACGGCAGGGAGATAAGCACGCACAAAGGCGGGAACGTTCCTTTCTATCTGAATATAACCAAATACCTTAAGCCCGGTGAAAACAAGCTGATGGTTCGGGTTGAAGATAAACAGGACCCGTTCCAGCCCAGGGGCAAGCAGGTTGTGGCGCTCAAGCCCGAAGGATGCGATTACGACCGAACGACCGGGATATGGCAGACAGTGTGGCTTGAGCCTGTCCCGCGGACAAGGATAGAATATTTTAAGATAAAAACAGAGATCGACTTCGGCAAAGATAGCTCAAAGGTCAAAGGTCAAGGGTCAAGGGTCAAAACGCAAAAACCAGATTGCAAATTGAAAATTGTAAATTGTAAATTGCAAATTGTGACTACCGGATGGAGACCGGGGCAGGAGATTGAGGCGTGTGTATATTATAAAGGAAAAACGGTTGCAAAGAGATCAGTTGAACTTGAGAACGGGTGCGCTGCCCTGGATATTCCCGTCAGAAACCCAAAGCTGTGGTCGCCGGAGGCACCTAATATTTATGATTGCAAATTGTCCCTAAGGGATCCCGTGAGACAAATTGCAAATTGCAAAGGTGAAATAATTGATGAAATAGAGACATATTTCGGGATAAGAACGGTTTCGGTGAAAGGAAACAGGGTCCTGCTCAACAACAAGCCGTATTACCTGAAGCTCGTGCTTGACCAGGGGTATTTCCCGGAAAGCCTGCTCGCCCTTCCCTCGGACGAAGCGGTTAAAAAAGACATAGAGTTTACAAAGGCGTTCGGGTTCAACGGGTGCCGCAAGCACCAGAAAGTGGACGACCCCAGGTTTTATTACTGGGCGGATAAACTGGGGCTTATCGTATGGGGAGAAATGGCGAACGCGAGGCCCTGGAGCAAAGCAGGAGAAGGAATATTCCTGCACGAATGGCCAAAGGCCGTAAAGCGGGATATAAACCATCCCTGCATAATCGCCTGGGTGCCGTTCAATGAGAGCTGGGGGGTGCCGGAGCTTGGCAAGGACACGCGCCAGCAGGAATTCGTGAAAAAGGTTGTGCGGCTTACAAGGGAAATGGACCCCACGCGGCTCGTGGTGGATAACGACGGTTGGGAACACGTGGACACAGACCTGGTCACGATACACGATTATTCTTTGCACGCATCCGATTACTAGAAGAATTACGCGCAGTTCAGGAAGGACAATAAAACACTCCCCGCGGTTCACAGGCCCGCGTACGCAGAAGGATACGAATATGACGGCAAGCCTATACTGATAACAGAATACGGCGGCATCGGGTATAAACTCCCCGGCAGGCAATACGCGGAAAAGGACTGGGGATATCATAATCCAGAGACAGAAGAAGCTAAGGTCATCGCGAGGTTCAAAGAAGTGACCGAAGCGATCTTCGACCTGGATTTCTGCTGCGGCTTCTGCTACACCCAGCTCACGGACATCCAGCAGGAGATAAACGGGGTGCTGACGTTTGACCGCGTCCCGAAAGTGGACCCGAAAAAAATAGCAAGAATACTGAATCAAAAGTAACCACACGATTCCACAGATTTCCACGAGATTTCTTACAGGGAACCCTCCACCAAGATTGGCGGGCAGGCTTACGAGAACTTAAACATAGGATTTCCACGAAAGCACTCCGCCCGTCTTTCAGCGGGCGAGACTTCGCCCACCTGAAAGGATGGGCGAGGAAAGCACGAAAACACGAAAAAATAAATCAGGTTTCTTTCGTTAGAAAGTAGACTTTAATTTATCTACATACTGTTCTAAACGTTACACGTTACACCTTACACGTTACACGTTTTAAGGAGGAGACATGCTTCCCACAGTGGACTTTTGCGGCCTTAAAGTAACGCGCCTGATCATCGGGGCAAACCCGTTCGGGGGATTCAGCCACCAGAGCGACCAGCGCAGCCGGGAAATGGGCACCTATTATACTCCTGAGCGCATTAAGGAAACATGGCGCCGCGCCGAAGCCGCGGGCATCAATACGATGATAACCAACAATGAGTCAGCGCATGTTATCCAGGCAGTGCGCGAATACCTGGGCGAAGGCGGGAAGCTCCAGTGGATCGTGCAGGCCGCTAATTATAAAGCAGATATGTTCAAGGCTGTGGACGAAGCAGTAGAGATCGGGGCAAAAGCTATTTATTTCCACGGCGGGCAGGTGGATAATCTATATGCAGGCAGGGATGAGAAAACCCTGCGCGCGTGGGTCAAGCACGCCCGCTCGCACAAGATCCCGGCCGGCATAGCAGGCCATTCACCGGACGTGCACTTTTGGGTGGACAGCATGGATATAGTGGATTTCCACGCAGTGGCTTTCTTCAACTGCGGGAGCCTTCACAGCGGGAAAGGCCACAATTTCAAGCTGGCAGACGCGTTCCCCGCGGCGGAGTGCGCGCGCAGGATCAAAAAACCGTGCATCGCCTACAAGATAATGGCCGCCGGGCGCATTGACCCGGTAATGGCGTTTGAGTTCGCGTTTGAAAACATCAAGCCGGGCGACGCGGTGAACGTGGGCATGTACCGCGGTGACAAAGATAACATGGTTGAAGAGGACGCCGCCATCGTCCGCACTATACTGAGCTGATTACAGTGATTTCAAAAATGATTACAGTGATTATTGAAATATAAGGAGAATAACAAATCTTGGTTTTAGTTTTTTTAAAATAATCACCGTCCCTAAAGAACCCCTGCGTCTTGTCCCGATTCTTTTTATCGGGACTGCAGGAGTAATCAGCAGTTAGAAATCACCGTAATCATTTTCAGATAATCACCGTAATCTGTGTTAAAATCACCGTAATCATCGGTTAAAAAGGAGGAAGAGTGAAGAAGTGGAAGGTGGGTTTCGTGGGAGTGGGCGGGATAGCGAAGTACGCGCACATGCCGGGGTGGAAGAACCTGCAGGGCGCGGAGGTTGTAGCGGTTTCCGACGTCAGGGAGGATGTGGCAAAGGCGTTCGCGAAGGACTTCGGCATAAAGAACGTGTTCACTGATTACAACAAGATGCTGGAGATGGATGAGCTGGAGATAATTGACATCTGCGCGCCGAACATGATCCATTATCCCGCGGCAATGGCGGGGTTCAAGGCGGGAAAACACGTTTTATCCGAGAAGCCGCTTACCGTCACTCCGAAGCATGTCCAGGATATGATCGACGCTTCAAAGAAGGCAAAAAAGAAACTATGTTCAATACAGAACCACAGGTTCAGGGCTGAAGCGCAGGTATTGAAAAAGATGATAGATAAGGGCGAGTGCGGCGAAATATATTACGCGAGGGCGCACGCGCTCAGGCGCAGGCTTCTTCCGGTTGCCCCGACATTCATAAAGAAAAGCCTTTCCGGAGGCGGGCCGTGCCTTGACATAGGGGTGCACGCCCTTGACCTTACTTACTGGCTCATGGGCCACCCGAAGGTCAGATCGGTAAGCGGCGTCGCCCTTACAAAACTGGCGAAACGCGAAGACATCCACGGGGACTGGGGCGAGTGGGACAGGAAGGCGTATGACGTTGAGGACTTCGCCGCTGGATACGTGAAATTCGCCAACGGCGCCAGCCTTACCCTTGAATGCAGTTTCCTGCTGAACACAAAGGAGAATGAGGTATTTTCGGCGCAGGTATTCGGCACGGAAGCGGGCGCGTACCTGCCCTGGGGAAGCCCTCCTGAGATATACACGGAAAAGAACCGCACTTTCATGGTGAAACAGCTGGTAGGCCTGCCGCAGGTTGCCACGCACAGCGAGGAGATCAGGCTTTTCCTTGAGGCGGTTGACAAGAACAAGGAAGTTCCCGTTCCGCCGGAACAGACGCTTGAAGTGATTAAAATACTTGACGGGGTTTACCGCTCAAGCAAGTCCGGCCGCGAGGTAAGATTCACAAAATAACCAGTTTATAAAGTTTACAGAGTTTACAAAGTAAACGCCGTTTAAAAACCTCTGTAAACTGTATAAACTATGTAAACTTTGGAAACTATTTTTGGCACGGAGGTGGGTGTGGCGGACGAATTTTCGTTTGACATTGTTTCGGTCCTGAACATGCAGGAAGTGGAGAACGCCGTAACCCAGGCGACCAAGGAGATCATACAGAGGTTTGACTTCAAGGGAAGCAAGTCCCGGATTGACCTGGACAGGGACAAGAAAACCATCACGCTTATCAGCGACGATGATTTCAAGCTGAAGAGCGTGGTGGACATCATGCAGGGCAAGCTGATAAAGCGGGGAGTTTCGCCGAAGGCGCTTGTTTACGGAAAGATCGAACCTGCCGCAAGCTCAACCGTCAGGCAGGTCGTGACCCTTCAGCAGGGAATAAACCAGGAAAAGGCGAAGGACATCGCGGGCCTGATACGCAGCAGCGGTTTGAAGGTAAAAACCCAGATACAGGGCGACCAGCTGCGGGTTTTCGGCAAAGTAAAAGACGACCTGCAGGCGGTTATGGCAATGCTGAAGGATAAAGACCTCGGCGTGCCGCTGCAGTTCACAAACTACCGCTGAAGATAGTGTGTGGCGTATCGCGTATCGTTAAATACAGCTTATCCCAAAGGGATCCCCTTGGGACAGGCTTATAAGCTTACAAGTTTAAAAGTGAAAAGCCATAATCCGTGTAAATCCGTGGCTGATTTTGTGTTTTGTAGCAGTTTTATCCGTATGCATCCGATCTTTTAATCCGTTTGCATCTGCGAATATAATAAATATCAGCGTCAAGGGGAAACGGCGATTAAGACCAAACGGCTGGATATTAGTAAATTTGATATGCCGGAATTTACCAGGCCGGACTCTTTTTACTGGCCCGGGTACATATGGTTCTGGAACGATCGCCTGTCCGTAAGAGCCCTTTCTTCCCAGCTGCGGGATATGAACAGGCATAAGGCGAAAAGCGTCTGGCCCCTGCCGACGCCAAGGGATTTCAGGCCTGATTCTATGCCCACATCCCTTGACCCGGATTATCTTTCAAAAGAATACCTGAAAAGATATAAATACGCGGTTAAAGAGGCCCATCGGCTTGGTATGAAAGTCTGGCTTTACGACGAAGGAGGCTGGCCTTCAGGATCGGCTTGCGGCAGGATCGTTAAGGAAAATCCTGCTTTGGCCCAGCAATATCTTTGCCGCAGGGAGATCAAACCCAAACCCAAAGAATTAGTAAAGGTTCCCGGGAATTGCCTCTCCGCCTTTTTGTATCACGGCCCAAGTTTTATCAGGCGGTTGATCCCCGGGCAGGAAATAAAGATCAGCCGGGCCGGTTTCAGGCTGGAGATCTTCAGTGCCGGGCGCGCGGACGCGACACGATACCCGGATTTACTGAACCCGGAGGCAACCAGGGAGTTTATCAGGCTGACACACGAGGCATACAAGAAAACCGCGGGCAATTACTTCGGCAATACTATCCCTTTGGTATTCACCGACGAACCAAAGGTTGCCAACCCGCCCTGGACCAACGGTCTGGATAGAGATTTCAGAAGAAAAAAGGGGTATGACATAATAAAAAAACTTCCCGCGATCTTCGGCGCCGGCAACCGGGAAGGCATGCGGGCCAGGATCGATTTTTATGACTGGTGGTCCCGGCGTTTTGCAGGGGCATATTTCGGTCAGATCCAAAGATGGTGCAGAAAGAACGATCTTCTGTCTGCCGGCCATCTGGGAGGCGAGGACGACACCCTTGGGTCCGGGATATACGGATACGGCCATATCCTGCGCATCCTGAGAAAGTTTGATATACCGGGCGTGGATACCATCTGGAGACAGATATTTCCGGGAACAGAGAAAAGGTCCGGCAATGCCTGGGGCGCATTCGTTATCGCAAGAAACCACCATTTTCCCAAATATGCATCCACGGCAGCCCATCAGGAAGGAACGCCCTGGGCATTGACAGAGTCCTTTTGTGTTTACGGCAGCGGGTTGACCCCGGCGCATATGAAATGGATCACGGATTTCCAGTATGTAAGGGGAATAAATATAATGACGATAGGTTCATACCCCCTGTCCACAAAGGGATATTATATGGCCGGACAGCGGCCGATGTTTTGCCCGAGTAATCCCCTGTGGAAATATATGGAGGAATACCATACCTATACAGCGAGGCTAAGCTATCTCCTCAGCCTGGGCAGGCCGGTGATAGAAACAGCGGTTTATTATCCTGTAAGGGATATATGGGCGGGCGGACCTGATGCCGGGAAGATCGCGGGGTCCAACGATGCCCTGGCAAAGACACTGCTTGAAAACCAGCGCGATTTTGATTTCATAGACGACGATATCCTGGAAAGAAAATCAACAAGGGTGGTAAACGGCAGGCTGAAAGCAGGGCGCATGGAATACCGCGCCGTGTGCGTTTCAAGATCAGGGTGGATGAGTGAGAAATCAAAAGCAAAATTATCTGAATTTGCGTCCCGGGGCGGCAGGGTCCTGCGGATAGATAACAGGAAAAATTTTAAGCTGACAAAATATATTAATCCTTTAGTCTGCGTGGAACCAAGGAACAGCGCGGTCAGGGTATGCAAGCGAAAGCTTGAGAACGGCAGCCTGTATTTCCTCTCCAACGAAGGCACCGGAAAGGTGAAATGCACTATCAGGTTTGCTGAAGATCTTCCAATGGTCAGGATCGACCCGGAAACAGGGAAATGCTGCAAGCCGTCCGGGGCGTTTTATTCAAAAGGAATGTGGGCATTGCCGCTCAGTCTTGAATTCGCCGGTTCCTGCGTTATCTTCTTCACGCGAGAGGACCTGCACCTGGCGCCTGCGCCCTTAGAAGCCGGGCAGGAACTCCTCTCTATCAAAACAGGATGGTCGTTGCGCGGGATAAGATCCTACCGCATCGGAAAGCGTGATTTTGAGATAGATGAACTGGACAAGAAACCGGTTCCGGCAAGGCTCGGAGACTGGACAAGAAGCCTGGGAAAAGATTTCTCGGGAGACGCGGAATACAGCGCGGAGTTTGAATGCGGCGGGGTTGTGGCAGAATGTGCCGGGGTACTGGACCTGGGAGAAGTCAGATATGCCTGTCAGGTATCACTCAACGGAAAAGACCTCGGCAAAAGTGCCTGGCAGCCCTTCTCTTTTCCGGTGAAAGGCCTGGTTAAAAAAGGGAAAAACCGGCTCAAGATAATAGTGACCAATACACTGGCAAACCAGTTTGTTACAACCCGGGTATTTGACAGATACCGGGAAAATGTAATCGGCCCCTATCACAAGATCGCGCTCAATTTCGAGCCGGATTCAATGCCAAGCGGGCTCTTCGGCCCGGTAAGGATTATGCGCTGCCCCGGGAGCGCTAAATGATCAAAAAAGTGTTCGTGGTCCATCACAGCCACACGGACATAGGTTATACCGATATCCAGGCGAAGATCTTCAGGGACCACGTGAAATTTCTGGACCAGGCGCTTGAATACTGCAGGGAAACTGACGGCTATCCGCGGGATTCTCAGTTCAGGTGGACCTGCGAGACTTCGTGGATGGCAAAGAATTACCTGGAACACAGGCCGGGAAAGGTCCGGGAATTCATCAGAAGGGTTAAAGAAGGAAGGGTCGAGATCACCGCTCTTTACCTGAACGTGACAGAGCTGTACACCGCGGAAGAGCTTATCCGCTCCATATACTTTGCAAAGGGATTAGAAAAGAGATACGGGATCAAGATCGTCTCGGCGATGAACTCCGACGTTCCGGGTATGTCCTGGGTCCTGCCCCAGGTCCTGGCAAAAGCAGGCATAAAATATTTTTCAATGTCCACCAATCCCATCAGGTCTTTCAGGCCGGAGGTCCCCTATCCTTTCTACTGGGTATCTCCCGGGGGCGGAAAGGTCCTTGCCTGGAACACGGAATCAAAAGAGCCTGGCAGCTGGTACGGCAGAGGATATTCACTGGGCCTGGGGGAAAGCTATGAAAAAGTCTCAGGGCTCCTGCCGGGATATCTGCGGAAACTGGAAAAAGAAGGATGTCCGTATGACGCGGTTTGCATCAGGACCGCGATGGATAACGCGGGCCCGCACATTGAGCTGTCAAAGATCGCGCGGGAATGGAATGAAAAACACGGGTCGCCGAAAATAATAGTTGCCACGAACAGGGAGTACTTTGAATACATGGAGCGAAAGTACGGCCGCAGGCTCCCTTTTTACAAGCTTGCCTGGCCTGACTGGTGGGCGGACGGCAACGCTTCCGCGGCGCGCGAAACAGGCATTTCAAGGGATACGCACAGAAAATTGATCGATATTGAGAAGGCAGCTTCCTTTCTTTCCCTGTTTGACGAAAAATACCCGAAAGAAAGAATAGACAGGATATGGGATAACCTGATGTTCTTTGACGAGCACACCTGGGGCTCAAGGTACAGCATAAGCAAGCCGCGATGTTTCCAGTCAAGGTCCCAGTGGGCTGTAAAATCCTCGTTTATCCGTAAAGCGCGCGCGGAAAGCGTAAAACTGCTTGGCTCGCTTTCACAGAAACTTTCCAAAAAGATAAAGACCTCTCTTAAGAATAAACTTTATTTTGCCGGAAACAGCATGGAGGGCAAATTTTACAGGATCACCCTTGATCCTGTTACCGGCGGGATAAAAAGCCTGTTTGATAAGGAATTAAAAAGGGAACTCGTTGGCCAAAATTCCTCCTGCAGGTTTAACCAGTATATCTATGAGGAGATCGTTTCCAAAGAAGGAAGAAGGGCGATATATGACGATACGGCCGGCTGCCCGGGCCCTAAGAAGCGAGACGCGAAATTCAGAAGGACAAGCCCGGGATCCTGCAGGATAACAAAAGGCAGGAATGATACTCTTGCCTGCAGCCTGATCGCGGCAATAAGGGCAAGGGGATGCCAGTCGGTCAGGCAGGAGATCATTCTTTACGGGAACGAGAAAAGAATAGACATCGTAGATACCCTTTCAAAAAAAGAAACGCTTATGCCGGAATCGATCTATTACGCCTTTCCCTTTAATTTCAGGAACCCTGAGATAAAGTTCGAGATCGCCGGGGCAATAATGAGGCCTGAGAAAGACCAGCTGCCAGGCACAGCGAAAGATTATTATTCCATCCAGGACTGGGTCTCTGTTTCCGGAGGCGGCTGCTCAGCGGTCTGGGTCAGCAGGGACGCGCCCCTGGTCCAGTTCAACAGGATAAACACGGGAAAATGGATCACCGGCAGGCTGAAGATCAAGAACGGAAATATTTTCTCCTGGGTAATGAATAATTACTGGTACACTAACTTCAGGGCAAGCCAGGGCGGGAAAACGGTTTTCAGGTACAGTATTACGAGTTTTAAAGGGAACGCTGAAAATTCAGAAGCAGAGCGGTTCGCGCGATCGTGCCTTAACCCGCGGGACCGGGAATTCTGCTCTGCGGACAAAAAGAATCTTACTTTCCTGGCATTCAAAAGAGCGGAAGACGAAAACGGGATTATCATCAGGATGCGGGAAACCGAAGGCAGGGATACGGCTGTAAACATATCCTTTCCCTGTTTTGACGTTCAGAAGGCATGCCTGTGCTCCATTGATGAAAAAGAGATCGAGTCCCTTCCGGTCCGGGAGAACAGTAATAAAGCTG